>Ga0302324_100015218_pt1 | contig 15434 bp, 16 predicted proteins | sample Palsa_T0_1_FD_201949 | JGI IMG/M metagenome (GOLD analysis project Ga0302324, IMG submission 201949) | Peat permafrost microbial communities from Stordalen Mire near Abisko, Sweden - Palsa_T0_1 | ecosystem: Environmental > Terrestrial > Soil > Palsa > Peat permafrost | place: Sweden: Abisko...
TCGCTGTTGATCGTCCGCGACCTTATGGTTCGGGGTTATCGAACGTTCAAGGAATTCCACCAGGCCGGCGAGGGAATCGCAACCAACATTCTGGCCGACCGGCTGCAGAAACTTCAAACGGCCGGAATCATCTATTCCGAGCGGGCGGAGACGGACGGAAGAAGATTGAACTATCGGCTCACCGAGAAAGGGATCGATCTTGCGCCGGCGCTGCTCGAATTGTTGATTTGGGGGGCGCGTTATGAGACTACCGAGGCACCATGCGCGGTGATCGAGACCATGGAGCAGAACCGGGAAGCAGTGCTGGCAGAGGTTAGGCGCAGATGGAGGGAAAGGGATTCCACTCCGCTGCTGCCCAGGTCAGGCGCGTGGCGTTGGCAGTAAGGACAAATAAAAGGAGCGGATGATGAGTAAGGTGCGAGTACTGGTTGGCACGCGCAAGGGCGCTTTCGTTCTGTCGTCCGACGGCAAGCGCGAACAGTGGGAAGTGAGTGGTCCTTATTTTGCGGGGTGGGAGATTTACCACGTCAAGGGATCGCCGGTTGACCCCAATCGGCTATACGCGTCGCAGTCGACCGGCTGGTTCGGCCAGCTGATTCAACGCTCCGATGATGGCGGTAAGACATGGCAGCCGGGGGACAACAGATTCGTGTATGACGGCGTTGCCGGCACGCACCAGTGGTACGACGGCACGCCCCATCCGTGGGAGTTCAAGCGGGTGTGGCATCTCGAACCGTCGCTGAACGATCCGGACACAGTCTATGCAGGCGTGGAAGACGCAGCGCTGTTCCGCTCCAAGGACGGCGGGCAAAGCTGGCAGGAACTCTCTGGTCTTCGCGGGCACGGCTCAGGGCCCCACTGGCAACCGGGCGCAGGTGGCATGTGCCTGCACACAGTCATTCTCGATCCTGCTAATCCGGGGCGGATCTTCATCGCCATTTCGTCCGCGGGGGCTTTCCGGACGGATGACGGCGGCGAAACCTGGCGGCCGATCAATCGCGGACTCAAATCCGCACACATTCCCGATCCCGAAGCGGAGGTCGGCCACTGCGTGCACCACATTGCCATGCACCCTTCGCGGCCGGGCGTATTGTTCATGCAAAAACACTGGGACGTAATGCGTAGCGATAATGCCGGGGATTCATGGGAAGAGGTGAGCGGGAATTTGCCCACTGACTTTGGCTTCGCCATCGATGTGCACGCACACCAGCCGGAAACGATTTACGTGGTGCCCATCAAGAGCGATTCTGAGCATTACCCGCCGGATGGAAAACTCCGGGTGTTTCGCAGCAGAACGGGGGGCAACGAGTGGGAGGCGTTGAGCAACGGTTTGCCGCAACGCGACTGTTACGTGAACGTATTGCGCGATGCGATGGCGGTCGATTCGCTCGATGCTTGCGGGGTCTACTTTGGCACCACCGGCGGACAGGTGTATGCGTCGTCTGACGCCGGTGATCACTGGGCGCCCATTGTGCGCGACCTGCCCGCCGTGCTCTCGGTCGAGGTGCAGACTCTGTCATGATTCGGGTTTTGCTTCCGGCACACCTGCGAATCCTGGCTCAAGTGAGCGGAGAGGTCAAGGTGACGGTGGATGGACCGGTCACGCAACGCTCGGTGCTGGATGCGCTGGAGGCATGTTATCCCATGCTTCGGGGAACGATCCGTGATCATGTCACCCGGCAGCGCCGGCCATTCCTGAGGTTCTTCGCTTGCGCGGAAGACCTGTCGCACGAATCGCCGGACGCTTTGCTGCCAGAGGCGGTGGTGAACGAGACGGAGCCCTTTCTGGTGATTGCGGCGGTGGCAGGCGGTTAGGGGTCTTTTGCGAAGAATATTTTTTCGCTATTGTCGATTTTGCTGCGGCTTGTTCGACGCGTAAGTAGAGCCGGAGTTTATCCACGAACCCGACTCCACTTAAGAACAGGAGAAAACGGAACTATGAAATTTTTGTGTATGTACAAACCTGCGAAACCAGAGGGCACTCCTCCCACCGAAAAGGAAATGGCCGAGATGGGTAAGTTGATTGAGGACTGGATGAAATCGGGAAGGTTGCTCGCGACCGAGGGATGCCTGCCGAGTGCGCTGGGGGCGCGGGTTCGCCTCTCCGATGGGAAGTTCAGCGTGGTCGATGGCCCGTTCACCGAAGCTAAGGAAGTGGTCGGTGGTTTTGCCTTGATCCAGGCCGCGTCGAAGGCGGAGGCTATCACATTTACCAAAGAGTTCCTGAAAATAGCCGGGGATGGCGAAACCGAACTGCGCCAGGTTTTCGAGCCGGGGATGGATTTCGCGCGGGGGTAATTATGTAAGTCACCGTTTTGCGGGCGTTCTGCATCCGAGAAAAAGTGGAGGTTGGGATGCCCGAGAAAAATGATGCTTCTCATAGCAATTCGCACGGAAGACGGAAATGGTCTGATGCGGTCAGTACGGATTCCACGCATCCCCAGGCGGGGCTGTTCAACAAGGACGCAGAGACTATTGCCCGTGAGCTGGCTTCGAAGAGAGTATCGCCTAAGGGGCCTTCGTCTGGGATGCGGATGCTGACGTTTTATATCAATCGTGCGGGGAAGAATTTGCCCGCGAAGCGGTTGAAGGTGCTGGAGGAGGCTAAGGAGTTGTTGCATCGGAAGATTTTGGCGGGTAAGGCGCGGGAGAAGGGTCCGGGTAGCAAGAGGGTTGCGTGATGGGCGAACGTTGAGGGGCACCCGTCCAGTACCAATTCGTTCTGTTGGATTCCTTGAGGTCCTATTCTCCCCTTCCTGTTTGCTCGTCTGAGACTTTTCTGTTTGGGATCGATTGAGGAGGAAAAAACATTGTGGGTGTCGATTTCTTTCTTGTTTGTTCGACGTTCCAGTAGAGTCAGGAATTTACTTAGAAGGAGACGACGACGATGCGATTCATGATGCTGATGATCCCCAAGGGGTATGAGAAGGCCGAGCCGGGCGCCATGCCGAGCGCGGAGGCGGTGGCGGCCATGATGAAGTACAACGAGTCCCTACAAAAGGCAGGCGTGTTGCTCGCACTCGATGGGCTGCACCCGCCTTCCATGGGGGCACGGGTTACGTTTGCCGGGGGCAAGGCAAAGGTGACCGACGGACCGTTTACCGAGGCCAAGGAAGTGGTGGGCGGGTATTGGATGATCCAGGTGAAATCGAGGGAGGAAGCGATCGAATGGGCCTCGCGGTGCCCCGGCGACGACTGTGTCATCGAGGTGCGCCAAGTGCAGGAGATGTCCGATTTTCCTGCCGACGTAAAGGAGGCCGCGGCCGGATTTGTTGAGTTGCAATCCGGGAAGCGCGGCCAGGCTTGACCGGCCGGCGACTCGGCTTGCAGGGTTGGATTGAAGGTGATGTGATGGGTAGCTGTGAGGGCTGCCGATACACATCGCACCATTGAGGCGGTCTGGAAGATCGAATCGCCGAGGCTCATCGGCGGCTTGATGCGGATGGTGCGCGATGTCAGCGTCGCTGAGGACCTGGCACAGGATGCCTTGGTGGCCGCGCTGGAGCAGTGGCCAGAGTCGGGCATACCGGAAAATCCGGGTGCCTGGCTCATGGCCACGGCAAAGCATCGCGCGATTGATCGCTTCCGCCGAGGCACGCGGCTGGAACGCAAACTCGACGAATTTGGCCGTGAGCTCGCATCCAGAGAAATGGCCGTGCCGGACCTGGTGAGTGCGCTTGACGACGAGGTCGGAGACGACCTGTTGCGGCTGGTATTCGTCTCCTGTCATCCGGTGCTCTCACGGGAAGCCCAGGTTGCGCTCACGCTGCGCTTGCTCGGAGGGCTTTCGACAGGCGAAATTGCGCGGGCATTCCTGGTCCCGGAGAGCACGATCGCACAGCGCATCGTCAGGGCCAAGCGCACCCTGAGCGAAGCACGAGTTGCTTTCGAAGTGCCTCGCGGAGCCGAGCTGGCGGCCCGACTTTCGCCGGTTCTGGAGGTCATCTACCTGATCTTCAACGAAGGGTACTCGGCGACCTCGGGCGACGACTGGCTCAGGCCCGCGCTGTGTGAGGATGCGCTCCGCCTGGGGCGAATCCTGGCCGAGTGCGTTCCGCAGCAAGCTGAGGTGCACGGACTGGCCGCCCTGATGGAAATCCAGGCGTCGCGCTCCAGGGCTCGCGTGGGATCTGCCGGCGAGCCGATCCTGCTACTGCAACAGAACCGGGCGCAGTGGGATCAACTTTTGATTCACCGCGGGCTGGCCGCGCTGGAACGGGCGGAGCAATTGGGTACTGGCTTCGGTCCGTATGCAATCCAGGCTGCGATCGCTGCCTGCCATGCACGCGCGCTCACGGCTGAAGATACGGAGTGGCCGCGGATTGCCACACTCTACGATGCCCTGGCGCAGCTTACGCCGTCCCCGATTGTCGAACTGAATCGTGCGGTCGCGGTGGCGATGGCCTTCGGCCCGCAAGCGGGGCTGGAGCTGGTGGATGCGCTCACCTCCGATCCATCGCTCAAGAACTATCATCTTTTGCCCAGCGTGCGCGGAGATCTTCTCACCAAGCTGGACCGTTTGGACGAGGCGCGAGCGGAGTTCGAGAGGGCGGCAGCGCTCACGCGCAATGCACGCGAACGTACCCTGCTGCTGGAGCGCGCCCGGGTTTGCGCCTCAGGCGCGACGGCTACGAAATCAAAGTAGTTGAGACAACCGTCCTGCGCTGTATGTCACCCGCGGTGATTCGCGGGCATACGGGTTAGGCAAAATCAGGTTGCGGAAAAAGGGGTTTTTGCAGAACGAGATGAAGAACGTACCTCGGGTATAAAGGCGAGATCATTTTGCGGGGGCCCTCCTTGCCCTCGCCCGGATGAATGATTGAGCGGTGCCGTGCGCCGTTGTCAGCGATGCTAGTCGACCATCAACATGATTTCTGTGGACTTTATGATGGCTGTGACCTCATCTCCCACCTTGATGTTAAGGTCTACTACGCTTTGCCGGGTGATGACACTCTCGATGAGGTTTTCCCCCACGCGCACACCCACCTTCGCCGTGACCACTCCAAGATCAACCGTTTCTACCTTGCCTCGCAATTGATTACGCGCCGATATTTTCATGCCTGCGATTGTATGTACAGTGTGCGGTGAAGTGCAATGTAAGCTGGGTGGGTATGACAGCGGAATACGAAATCGTCCCCGCGCGTTGGCCGGAAGATACGGAGAAGGCGCGCACGCTGTTGACAAATTACGGACAGTACCTGGCGGCCTCTCCCGTGGGCGCGGCGGGTATGTGCATGATCGGTTATGAAGCAGAGCTGCGCGGCTTGCCGGGCAAGTATGCGGAGAAAGGCGCGGACATGCTGCTGGCCCGGGTCAACGGCGAGATAGCGGGTTGTGCGGCAATTGCGCTGAGGATGCTGCAGGACGGCACGAATGCGGCCGAGATGAAGCGATTATGGGTAGAGCCGCGTTTTCGTGGGCACGGACTGGGGCGCAGGTTGGTGGTTGGCGCTATCCGATGGGCAGAGGCGCAGGAATGCAGTGCGTTAGTGCTGGACACGGTGAATGAGGCCATGCCGGAAGCGGCCGAGCTTTATCGGTCCATGGGATTTGAGGAGACCGGCCGGTTTAACGACAACCCCATCTCCGGAGTAAGGTTCTACATACTGAAGTTACCGGAGACCCATGAGCATTAACTTTCACGTGGTAAAAAGCACAGTCGTGGGCGCGCTGGGCGGGCTGCTCTTCGGTTTCGACACGGCGGTGATCTCAGGCACGACGAATGCTTTGACGCAGACGTATCAGCTGTCACCCGCGCTGTTGGGCGTGACCGTGTCGAGCGCTTTGTTGGGCACCGTCGTGGGGGCTATTACAGCCGGCATCCCCGGACAAAAGTTCGGACGCCGGGACAGCCTTCGGGTAATGGCTATCTTTTATGTGATCTCGGCGCTAGGGTGCGCTTTGGCCTGGAACTGGACCGCGCTCATCTTCTTTCGCTTTATCGGCGGGCTCGGTATCGGGGGATCCTCGGTCCTGGGACCCATGTATATCGCGGAGATAGCGCCCCCCGCATGGCGGGGACGCCTGGTTGGTTGCTTTCAGTTGAACGTTGTGATCGGCATCCTGCTTGCGTATGTATCCAATGCATGGATTGACAGTATGCAGCTGGGCGCTAACGAGTGGCGTTGGCAGCTCGGCATATCCGCAGTGCCGGCGGCTCTTTTTCTGGCTGCTTTGTTTGCTATTCCGCGCAGCCCCCGATGGCTGGCCATGCAGGGAAAGGGTGATGAGGCGTTGGGTGTGCTTCGCCTTACCGGTATTCCGAAGCCAGAAGAGGAGCTGAAGGAGATTGCCGCTTCTATTCATCAGGAGCGAGCGGCCTCCGCAGATCCTTTGTTTTCTCGCCAGTACAGGTTTCCCATCTTTCTTGCGGTCACGATGGGCGTGTTCTGCCAGTTGTCGGGGATCAACGCCGTTTTGTATTACCTGAACGATATTTTTGCGCTTGCGGGATCTACGAAGGTTTCCGGGGCTCTGCAGGCAGTTGCCGTGGGAGCAACGAATCTTGTGGCTACGCTGGTGGCGATGTCGGTGATTGATCAATTCGGACGCAGGAAGCTGCTGCTGACGGGCACGGCAGGATTGACGGTATCTCTTGGCGCGGTTGCTTATGTTTTTATGAGCCACAAACATTTGCACTGGCTGGTGTGGCTGCTGATGGCGTATATCGCTTGTTTTGCGATATCTCAGGGTGCGGTTATCTGGGTGTATGTCAGCGAGGTATTCCCTAATCGGGTGCGATCGAAGGGACAGGCTCTGGGTAGCTCTTCCCATTGGGTGACGAACGCGATTATTTCGCTGGTGTTTCCTATTATGGCGGGGTCTTCCGGGGCTTATCCTTTTATATTTTTTGCGGCGATGATGGTGGTGCATTTTTTTATTATTTTGAAGTATTACCCGGAGACGAAGGGTATATCGCTGGAGCGGATGCAGCATCAGCTGGGGATTGAGTAAGGCGGGAAGGGAGATTCCGCGCTAGAGGTCTTGAAACCTCATTCGTTGCAGAAGCATTTACGTATTGGCTTTTGCTAGGAATGATCCGGTTTGGACCTGGGGTTACGACAGGGGACTTGATGGGCCTTTACTAGGAGGATCCCAGGTCTCAAAAGGGAGACCTGGGGCACCCTTCGCGTGTCCAGTCTGAATGGGTTTGGGCGAGGTATGGGCAGCTATCGGCGTTGGAAGTCGGGTGAGCCGAATAATAAGCCTGCGGTTAGTGCTGCTTCGCGGTCGGCGGCTTGATGCGCTTGCGCGGGGTTCAGAGGTTGGCCAATGGCTACCGGCATCGGCTGCGCGGGATTGCTCTGCAGTTGCTGCAAAATCAGAGTCCGGGTTTTCTCTGAGACTTGCCCGTGCATTATCAAATTCTCGATCTGGCGCTCTTCTAAGTCCGGAAGCAAGGAGACCGCTCCAAGCTGGCTCAGCCAGTCGGCTGTTACTCCTTTGCTGAGGTGATTGCCGGCCAAGGCCAGGGAGAAGTTCATTCGCTCCAATAAGGCCGAGCTGTTTATCCAGGGGGCCGACAGCATTGAATAACCATCCGGAGTTTGGCGGCCATAGAGCGGCTGACCAAGGTCGGCAATCGCCTTTACTACCACGTTGGCGTCCTGGACGTCGATTCCACCCGCACGCACGGCCGAGATGACAAAGTCCTCGGGAGTTTTGATCTTGGCGCGATAGGAAGTCACGGACCAGAACTCCGGCGATTGCACTAGAAAACGCATTACCTCTCCAATGTTTCCGTTGGAGGCGAGAAAGACAGTGCTCAGGCGGTCCACCAGACTCTGGGGCGGATCGTCGCTCACAAAGCGCACCGCCAGCTGGCGGCAAATGAAATGTGCCGTTGCCGGGCTGGTCGCCAGCAGGTGCAACACTTCAAGACCTTCTTTGAAACCATTCTCTTTGATGTTGACGCCAAGCACGCGCTTGATGCCAGGCTCGTGACGGCTGGCGTCGAATACAAAGCGCGGGCCGCCCTTTGGGGGTTGCTCGATGGTCCAGCCGGTGAAGACCCTGGCCACCTCGGTTACATCGCGCTGAGTGTAACCGCCATTGACCCCGAGGGTGTGCAGCTCCATCAGCTCGCGCGCGTAGTTTTCGTTCAGCCCTTTTGGCGACGCGTTCTTGGGAGGCAATGGGCGTCCCGGGCCGCCCATTGCGTTGAACGAGTGCGGCCCGGTGCTGCCGGCGTTGTCGAGATAGGTCATCATCGCGGTGCTGGTTGCAGTTTCGTAGAGCAGTACTTCGAAGCTGCCCAAGGCGTTGGGCCGGATGACGTCGCGCTCGTAGGGGACCAGGCTGTAGATTTCTTCGCCGGTCTTGCCTTGAAAAACATTGAAGTGGTTTAACCAGAAGTCGGTCATGACCTCCTGCAGCTGGCGCTGGCTGTAGACCGCGCGCAGTACCCGGCTTTGCAACAGCTCGTTCTGCACTACCTGGCGCGGATTATCGAGAGCTATCAGGGTCTCGCGCTGTTCCGGGGACATTCCGTCCTCGAGAGCGGTGCGCTGGACTGGCGAGAGCTGGTGGCGTACAGGACCGTATTCTCCCGCGGGTAGCGCAAGCAATTTGGTCATGCGCGGCCCGGGAGCGAGGCTCAGCAGTGCCGCTATTTCTTGCGCAGACAGAACGGGCGGTGTAGCAGGCGGCGGTGGGCTGTTAACGGCGGGTGGATTTTTCGCTTTGTCCTTGTCCTGCTCCTGTTTCTTTCGGTCGGTGACTACCTGATTCTCATAAATGGCTCGCTCGGTGGCATTGAACAAGGGGGTGGATATCTTGCCGTTCTCAACCTGGCGGATGATGCTTCCCGGTGGGAACTTCCGGGTCAGATCCTCTTCAGACAGACGCATAGCCGGAAATTGCTCTAGCCGCTTGTCCATTACTGTGTCGTCGATGGCAGCGGGATGGAGTTGCTGCGTGATCCAGGTATCGAGGCCCATTGCTCTCACTTCTTCCACCTCACCCGGGCGGGGGCCGAAGGTGAGCCGGTCAAGCGCATGCAGGACGCGTTCATCACCCTGGATTTGTTTCAGCTTGGGCGGTGCGGGCAGCTTAACCATCACCGCTTGATCGGGTGGTGGATTCTTTTTAGCGGCGAAGGAAGGCAGGCATTCGCAGACCTGGGTGAGGGCTAGAGTACAGATCAGCAATCGACTCGTCGTCAAACCCGGCGGCTTTTGCAAGACACACCTCGACCATAGGAAAGAACCCCCGCGGGGGCGACAAGTTGCTGGTGGGTATAAGATTCGCCAGAGGAGCGTCTCGCCTATGATTCGCCTTATCCAGCGGGTTGGTCTCGCTGCTGCTATCCTGCTCATTCCCCAGGGTCTATGGGGGCAACTCACCGCCGCGGAGAAGGTTCCCTGGGTGGGCGATACGCCCGCCACGCCTCCGCCACTGGCGACAGATCTGTCACCCGGGCTGACGCGAAAGAACGTCAGCCATGCCATGCAGAAAGTTGCCGACTGGCAGCTGGCGAAGGCGGAACCGGGGTTCAACCAGGATTGGACTTTTGCTGCTCTCTATACCGGCTTCATGGCTGTACCCAAGGCGGCAAATGGCGAGAAATATCAAAAAGCTATGCTGCAGATGGCGCAGAAGTTTAATTGGCAGCCGGGCCCACGGGTGCCCAATGCCGATGACGCGGCTATCGGCCAGACATACCTGGATCTCTATTTCCGCTACCACGACCCGAAGATGATGACGCCTATCCGGCAGCGCGAGGACGCGGTGATGGCATTACCGGACAGTCCGGAAAAGCCTCTGTGGTGGTGGTGCGATGCGCTGTTTATGGCTCCGCCGGTGTTCACGAAACTTAGCCGGGCAAGCGGGGACCGTAAATACCTGGACTTCATGGACCACCAATGGTGGATCACATCTGATTTGTTGTACAGCCCTTCGAACCACCTCTTCTTTCGCGATAAGTCGTTTCTCGACAAGCACGAAGCAAACGGCAAAAGCATCTTCTGGTCACGGGGCAATGGATGGGTTTTCGCCGGCCTGGCCCGCGTACTGGCGGAAATGCCGCAAGATTATCCTTCGCGTGCGAAATATGTGGCCCAGTTCAAGGAGATGGCGGAGGAGCTGGCTGCGCTGCAGGGTGCGGACGGGCTTTGGCGCCCTGGCCTGCTGGATGCAGGGGCCTATCAGCTGCCGGAGAATTCCGGGTCTGCTTTTTTTACGTTTGGCTTTGCTTACGGGATCAACTCGGGCATTCTGGAGCGCGCGAAATACCAGCCCGTGGTGCAGAAAGCGTGGAAGGGGCTGCTATCTCACATCTACGAGGATGGTCGCCTGGGGTGCATCCAGCCGGTGGGCGCTGCTCCTGGGGATTACAGTGCGGCGTCGAGCTACGTTTTCGGTACTGGCGCCTTTCTGCTTGCGGGGTCAGAAGTCTATCGGCTGGCGCACTAATTTATTGAGCGGAGAGTGCGGCTCGCTTATCATCATGCCGTCCCCCAGGAGAAGCCAGACGTGTTTCGAGCCGCTACGCGCTTTGTTCTTCTTGCCTTGATGCTTTGCGTCCTGCCACTGAGCGCACAAAGCGCAGACGCGTTATCGAGTTATTTCACGGGCAAGGAAGTGGTGCTTAAGATCGACATGCCGGGCACGCAGCAGGGCGTCGATCTGCGCTTTAACAAAGACAATCCCATGAACTGGAAAGAGTATTCCAATCGGCTGAAGAGCAATGGGGTCGCGATCCGTAAAGGCGATACTGCCCGCATCACGGGGTTCGTGGTGAAGAATGACCGGGTCGAGTTGCAGCTGGATGGAGGCGGTTTTGGTACGTTCTTCGATGACAGCAGCACGACCGTCACCCCTAAGACGATCGACAAGAGCGATTACGAGAAACAGCTGGAAAGAGATATTTCCAATACCACCGATGATGACCGGAGGCGCCAACTGCAGCGTGACCTTGATCGCGAACGGTCGCGTCGAGAACGTCAGGAGGCGGACAACCGGGCGGCTGCGCAGATCGCCAGTCAGATCAAGGCGCAAAAGGTGGCGGACGATCGGTTGCGGGGTGGCTCGCGATTCAACTTGCGGTGGTCAGGATCTATACCGCCGGACCAAAAGAATCCCGAGGCGGTGAAGAAGCTGCTCGCGGATTATGTGAGTTTCGATGGTCCTCAGCAGGCGGGACCTCCTCCCTCGCCGATCGAAAACAATGCCGGCGATGGTGCGATTCCGGCAACGGCTCACTTGAAGCGGGGCATGAAGGTGGATGAAGTCACGAATTTGTTTGGACAGGGAAAGCAGTTATCGGAGTCGGTTTCGGGCGACGGGTTGAAGACACAGATCGTTGAATATTCCTCCGGCGATCGGCGGGTGGATGTAACTTATGTCGAGGGGTTGGTGGTTCGTTACTCAATCGTTTCGAATTGAGGGTGCGGCTTGACCTTGTGTTTGACGGTGACCACTGGTATCACCTGTAACTATGAATGTGAAAAGAGGTTTGTGGGTTTGCGGCGCGTTGCTTTGCGTGGGATACCTGTGGGCGCAGAAGACGGGCTCGCAGGACTGGCCAGATCTGGCTCGTTACCGGGCGGAAAATGAGGCCCTGCCCCCGGCCGCGCCGGATGTACAGCGAGTGGTTTTCTTCGGAGATTCCATCACGGACGCGTGGGGGCGTTCGGAAACAACGGGAGTGTTTTTTCCCGGCAAGGGGTACGTGAACCGGGGCATCAGCGGGCAAACGACGCCGCAGATGCTGGTGCGCTTCCAGCAGGATGTGGTCCACCTCCAACCCGCAGCGGTGGTTATCCTGGCGGGCACGAACGACATCGCGGGAAACACCGGCCCCTCTACCCAGCAAATGATCGAAGATAACTACACGTCGATGGCAGAGATCGCAAAGCAAAACGGCATCAAGGTGGTGTTTGCGTCGATTACGCCGGCATTTGCTTACCCATGGAAGCCGGGCATCCAGCCAGTGGAGCGGATCCGTGAGCTCAACAAGTGGCTGCAGGATTTCTGCTCCAGGAATGGATGCGTCTATCTGGACTACTACAGCTCCATGGCGGACGCGAACGGCGCCATGCTCCCGGGCCTATCCTCGGATGGGGTTCATCCGACAGCAAAAGGATATTCGGTGATGGCGCCGTTGGCGGAGCGTGCGATTGCTCAGGCTTTGGGCCACTAAGACTTGGGCGCAGGCTTGGGAAGCACGAGTTTTTTGAGGGTATCCTCGTCGTTCGGGAACTCCGTTTTCCCGGCGGGAAATTTGTTGAAGCTGAGGATATACGCCAGTAGATCGGCGGCTTGCGGGCGAGTGAGCGTGCCTGGGGCGGTTGCCGGCATCAATTTCTGAATCATGTTGTAGAGGTTGAGCGCAGGCTGACCCTCATATTTAGAGAGGAACTCGTCCCCGCTGAGCGGCGGATAGGGACCCACGCCATCGAGCGCGTCGCCGTGGCACGAGGTGCATTGCGCCTTATAGGCCGTCTCGCCGCGATGGGCTTGATCGGCGGTGTAGAGGCCATCCGCTGCTGGTGCTGCATCTGCCTGGGCGTGAAGAGCCTGGTAGGAGAATCCGCTTAGCATGAGGGCGAAGCAAAGTAGGACGTTGTTTTTCGCTAGCACCGTGTCGACTCCTCAAAAAGATTACACTACTTAATCGTACGGCAGATCCGATCGCTATAGTTGTAAAACACCAGCCCGGAGAGAGGGAATGAGATCAAAGCGCTCGCTCATTGGATTGTTGGTGACAGCGGTGTGTTGCATGACGAGTGTGGCATTACACGCTGCTACGCCCTATGCCTGCGATCCAGACAACGCGGGGTTGACCTTGCCCGAGGGATTTTGTGCGTTGGTGGCGGCGGACGGATTGGGTACGGCACGCCATGCTGTGGTGGCACCCAACGGCGATCTATACGTCGCGTTACAAAGCGGCAAAGGCAAAACCGGCGGAGTGGTCGCGCTGCGTGATGATAACGGCGACGGGCGCTTTGAGACCAAAGAATACTTTGGCGACGGAAGCAGCACTGGGATTGCGCTGCGCAATGGCTATTTATATGTGGCCAAGGTGGAGTCGGTGGAACGGTGGAAGATGACTCCGGGGCAACTGAAGCCCACGGGACCGCCCGAGGTTATCGTCGAGGATCTGCCCACGGAGCACGAGCATCACGATAAGGGAATCGCGTTCGATGGCAAGGGGTCGCTGTATATCAACATCGGGTCTCCCTCAAATGCGTGCCAGTCGCAGGACCGGCAGAAAGGGATCGTGGGGCAGGACCCGTGTCCGCTGCTGGAAACGCATGGCGGCATTTGGAAATTTGATGAAAACAAGCTGCACCAGAAAGAGGCGGATGGGCAGAAATTTGTAACCGGTCTGCGCCAGGAGCCGGCGATCACGTGGCACGATGGGGCGCTCTATATCGTGATGAACAGCCGGGATCAGTTGGATGTTCTGTGGCCGGAAAAGTTTACGGCGGAAGAGAATGCGACGCGGCCTGCGGAGCCTATGTACCGCGCAACCCAGGGGCTTAATTTCGGCTGGCCCTATTGCTTTTTCGACTACACGAAACAGAAGCTGCTGCTTAACCCTGAATACGGCGGCGACGGCAAGATAGTGGGACGGTGCAGCGCATTCGCGTTGCCGGTCGCGAGCTATCCGGCTCACTGGGCCCCGGTGGATGTGATGTTCTACTCCGCTAACGAGCTCCCTGCTCATTATAAGGGTGGTGCGTTCATTGCTTTCCATGGTTCCTGGAACCGTGCCCCTCTGCCGCAGGCGCCTTCGAATGTGACCTTTCAGCCGTTCGCCGGCGGCAAACCGTCGGGCAAGCCGGAGATATTTGCCGGTGGATTTGCGGGCAAGGATCCGCTGGTAAGCCCTACCGATGCGCTGGCGCGAGCCGATGGTGTGGCGCAAGCCCCGGATGGCACTCTCTTCATTACCGATAGCCAGAACGGCAAAGTCTGGCACGTTTTTTATCGGGGCAGAAAGTAAAGGAGCGATGATGAAAACATTAGTAGTGATTGCAGCGCTGATGACAAGCATGGCGGTAGCGCAGACTCCGGCTGCTCCTCCACCGATGGCTAAACCTGGACTGACGCTGACGACGCCGGCGTTTGACGACGGGGGGATTATTCCTAACAAGTACACCCAGGCGGCGGAGAACGGCGCTCCGGTTTCCCCTAAACTGACGTGGACCAATGTGCCGGACGGGGTGGTTAGTTTTGCGATCATTCTGCATGATCCGGATACGTCACTGAACAAGACCACCAACGAGGTGCTGCATTGGATGATCTTTAATATTCCAGGCACGACGCGCGAGCTGCCGGAAGGGGTGCCGGCGCAGGCGCAGCTGCCTGACGGGTCGATCCAGGCGCTGAACCGTGGGCAAAAGGTGGGGTACATGGGCATGGGCGCGCGAGCGCCTGGACCCTATCATCACTACACTTACGAGCTTTTTGCGCTGGACACCAAGCTGAGCCTCGGGCCCGACGCGACCCAGGCGGATGTGATGAAGGCGATGGATGGACACATTGTGGCCAAGGGTGTTCTGGAGGGTCGTTTCCATCGACCGTAGTAACCGTCGGGATTGTGGAAGTTGGACGCCTGTGCGCAAGTTCTCTCATCACGTTTTACTCGCCCTCGGTTTTCTTTCGGCGACGAGTTCGTTACTTGCGCAGTCAACGCAGAGCTGGACATTGGGGCCTTTTGTGCGCCCCGTCGATGCACCTATCATCGAGCCGAACCCGCAGGCTGTCTTTACCGATCCGATTCTTGGCAAACCTGTGCATTGGGAGGCACTGCATACTTTCAATCCTGCGGCGATTGTGCGCGGAGGAAAGATTTATGTGCTCTATCGCGCGGAAGACGACTCCGGGACCATGGTCATCGGCATGCACACGTCTCGCCTGGGCCTTGCATCGAGCGAGGATGGGGTGCACTTCATTACCGAGCCGACTCCGGTTTTCTATCCTGCGGTTGATTCCCAGGAAGACAGGGAATGGCCGGGCGGCGTCGAGGATCCTCGCCTGGTCGAGAGCGAAGATGGTACTTATGTTCTGACGTACACCCAGTGGAATCGCCAGGCTACGGATATCGGAATCGCAACCTCTACTGATCTTATTCATTGGGCGAAGCATGGCCCTGCGCTGGTGGGGGCAAAGTATCAGCACTTCGATTACAAATCGGCCAGTATCGTTACCCGGCTCACGGGTGGGCGCCTGATCGCCGCCAAAATCCAGGGGAAGTATTGGATGTATTGGGGAGAGGTGCAGGTGCGCCTGGCGACATCGCCCGACCTGATCCACTGGACACCAGTCGAGAATTCTTCGGGCAAGGCTATTGTGTTGCTGCATAATCGCCCGCGACACTTTGATAGTGCGTTCCCTGAGGTTGGGCCGCCTTCGCTTCTTACTGATCACGGGATTGTGCTTATCTACAACGGCAAGAATGCCGCGGTGGGCGGGGCACCTGGAAT
>Ga0302324_100015220_pt1 | contig 15432 bp, 14 predicted proteins | sample Palsa_T0_1_FD_201949 | JGI IMG/M metagenome (GOLD analysis project Ga0302324, IMG submission 201949) | Peat permafrost microbial communities from Stordalen Mire near Abisko, Sweden - Palsa_T0_1 | ecosystem: Environmental > Terrestrial > Soil > Palsa > Peat permafrost | place: Sweden: Abisko...
CACAACTGAGCGCGAACACGGGTTCGGGAGCTTGTCTTTCGAGCGAATAGCCGAGGGTGTCGTCGCTGATCGGTGCGATGCGTTTGGCCAGCACCCCATGGTGACACTCGGCCTCGATCTGCAGCAGACTGGAAATCTGCATGGCCGCACTCAAGAAGACGGCGTCAAACACCTTTTTCCAAGCGTGCTGGGGAAACTGCCGTCCCTCGGGCAGAGCGCTCACCAAAGCGGAGAAGCCAAACACCTTGTCGAGATAAGCCTCGAAGCGGTGCCGGGTCAAGGTTGGCGATCTTCCTTTTCTTTGAGAAACCGCTTCAGGTTGATCTTGCAGATGGTCGCGGCGGCTGCATCAAAGCGGCGGCGCATCTCGATCTTCTCCCGCACCTTCTCCACCCATTCCTCCGGAATGTTGAACGCTTTCGGCTTGCCGTCAATCAGTACCGAGATCTGATATTGCGAGTGCAGGCGTTTGCCGTCGGCGCAATGGCAGTTGGGGCGGCCGCAGGCGCGAGTGCGTTCGACAAACGAGCCGGGCAGCATTTCGCGCAGAGCCCCGACGCTGCGGATGAGTTTGCCGCGCAGTTCCAGGTCGGGTTCGGGGGGTGATTTCATCTGACACTCATATTAGTGTCAGATATGCATAAAGTCAAGCACCCCAGAAGATTTGCAATAATGCTGTCAAACTGAAACCAGAGTGGAAACTCCTGCAAACAAACGGGCTGGCGCTGACCCCACCCCCGACCTTAAGGAATCACTGGACATCGACCGCCGCATGCTCCGCCAGCACGTGAGCGTGCGACCGAAGCCGGTGTTGCACGAGAAAAACATAATGCAGCGCAGAGATAATCGTGAAGGCAAATGTGGCGCGCAAGAAGACGGTGCGGGTAATCCATATCCAGCGCACCGGCCGTATGGAAAGCAGCATCACGAAGAACACAGAAGCGATCTGCGAAAATGTATTCGCCTTGCCGAAGATGCTGGGCCGGAAATCGCGCAGTCCCGCGATGGCGAACAGCACCGCGCTGGCGGCCAGGATGGAAATATCGCGGCTGAAGACCAGCACCGTAAACTTCCACGGAATCTTATGCAGAATGGAGAGCACCAGAAACATCGTGCTCAACAAGAGCTTGTCCGCGATGGGATCGAGATATTGCCCGAGCAGAGTCTGCTGGTGCAACTTGCGAGCCAATAGTCCATCCAGGCCGTCGCTGAATCCGGCAACCACGAAAAGCACCAGCGCCCAAAAATAGCGGCCCTCCACCAATTCGATCACGATAAACGGAACAAAGACCATCCGCAGCAAGGTCAGTTGGTTGGGCGCGGTGAATACTTGAGACAGTCTCATGCCGGATCCCCAGTCGGGTTCCTGATCGGATGACCCGCGGAACGCGCCGCGTGGCGATCGTTTTTTCCGCTAGCTCCGGCAGAGCCCAGCAGCGCGGCGGGATCAAGCCCGGTCTTGGCCGAGAAGCGCTGCGAAAGCGAAGGCAGACTGCCGTCGGGAAGGTCCAGGTCGATGCGTTCAATCCGGTGCATAGGGAAAAAGACGACCGCGGGACTAAACGATTCGCCATCTTTCACCATCATGACCAGATCCTCAAAAGATGCCAGCTCGATACCACTCAGGCCGAGTCCTTCCGGAGTCAGCGTTAGAATCATGCCCCAGAATTTATCCCGGGGATTGCCCAACGTCACGACCACCATGGCTCCAGGCAAGAATGGACCGCAGGCGGGCGCCTTCGCGGCTGTACTGTCGTCCTCCCGCTGAGAGTCTTTGGGCATGCAACGATTGTCGCCGCCACAACCCGAACTCTGCAACTGGCGATCGCGGTTCATCACGCCGCCCTGCCTCGGCCCTTGCCTCCAGCCGTACTTTACCGTACTCGGGAAGTCCCCCGACGGTGTCTGTGTAGGCGAGTAGCTCAGTGTTGGGAAGTATGGAACCACAGAAGCGTGTCAAGGTAGCGCTGCCAAGACGCGCTTGTTACAGGTGATTTTACAGGTGTTATTTTTTTGTGCCACAAATCTCGTAGACGAACAAAATACGAACCGGAGTGAAGCCGACCGAAGCACCTTCGCTTAGGGGATTTGAGGTCTCGTCGGAGCCGCTTTCAAAAACTGTTTGTCAAAGAACTTCGGGTCTTGCAGAAAGTCGTCGAGTTCAGTTACATACGCGAAGTTCCCAATCTTGTAAGCGCTGCGTTCGTACAAAACATAGGAATACGTCAAATTTTCTGATGTCCAGCCGTTCCCCGGAGTCGGAGCCTCAAACACAAGAAAGACCGGGTCGGCGTTGAGCACGAACTTGACGCTGCCCAGCGAGGATGAGATTTGCGGCGATTGTTTTGTGAGTTTTCTTCGGCTTTCCATTGAGGCGAGCCATTCTCTTACCTTGGCCGCACTTTTGGGAGTGAAACTGCTCGCGTATACTTCGTTCTCGCCCCTCTGATGGGCGAGCGATGCATTCCGGAAGAACTCCAGCAACGGCGTGGGAGCCTTAACCTTTTCGTCTCCAAGCGGGAAATCCATTGGTGAACCATCAAATTCGAGGAAAACGGGATGCGCGCCGGTCTCTGCCTTGCCGTCGATAGGGATCGGGTACTCATATCGCGGCTTGATGTTCGGCGAGGGCTGGTAGACGTCGGGCTCGGCCTGAGCCGCCCGGAAAGCATTCAACACCATGACTTCAACTGGAGTGGAACTGCTTACCACGCTCAGCCGCAACCGGTCGTTCCTGTCTAACCCGACATAGAACGCATCGCGCAAAGTGCGGTCCTTCACCATGGAGTCCCAAACAAACATGGTTTTGGATCCAATCTGGACTTGAGCGACAACCTTTAGATAGTCGAAATCGAGGAGGCTTCTGGCCTGATTTATCCAATTCTCAGGACTGTCATCCACCATGGTTATGATTGTCGTGCCGAGACCCTTCATCTGACTCGGGGATGTCCAGACGCTTGCAAACTTTGCCGCATCCGCTTTGCGAATTGCCTGCACCGCCGTCACAAACATCGTTTGCGCTGTGTCCAGAGAGCCGGCTGCAAACTGCTCGAAGGGAACGTTGTAACTCTTCATTTCGAACTTTAAGTAAAGTGGACAGTGCACCTGGCGACTATCGATCTCCACCGGAATAGGGACACTAACACGGCTGAATCCCTGGCCGAATAGGCAAGTGGGCACGGCAAATAACGCAATAGAAAGGGCCAACTGCAGAACCGCAGCCGGTCTGCTGCGACGCGCGCGCATTGTCATCCCTAACAAAGTCCGTCTCCCCTCAGAACGACGCAAACTGTCAACCACGCCAAAACCTCCTGGGAGTTTCCGGTCCAAGGTAATGCTCCCCATTTTGCCGGCAAAACAATTCCGAATGCCGAATTCGAGTATACGATCACGTGGCCACGTTCTGAGACTACCTGTGCCGCAACTGACCAAAACTCATCCGCCGTGCGCACACATCACCCCCCCCTCTTTAGTGGCCTTGCGAGAGAATTGTCGAGACAAATGCAACGAAGAAGACTGACTCCATAACGCGGGGTTGCTAGATGGTCTGGCCAATCATGAGCAGGCGCTGGCCTGATCATCTTGCAGATAAAATCAACCGCGTTAATGACGACTGCCTGAACGTCACCGAAATAATCCACAATGATTTCAAGAAATACGCGGACATGCACTGAGTCAGTGCTGAAAGTAAGCTGAAGAGCTGTGCATCCATCCTGCTCTTTGCTCGTGCCTCAAGTAGTGCGGCGTTCTCGGCAAGGCGCTTACCGTCTGCGGATCGTGTACTGGTCGCTTTCAGGGCATAGTCGTCTGTCCCAACCTACCTTCACTTCGCACCGGCTGTCGCGGTCTCTTTGCTGCCGTAGCCCTCCGTCTCTTAGGCCTGAAACAGTTTGCTGGTTGCTCTTGCACACTATTCGGCAAACTGTCGAGGGCGGCACGTAGCTCAGTTCTAAGAAACGGCTTGAGCAGGATTGGAACGTGGGCTAACTCGCTCGGGCGGACTACGTCTTCTTCATTGCTATAAGTGGTTGTAATGATCATGTTTTGCGACGGACTTCCTTTGCGGATATTCATCGCAAGCTCGACGCAATTTAGATCGAGTGAATAGCTCATCATGACGGCGGCAAAGGGGCGCCTTTAGAGTCTTCCACGATGAGAATGCGCTCCGGCGTTTTTGACTGACCTGCCGTGTTGCCATCTCTTTGCTGAGTTCCAGCCATTGTCTTGTTCATGCATCCTTCCTCCTGACGTTTCCGATTGGGCACCGCATCCTATCTCCTAATGCCGAAATTCTCGAGGGTCTGGAACAACTTTGAAGGCTCTGGTGCGAATTTGTTCAAGGTTGTGCATTAAGGGCGGTAGCTGCGAAACAGTTCGAGCTCCCTACCTTCAATCCTGCGAAGAAGGCGTTTCTGGACCGCGTGCACTACTGGGGTCAACGAGTAGAGATGGACGGTCAGGGCCGGTTGTTGATCCCGCAGCGGCTGCGCGAGTCGGCGCAGCTCAAGGGCGAAGTGGCAGCACTCGGCAAACTGACTTATTTGGAAGTTCGTAACCTCGCAGCATCCGGCAAAGAGCCGTGAATTTCGTATGTTTCGTATCGTGCGCAGGGCAGGTGGCAGAGCGTTTTGGCTGCGTAGATGCGGCAGGTGCATTCCGCTTGGCGATGCGTCGTGGGCGTCATGGGCAGGATGACCACGCGGCAGGCACTAGACTTTTTGGCGAAGCACGGTCTTCGCTCATCGAGACACGGAGAAATGCGATGAGTTCGATTTACTATTTCGCTGCTTGAACTGACAGCGGTTGTCTCCTTGGGTGCGACCATGAACACCAGACGCAGTTTGCCTATCCTCACGAAGCACCACATCAATGGTAATCAAGTTCAGAAGGCGTTTGCCTTAGCTTTCCGGTGGATGGGAGGCGTTTGGAATTATGATTTCGCGCCGTCCGAAAAGACGAGAATCTATTGAATATGCGCCGGGTCCCAGACAGAGCATCGCTATGCTGATGAGAACCCCCAATGCGACTTGAAGCTTTGCAGAGAACGGATTGGGGGACGGAGGTTGAAACCAGGACAGCCTGCTGAGAACACAGATCAGTCCGGCTAGAACACTGGCGAAGGGGGTGAAGTACCCAATCAGCAACAAAACGCCAGCAGCGACACCGATGATTCCTGCAGAACGAACCAGCCATCCAGCTTGACTCCATCTCAGGAGATAGAAGTACCCCTGACCGATCAGAATCGCGGCAAGCGCGCTGCGCAAGACCAACAGTCCTGCGCCGGGCCAGGCACCGGGAAACGTGGAAAATATCCTTTGCAGGAAAACTATCTCCGGGGGACGCGTCTTGAGCCGCCACAACAGCGTTCCACCACGCAGGCTACATGAGTGAGACCGAGAAGGAATCACCACGCTGCGTGATCTTTGCGTAGTACTTTAGGCTTATTCGAAAGTCCTTGCAGGTCAATCAGAGTTGAATGATTCCGCGCCGCGCACCGATAGCGACTGCTTCCGTTCGGTCACTCGCCCCCAGCTTTTCCATGATGTGCTTGATGTGAATCTTAACGGTGTGTTCTGAAATGAACAGTTTGTCTGCAATGTCACGGTTGCGGTTGCCGCCTGCGATCTGTCGAAGTACATCGATTTCGCGCTCGGTGAGAGCATCGTCGCTGTAATGCTCCGCCAACTGGGCAGCAATCTCCGGCGGCACTCGCTTTTTCCCGGCGTGGACATGGCGAATAATTTCAATCATCTCTTCGGCCGGCATGGTCTTGAGCATATACGCACGAGCGCCCGCTTCGAGGGCGCGCTGAATTTCCACGTCGCCCTCAAAGGTGGTCAAGATAATGATGCGGGCTTCTGGGAACTCCGCTCGGATAGCGATCATGATGTCGATACCGCTCATTCTGGGCAGCCGCAAATCCATGAGGGTCACATCGGGTTTGTGTTTACGAAACATCTCCATCGCGTCACGCCCATTAGACGCTTCGGCAACCAGCAGCATGTCCGACTCATTCGCGATCATGGTGCCGATGCCCTTACGAAGCAGAGGGTGATCATCCACACACAAAATGCGAATGCGAGCGCCATCGTCCATGTGTCTATCTCTTGTCTCCAGATTTCGCTGCATCGTCACTTCCCCGTTGGCGGAACCAAGCGAACCGTTGAAGATAGCGGCTCGAAGTGGCGGACCGAAAAGCAACGCGAGCGGGAACCGATACTTCCACTTCCGTCCCGGCTCCTGCGTTGCTCCATACTTTGAGTCGCGCTCCAATCCTGTCCGCACGCTCGCGCATCCCCGACAATCCCCAGTGACCATCACGACCCGATTGCAGTACTTCCGGATCGATGCCACACCCATTGTCGCGGACGAGAACCCGCAATCCGCGGTCCGCATATTCTAGCTCGACCTCGATATTGGCTGCCTGAGAATGGCGGAACGCATTGGTCAGTGCTTCTCGGCCGATGCGATACACCTCGTCGCGAATCGTGGGACGTAAAGGCCGAACTTGGCCTTCGACAAGCACGCGGAAGTTGATCGGTTGCTGAACCGCGAGTTCTTGTGGAACTCGCGAAAATGTCTGTTGAAGATCATCCGTATCCGCACTGGATAGTCGCATCCCGCGGACAGCCTTACGCCCTTCCTCGATCACTTGCCTCATCAACTGCAGAACCTCGGTCACGATGGGCTTCGCTGGCGAATCCGAGGACAGTTGACGTTCGGCCACACCAAGCTGCATCGAGGCACTGATGAACCCTTGCAACAAAGTGTCGTGCAAGTCTTGCGCAATCTGCGTTCTTTCGGACAGGCGTGCTTCAAATTGCAGTTCGAGACGCTTTGCCATTTGATGCATTCGCCATTGATAGGCCGCCCACACTAGGTATCCCAACACCGCGACGATGAGCAGGGGAAACCAGTTGGCCTGGTAAAACGCGGGCAGGATTTTAAATTTCAGTGTAGCCCCTTGTTCATTCCAGACGCGGTCGTTATTGCATGCAATAACGCGAAACTTGTACTCCCCAGGGCCAAGATTGGTGTAGAAGGCCTGACGCCTGGTTCCTGCGTCCTGCCAATCGGAATCGTGACCTTCGAGCTTGTAGCGAAACTTCACCTTCTGAGGATTGGCGAAGCTTAGCGCCGTGTAGTCCACTTCGAGATCTCGGGTAAGAGCGGCCAGTTGAACACGACCGTCTGCAGCATATCTCTTCCTATCCGCGACAATTCCCTCGATATGGACCGGCGGAGGGATTGAATTTTCCGCCAGATTCGCCGGATCAATCATCTGCAATGCGGCCCAATTCGCGAACCACAATCGACCGTCGGAGGAGCGTGCAGCTGATCCAAATGCCGCCCGCTCCGGCTGGGCACCGTCTTTTGCGTCGAAGATCTTCGGGTGCACTACGAAATCGGAGTCGTTCCACCAGTTCTGCAGGTCATCGCTCGAAAGCTCGATTAGACCGCAGCTCAAGTAAAGCCAAAGATTGGCTCGATCATCGGTTGCTAAACCGTACGCCACATCGCAAGGAAGTCCGTTGCGAACCGTGAGAGTCGACAGTCTGCCCTGCTTCCATCCCCTAAGTCCAGATGCTGTTGCCGCCAATACTGAACCGTCCGGATTGACGCTAATCTGCTCCACTCGCGAATCCGGGTGATGCTCGAACTGAAAAGTCTCGGTGCGGCCGTCACGAAACTTCGCCAAATCCCCATTCATCAGACCCAGCCAAAGTCCGCCACTAGGGTCAGGCGCGATCCGGCGCGCCGCGGGCGTTTGCGGAGCAGGAAAATCCGCCCGGACTTGGAAATCTTCAATCCGCATGAGCGTCATGGGTGGTCCTTTAGACTCAACCCAGATGTTGTTCGACACGTCTTCGGTAATTCCAACGATCATCCCTGTCGGCCGTCTGCTCGCTCGATCGATCCTGCGAAATCTACCGTTCTCGTAAACTGTCAAGAAATCGTCCATACCGACCCAAAGCCGCCCCATGTGATCTTCAAAAAGCGAAGTAACCAAAGCTCCAGGCAAGTGTTTAGTGGTGGAGGAAACCCTGCCGTCACGGAGGGCAATCAAAGCGCTGGGGCCGCCGATCCAAACCAAGCGATCGCGCCCGGCAAGGACTGAATCGACTTCAGCTGTACTTAGACCTTCGCGGGTGGAAAAGGTTACAACATGCAGCGGGCGAAAATTGTCGATGCCCTTTGAAGTGATCGCCCATACGTTACCCTCACGATCCTCTACGATCTGGGTTACATTGTCGCTCGACAAACCGTCTGCAAGGCCAAAATGCTCTACTTTGGCACCGCAGATGCGGTAAATGCCATTGTCGTCTGTCGCAACCCAAAGCGCATTTTGATGATCCAAGAGCAGTCCTAAAACTCTGATTTTGCTGCCGTCGAATCCGTCCGCAACAAATGTCTTCCACATTCCACTGACAAATTGCTGTAGTCCAAGTCCGGTACCGCTCCGGTCGATACCGACCCACAAGAAGCCATCGGAAGTGGGCACAATATCGCTCACGCCCAAACTTCCCGCGTTCGATTGCAATCCGCTAGGCCGATATTCGCGATGTGATTCGGGCGTCCAGCGGATTAGGCTTTTTGCTTCTCCAATCCAAAAGATTCCTTTGTCGTCCTCAGCCAGTCCGTGGCCAACCAGCTCACCACTGATTCCATTGTCTTTCCCGTAGCAGCGTATGTCGTCGTCCCTGATGACCTCGCAAAGCTTGTATTCGCCATTTGGATGAAAGGTTCTAAACCAAATCGTTCCGTTCCGCGCTTCAATAATTGCAGGAACGACAGCCTCAATGGGATAGTTGGTCAGGCGTTCATTTTGCCAACGACTCAGACCGGCGGCGGTGCCGATCCAAAGACTTCCATCCCGCGCCACTAACAGAGAATCGATCCGCTGGGACGGCAATTTTTCGCCGAGTGGCAGAGTCCAGTCAACAAAACGAACACCATCAAAGCGCACCAGTCCGGATTTCGTTCCGATCCATATGTACCCATCTGTCGTTTGAGCTATTCTGTATGGCATTCCATCATAGACGCCATCCTGTCTAAGCCAAGAGCTGTGAGCGTATTGGGAAAGCCGGGTGTTTGGATCGAGGCCTTGAGCCGAAGTCGCTGCAAAGAAAAACAACAGGCACTCGAACATAACCGACGGTTTAGAACGTAATCGTCGTGTCACTTAAGTCTGCACTCCTCCCAAGGATTTGCCCCCACTCTCGAGTTCGACGTCCGGCCTGCAGTTAGGTCCCCGATCGCATCGGGAATATTACCCAGACTGGCACAGGTTTATGGTACAGACTGCCGATTCAGCTTGGGCAATTCCTCAATAAAGCATACCCGCTCGGGTGGTGGGCCGCGACGCGCAAACGGATTAGCAGGAAATAGCTCTTTTTCAGTAGTTCATCGAGTGGACGGAACACAGACGTCCACCCGGATTAAAGCCGCGGTAGCTCATATTGACCGTCCGAGGTGCCTGCCTTTGCCAAGCCGCGAAACTTGGGGGGGCATTCGTGATACCACCTTCGGGCTATCTTCAGGTCGACCAATCTAGGCACTGAAAAAGTGCCTGATGTCCTGATGTGCAATCAACGTGAATCCGGCAAAGTGTGTTTACGCGCGGAAAAAAGAAAGCGCTGGGGTCAAACCGATTCAACTTCTCGAAAGGATCAAACATATGACAACTCGTTGTCTGCGTGCTTCCCTCGTATGTGCTGCTCTAGTGGCCGCGTCAGTGGTGTCGAGCTCCGCACAAACGTTAACCTCGACGAGAATCAAGAATGTAGTTCTTGTTCATGGCGCCTGGGCCGATGGTTCAAGCTGGTCGAAGGTCATCCCGTTGCTCGAAGCAAAAGGTCTGCACGTTGTCGCGGTGCAGAACCCGCTCAGCAGTCTTGCCGATGACGTTGCAGCCACAAGGCGAGCGATTGACGCACAGGACGGCCCAGTGCTGCTGGTCGGTCATTCCTATGGTGGAGCTATCATCACCGAGGCTGGTAACAACCCCAAAGTAGCTGGACTGGTCTTTGTGGCAGCGTTTGGCCCCGACACCGGCGAAACCCTAGCGACGACTGCCAAAGCGTTCCCTGCAACACCTGCGGGCAGCGAACTTCGTCCGATTGAAGACAAGTTTGTCGTCCTGACCGAGAAGGGCGTGGCCGAATACTTTGCGCAGGACCTGTCCGACGTCGAAAAGAGCACCTTGGTTGTCACTCAAGGCCCGACTTCTCTTTCCGTTTTCGAAGCGTCAATTACAGACGCAGCCTGGCATCACAAACCGAGTTGGTTTGTGGTTTCCGCAAACGACCGCATGATCAATCCCGACTATGAGCGTTTTGCCGCGAAGCGAATGGGAGCTAAAGTTCTGACGCTGCCGGCCAGTCATGTCGTAATGCTATCCAAACCGAAAGAGGTCGCGAACTTTATTGCCGAAGCGGCTGTCTCCAATGCGCCTCAAACCACAGCCTGGGGCAGGTAAGCGAGGTGTTCAATTATGTAGCAAAGGAGGACAACAGTGAACTTAGTCAAAAACATAGTGTTGGTACATGGAGCTTGGGCGGACGAATCGAGCTACGCGAAGATCATCCCTCGGCTTGAGGCGGCAGGACTGCACGTAATCGCTGTCCAAAACCCACTCACATCATTAAGCGACGATGTGTTTTCTTTTGTTCTTGATTTGTGATCATTCGTCTTTACCCTGTCACGGCAGGATCAAGCCTAGCGCTGCATCTTTCATTTTGCCAACTACATTATTACCCTACGTCGTGCCAATGATTGGGGCGTCGAGGAGGAATGGACGAGCTTGTCCAAAGTGCTGCGCTCAGATCTTGATGAAAATCTTCTGTCGGAAGAGGGGATAGACCGCTAGCCAGCAGATGAGGACGAACCCTAGGGAGTAGAGCAGCGAGGCGAAGGCCGGGTCAGGAACTACGCCGAGAATGGAGCGATAGAGAGCCTGCTGCAGGTTGACGCCTGGGCCGGTGTGGATGTTCCCGACCGCCGAGGCCAGTAGCTCGGAGAAGACGTAGGCCGTAATCGCATTGCTGCCGAAGACGAGCAGCGGCGTGAAGAGATGCGAGCGCCCGGCAATCTCTGGACGGCTCCGCTTTGCGCTACGGAGATCGACGATCCAGATGGCCAGGGCGAGGAGCAGAAGGCCCAGGCCACCAACAAACAAGACGTAAGAACTGGTCCAGAGCTTCTTGTTGATCGGGAAGGAGAGGTTCCACAGGCCGCCAAGCAGGGCGCAACCAAGTCCCGCGACTGCGATGCCACGGGCCTTCTGCCTGAGCGTGTGGCTGGTGCGCAGCCAGACGCCGGTGAGGAGGCCGAGGAGCGTCGTCGCCAGTGCGGGCAGGGTGCTGAGCAAACCCTCGGGATCGCGCGTCCCCTCGTAGAGATGCGAGGCCGAGAAGATGTGCCGGTCGAGCCACGCGGCCAGATTTGCGTCGCGATCCAGAATCGGGATCTCGCGCGTTGGCGTGCCGTAGCCGGGGACCGGGACGAAGCGCATCAAGAGCCAGTAACCGACGAGTGCGGCGATGGCGAGCCCTGCCTTGCTGCGCCACCCGGGGCGGAAGATATAGAGCGTGGCGACGATGAGGTAGCAGATTGCTATGCGCGGAAGGACTCCATAGAAGCGCATGGTGTGGAGGTGAAAAAACGGAAAGCTGTTGACGACGATGCCGAGGAGAAAGAGGATGACCGCGCGGCGAAGCGTGTGCAGAAAAAGCGATTGGCGGGTAGCTCCGCGGGCGAGCCGGGAGGCGGTGGAGAGGACGGTGGAGATGCCGACGAGAAAGAGGAAGGTGGGGAAGACGAGATCGGTTGGCGTGAAGCCGTTCCACTCTGCGTGGTTGAGCACCCAGTAGGCGTGGCCGCCATCGCCGTTGTTGTTGACGAGGATCATGAAGCCGATGGTAAGGCCGCGCAGGAGGTCGAGCGAGAGCAGCCGGTCCGGCTTCTTCTGGGTGAATTGCGGCTCGCCCCCTGTGGATGGTTTGCTCATCACGCTCATTGTTTCATCTCCGTTGCTTCGCTGGGTGTGTGGCCGCAGTATCGGCTGGAGCGAGATGCAACTCGCGCGCAATTGCCAGTGCTGCCGCATAGGTGTCGCCCTGAGGCGTCGAGGTAAACTGCCGCTGGCTGTGATTCCAGCGTTCGCCGAAAGCATACCAGTCGATTGGCTTGGCTGGCTCGTTCGTCGCGAGCGATGTTGAGAGGGAGTCGAAGTACATCTTCCATCGCGGCAGGTAGTAGTCGCTGGTGAGTCCGGCCCAGTCGCGGTTGGCGTATTCGTGAAGACCGGCTTCGCTGGCCTTGCGGTCTCCCCACGTCGTGAGGATCGATCGTGCGTCGTAGTTGAGGCGGTCGCGCTCTGCCGCGGAGGAGGCCCAGGGCGGGACGTAGGAGAGCCAACGTCCGAGAAGGAAGAATTTGTTGGTTTGCAGAAGATCGTTCTGTAGTTCCACGCAGTGGAGCCACTCGGCCGTGAGGCGTGAAAATGCGGCCTGGTCTTTGGCTTCGTAGGCTGCTTTAATCTGCGGTAGGAGTTTGCGGCTTTCGTTGGACATAACCTGCCGGGCGACGTCCACGAGGTCGTAGCGATAGGTCTCGGTGGTGCGAAGCTGCGGCGCTACCTGGAGCAGCTGTGTGAGCGCGGGTTCGAAGTCGTCGACTGCGTAGCGTGGGGCATCGGGCGACCATGTGGCGGCGTGTGTCGTAGTCAGCGAGGGTTGCGCATTGAAGAGGGATTCCTGGGCAGCGTCGCGCTCGCCCTCCTTGCCATCGGCGCGGTAGCTGTAGGCGGTCTTGAGCAGGATCTGCCAGGCTTGCTGGGCATGAGCGTCTTCAGCACCGTAGCGGCGGGTTGCGTAGGCCTCGGTCCAATGAGGAAGATTGATGGGAGTCGAGTGCCAGGCCATCTCAGTGTAGAGGTCGAAGGCGAAGGGGTTGGTGTCGAGGCCTTCGGTGAAGAGTGCTGTGCCTGCGATGTGGCTGCCGGGACTCTGTGCCATGCGAGGGAAACGGACAGCGTAGTCGTACAGCGGCGCGCCCATGGTGGTGCGCCCCCCGAACTCCCATAGGCCACCGTACAGCCAGGGAGCTCCGCGAAACTCCTTGTCGCGATCGTCGCGGGGGATGCGGCCCTGCTCGATGTCAGCGATGAGGATGTGGGTGGTGTCGAGTGCGGCGAGCAGCTCCTGGGTGGGGTTCTGCTGCCAGGCCATCAGCAGCCAAAGCGCATCGGGATGGGCGCGTTCCAGCGACTCTTGCACCTTCTTCGTGGCTTCGCTGACAGGAACATCGCCGGCGCCGCCGCCTTCCTGAAAGACCTCCATGTCGTAGATGGCGGAGTCGCCGAAGAGGGCACGCTGGTGACGGTAGAAGGACTCGGCCAATTTGTCGAAGTGCGGGTCGAGCGGGTCGAGCCAGCCGGGTCGCGTGAAACCGTCCCAGTCGCCCTGCGTGATGACGTGCGCGCCTCGGTTGAGCGTGGCGAAGTCGGTAGGGACGATGCCGTAGTAGCCGGGTAAGACGGGGGTGATGCCGAGGCTACGGAGAGCGGCGATGAGTTGCTGCGCGGAGTGGGCGCGCTTCTTGAGGAGTTCAAGGGAGATCGGCTCGTCAAAGCAGCACATGTTCCCCATGAGCTGCCAGTTCTGGTGCGCGGGTTGCGTGATCCAACGGCGAATGCCTTCGTCGGTGTAGCCGGCGTCGCGAAAAGTCTGGTAGAGAACAAGGTCGGTGCCGCGCTCGATCAGGATGGCGTTGGTTCCGCTGAGGGCGAGGACGTCGACCTCATGCTGCCATCGTTTTTGATCCCAGTAGGGGGCTGAGTAGCCGTCGGCGTTCTCATTCAAGGCGTAGCGCCAGGGGTAGAGCGCTGGTTTCTCGATGGGCTGCGGCGGGGCCGGGAGGGTCACGCCGGGAGCGCCGAGCTGGAGGCCGTTTGTGGAGACCTGCAGTTGCGCTACGTACTTCAGGTACCAGTTCACACCGTAAAGTAGCGTGGGTTGAGTGGCCGCCTCCACGCGTATGTGACCGGCCGTTCCTGTTATGCGGAAATAGTCACGATGATCCGAACGAGCGACGAGCGCAAGCTTGAATTGGGACGCTAGCTGAGGCATGAGGCGCGCCAGAACTTCCTCGGCAGGCTTCGTTCGCGACTCTGCCTGCAGAGGTGTCCCTAAAAGAAGGACAGCCAGCGCTGCCAGAACGGCGGGAAGAACACGCTTCGAGAGCATGACAAATCATAATGCATCTGGACGCTGTTCTCGGAAACACGGTGGACAATGGTGACGCGAAAACCCAGTCCTGCGGCCGAGAGTAAGAGGTCTGCTGGTGCCAACACTTTAAGACCTCCGCCACGTGGGACTCATCGTGGCGGGCGCTTCGGACTGCTCCGGTCTTCATGCGCTCCACAACTTTATTATCCACCCATGCGCGGCGAAGGTTCACCCGGTGATTGGCATAGTCCACTTCCTGCCCTTGAAGGCCCAAAGCCCCAGAGATGCGCAGGCCCGTGGCGGAGTGACTCGGACTTGCAGTTGCTGCACCACTTTCTTTTCGCCAATCCTGGCAACAGCCTTGTGCAGAGCCACGAAGGAACCTTTCAGGTATTCCCTGATTTCTGCTTTCGTCCTCACGGAATCGGGCCTGGTCTCGTTCTCCATGTCGGCGGTTCGCTTTCGCCCCAGAATGAGTGCTGCAATTCCTTGCGGCTTTTTCCATAGCTCATGTACCCACAAATTATGCTATAGAGCAAGTCCTAGCGGCTTCGTCCAAATCGCCTTTACATGCATTGACTGGATTCCCCGGTTCCGGGGTCAATGAGGCGAACGCGCAGTTAGTGTTTTCGTAATCGATTACGCGGATGGATTCATTGAGTTTCAGGCCTAAATCTAGGCCTTGCAACAGCACTGTACAACGTGGTAACGTAAGCGGTTACGTAGACCCCCAGCTGAGCGGAAGGAAGAATCCATGAACAGGACCGCACCGGTTTCGGCACAGCCACTCGAGGATCTGGATCAGTTGGATGAGTTCCTTGAACACCGCTATCAGAAAGGCAAGTCCGAGACCGAGTTCCGGCAATACGAAGCCCAGTCGAACCCCAGCGTGGCCGAGTTCTACCGTCTCAACCATGAGCACCAGACGGTGGACTACGTACTTCGCAAAGAGAAGGAGTATTTCGGCCTCAAGAAGGGCAAGAAGACCCTTTGGGAGGCGGCGGAGTTTCTGAATACGCTTGTCGATGACAGCGATCCGGACACGGACCTGACGCAGATCGAGCATCTGCTGCAGACCTCTGAAGCGATTCGCCGCGACGGCCAACCGCGATGGATGGTGCTAGTGGGTTTCCTGCATGACCTGGGTAAGTGTCTCTGCTTGTATGGCGAGCCGCAGTGGGGTGTTGTGGGCGACACCTTC
>Ga0302324_100015224_pt1 | contig 15430 bp, 13 predicted proteins | sample Palsa_T0_1_FD_201949 | JGI IMG/M metagenome (GOLD analysis project Ga0302324, IMG submission 201949) | Peat permafrost microbial communities from Stordalen Mire near Abisko, Sweden - Palsa_T0_1 | ecosystem: Environmental > Terrestrial > Soil > Palsa > Peat permafrost | place: Sweden: Abisko...
GCATTCCGTCTTCCCGCAGGCATGTTGGCGGTCGCCTACTCGCGGGTCCGGACGGAACCATCGTCGGCAGATCGAACACGGTCTCTTCCGGGCCTCTGGCATGGGTGATGATTCATCGTCACCATGCCCGGCGCCGGACGGTTTGGGGTTAGATCAGAATGCCTGGGTCAGTTTTGGAAAGCAGGGCCGGGTCAATTCTCGCGAGCGCCGAAGGACGGTTAACGAAACCTCGACGGGTTCGCCACCCTTGCGCAGCCGGACGGTGTCGAAGGATTCAATGCGCTCGCCACTGCTAAGCCTTTCCAGGATAGGTGTTTCCTCATGGAGGCGGTCAGGAGGCGCCAGTTCACTAATCTAACGTTGTGCCCCAAGATTTCTTCCGGCTTATAGCCATACAGCCTTTCCGCGCCGGAATTCCAGGTCTGTATGATTCAATCGAGCGATCTCCCGATGATCGCGTCATCTGAAGATTCGACGATGCACGCCAGGAGGCGACTCGCCACGTAGGCCCCGGCGAGTTTTTGGTTGGACTCGTGGAGTTCGGCAGTGCGCTCCGCAACGCTATACTCTAACTGTCGATTGAGAGTCTCGATCTCGGCCACTTTTTGTTGCAACGCCAATTCGGCCAGGTCGCGCTGGCCCGCATAGTCCTTCGCCCGGCGGCCAGCCCCAAAAAACAGCAGCAGAGTGACGAAGATCGCCGACGCGAAGATGGTCGCGGCCCGCCAGCCCAAGCGGCTTTCCAGGCGGGTCCGTCCAAGCAGTAGCCGCTCCTCTTCCTCCATCATGTCGCGCGCCACACCCCGGATTTCCTCCACCAACCGCTGGCTGCGATCCACCTCAGCCGGACTCAGGGCGGCACTTACGCCGCCCGTATTCCTGAGGTTGACGATCCGGCGGAGCTCGGCGATTTTCGTATCTAACAACGGCTTGAAGCGCGCCACGTTCCGCTGTTGAATCGGGTTGTCTGCAGTGAGCCTTCGCAGCTCTTCCAAGTGACTCGGCTCCTGGTTCATCTCCGCTTCCATGTTGCGCAAGTACAAATCCTGGCCACTAAGGACATAATTGCGCAAATCCCTCTCTGCATTCCAAGCCAGGAGCACGGTCTCACGGATGGCTGTTCGGACCGCATAGGTGTGCGAAATCCAGGAAATCTCGTCCTCGAATTGCCAGCCAACCCAAAGACCGATGATGGTGAGCGCGATGGGAACGAGCGCGACCCAAAGCAACGCGAATCGGGAGCGCCTAAAAAGTTTTGCAGTCATATCCCTTCAAAAGCGAGTATTAAAGGCTTGCATCCATTTGGGAGCGGTCAAAAGAATTCCGTGCGCGCCAGTACAATTTATGTGCTCAGGCGAATATTACCGCCTAGCTATCCTTCTCTCAATCGGGCAAATTGCCGAGACCGCGGATGACGGCGTAGTGTAGACCGAAGCCGCTCTGAGCAGAAAACCGCCCGATATGGCAGCTATTTCGGCAGCAGAACCCGAGGTCGAAAGTGCCGAGGGCTTCCTCGTACCAGTGCGCGGACGGGGGATCCACCTCCCCCAATTCGCCCGCTGGGTTCACGGCTTCGGAACTGGCGCAGAAGGTCTGCAAAATGACTTTTCGTGAATTGTCTATTTTCATACCACGAACTTACCCGCCGGGCTAATTTGCACTCTTGTCGTTTTAACAAGCTTGCAGGAAGGTGGTTCCCTTCCGCACGCCCTCCTTCAAAATGACATCCTGCGGTAAACCAGCCCTGGATTGAATCGTCACGCGCGAATTAAAGGAAGTAGCGGAGGGAGTATTTCTGATAGACGGTCTGCGAGATATGCGAGCGATGTTTATGATCTCCTTTTTCGAGTGGACCGCGGGAAAGTAGTTGCCCCGGATACAAGTGGGGCGAAACCGGGCTGCGCCCTTTCGCCGAGACGTACGGCGTTCTGGAGAAAGTCCACCATTGAGCCGGCGGACGACAGTTGTTCAGCCCTGAAAGTACTTTTTCGCGCCAGGACAGAGGCCGCTCCTTTGTTCCTTTTTATCCCCGGCCCCCCCGGCGCGCAATCGATCTTGAAAGAGCTTTGAAAATAAAATATAATGTCTGGCGTGACCGAGGAAAGATCTCTAGTAAATACACAAATTGAGGAGTGTCTCGCCACGTGGGGAATTTCTGTTCTTGAGGAATGGGACCTCCTGGTTTTCCTGCACCGTCACCGAAACAGCCTCCTCACTGTGGCACAGATCTCCTTGCTGCTGGGATCCGGTGCGCCAGCAGTCAGTCAGGCGTTAAGAAAACTAGAAACAGCCGGCCTTATTCGATCTTCACGCTCAAGGAGTTCGCTTCCATCGGTTGGTTGCATCGGTTAATGCGTCCCGTCAGGACTGTTTTGAACTATTGGTGAATCTGTTGAAAAAACCACTTGTACGGAATCTTGTGGCCGGTAGGCTGGCTCGCGCACCTGCCAGTGTTAGAGGCCTGCGGCGTTCAGGTTTGTATCTGACCTAAGGAATATGAAAGGCGGTGATAACTATGTCCGAGAACAATCGAATAAAAACCCGTATCCCTGGTCTGGATGATGTATTCCTTGGGGGAATCCCCCAGGGCAATCTGATCGTCGTAAAGGGCGCTCCCGGAACCGGCAAAACGCTGCTGGGAATGGAATTCATTTATCAAGGAATCACTCAGTTCAATGAGCCTGGCATCATCTTAGTTTTTGAGACCAGTCCGGACGAAATGATCCGTGACGCTGCCGGGTTCGGATGGAATTTTGAGGAACTGCAGGAGCAGAGGAAGCTGCAAATCGTTTTTACCACCCCCGAGGTGCTGAATCAGGAACTACGCGCGGTTGACAGCCTGCTGCTCGAAACGGCAAGAGAAATGGGGGCGCGACGTGTCTTCATTGACGGCATAGGCTTACTCTCTCGTGCGCTCCCCGGCAGCCGTTCGGCCGAGATGCAGGTGCAGAGCGGATCCGATTCGTTTCGCGCATTACTGCAGCAACTTGCCGAGGCTTTGCCCGGGAAAATCTTACGATCATGTTCTCGCTCGAAACCGGACACGCTCCGAAGTCGCTACTGGATGAAGAAGAGATAACCTATCTTGCCGACACAGTGATTAGGCTGACCCAAACGGACTGCAAACGGGGCGTATCCCGCAACCTGCAAATCATCAAGAGCAGAGGGCACGATTTTGAAACGGGACAGCACACGTTGCAAATTACAGATAGGCAAGGTCTGGAGGTTTTTCGTCGCGTGCAAGCTCCACGACTGACCGATATAACGCAACCAACATCGAGTGCGAAGCGTTCCGTAACCGGTGTGGAGGCGCTGGATACTCTGATCGGCGGGGGTATCTTCGACGGGTCAACTACTTTGGTCCTGGGGGTTTCCGGGGTGGGTAAGACCGTTCTGGGCACGCATTTGCTTCGGGAAGGAATAGTGAAGCAAAACACGCGGGGATTACTGATCTCATTGGATGAGCACCCGGCGCAAATCGTGCGTAATGCCGCTACCCTCGGGCTTGACCTGCAGGAATTGATTGATGCCGGAACGCTTCATATCATGTTCGAGAACCCGCAGGAACTGAACCTGGACCGCCATTTCTCCATGATTACCCGCACCGTGGAGAAACATGACATCCAGCGAATGGTGATTGATGGTTTGACGAGTTACAGTACAGCAGTCGACGATCAGACCGTCTATCGTGACTTCTTTCATGCTCTCGTGAGTTTCAGCAAGGGCCGCCTGATGACGACGTTTCTAAACTATGAGAACCCGGAGTTTCTCGGACTTTCGACCTTCATGCCAGACTTCCCGGTCAGTTCTATCGTTGATAACATCATTCTGCTGAGTCTTGTAGAGGTGGAAAACTCGCTTCGTCGATGTATCACTGTTGTCAAGGCTCGTGGCAGTGAGCATGAGTTCGACAGCCGGGAGTACCGGATCGGAAAAGGCGGAATCAATCTTCAGCCCGCAGGAGAGGGCACCCCCATACGCCCATTCTCTGCGTATTCCAGTATTTTGAGCCGCGCTCCCACGCGACTCCCGGCTGCATCGAGCAACCCAGCACTGAATAAAGAAAGTAAACCATCTTGAAGGTTTCACGCACTGTTCTCGTGCTCGGTCGAGACCCTTTTTCAACACCTGAACAACTCCAGTTGATCGCTACTTTAGTTCTGCCCGCTCACACCCTTGATCGCAAAACGGGTGCGCAAATTGTTTGCAAACTGGTCTCGGCCATGCCAGCCGGGCATTATTACCTACCACGACCCGCCAGCCTGGCGAGATGTGGGCCCGGACGCCCCCAATTGGACGACGCGCCTTGGGTTATTACTGGATTCGCGCCGAAAATATCGCCTGGATGGGACTCATATCGCGTCCGAGGACGCGCCTGTGAAACGGGTGCTGGCGACCGTTGCCAATGGTCAAGGTCGACCCCGTCCTGTTGGAGCACCTTCTTCAGAATTTTGTTGCCAACGCATTCCAGTATCACCGCCTTGAGGAAGCGCCCGGCGGTCGAGATTTCAGGCGAGCCTTCCAAAGATGGGGGTGGCAGTTCGCTGTGAAGTAAGCCAGGGCAGACCCTCGTAACTATCAGGATAGTATTTTGTGCTCTATGCCGTGATCGGGGCAACCTGACCGCCCGTGGTCATTTGATCACGATACCTTCACATGTCCTTTCGGCGTCACCTGCCCGGACCGGGCCCGTTCCTCTATCTAGATCTCCATAAGCCCACAACTTATTTTGATTCAATATTTTATGGCAAAGCCTGGTGCTTCAACGCGGGTCGTGGCAAGTGAAGTGCCTCTAGGGCCGCGGGCATCTTCCGACAACGGCGTAGCGCGCGGAGGAGCGGGGGCCACGAACCTCGCAGCGCTGCTGGTGTTGGAACAGTCGGACCGCATCGGCCGGCATTGCCTCAAGAAGCGAGGGAAGGGAGAATTTCATTTGTTTGGCAGTTGTAATTATTTCTCCGTTGAGCGCCTATGCCAGTGCGATCAACGTCAACCTTGGAACAGCCGGAACTTTTGCGGTATTGGCTGGACAGACAGTGACCAATACCGGCGCGACCATTGTCGATGGAAATGTGGGGGTGGCGCCGGGCTCCGCAATCACCGGGGTTCCTCCAGCGGTGGTGGTTCCCCCATCAACTCAATATGCCGGGGACGCCGTCGCGCTGCCGGCTCAGAACGATCTGACCACGGGATACAATTTTGCCGCCGGCGAAGCGTGTCCGGCTCTGAACAACTTGACCGGTACGGATCTAGGTGGACTTACCCTCCTGCCCGGAGTGTACTGCTTCACGTCGGGGGCGGGGTTGACGGGAACACTCACTCTCAACGACGAAGGCGACTCGAATTCGGTGTTCGTTTTCCAGATCGGGGATACGTTGATCACCCAAAGCGCCTCGTCTGTGGTTTTTATCAATGGCAGTCAAGGCGACGTCTATTGGCAGGTCGGCAGTTCGGCGACTCTCGGAAGCACCACTTCGTTCGAGGGAAATATTCTCGCGCACGACAGCATCTCCCTGGATACCGGCGCAACTATTTCGTGCGGCAGTGCCTTAGCGGAAACCGGCGGCGTGACGATGGAGACGAACCAGATTTCTGTAGGTTGCGGAACAGAGGGCAGCCCCAGCCCTACCCCAGAGGTCTCGACTGCGCCCATGCTGCTGATTGGCGCGCCCGCTCTGCTGTGGCTGCGCAAGTCGAGGTCAGTCCGCGAGTGACGCCTCTGTCTCTGGCGCCATGCGGCGCAACCCCAAGGCGCGCGAAATGCGAGCGTGAATCTCTCCGAATAACGAACCAAGTCCGGTCGAATGGTCAGACAATGCCCGCTGACTGGGACCACGGAGGACCGCATCCTGGCCGTCACAGCGAATCCGATTACTGGCTCCACGTGAAGAAACCTGCAAGTAATCGGTCCGGTGATGAAGCCATCGCTCCTTAGGCGAATATTCAACCGTTCGATGGCGTTGGAGAGCGTGCAAGTGTCGAATGCTCTCAGCCTTTCCAGTTCTTCGTGTGAGAGATCGGCATCGGCGACATAAGCGAAGAGGCATTCAAGAGCGGCTAGAGCAAGTCCTCAGCTACTACCGGCGATAGCCGGGTTGACGCGCGTTTTTGTGGGCGCAGCACGGACCCTGGTCGCATTCCTAGCAGCCGGAACGAGCCTGGGCGAAATAGATAGGCGATATCCGGCGGAAGGGTCCGTGAGAATGAACGCCGGGTTTGCCGGATCAGATTCAATTTTCTTTCGGAGCTGGTTGATGAAAACGCGGAGGTACTCGACCTCATCGCCATAGTCCGGTCCCCACACAGCTTGCAGAATTCGGCGGTGAGAGAGGACCTCGCCGGGGTGCGAAGCGAGACAATACAGTAGCTTGAACTCCTTGGCCGTGAGGTGTACCACACCGTCCTGCCGTTCCACCTCATGGGTCTCGAAGTGAATTTCACGTCGCCCAATACGAGAGTTGGCGAACGAACGCTGCTGGCGCGGCGATTTACGGCGTGGATGCAGGCGAGAAGTTCGTCGATGCCGAAAGGTTTGGTGATGTACTGGTCGGCGCCAGCTTCGAATGCCTCCGCCCGGTCCTGCCGCGATTTCTTTCCGGAGACTACAATGATCGGCGCCTCCGAAGAGGTGCGTATTTCCCGGGCAGGCCTGAAGTCCTCCAATTCCCGGCATCTTGAGATCGAGAAGGATCAGATCAGGCGACTCCTCATGCAGTTTCTCAAGAGCCTCTTCGCCACTGCGCGCATCGTTCACCTCGAATCCCTGTGCCACCAGCGCGATCCGCAGAACGCGGCGAGCCTGGGGTTCGTCGTCCACCACCAAAATTCTTGAGAGTTTCACAGCTTGGCTCCGTTAGCTACTGGCACGGAGAAGTGAAACGCAGCACCGCCTTCGGGCCGGTTAGTGACCCAGATCTGGCCGCCCTGCCACTCCACCAATTTCTTGGCGCTGGCAAGACCCAAGCCAGTCCCGAAAACGGAAGTGTGTTGGGAACAGCGATAGTGCTCCTCGAAGATGCGTGGCTGCTCGTCTGCCGGCACGCCGGGGCCGGAATCGGACACGCTGATATCGATTGCGCCGCGGTCCAGGTTGGAGGAAATCGTGATTGCGGTCCCCGAAGGCGAGTACTTCAGGGCGTTGTCCAGCAATAGCTTGAGGATGCGCCGGGTCGTTGCGGCATCGCAATCGGCCTTCGGGATGGCCTCCTCAATTCGGACGGCTACCTGGCGTCCGCGCAGCAGAGGGTGCGGTGGGTCGAGGGCGCCGGAAACCAAATCTCGAACATCTTGCGGCGCCCTTGCCGCCGCCTGCGATTGCGCCCAAAATAGAGCCCACTATAGCCCTGCCGCCAACGAGCTCGCCGGTGCGCCGATTACCGCCCACGCCCTGCCGCGCGCATACATTTCGAGCGCTGGCTCGACGATTGTTGCAGCCGGGCAGGGGGGCGCGTTCCCTTGGTTGGCCCTTGGCTCGCTCGTTTCCTTATAGGCGGTCAAACCGTAGGCGGCGCGACACTGAGCCGTTTCTTCGCTTACCACGTGTTCTTCATTCCCGCGTTGATCTTCGGAATGATTGGCCTTCACCTCGCACTGGTTCTTCGGCACGGAATTTCGGAGAAGCCCAGCGCATCCCGCCCAGTCGATCCGAAGACTTACCGGTCCTGGTACGACGCAATGCCGTTCTGGCCGGACGCGGCGTGGCGGGATGTTGTGTTTGGGGTTTTTGCAGTGGCCTGCGTTGTGTTCCTGGCGTTGCATTTCGGACCGCCGGAACTGACGAAACCGCCCGACCCGACAATTATCCAGGCCGATCCGCGCCCTGACTGGTATCTGCTCTGGTACTTTGCCGTTCTGGCGCAGTTGCCCCATGGAACGGAAACCTACGTAATTGTGGGTGCGCCGCTGGTATTCGGCATTTGCCTATTGATTCTGCCCCTGGTATTCAATCGTGGGCAGCGCGCATTGTCGAGGCGGCCATGGGCCGTTGCGAGCCTCGTCATTATCGTCATGAGCATAGGCGCGTTTTGGATTGAAGGCTTGCGTTCGCCCTGGTCGCCCGATTTTAACGCCAGACCATTGACCCCAGGTATTGTTCACGCGGCTAGCGCGGAAATTTCTCAGGGAGCCGAATTGTTCCACGCCAGGGGATGCCAGTTCTGCCACGCAATTGCCGGCAGCGGCGGCCAGCGCGGTCCCGACCTTACTACGGTCGCAAACAGGCTCACGGACCAACAGATTACGCTGCGCATTCTAAATGGCGGCTACAATATGCCGTCATTTGCGAGCATCCTAAAGCCGGCCGAGCTTTCCGCGCTCGTTGCCTTCCTGAATTCGCGGACCTTGGCAGCTCAGAGCGACGACACAAAGAAGTGAAGAGTGGTGACGGGCTGCTGTATAGGTGAACGAACTCCTGAATCGAATGCCTAGCGAAAGCCAAAGAACTTTAGTCGCAGCGCGCCTTCATATGCAGTTTTTGCTGCCTTAGCTTTGTTACGAAGCTCCTCCTCCCGGAAATGGGCGCCCTCCCAGCGGTCCACTTCCGCCACGGAATGGTTTACCGAAGCAAGAGCTTCTTCTGCGCCGATAGCGGCTCTCCATTCTTCTGCAGCCGCCTTGTAGGCAGCCTGTAAACGGTCAAGCTCGGCGCTTTCATTTTCTATTTCCATAATTCACCGTCAGTCGCGGCTCCGATGATACCAACGAAAAATGAATAAACGATTTCAATGACCAAGAAACGCAGCACCGATCCGTCGCTCACGCGCAGCGCCGAGCGATAGCTTCACTACGTCCCCAACCACCAATTGGGCAACGGGTACTTTGTTCAGGCTTATCGCGCTTGACCGATGCATTCAGCGCGAGCCGCGACTTCAGCGCCGCAAGCGTGGCCTGAGCCCGCCCTTCCTGAAACAAACTGCGTGCGGCGTTGAAGGCCAGGGGAGCCGAGATGATCGCCGCCTCGATCATCCATGGAACCGGCGCCCAGTACTTGGTGAGCGCTCTGCGCAGCGGATGTAAGGCCGTGTCAGGCATTGCGTTTGGGCCGGACTTCGCCAAGCGGCTTTGCGCTTCGACGCGGATGAGGCCGGTCGGGGCCTGAGCGTCTTTGGGGGAAGCGGTGGACACGATCTATCGAGTTAGCAGCTTGCGGATCGAGTTCAATTCCTCCATGCGTTTCGCGGTGGTCCTGGGATATGCCATCTTCAGGCCTTTGAGCGCATCGAGGACAATCTGGGAGACAATCAAGCGGGCATTCTCTTTATCGTCGGCGGGAACCGCGTACCAGGGCGCGTGACGGGTGCTGGTCGCGCTCAGGCATTCCTCAAAAGCCTGCATGTACCGTTTCCAATATTTCCTCTCGTGAATATCGGAGAGACTTAATTTCCAATTTTTGTCCGGCTCATCGATGCGGGCGAGAAATCGCTTTCGTTGTTCTTCCTGCGAAATATGGAGGAATATCTTAATGGTCCGAGTTCCGTTTCGATGAAGGTGGTCTTCCAGGTCGACAATCGATCGATACCGTTCGTCCCAGATGTCTTTATCGTCGCGCAATTCCGCCGCAAGCCCCTGGCCGCGGAGAATTTCGGGATGCACTCGAACCACCAGCACTTCCTCGTAATAGGAGCGATTGAATATGCCAATCCGGCCGCGTTCGGGTAGCCGGCGCGTGCTGCGCCAGAGAAAATCGTGTTCCAACTCGTCGGCGCTAGGTTGTTTGAAACTGGAAACCTCGCAACCTTGCGGATTGACCCCGGACATGACGTGCCGGATGGCGCCGTCCTTGCCGGCGGCGTCCATCCCCTGAAAAATCAGCAGCAGCGCATACCGGTTGGACGCGTAATGAAGCTGTTGGAGCTTGCTCAACTCTTGCACGTGTTCTTCGAGGAGTTTTTGATACGCTTCCTTCGATTTGCAAAACGGCTTTACGGCCGTGGGCCACCCACTGAGCTTGACCTTTTTCCCGTGTGGCACGCGGTAGTGGTCCGAATTGATTTTCATATCGTTGAACTCTTGAGTTCATTTGGCCGCCGGCACGGGCTTCGCATGTTCAGCCTCATCTTTCTGCATCTCGTGCTCCGCCTCAAGCCAATCCTGATCCGCGTGGCCATCGTGGTGGCCTCGCTCCTCATAGATTTCATAGGCCCGTTTGGCGATCTGCGGTTTGAGATCTTGCGGCTTTCTGGCCAACAATGGAGCTTTGGTAGGGTCCAAAATCCGATAGGCGATCAGTTTGACGCGGTCGTTCACCAGAGCCCACGCGACGGCATAACCCCAAACGAATGCCGCCCAGCCCCAGCCCAACGGGGTCATAAAGAGGCCATATACCGCGATCAGAGTCGCCACTGTCTGCGTGGCGAGCACCGCTATCCAGAGAGTCTTGGCGGGGCGTATGGACCAGAATGGGCCGCGCGTTCGCGTCAGGAAAATCGTCAAGTGTCCGGCCACGGATAGTTTCAAATACATCAGCGTCTGGATGTGTGCGCGGTCCAGGTGAAATACGCGCTCGCCGAGATAAAATAAGCCAAACGCCGCCACCACCCCGATGACTCCCAGCACTGTGGAGACCCCCAGCACCAGCCGCATGTTCCATGCCTCGGGCTTGTCCTTGTAATGAACGTTGTCATAGGCGATGGAGAGGATAGCGCCATCGTTGAGCAATGCCAGCATTACGATCATGACCGCGGTCACAGGATAGAAATTAAACACAAGGATGGCCAGCGTCATGAAAAACAACACGCGCAACGTTTCGGCGATGCGGTAGATGGCATAGCTATTCATGCGCTGGAAGATGCGGCGGCTTTCCTTGATCGCATCGATGATCACAGAGAGGCCTGGAGCGAGCAGCACAATGTCAGCCGCGGCGCGCGCCGTGTCCGTCGCGCCGGAAACGGCGATGCCACAATCCGCTTTCTTCAGCGCCGGAGCGTCGTTCACGCCATCTCCGGTCATGCCGACGATATGGCCGCGCTGCTGCAGGACATCCACGATATGGAATTTGTGTTCCGGGAAGACCTGAGCGAAACCATCGGCTTTTTCGATTGATTCCGCCGCCTGCGCCGTCTCGTGATGCTTAATATCGCCCAAGCCGCTAGCATCGAGGATATTTGTGCCCATACCCAGTTGCCTGGCGGTCTCCTTGGCGATCGCCATTTGATCGCCGGTTACCATCTTCACGCTCACACCCATCTGACGGGCGCTCGCGATGGTGGCTTTGGCCTGGGGGCGAACCTGATCGAACATGGGCAGCACGCCCACGATGCGCCATTTGTTTTCCTCGTCGGCGCGGGCTACGCCTAATGACCGGTAGCCCTTCGCCGCGAACTCGTTGACGGCCTTTTCAACTGCGTCCTTCGCCTCGCCGGCATTAGTGGACATCTTGAGAATTACCTGGGGCGCTCCCTTAGCCACCCAGAATTGCTTTCCGTCCGCGCCTTTCACCGTAGCTTCGGTACGCTTGTGTACTGGATCGAACGGTTGAAAATGGAGCACCTGGCAGGCCTTGAGAGTCTTTGCGTCCTTGACCCCACCAATCACCGCAAGGTCGATCGTGTCCTTGTCTTCGGCGCGGGAGGCAAGCGCGGCGAAGAGAATGACTTGGTCGGCTGTAATTCCTTGCAGCATGAAAGGATCGCCTAGTGTCAGTTTGTTCAGAGTCAGCGTACCGGTCTTATCGGAACAAATGATGTCCACGCCGGCCAGTTCTTCGATAGCCGATAGGCGAGTAATAATGGCTTGCTTCTTCGCGAGAAGGCGGGCGCCCACTGCCATGGTCACCGACAGTACGGTGGGCATAGCTACAGGAATCGCGGCCACCAGTAGCACCAGCGCAAACTCCAGCGTGCCCATAACCGGATCGTGCCGGAAGAGCGCGATGGCGACGATCAACGCCACCAGAACAACCGCGAGAACGATCAGGTAATCGCCGATCTTCAGCACAGCTTTCTGGAAATGGCTGACCGATTCCGGCCCCTGCACCATCTGCGCGGTCTTGCCGAAGTAGGTATCCGTACCCGTCGCGTATACCATGCCTTCGCTTTCGCCCTGGCGGATTATGGATCCCGAGAATATCGCGTCGCCCGGCTTTTTTTCGGCGGGCAAGGATTCGCCTGTCAGCGCGGACTGGTCCACTGCCACCGGGTCGCCCGGCAGCAGACGCGCATCGGCCGGGACAATGTCGCCCAGTTTGAGGCGGATGACGTCGCCCGGTACCAATTCCTTGGCCGAAGGGTCGGTCCATTTCCCGTCGCGTTTGACCTTGGCTTTGATGGCCAACTGCTTCCTGAGTGCGGCGATCGCATTGCCCGCCTGGTGTTCTTCCCAGAACCCGACGACTGCATTGGACAACAGCAGGAGCAGGATGATGAAGAAATCCGGCCAGTGCCGAACCACGCCCGACAAAATCACCGCCCCTTCGATCATCCATGGAATTGGGCCCCAGAAATAAGTGAGGAATTTCAGGTATGGGTTTTCTTGCTTCTCCGCAATCTCGTTTGGCCCATACTGGGTCAGCCGCTTCTTCGCCTCGTCCTCACTCAGCCCGTCCGGCGACGAGCCGAGCTTTTTCTGAAATTCCTCCATGGGAATCGATTTCAGGTTTTTCTGCGCATCGGACTTCTCACCCGACGGCTGCCCATTCTGAGCTGGTTTCATAAATGCTATCCTTCAAATCCTTTCTTCCTGAGAATCGGCCGTGCCGCCTGACGGCAACAACTCCGGAAGGTTCAGGCGCGCCACGCCAATCCGGCTGTCGGCCATACCGTAATAAATGTCGAAGCGATCCGGCATTCCAATGTCGTCGCGCCGGTCGATGCCGGTCGGGAATACTACGTTCGCCACGGTCCCGTCGCGTTCCTGTGGCAGCGATGGCGTGAGCACCGGTTCCACCGAACGATAACGAATCACTTGCGGATGCTCCTTCGAAAGCACCATCACTCCGGCCGAGTAGCAAAGCGGGTGCGAACTCTTGCTCGTCTGCGCCAATCCGCTCACCCCGTGATAGACGATCAGCCAGCCGTGCCGCGTCAGGATAGGCGGAGTGCCCCCGCCGATTTTTAGCCGTTCCCACGCCGACACCGGAGTCGCCAGCCAGTGATGAGAGGCGAACTTACCGAGACAGTCCGACTCATGGCCGTCCGTGGCGATTGGGCAATAGGAAATCCAGATGCTTTCCCGGTGGAGATCTACGCCGCGTAGCCCAGGATGACAAGCAGTTTCCTCCGGACGCGTGCCGGGGAAAAGCGGCCTGTGGACGATCGCCAGTTCCGGATGTCCGGATGGATTGGGAATGGCGATCGGAAAAAGGCTGGCGTCCTTGTCATCCACGCCGTCGAATTCAATGCCCTCAAACGGACTAAAACTTGCCAGGCCCAAACGCCTCCAGTGGAAGAGATCTTTCGACATTGCCAGGGCAATCCGCGGGCCGTGGGCCGAAAATGCCGCGTAAGCCATCAGATAGCGCTGGAGCGGCTCCACAAAGGTCACCCGAGGATCTTCGCAGCCACCGCCGCCGTTGGGCCGCAGCTCGTAGTCGGCCTCCGGCTCCAGTGCGATGCCGAGCCGCTCCACACCCGAAGGGTCGCCGGTCTGGTTGAACCGCACTCGCGCAATGCCGATGCGAGAGTAATTACCCTTTGCGACCAGCCGCGGGAACAGGTAAAGTTCGCCATCTGGACCGCGAACGGCTCCGGGATTCAGAACACCTTCTATCTCTTGCGGATTACCCGGCTCGGGCTGCATGATCATTCCGAGGCGCTGTAACTGAAAGCCACTCACGTATTCGCCGCTTCCTGACCGCGATCCGATAGACAAGCGATAGCTGTTTCGATAGTTCTTTTAGTCTCATGAGGTCCCTGAACGCGGATAGAAACCACGCCGGCTTGTTCCGCCGGGTAGTCGTTTCCACCGGGGAACAAGGCGTCCCCAACGAAAATCATCTCTTTCAGTGAAATGCCAAGAACGTCTCTCAGTTTTCCGATCCCGTAAGCCTTGTCTATGCCGGGCTTAGTAACATCGATGGATGTCGCGCCGCCCATTCGGACGGAAAATTCGGGGATCAGTTTGTCGACTATCGACTTGATCTTTTTTCGCTTGGCGAAATCGGCATCCCATTTCTTTTTTTCGTCCAAGGGAGCCTGTTGGCCTAATGCGGAATAAGTGATCTGGCTTCCCCGGTCTTCAATCACTTCTCCCCAGTGCTTTTCCACCTTAAAGCCTGCCTCCGAAATCGCCGTCTTCAGCGAGGCTATGATCTTCGTTTTTTCGTCTGGCGTGAAATCTTCCGAGTAAATCTTTTGCCAATCTTTTGCGTAACGGAAGAACTTTGTCCCGCACGTGGGAAGGATGGACAGATTCGTCAGGAGCGTGCCAGCGGGAAGTTTTGAAATTACCTGGTTTTCAAACTGCTGCCAGTCGCCGCCGGAAATGACAGCCACTTTGACAATGCCGATAAGGTCGTGCAGCAGGCGCGACATCTCGGGGTCGATAGACGACTTACTCTCGGCTAATGTACCGTCCAGATCGAACACGATTAGCTTCTTCATTCGGGTATCGCAATCTCCAACACGGTTACTGCGCCTCGTGGCTCGAAAGTGCATTCTCCAATCGCTGCCGGCAACAGATATACGTCGCCTTTTGCGACGGGATAAGTGGCGCCGCCGTGCTCGACCTCGCCCGTGCCCTCAATGCATACCAGCACTTCGGGTACGCCTGGAGCGCCAACCAAAAACGGCGTTTCCGAGCGCAGACGCGACAGCCGGAACTTGTCACAGTGAAAGAGTCTTTCGCGCAGCGGTGGGGTAGTCTGCTCCGTCACCGGCGCCGCCGGACCGCCCGCAGACTCGCCAAAATCAATGCAGGCAAGCGCTTGATCGACCTGGAGTGCGCGCGGCTTGCCTGTCTTCGCATCGACGTGGTTCCAGTCATACAAGCGAAATGTCACGTCGCTGTTCTGCTGGATCTCGAATACGACGATGTCGCCACCTAGAGAGTGAACCGTCCCGGCCGGCAGAAAAAAGGCGTCCCCGGGCTTCGGACTGTAACACGCGAGGCGGTCCGCCAAATCCCCATTCGCGAGCGCCTGACGAAGGACGCCTTCCGTGGCGCCTGGCTTCAGTCCCGCATAGACTCTGCTCTTTGCCCCGGCCTCCAGCACGACCCATGCTTCGGTCTTGCCGGTCTCACCAGTCGGCAGCAGGTCCGTATGCGCATCCGAGGGGTGTACCTGCACCGAGAGCATTTCCCGCGCGTCGAGGAACTTCAGAAGGAGAGGGAACCGCCGGAATCGCGCCGCCAACCTTCCCATCACCTGGTTGGGAAATTGTGCCAGCAGTTCACCGATCGTACGCCCTGTGAGCAGTCCATCCGCCACGCGGCTCGCATGGTCTTCGCGGTCGCTCAGGACCCACGCTTCCCCGATAGGGCCGTCGGGCAGCGG
>Ga0302324_100015228_pt1 | contig 15428 bp, 9 predicted proteins | sample Palsa_T0_1_FD_201949 | JGI IMG/M metagenome (GOLD analysis project Ga0302324, IMG submission 201949) | Peat permafrost microbial communities from Stordalen Mire near Abisko, Sweden - Palsa_T0_1 | ecosystem: Environmental > Terrestrial > Soil > Palsa > Peat permafrost | place: Sweden: Abisko...
CGGCTCGCGCACCAGCTACGCGGCATTCCTGGAACTGAATGTTCCGATCGTCGGCCCGCAGAACGAAATGCCCGGGGTGCATTCCTTCGACCTGAGTGCATCGGGGCGTTACGATCATTACAGCGACTTCGGCGGCACCACGAACCCGAAGTTCGGCGTGACCTACGAACCGCTGGACTGGATCAAGGTGCGCGCTAACGCGGGCACCGCTTTCAATGCACCCAGCCTTGGGGATACCCATGCCGTGGATGACACGATCGCGGTGTATCCGGCATTCGTCTACCCGGACGTGCTGCCGGGCAAGTACTCGCCTTCTCAGGGCTTAGACCCTCTGATTTCCTTGTCGGGCGGTGTGCCCAACATCCAGCCGCAGACCGCACATACCTATGAGATCGGCACCGACATCAAACCGCCCTTCGTGCCGGGCTTGAAGCTCAGCCTCACTTACTGGCATATCAGGTATTTCGATATTATCGGCACGCCACCAGTCGGTAGCCCGCAGCAGTTCTACTCCTACTATACGAATTCCTACATCCTTGCTCCGACCGCGGCACAGGTGCTGGCGGCGGCGGCAGGAGTGCCCGGCGGATTGGCCACGGTGACGCCGCTACTGGCGCCAGGCGCGCTGCCCATCTACGAGCTAAATATTGACCAACGCAGGAACCTCGGGAACGGGCATTTCGGCGGCCTGGATGTTGCCGTCAACTACAAACACAGCACCCCTTTCGGATCGATCGATGGCAGCTTCGCCGGAACTTACTACCTCGAGTCCGAGAGCCAACCGCTTTCCGGGCTTCCGTTCATCAATAATCTGGACAACAGCTACAGCAAGTTGACGTTCGCGGCCACGGCCGGGGCCAACATCGGCGATCTGCGCGCGCAGGCGACGGTGAACTATGTGGCCGGCTATCCTTACTTGCCTACGATCACCAACGACGAACAAACACATATTGGCTCCTTCACCACGGTTAGGTTGTTCTTCCGTTATGACCTAAGTCACCTCGATTTCATCCCGAGCGTCGTGGCCAACAATGCCGCGGTCACGCTCACGATCGACAATCTGCTCGATAAGGATCCGCCGCTGTACCGAGGCGCCTACGATGTCCTTTACAACGGCTATGCGAACGGTTCGACGCTTGGCCGCTTGTTCGAAATTGGCTTCGGTAAAAGGTTCTGAGTGGATTTCACGACGGAGAAAAACGATGATCTCACGACGGGAATCGATTTGCTTGACCGGTGCGGCGGTCCTAGGACTGTCGGGGGCGTTGCGCCTGCGTGCGGCCGATCACCCGGTTCCGCAGCCTGCGGACTGGGCCGACCCGATGTTCGCGGAACCCTACATCGACATAGATGAATGGCACGACAAGCCGGTGCGCCATCGCTACGTCCACGGCGGTTTCAAGGGAACCGACGCTCTGTTCTCGATGTACTTTCCGCCGAAGGAGCAATACCAGGGCCGGTTTTTTCAGCCAGTCGCCGCGACCGCGGGCAACGAGAATGGCGCGCGACAGCAAGCCGAGCGCGCCAATCCCAACATCACAAACGAGAATACCTCGATTGGCTTTGCTGTCTCGAGCGGTGCCTATCTGGTGGAATCGAATCTCGGGAGCACGGCCATGTATCCACTGCCCGATCACACCATCGAGGGCTATCGCACCAGCGCCGCGGTCGCCCAGTACTCGCGAAAACTCGCGGCGCAGATGTACGGGCCGCATCGTCCTTATGGCTACGGCTACGGCGGCAGCGGCGGTGGATACAAAACCGTCAGCATGGCCGAAAATACACGAGGCGTTTGGGACGGCATGGTTCCCTACGTTCTGCCGTGTCCCGAGGCGACAACGGTTTTCTCGATCCAGCCGCATGCTTATCGCATTCTGAAAGACAAATTCCCGATGATAGTCGATGCGATCGACCCGGGCGGCAGCGGCGACATGTACGCCTGGCTGAACGAGGAGGAGAAAGCGGCGCTCGTGGAAGCGACACGCATGGGTCTGCCGCCGCGTGTGTGGTTCATGTACGAGAGACTCGGCTATGGCCCGCTCGCTGTCCTCATCGACAACATGGTCGAATGGGATCCCGGGTATTTCGAGGACTTCTGGACCAAACCAGGCTATCTCGGTGCGAATCCGCCTGAGTCCCTGAAGCGCGCCCGTATCCAGCAACTGACTAAGATCACCAACGTCGTGATGTCGGACGAAGCGCGGCAGAAGGGCCTGCCGGCACCGATGGCGGCGGTGGGGACGAACGTGGTACCGGCTGCATTGCAGTTTGAGAACCTCCCCCACGGAGATCTGAAGGGCGCCACCCTTTTTCTGAAAAGCGGCGGCGCGGCGGGTCAAAAGATCTCGATTTCCTCGGTGGTCGGCGACATGGTTGCCATCGGCATCGGTCAAAATGCCTTCAAGTTTGCGAGCAGCATCAAGGCCGGCGACGAGGTGATGATCGACAACTCGATCTATCTTGCCGCGCAGACTTATCATCGTCACGAACCCGCCGGGCCTGAGTTCTATATCTTCGATCAATTCCGTGGGAAGGACGGCAAACGCATCTACCCACTGCGCCCTGTCCCACTGGGGCCGAAATATGCCGAGCAGGGTTGCGGCAATCATCAGAGCGGTAAGTTCGGCGGCAAAATGATCGTGATAGAGACGCTGGTCGATGAATACGCGTCGCCCTGGAACGGCGACTGGTATCACAGCAAGGTGAAGGAGGTTGAGGGGTCGAAGATCAATGACAACTTCCGTATCTGGTTCGTCGACAATGCGCTGCATGGCGCCTTGCCGTACACCAAGAAGGACGGCGTCCGCATTTCAGGTTACCTCGGCGCGCTCCAGCAGGCACTGCGGGACGTGAGTGCTTGGGTCGAGAAAGGCACTCCGCCGCCCGAGACCAGCAGCTACAAAGTCGTCGATAGCCAAGTCATTGTTCCGGACAAAGCCGCGGACCGTAAGAGCATTCAACCGACCGTCAAGCTTACGGCGAATGGCCGTGTGCGCGCCGATGTGAAGGTCGGCGAGCCGGTCACTTTCTCCGGCGTCGTGGAGGTTCCTCCGGGCACCGGCAAAGTCGTGGTTGCCGATTGGGACTTCGAGGGAACGGGCGACTACCCCGTGGCGGGAGAGATCAAGCCCTCCGCATCGGGAAGCCGCGCTACCGTGACGACGACCTACTCGTTCTCCAAATCCGGTACCTACTTCCCTGTTCTGCGCGCTGGCTCGCAGCGCAATCCGGATGGCACGCCCTATGCACGGGTCTTGAACCTCGATCGAGTGCGGGTCGTTGTCGCGTAAGCCAGCGTCGGAGTTGCAGAGGCCGAAATAAGACACGAAGGAAAGCCATGATTTCGCGCCGTCGTTCGATAGCTCTGATGGGCGCCTCGGCGCTCGCTCTCTCGGCCAAATCGGCGTTTGCCGCCGAATCACCTCCGCATGTGACCGGTGACTCGGTGGATCCTTTGTTCACAGAGCCCTTCATCGACGTCGACGAATGGCGCGACACGCCCATGCGTTATCGCTATGTGCATGGGGGTTTCAAGGGCACCGATGCGCTGTTCTCCATCTACTTCCCTCCGAAGGAGCAGTACCACGGCCGCTTCTTTCAGCCGATCGCGGCGGTGGCGGGCAATGACCAGGCCGCCCTGCAGCAAATTGCACGAACCACCCCTGAGATCACGAACGAGAATACGTCGATCGGCTTTGCCTTCGCGAGCGGGGGCTATCTCGTAGAATCGAACTTGGGCAGCAAGGCCATGTATCCGCTGCCAGATGGCACCATCGAGGGCTATCGCACCAGTGCGGCGGTGGCCAAATACTCGCGGGTTTTAGCGGCGAAGATGTACGGCGCCCATCGTCCTTACGGCTATTGCTACGGCGGCAGCGGTGGATCGAATAAGACGGTCAGCGGTGTCGAGAATACTGTGGGTGTTTGGGACGGCGCGGTGCCATATGTGAATGGATCTCCCATGTCCGCCAACGTGTTCTCGATTCAGGCCCATGCGTATCGGGTCCTCAAAGACAAGTTCCCTGCCATCATTGACGCGGTCGATCCCGGCGGTAGCGGCGATCCATACGCGGGCCTGAACGAGGAGGACCGCGCGACGCTGCTCGAAGCCACCCGCATGGGACTGCCGTTGCGGACTTGGTTCATGCACGAGAGGCTCGGCTATGGCCCACTCGCCGTGCTCATCGATGACTGGGTCAAAATGGATCCGGGGTACTTCGAGGATTTCTGGAAGGTTCCTGGTTATCTCGGCGCAAATCCACCTGAGTCCCTGAAGCGGGCCAGAATTCAGCAGAAAACCACCATCAGCAAAGTGGTGATGTCTGACGAAGCCAAGAGGAACGGTCTGCCGGCGCCGATGGCGGCGGTGGGCGCCAACGTGGTTCCCGCCGCATTTCAACTGGCGCAACTTCCCCACGGTGATCTGAAGGGCGCCAGCCTGATCTTCAAAACTGGGGGTGCCGTAGGTCAGAAAGTCTCCGTTTCCTCGGTGGTCGGTGACCTGGTCGTGATCGGAATCGGTCAAGCTGCCTTCAAGGTTGCGAACAGCATCAAGGCCGGGGACGAGGTGATGATCGACAACTCCATTTATCTGGCGGCGCAGACCCATCACCGGCATCAAGTCCCTGCACGCGAGGAGAACTATTATGTCTACGACCAATTTCGTGGGCCTGATGGCAAGCCGATCTACCCGCAACGCTCCGTTTCGACCTGCAAGGAGATGGCAAAGCAAGGTGTTGGCTCGGTGGTGAGCGGCAAATTCGGCTGCAAGGTGATCGTGGTGGAAACCCTGGTCGATGAGTACGCCTCGCCCTGGAACGGCGATTGGTATCACTGGAAGGTCAAGCAGACCCTGGGATCGCGCATCGATGAAAGCTACCGGCTTTGGTTCGTCGACAATGCCATGCACGGTGCGTTGCCCTACACGAAGCAGGATCGTCCGCGCATCTCCGGCTACCTCGGCGCACTGCAACAGGCGCTGCGTGACGTGAGTGCGTGGGCAGAGAAAGGCACGCCACCGCCCGCGACCACCAGTTACAAAGTCGCGAATAGCCAAGTCATTGTTCCGGACAAGGCCGCGGACCGTAAGGGCATTCAACCAACCGTCAAGCTCACCGCGAATGGCGGGGTGCGCGCCGAGGTGAAGGTCGGCGAGCCAGTTACATTCCTCGGAGTGGTGGAAGTACCACCGGCCACCGGTAAGGTTGTCGCCGCAGACTGGGACTTTGAGGGTACGGGCGACTATCCAGTGGCAGGAGAGATCAAGCCCGCCGCGTCGGAAGGCCGCGCGACCGTGACGACCACCTATTCCTTCTCCAAGCCTGGCACCTACTTCCCGGTTCTGCGCGCCGGGTCACAGCGCCATCCGGATGGCACGCCTTATGCGCGGGTCATGAACCTGGATCGCGTGAGGGTGGTTGTGACATGAGAGCGGACTTTCGAAGCGCTCGATATATAAAAATGGCATCACCGGGGAGTTTCCGATGATCACACGACGAGAATCAATGTTGTTGGTCGCGTCCGCGCTTGCAGTGTCTACGGCGCCCGCTGTAGGCGCGGCAACAGATATTCCAGGTCCGGTACCCGCAAAGTCCGATATTCCAAATCCCGTGCCTGCGGACTGGGTCGATCCGTTGTTCGCGCAGCCCTTCATCGATACCGATGAGTGGCGCGATACGCCCGTGCGGCACCGCTACGTGCACGGTGGCTTCAAGGGCACCGATGCGCTGTTCGCGATGTACTTCCCACCCAAGGAGCAATACGAGGGTCGCTTCTTCCAACCCGTTGCGGCCACTTCGGGCAGTGAACTCGGTTCCCAGCGTTCCGCCGGTCCGGGCGGGAATATCGGCTTCGCAATAACCAGCGGCGGTTATCTGGTCGAATCGAACCTCGGCAGCAACAACATGTACCCGCTCGATGATCATCGGATCGAGGGCTATCGGTGCAGCGCGGCCGTCGCGCAGTACGGGCGCAAGCTCGCCATGGAAATGTACGGCGGCAAGCGTCCGTACGGCTATGCCTGGGGCGGAAGCGGCGGCGGTTTCAAGACGATGAGCATGGCGGAGAACACCAAAGGCATCTGGGACGGCATCGTGCCCTTCATCATCGGCTCGCCAATGGTCCTTCCCAACACGTTTGTCGTCCAGGCGCTCGCGGTGCGGCTCTTGAAGGATAAGTGGCAGAGCGTGGTGGATGCGGTGGACCCCGGCGGCAGCGGTGACATGTTCGCCGGCTTGAACAAGGAAGAGGCCGATGCGCTTCGCGAAGTTACCCGCTTCGGATTTGTCCCGCGGTCGTGGGCCTTTTATCATCAGTTGGGCATGGGCGCGTTGCCCGTCCTCATCGACAACATGGTCGAATGGGATCCCACCTACTTCGAGGATTTTTGGAAACTCCCCGGCTATGTCGGCGCCAATCCACCTGAGTCGCTGAAGGCGGCCCGCGTTCAGCACAAGACGAAGGTGGTCAAGATCATCATGCCCGACGAAGCCGAGAAGCTGGGATTGCCCCTGGCAAGGCTAGGCGGCAAGACCCCAGTCCCAGTCGCTTTTCAAATGGAGAGCTTGCCCAACGGCGTGCGCGATCCCGTTCATGGAAGGGAGTACCTGCTTGGCTCGACATTGTTCTTCAAGAGCGGGGCCGGCAGCGGTCAGAAGTTCGCGGTGTCGGGAATCGTGGGCGAGCTCGTCACCTTCGGTATCGGCCAGGATGCCTTCAAGGTCGTGAACGACATCAAGGTCGGCGACGAGGTGTTGATCGACAATTCCATCTATCTCGCGGCCCAGTACTATCAGCGCCATCAAGTGCCGCCGAAGGACTGGGGCTTTTACGTGTTCGATCAGTACCGTGGAGCGGGTGGAGAGCCGCTTTATCCCCAGCGTCCGCTTCTTTTGGGACCGAAGTACAACGAATCAGGCGCCGGCTCGATCCAAACTGGCAGGCCCAATTGCAAGATGATCGTAGTCAACACGCTGATGGACGAGATGGCGCTTCCCTGGAACGCAGACTGGTATCGCAACAAGGTAAAAGAGGCCAAGGGCCCAAAATACGATGACAGCTTCCGACTTTGGTTCTTTGACCATTCGCTCCATGGAGGAGTATCGAAGGGTCCGCAAGCCACGCGCGTCACCAACTACACTGGCGTGCTGCAGCAGGCATTGCGCGATGTGGCGGCCTGGGCGGAGAAGGGTACGCCTCCGCCAGTCGGTACGGTCTACAAGATGAATGATGGCCAAGTCGAAGTGCCGGCGAAGGCGCATGAGCGCAAGGGTGTTCAGCCCGTCGTGACCTTGACCGCAAATGGCGGCGCGCGTGCGGACGTTGCGGTTGGTACGCCCGTCGAATTCACAGGCGTGGTCGAGGTGCCGCCCGGTAGCGGCAAGGTCGTCGACGCGGAGTGGGACTTCGAGGGCAGCGGCGAGTTCCCCATCAAGGGACAAATATCTGCTGACGAATCCGGGGAACGCGCCACGGTGAAGACCACCTACAGGTTCTCCAAGGCAGGGACATATTTCGCCGTGCTGCGGGCGGCCTCGCAGCGCAAGCCGGACGGCTCACCCTATGCCCGGGCTCTGAACATCGCCCGCGCCCGAGTCGTGGTCAAAGCCTGACTGCAAGCGGCATGCTGCGAGCTCTGGTCCTACGGTCCTCGCGAGAGAGTCTCGCGCCATTCCCTTAGTCCCGCTGCAAGTCGAGCAGCGGCCTCCTCGATGGGCAGATCACGAAGCTCTTCGTTGAGCACTTCGATATCGGCTGTCGCATCGGGACTGTTCGCAAGGGCCGCTTCCATTAGCGCGCGTAGCGGCAGTCTGCCCTTTCCGGGCATTTGACGGCCCGTCATTGGGACATAGACGCTCCCTGGCGGCGGCGGTGTACGATCACTAATCTGGATGTTCGCGATGGCGCCCGGTGGCAGCCGACGCACATCGTCTACGGTGCCGCCGGAGCGATCCAGGTGACAGAAGTCCAGCACGATAGCGCAGTTCGGCTCACCGCACGCCTCCCTCACCGCTTGTGCGAAAGGCAGACTCGGCAACCCGGTATCGGCTATGAACTCCAGCGCTATCGTCAGGCCGCGCTTACCCGCCCGACGGCAAACCTTGCCGACCGCCTCAGCCATTTCTTCCTGCGGCAGGAGATGGCCACGGTAGTGGTTGACATTGACGACGCGCGCCTCGAGCGCCAGCGCAGCGCGAAAGCAGGTCTCCTCATTCGGGGGATTAAATGTCTCCGGCGCGTAAGCCGAACGCATAGCAGGGTCAATGGTATCCGCCGGCGGTACGCCCGGCAGAGCGGTGTTCAGACAATCGATCATGGTTACCCGCACACCCGCATTAGCGAGGCGGCGGCGCAGTTCTGCCTCCGTGAATCCCGCTTCAAGTGCTGCCGCAAAGGCAGCCGGCCGCACGGTAATGGTACGAAATCCATGGCGAGCGGCCGTATCGATAAACTCTGGAAGAGTGGCCGTCAACAAGTTAGCGCAACCAAGTCCGATGTGCGGTAAGTTCATCTCACGCTCTCGCATCCTGAAAATTCAGGCATCTGCAGGGGCCGGATACACGCCAGCGTCGTCGGACCTGAAATAAGCTTCAGACACACTTTTCGGCGCGCCCGGCTCTCCGATCAGCCGCGCGAACTTCTGCCCCTCGAACGCGGCCGTGGCGAGTGGGCGTACGGCCAGCGCATCGCCGATGGTGAAGAGTTGCGCCACTTTGCCCTCCAACTCACGTGCAATCCCATCGACTGATATCCGGCCGGTGGCCAGAATGACCGCATCAACACGGTCCATCGTCGACTCGCGCCCGCTGTTCACATCGAAAAGCAAAAGGTCGTGTTCCCTGATCTGACGTACCCAGGTGGCGGGCCTGAATTGGACATTCGCCTCGATCATGCGCTTGACGGCGAGTTCGCTTTCGAACGCGAAAAGAACACGATTAGAATAGGGCGCGAAATTGGAAGAGATGATGGTGACGTCGGCTCCGCCTCGCCCCAGAAGCTCGGCGACGCCGATACTGGCGTGGGTGCCCTCGCCGTCCAGCACCACGACCCTGCCGGATGGATGCCCCTTGCCTTGCAGAATGTCCTCGGGACAGAAGACATGGGGCCGGTCCGCGCCGGGAATATCGCGGTCGGCGATGCCAGTTCGGCCTGTCTTGCTGAAACGCGCGCCGGTTGCCACCACGAGGGCATCAGGCGCGAGTCGAAGCACATCGTCTGACGTGGCTTTCTTGCCCTTATGAACCGTCACGCTGAGGCGCACAAGTTCGCGCTGCCACCAATCGATGGCATGGCGATAGAATTCACGGCCCGGCAATCGTGCCCAGAGCTCGAGGCCTCCGCCCAGCTCGTCGCGAGCTTCGAAGAGCGTGACCTCGTGTCCTCGCAACGCGGCGACCCGCGCGGCTTCGAGGCCGGCGGGTCCAGCGCCGATCACCACCACCTTTGAAATTCTGGTGGCCGGTGCGAACGTCTGCACTCCCCACATTCTTTCGCGGTAACTTGCCGGATTGATCGAGCAGCCAAAGGCGCCGTCGGCCATGCCGCCCAGGCACCAATTGCAGGCGATGCAGGTGCGGCCAAGCTCCTCGGTTCCGTCATACGCATGTTTCACGAACCGCGGCTCCGCGATGAGTTCGCGGGCCGAACCGACCATATCGCAAACCCCCGAGGCGATCGCGGCCTCGGCATCGGACATGCGCGTCACGCGGCCGAGCACGCTAAGCACGGGAACGTCGCCCGCTGCGCCCCGGACCTTTTCGACATAGGGCTTGTAGACATGCTCTTCGACGAAGACTGTCGGCATGCCATACGCGAGCTGAAGCGGCTCCATTGCGATGTCGAGGTCGACGAAATCAAGCAGGCCTCGCGCGCAAACCTTGCGCAACACATCATATGCGTCGTCAGTGTGATAGCCGCCTTCGACGAGTTCGTCGCAGTTGAAGCGCATGCCGACGGCCATATCTTTCCCGGCCGCCGCGCGGGTGGTCTCCAGCGTCTCCACAAGCAGGCGCATTCGGTTCTCGAGGCTGCCGCCATACTCATCGTCGCGGTAATTGAAGTACGGTGAGAGGAATTGTTCCACCAATCCTGAGTGCGATGCATGAATCTCGATGCCATCAAATCCGGCATCACGTAGGTTGGCCGTTGACTGACGATGGCACTCGTCCATCAGCCGTATCTCCTCGCGGGTCATCGATCGGGTGCCGCCGCTCATCCCGCCATAGGCATATTGCGAATGAGAAGGCGCCAACGTCGGTGCCGCGGGCGCGAGCGGCTGCCAATGACCGGGCGCATTCCAGTTGTACCAAAGCTGGGCGAAGATCTTGCCGCCCGCTGCGTGAACGGCGTCCGCCAGCGCCTTAAATGCTCCGATGCTTTGTTTCGGATAGGGGCAGGGCTGGTAATGCCGCCCCCTGTCATGCACCGTGCAACTAAGAATCACGAGACCGCAGCCCCCGCCGCGTACCCGCTCGGTGCAATAGGCGACGAGGTCGTTCGATGGGCCGCAGCCCACCGTCAGCGGCAGGCCGTGCGGCGAGAAATAATATCGGTTGGGTAGCCGCACCGGTCCGATGCTTATCGGTTCAAAGATATTCGGATATTTCGGGTGCATGGCGCAATGGTACATCACACCCGTCCCGCCGGACGGAACGATTGGCGATGGCGAACGCCATTAGGAAAGCGCACGTCGCGCCATACGCAAGCGATAGCCTTCCGTGGGCCAATTCGACCACGGGTTGCGGCCAATTCCGAGAATTCGGCGTCATGCCGTGCCGATCATTTTCCTGAGGTTCCGGTGAAAGTTCTGGACGCCGATTTCTTGCCTTCCAATAGGCAGCGTCGATTCCCGCGGGAGTGCCGCCAGTCCTGCATGTGCTTCCGCCGCCACGGAGTAGTCCTCATTAACCAGAGCGGACCGTGAGACGGAGTAGGCACGCTCGATTTCCGCCCGCTGCTCTTCCGATTTCACTCCGCCGATGACGCAATAGGAGAGTTTCGAGACGAAGTGATCGACGCTCTGCGGGAAGATCTGATGCATGCTCACCGTCAATCCACTCGGGCTGGTCGAGCCGACCGACAAGATGGTGTTCGGGAACAGGAAATATTGCAACGGGATCGAATCCACCGGCCATTGGTCCCGCGCGCGGCCGACCCAGTCCTGAATGCCCAATGGGGAGAATGTATAACGGTGATGCAGACCCGCGGTGTAGAAGACACAGATGGGGGAAAACAAACCCCTGAAGGACTCGCGGTGCAACGACCTCAAATGATAGGTCTCGAAAAACGTGTCGAGACCATATTTCCAGTTCGCACGAACGGGCAGCAGATCGCGATGGGTCACTTCGGCCGACGCCAGTCCGAGCACGGCAAAATCCGCATCAAGCCCCTGCAGGTGCGCATCAAGATCCATTTTTGAACCGGGCGCAACTTGCACGAAAACCAGCCCATGCCGCTCTTCGGCAGAACACGCGACCAGGTGTTTCTGAGCGTCGACCTCGCCGCAGAAGTAACGCTCCTCGGGAATTCCGACATTATTTCCTGAGCTATCAAACGTCCATCCATGGAAGCGGCAAGTGAATCGGTTCGATTGTCCCTGCGTGTCGCGCACAAGCCGTGATGCGCGATGCGGGCAGATGTTCAAAAATGCGCGAACTTGGCCATCCCCGCCACGAGCTATCAAAATCGGAATGCCGGTATCGTCGAAGGTGCGGTAGCTGCCGGCAGAAGGTAGATCGGACGATAGACAGGCAACCAGGGGCATCGTACGGAACAGGCGTTCGCGCTCGCGCTCGAACTGCTCCCCATCGGTGTAGAACGATCTGTGTTCGTGGAGCACTGCGGCGGAAAGAGCGGTCTCGCCCTTGCGCGCCGCTTCCACCAGATCAGGAGCGAGATCCAGGCGAAGCGCCTTCAACCGGTTCATCGCACTGCGGCTTCGACGTTGCGGTGGAAGTTCTGTGTACCGATCTCCTGGCGGCCAACCGGGAATTTGGTTCCCGCCGGAAGAGTGGAGAGCCCAAGATAGCTTTCGCTCGTCACGGAATAGTCCTCATTGATCACTGCAGTCATGATCGATTTGAAGTTTGATTCGATCTCCTGCAGCTCTGCGGACGACGGCTTGCCGTTCGGGGAGAACAATGTGATCTTCGTCGTCATATCGTCGACGGCCTTCGGAAAGAGCCGATGCATGGTGACGAGCGAGCCGCTACGGCTGACCGAACCGAGCGTAAGTATGGTATTGGGAAAAATGAAATGCTGCGCCGGCAGGGAATCGACATCCCATTCGCTCTCCGGCTTGTCTTTCCACTCCTGGATCGATCGCTGCGGAAAGGTGAAGCGCTGGTGTGGTCCCCATGTTTCCAGCAGGCATAGATTGTGCGCAAAGACATGAGCAAAGGTGTCGCGATGCAGCGAGGGCAGATGGTAATTTTCAAAATAGGTATCGATCGTATATTTCCAGTTCGAGCGGATCCTGACTTCGTCTTCCTTGACTCTCGTGGCGCCGCCCATGCCAAGCCTTTGCAGCTGCGCTGCGAAAGTGCCGAGGTGCGCATCGAGATTCATGGTCGAGCCCGGGGTCGCCTGAACGAAGACGAGGCCGTAGCGTTCTTCGGCAGGGCATGCGACAAGATGCTTGCGGTCGTCGATCCCTCCACAGAACTGACTCTCTTCAGGTATGCCAATCGCCTTGCCGGTTGTGTCGAACGTCCATCCGTGGAAGCGGCAGGTAAAACGGGTTCGCTTGCCACAGGCATCGCGAACGATCTTGGCTCCACGATGAGGGCACACGTTCAGAAATGATCGCACCTTGCCGTCCTTGTCTCGGATGACGAGAATCGGCACACCGACCTCCTCGAACAGCAGATAGCTGCCCGGTTCCGGCAGATCCGACGAAACGCAGACGACGAGCGGTGTTTCCCGGAAGAGTTTCTTAAATTCCTTCTCGAACAATGCCTGGTCAAGAAAGAACGAGACGTCGACGTCCATGACCCCGGGCGCAAGATCCGTGGTTCCCTCACGGGCGAATTTGACGATCTTTTGCGTAAGTTCGCGGCGAAGCTCGCTGAGAACCTGCTCATGGTTGGGCATCGTGCAACTCCAACGGTCGGACCCTAGACCGTCGCCTCCAGGACGGCATATTTGCCGGCGGCACCATGCTCGAATCGTCCGAGTCCGTAATCGCCTTTAATGGTTGTGCGGTGGACGCAGCGCGTCAAGCTGGGGTCATGGCCTGTCACGGAGTGCAGCATGCGCCAGTTGTCCCAGATCAACATATCGGTGGGTCGCCATTTGTGATGGTAGGGCCTGATCTTCGCGATCATGTCCTGACACACCGCTTCCAGCAGTTCTTCACCCGCGGGGTCCTCGTGATCCACGATGCCCACGGCCATCCAGGGTGATAGGTGCAGAACCTTCTCGCCCGTGGAGCGAGTCCAGACGGCGGGGTGGATGGAGCGCGGCGTGCCGCGGGCGCAGTCGAGGGTCGCTTGCAGGCCCGGGTGCTGCACTATTTCCCGAAATCCCGGGGAGAGGCCGAAGCGCATCTCACCCAATCCCATGTGCATCGTGTAGAGAATCTCGCGCCCTTCGATCTGCGAGCGCAGTTCAGGGGCAAGCAGCTTGTACAGTTCAATTCCGTCGGCGAAGCCGGTCATTCCACCTTCGGCGACTGCCTTGACACAGCGCAGGACCCCCGCACGATTGAGCTCGTTGTTGTAGCAATGATCGAAATGCCAAGGGAGCCAAGAGGCATATTGTTTGCCTTGGATTTCAACGATAGCGCTGTGGCCCGGGCCCGAAATGACCTCGATAACCCCCGGGGCCAGGTTTTCGATCGCGCGCGGGACGCCGCGGATAGGATGGTCCTTCAGCTCGCCGAACACGCTGCTCAGTTCGACCTGAAGCTGGCTGCTCTCCTCCATGCCTTCGAATACGATCAAGCCGCGGCGCTGAAAGACGTCGTTTATTTCGCGCCGGACAGCGAAATCCTTGAGCGCCTCCATGGTCACGCCAGTGATGGCCGCGCCGAATGACAGGTTCTCTCGTAGTTGCCGTACCTTGATTGCCATGCCCCTGCTCCCCTCAGCACTTTAAAGTCAGGATCGACTCCACCGATTCATCACTATCATATGCCCCAAAGCACCGCTCAGTAAAACCGTCGGATTGGTCGCCTGCCTGCCGCTATGTCTTTCTTTCGGTGCTCAATCCCGAGTGATCGTAGGTCGGCGCATCGGTGGGCGGCATACCCGGCGGCGGCCCGAACTCGGGATTCTCAAAGAGCGGGGTCGTGATGTCCATTTTCCCGAGATAATGCAACTGAAAGAGGCGCCACTTGAATCTCAACTGATCTTCGTGCTGCACGAACCGCTCGAAGTAGATACCAATGGAGTTGCCAGGGCGTCCGTCAAGAAAGGCGTTTTGCTCCGTGACATACGTCCGGCTGGCCACTGTTCCATTCTCGATGTGAACTATCGGCGTGCGGAAGGTCATCAGAACCCGCTGGAAATTGGGCATAAGGCGCTTGAGATTTCCGACGATCTCAGTGCGGCCGCGCAAGATCTTGCCACCAATTCTCCACTCGGCATCCTCCGCAAAACAATCTCCGAACGCATCAAAATCCTTGCGCCACACAGCATCGAGGTATCGCGCGTGCAACTGACGAACCAAAAACTCTGCGACCATTAGCTCGGTCATACTAGGCCACCTTTGACAATTGTCGCCTCAAGTTCCGCGCCCATCGATCGGCTCGTGTGCACCACAATCTGCGTCACACTTTCTCCGTGCCAACACATGATAAGAAATACCCAAGGCAAGACTCTTTATCATCTGACATCCGTTGTCCGTTGGTTGATTATGGTACCCGGTAATCAAGGCGATTGCAGTCCGGAGATGGTTCCACATGACAGAAGCACCAATGAAGCACTATTTGCTCGCCTCGGATTTCGATCAAACGTTGAGTTTCAATGATTCGGGACTTGTGTTGAGCGAGCTGCTCGGAATAGCGGGATTTGAAGACCGTGTCGCCGGCCTGGCACGGAGCAACCTCGTGCAGCAAGGCGGTGAACTTGCTTACTTGATTCGTCACGACCCAGAGTTCCGCGGCGTGCGGCGCGAGCATTTGGTGGAGGCGGGTCGTCGCGTGCGCCTCAAGAGGGCAATCCCCGCTCTTGTCGATTTCATGAATCGCGGTGCGGAAGGGCTGCGCTTCAGCTTCTACGTGATATCCGCAGCGCCGCGCGAAATTGTCATTGCGGCGCTTGACGGCGTGCTACCGCCCGAACACATTTATGGTACGGAGCTGGAATTTGATCCGCGGTCTGGTGAAGTACGCGCCATCAAGAGGGTGCCGGCCGGTTACGGCAAAGTGGCGGTAATCGACGAGCTCGAGCATCGCCTAGGTATAACGGCGGACCGAGTAATCTATGTAG
>Ga0302324_100015234_pt1 | contig 15426 bp, 13 predicted proteins | sample Palsa_T0_1_FD_201949 | JGI IMG/M metagenome (GOLD analysis project Ga0302324, IMG submission 201949) | Peat permafrost microbial communities from Stordalen Mire near Abisko, Sweden - Palsa_T0_1 | ecosystem: Environmental > Terrestrial > Soil > Palsa > Peat permafrost | place: Sweden: Abisko...
ACACAGTGATCTCTGCGCCGCCGCCCTCGTCCGGCGGAGTGGTGCTGATGAGCGCGCTCAACATTCTCGCCGGCTACGACCTCAAGAAGCTCGGCGACCGCACGCCCGCGTCGATGAACCTGATTGTCGAGGCCTACCGGCGCGCCTACATGGACCGGTCGGATTACCTGGGCGATCCGGATTACAACCACATTCCCGTGACCGAACTAATATCGCAAAAATACGCCGAGGCCTGGCGCGCGGGCATCGTTCCCGGAACGGCTACGCCGAGCGCGGACCTCAAGCGGCCCGAGGGATTTTTGCCGCCCGCTCCCAAGACCGCCGGCAAGCGCGCCGAGTCGCCCGACACCACGCATTATTCCGTCGTCGACGCCGAGGGCAACGCGGTCTCGGTTACCACCACGCTCAACGACAGCTTCGGTGCGCATGTGACCTCGGGATCGCTCGGCTTCCTGCTCAACGACGAGATGGACGACTTCGCGTCGAAGATGGGCGTGCCCAATATGTTCGGCCTGATCCAGGGGCCGGCGAACGCCATCGCGCCGGGCAAGCGTCCTCTGAGTTCCATGACGCCGACCATTGTGCTGGAAGACGGCAAGCTGCGCTATGTGCTGGGCTCGCCCGGCGGCGCGCGCATCATCACGACGGTTGCCAATATTTTCCTCTCTGTGGCCGAGGGCGGCCTCAACATCCAGCAGGCGGTGGATGCGCCGCGATTCCACCATCAGTACCAGCCGGACAAGCTGTACGTGGAGCCGGGCTTTGCGCCGGGCACGCTGGCGGCGCTGCGCGCGCAGGGTTATGCGGTCAATGTCCGCGACGGGCACTGGTCCAACGGAGAGTGCATCGCCATCGACCCGAAGACGGGCGAGCTTGAGGGTGGACAGGATCACCGCAGCCACTACGGGAAGGCAGCGGGATATTAGGGCTCTGACCGCTTGATCTTGTTCGAAAATGGGTGCCCAGGTCTCGATTTTGAGACCTGGGAAAGCACAATCTCAACATACGGAATCACGCAGCCGGCACACTAGCCTCTGATCAGCGCCCGGTCCTGCATTCCTTCGCTGCCTGCGGCGTCTGCGGCCCCCGAAATAACCTCGCGCGGCGGCTTGCTGTCGAGCGGCAGGAAAATTGAAAATGCCGTGCCGCTCCGGCCTTCGCGCTGCGTGCTCCACACCCGCACCTGGCCATTGTGCCGCTCCACCAGCTGCGCCACCACCCACATGCCCAGGCCGGTGCCGATATCGAGCTTGGTGGTGAAGAAGGGCTCGAAGATGCGGCGCAGCGTGTCGCGGCTCATGCCCACGCCGGAGTCGGCAAATGTGATGCGCATGCCCCGCGTGGCGCGGTCGCGCCAGTCGAGCGAGGGCCGCAGCCGGATGGTGAGCCGCCCGCCATGCGGCATGGCATCGATGGCGTTGGTGACAAGATTGGCAAAGATCTGCTGCGCCTCGCTGGGCATGCACGGCACCGCTGTCTCGGCCTCCGCGCGCAGCTTCACGGCCACGCCGGCCTGGGCCAGCTTGCTGCGAAAGAACGACAGCACGCCATCCACGACTTCCGACAGGTTGACGCTGCGGGGCAAGCCTGTCTGGCGATGAAACTTCAGCGTCTGCTGAGTGATCTGCGAGACGCGCATCAGTTGTTCAAGAGCCTTGCCGGCCTGCTCCTGGGCGTCTTCAACGGCGTCGGCCAGCGTGATCAGGTAGAGCAGGTTGGCCACCGCCTCGAGCGGGTTATTGATCTCATGCGCCACTGAAGCGGCCAGGCGCCCGGCCACGGCCAGCTTTTCGGCACGCAGCATGGCTTCCTCGGCCAGCTTGCGGTGGGTCACGTCGGCCATCACGCCCACCACCTTGGTGATCTGGCCGTCGCTGTTGCGCTGGCTCTTGCCTTGCGACTCAATCCACCGCACTGAGCCATCCGGCCACAGAATCCTATACTGGCGATGGTAGTCCGTGCCCTGGTCGCGGGTCTTGTGCAGCGCTTCGACCACTCCATCCACATCGTCCGGATGGACCACCTGCAGCCATGCGCGCGGGTCGCGCTCCAGCTCAGTCCGATCACGGCCGACCATGCGGAACATCTCGTCGGACCGGTGCATCGCATCCTGCTCCAGGTCCCACACCCAGAGGCCCATGCCGTTGGCCTTGAGGGCGATCTTGAGCATTTCATCGCGCTCACGCAGCTCCTGGGTAGCCTGAGCGCGCTGTTCGGCCAGCTGGCGCTCGGCGTTGGCCAGGCTGAGGCTCTGCTGCAGCTCGCGATTGCCCAGGTCGGCGCGCTGCTCGGCCAGGCGACGAATGGCCCAGCCGAGAAGGATAGTGATAGAAAGAAAGACCGTGAGCCGCAGTTGCTCCGTGGCGTTGCCGACGGAGAACCGGACCTGCGACCTGGTGAGAAAGGAGTCCACCAGCACCGCCTCAATCAAAGCACATGAGACGCAGCCCCACATGCCAAAGAACCACGCGCTCAAGATGACGGTGGGGAAAGCGAACAGCAGCGGGAAAGCGCGCAACGGATGGACCCAATAGGTGAGCATGGCCGAGGCAAGGCCCGCGCAGGTACCCAGCAGGGCGCGAGCGCCCCATGGCAACCGCTCAATGACAGAGAGATTCGGAAACCTGATTCCGCGCATGGTTCCGACTCCGAGCCCCCTCAAGTTCGACGTGAAAGGCGCCAGGACGCATACCAGCCGGCCCGGTATAGCTCAAGTCAGGGAAGAGCGACCGGCTGGGCCTGATTTCCCGTCAAAGAGAGGGTAGCACAGGATCGGCTGCCGCTTCTGCCCGGTAGAGCAGGTATGCGGCACGGCGTCTGATCGGCGATTGTTGCTCAGCCCCCTCAAAAAAACGGCTTACCGCTTCTTGAAGATGGGGCAAATGCAGGACTGATTCGCCTTGTGGCCTGAGAAAGCGGGGCTGATCGTCAGCCTTCCCGGGCCGTCTCACGCTGGCGGCGCAGCTCTTCCATGACGGATTGAATCAGCGTCTTGGCGCCTTCCAGGCCGCTGAGCACCGCCTGCAAGTCGAGCGCCGGCTTGGACGGGTTTCGGCTCGATGTGCAGTACACGCCGTGCTGCCCCACCATGATCAGGGAGTCGGTGAGCAGGTCCAGCGCCACGGCCAGGCGGCCGCGCTCCACGCCCATCATGAATTCGTGCCGCTCCAGCTCTGTGCGCTGCTCGTCAAATACGCTCATAGTCTGAGCCTACCGGAAAAGGGCGGCGGAACGCAGGATCGGGTGCTTGGTCTCAGATCAATATTACGTGGGGATTCACGAAGGCGGAACGTCGCCGTGGCCCTGCGGGACGCGAGAACCGAGCTGGTGCGCCTCCCCTGGATTCCGCTTCACTCCATCCGGCGCTGTTTTCCCTCCGGAAAAGGAACTGCGGTGGGGATTACGCCTTCTTGGGCCGCTTGTAAAAGGGGACGGGGACCTGTTTCGCGCGCGCCTGCTGATTGGGGCGGACCTGGACCAGCACGTCTTCGCCGGAGGCGGCGACCGCAGCCGGCACCAGCGCCATGGCGATGTTGGTCTTGAGGAACGGGGCGGGCGAGCCGGATGTGACGTTGCCGATGGGGACGCCATCGAGCGAGAACACAGGGTACCCGTCGCGGGCGATGCCGCGGTCGACCATTTCGAGCCCTACGACCTTGCGCGCGGGACCGCCGGCGGCCTGGACGGCGAGCAGGGCATCGCGGCCGATGAACGCGCCCTTGTCGAGCTTGAGCCAGCGGTCGAGGCCGGCCTCAAGCACGTTGATCTGGTCGGAGATTTCGTGGCCGTAGAGGCTCATGCCGGCCTCAAGGCGGAGGGTGTTGCGCGCGCCCAGGCCGCAGGGGCGGATGCCGAACTCCGCACCCGCCTCCATCAGCGCGTTCCACATCTTCGCGGTGGTGGGCTCGTCGGCGGGCAGGTAGACCTCAAAGCCGTCTTCACCGGAGTAGCCGGTGCGCGCGATGAGCACGTTGGGGATGCCGGCCACCGTGCCCCAGGTGAACCAGTAGTTTTTGATCGCGGCCAGGTCGACTTTGGTGAGTTTCTGCAGGGTTTCAAGCGCGCGGGGTCCTTGCAGGGCAAGCTGCGAGTAGTAGCTGGAATAGTCGCTGATGTGGATCGACGGCCCCGCGCCCACCTGCTGGCGGATCCAGGCGTAGTCCTTGTCTTTGGTGCCGGCGTTGACCACCAGCAGGTAATCGTTTTCGCCGAGGCGGTGGACGAGGATGTCGTCGACGAACGCGCCCTCGGGCGTCAGCAGGGCGGAGTAGTGGGCCTGGCCGTCTTTGAGGCGGGAGGCGTCGTTCATGGTTATGTGCTGGATGGCGGCCAGGGCGCCGGGGCCGCGAAACTGGATTTCGCCCATGTGGCTGACGTCGAACAGGCCCACGCCATTGCGGACGGCGAGGTGCTCGGCCATGAGACCGCCGCCGTTGCCGGGGTATTCGACCGGCATGTCCCAGCCGCCGAAGTCGACCATTTTGGCCTTGAGGGCGCGATGGGTGGCGTTCAGGGCAGTCTTCTTGAGCTCAATGGCGGCAGGGGTGGTCATGGGGGTCCTTTCGGCGGTGCTGCGGTACTCTACTCACGATAGGGATTGGGCGCGGGTGGGGTCAAACGGATGGCCAAGATCACGGGGATTTGCGGTATCCCAGGTCCCAAACGCGGGACCTGGGGCACCCAGTGGTGGAGGGAGGACCGATGAATCATGTGCGTGGAGTGCTGATGCTTGTGGCGGGGTGCTTTGCGCTGTGGCGCGGGTGGTGGATCCATACCGGAACGTGGGCGCTGGCAGCCTACGGGCTGGGCGTTATGGCGCTGGCGCTGGGCGTGTGGCACCTGACGCGGAAGCAGCCTGCGCGCCTGCGCTGACCGGCGAATTGGAATCACACTGAGACCGGATGGGATGGAGGCCTTATAATTCCCGCCAGTCAACCTGATGGATTATTTCCTGATCGTAGTGCTGGCCATCGTGGTCATCGCGCTCTGGCGAAGGAGCCGCGACGCGACCGCTTCGCTGCGCAGCGACGTGGACGACCTGCTGCGGACGATCAGCGATCTGCGGGCACAGGTGGCCGCGCTGACGCGTGCTGCGGCCAGCAGCGTGCAGGCTCCGTCAGAGCCGCGGCCGGAACAGAGGACCGTAGCGCAACCGGTTCCGGGGTGGTCGCCTAAGCCTGAGCAGGACGCGTCTGCGGCGCACGCGGCGCCGACGCAGGTAGCCGCCTTTGCCGCGGCGCCTCCGCCCCCGCCGACGTCGGCAGGTCCCACGCGCGACGCTGCTGTTACGCCTCCTCCTCCGCCGCCACCCACGACCGATCCCGAGCCCAGCCCGTGGCAGGGGCCGCCGGATCGGCATCCGCCGCATCATCCGCTTCCGCCGCCGGTGCCGCCACCGGTTCCGCGCCGGCCAGACGCAGTGCCGGCTCCGCCGCCGCCCACGACCGACCCCGAGCCAAGCCCGTGGCAGGGTCCGCCGGATCGGCATCCGCCGCACCATCCATTGCCGCCCGGGCCGCTTACGCCTCAGGAGCCCGCGCCGGCCGGCGGCTTCTTTTCGCTGGAGGAGCGGCTAGGCTCCAACTGGCTGAGCAAGATCGGCATTGCCTGCGTGGTGATCGGCATTGCCTTCTTCCTGGGACACGAGCTGGAGACATGGGGTCCAGCCGGCAAGGTGCTGTGCGGCTTTGCGGTCAGCGCAGCGCTGCTGCTGGGCGGCGTGTGGCTGGAGCGCAAGCCTACCTATAAGATTTTTGCCCGCGCCGGCATCGGCGGCGGCTGGGCGCTGGGCTTCTTTGTCACCTTTGCCATGCACCACGTGGACGCCGCGCGCGTGCTCGATTCGCTGGTGGCCGACCTGGCGCTGATGCTGCTGGTGGCCGCCGGCATGGTGGCTCATTCGCTCAAATACCGCTCGCAGGCGGTGACGGCGCTGGCGTTTCTGCTGGGCTTTTTCACGCTCATGACCAGCAACCTTGAGGCGTCCGCGGGCACGGTGGTCTTTACGCTGGCGGCAAGCGCCATCCTGGCCATCGCACTCGTGGTCATCACCACGCTCCGCCACTGGGCGTGGCTGGAACTGACCGGCCTGATCGCCGTATACGTGTGCCATTTTGTGTGGCTCACGCAGGTGCTGACGGAGAACCATGCGTCCTTCACCGAGTTCTGGCCGTCGACGGCGCTGATTCTGCTTTACTGGGCGATCTTCCGGCTGGCCTATGTGTTGCGCACGCCGCTCGACGCGCGCGAGGAGAACATCTCCAGCCTGTCGGCGGTGCTGAACTCGACCGGCGTGCTGGGCCTGCTCAAATATCAGTCGGCGCATCCGGAGTGGGCGTTCTGGGCGCTGGCCGCTCTGGGCGCGGTGGAGATGGCGCTGGCCTTCTGGGCGCGGCCGCGGCGGCGGCAGGCCTTTGTGGTGCTGTCGACCATCGCGGCGGTGCTGCTGGTGGCCGCGGTGCCGTTCCGCTTCCACGGGGTGAGCTGGCCGGTGCTGTGGCTGGTGGAGGCGCAGGTGCTGGCGCTGTGCGGCCTGCGGCTGGGCGAGCCGGTCTTCCGACGGCTGGGCCTGATCGCCGGCGTGCTGACCGGCGGCGTGCTGGCCGTGCATGATGTTCTGCCGCTGATTCTGCTGCGGCTGGACCAGCCCGATCCGGCGCGGCATACGTCGCTGATTGTGGCGCTGGCGCTGGCGGCGGTGCTGTATTGGGTTCACGCCGAGGTGTACACGCGGCGCTGGCCGCAGATTGCCGCGCACGAGCTGGAGGCGCTGGCCCTGCGCGTCACTAGCTGGCTGGCGCTGGGAGCCGGCGCGACCGCGCTGTGGGTGGCGTTGCCGGATCAGTGGATGCCGGTGGGGTGGCTTGCTTTGGTGCTGGCGCTGGGGTTTGCCGCCCGGCGGTTTGGCGCGCTGCGCCTGGGCTATGAGGCCGATGCGCTGGGGCTGGCCGCGGGCGGCGTGCTGGCGTTCCATCATGTCGCGCCGCTGGCGCTGTCCCGGTTTGACAACGCAGACCCCAGCCACCATGCGGCGGAGACCGCGGTGCTGGCGCTGGCGGCGCTGGCTTACTGGATTCATGCGGAGGTTTATCCGCGCGTGCTGGTGCGCGCCGCCGGCGTGACGCCGGAGTTTGGCGCGTGGGCGGGCTTCATGCAGCCGGCCATGAGCTTGCTGGGCACGGCTGCAGCCGCTTCGGCGTTGTGGGTTGTGCTGCCCGCGCCGTGGGTTGCGCCAGGATGGCTGGCGCTGGTGCTGCTGATGGGCGCGGCTGCGGACGGCCTGAAGGCGGAGATCCTGGCCGTGCAGTGCGACCTGCTGGCTGCCTGCGCGCTGGCCGGGCTGTTCTTCTGGGACCTGGGAACCACGGGCTGGTGGGACCACCAGGCGCCGGTGGGCGCGGCGATTGTGCTGCTTTATGCGGGAATGCGGCGTCACCAAGAGCCGGCGGGCTCGCGAAATTATGTGCCTGCGGCGTATTCGTGGGCCGCTACGCTGATTCTGGCCTACCTGGCTGCCGATGCCTCGGCAAATGTCTGGATTGCTTCGATCTGGGCCGCGCTGGGGCTGGGGTTGTTTGAGGCAGGCAGGTGGTTTCGCAAGGGCTTTCTGCGCTGGCAGGGATTTCTCCTAATCGCACTCGCTTTTTGTCGTTATTTCGGCTTCGACCTGCCGGTCAACGGCGATTTCCCCGTGGCTGCGGCCGGGGCTGTGGACCGTTTCAGCCTCACCAACTCGGTGCTGCTGGAAGCTCTGGTGCTCGCGGCCGTCGGCTACGCGCTGCTGGAGCGCACGCGCAACACAGGCCGCTGCCCGCCGCGGGAACACATTATCGGCCTGATCGCCGACGCGTTGGGCACTGTCTCAATTGCGCTGTGGTTTGCTTATCGCTTCCCTTCCGCGTGGGTTCCCGCGCCCAGCGGCGAGGCGTGGGTCACTGCCATCTGGGCGGGCATGGCGACGGTGCTGCTGGCGCTGGCATGGCTCATGCGGCGCAGGGCGTTCCTGGTGCAGGCGGTGGCGCTGGCTGTCGCGGCCGTGCTGCGCGGGTTCTTTCTCGATCTGTCTGGCGGCGACCTGCTCGTTGGCGGCCAGGCCGCGGGCGCGACGCCGGATTTCTGGCACGGTGCGCTGTTCCGCATCGGCGTGGCTTGCGTGATCCTGCTGGCCGCGCTGCCCTTCGCGTTCCGGTTGCGCGGGCCGGAGTTCTGGGAGGGCGCGTCGATTCATCTGCCTGCGGAATTTGAGGGTGCGCTGCGCAGGCCGGAGCAGTGGTTCTTCTTTGCGCCGTTTGCGCTGGCGGTGGGGGCGCTGGCCATCAAGCTCAGCTCCGGCCACATCACCATCGCGTGGAGCCTCGTCGGCGTGGGCGTGTTTCTTTTTGCGCTGGCGGTGGGCGAGCGCAGCTATCGGCTGGCTGGCCTCGCGCTGCTGCTGGTGTGTGTGGTCAAAATCGTGCTCATGGACGTGTGGCAACTGTCGCCGCCGGAGCGCTACACTACGTTGATAGTGCTGGGTCTGGCGCTGCTCGCTGTGTCGTTCCTTTACACCCGCTTCGGCAAGACGATCCGCAAGTTTCTGTAGATGAATGGAGAGGAAACGGCCATGAAGATGCACACGTATCTCAACTACGGCGGCAACTGCGAGCAGGCTTTCCGCTTTTACGAGGAACACCTGGGCGGCAAGATCGGCATGATCATGCATCATGGCGAGCAGCCGGGCGCGCCTGCCGGTGGGCCGGCCGGCGTGCTGCACGCGTCCATCACGATTGGCGGAACGGTGATCTCCGCAGCCGACGTGCCGCCGGAGCGCTTCCAGCCCATGCGCAGCGCCTACCTTGCGCTCAACGTGGACTCGAGCGAAGAGGCCGAGCGCATCCATGGCATCCTGGCCGAGGGCGGGCAGATCTTCATGCCCATGCAGGAGACTTTTTTCGCGCACCGCTTCAGCATGTTGCGCGACCAGTTTGGCACGTCGTGGATGATCGTGCACGAGCGGCCGCGGCCGTAGGGCGGCTGAGGAGGAGTTGCCATGGACGCTGTCGAATCGAATGGCATCGTTACGATCCCCGGGAATCATGCGGTCGACGAGACGGTAGCGCGGCTCAAGGCGATCCTGGCGCAGAAGGGCGTGACGCTCTTTGCGCTGGTGGACCACAGCGGCGAGGCAGCAAAGGCCGGCATGACGATGCCCAACACCAAGCTGCTGATCTTCGGAAGCCCGCGGGCGGGCACTCCGGTAATGCTGGCCGCTCCCAGCACCGCCATCGACCTTCCGCTCAAGATTCTAGTCTGGGAAGACGAGCAGGAGAAGACCTGGATTTCATATAACAGCCCGGCCTACCTGCTTGAGCGGCATGGCGTGCCGCAGGAGTTGCTGGCGACGTTGGCGGTGGTTGAGACGCTGGCGGCCAAGGCCGGCGAAATATAAATTAAATTGAAGACCACTTGAATTTTATTTAAGCGGTGTGCTACTGTCTTCTCCATGGCCGTAACTTCGATCCAGAATCGCCAAAGCCAGGACCGGCCCGCGGGCAAGCACCCGCTGGCGCTGCTGGCGGAGGAGGACCTCGATTTTGTGGCGCAGTTTGTGCTGGCTTCGGGGTCGCTGAAGGAGATGGCGCAGCTGCACCATGTGAGCTATCCGACCATTCGCGCGACGCTGGACCGGGTGATTGCCAACCTGCGGCAGAGCCTGAGCGGCGCACCGCCCGACCCGCTCACCAATCTGCTGGCCGAGCTGGTGGAACGCGGTGAGATCAAGGTCGGCACGGCCAAGGCCATTCGCGCGGTGCACCGCGCTGCGCTGGATCGAAACGGGGAATAGGAGGGGGTCATGACGGGAAGTTTCATGGATGGAATTCGCGCCATTCAACACTACCGGATGGAGATCGCAATCGCGCTTCCGCTGTTGGGCGGGGCGCTGGCCGTGGCTTCGAGCGTGCTGATGCCGCGCGGCAAGGCGAAGGGGCTGATTACCGGCGCTTACCTGCTGCTGGCCAGCCTGGGAGCGGCCTGCCTGCTGTTTGCCGCCATCGCGGCGATTGCGGGTGAGGGGGCGGGCGTGGTGATTCCGCTGGCGCTGCCGGGAGTTGTGCTGACCGTGATCATGGGCATCTTTTCGCCCGCGGTGATTCGCGAATATCAACAGTTCGAGTTCCGCAAGCTGGCCGCGGAGCTGTTCCGCCGCAGCTAGGTGTTTACGGCTCGGAATCGGGGCCTCCGTGCTATCCCACCCATTTCGTTCCCACTTGAATTGAAAATGCTCCAATCGATGCGGTGCGCGCCGCCTGAGGCGTGGCAGATGTAGACCTGCGGATCGATGCCGAACCGGGCTGAATAGGCGACGGCCAAGGCTTCGGCAAAGGCCGGCGCGTGGCTCTGCTCCACGAGGTTGATCGTGCAGCCGCCAAAGCCGCCGCCCGTGAGCCGTGCGCCGATCAGCCCCGGCAGCGGCTGGGCCAGGGCTACCATGGCGTCGGCTTCCACGCAACTGGCCTCGAAATCCTGGCTGTAGCTCAAGTGGGCCTCGGCCATAAGGCGGCCGACCAGCGGCATGTCCCCGTCAATCAGTGCCTCGGCAGCGGCCACCGTGCGAAGATTCTCACTGATCACGTGGCGGGCGCGCTTGAGGGAGTTGGGCGTCATCTCGGCGCCGTAGCGGGCCAGGTCGTCCAGGGTGGCATCGCGCAGGAAGCGCACTCCGGTCCGATGCCTGGCGATGACGGCGCAGGCGGCTTCCACTTCGGCGCGGCGCGTGCCGTATTCGCCGCCCACCACCGAATGCTTGACCATGGTGTTGGCAATGACCAGGGCGACGCCGGCGGGAATCGGTGCGAGGCGATAGCTGAGGTCGCGGCAATCGAGCAGCAGCGCGTGGCCCTCCTCGCCGTTCACCGAGATGAATTGGTCCATGATGCCGCAGTTGGCGCCGACGAATTCATTCTCAGAGCGCTGGCAGAGGCGGGCCAGCTCGGGGCCTGGCATTGCAATGCCCATGAGCGACAGTATCGCAACGGCGGCGGCCACCTCGACGGAGGCTGAGCTGGAGAGGCCGGAGGCCAGCGGCACGTCGCCCCATAGGCTGAGGCTGAAAGCGGGAATGGTGTGCCCGGCCTGCGCCAGCAAAAAGGCGACGCCGAGGGTGTAGTCGCTCCAGTGGCCACTGGCCGAGGCGGGCAGCGCCGCGGCGTCAAAGACGCGTTCCTCGGAATAATTGTGCGCATAGAGGACGATCTTGCCGTCGGAACGCGGAGAGATGCCGGCCAGGGTGGCGAAATCGATGGCCGCGGGCATCACAAAGCCCTCGGCGTAATCGGTGTGTTCGCCGATCAGGTTGACGCGTCCGGGCGCGGCAAAAACGGCCGGCTCGGCTCCGAAGCGGTTGCAGTGCAGGGCGCGAAATTTGTCAGGATCGTGCATAGGCTCTCAAACCTGAATGGACGCGAAATCGACATGCTTGGACCAGCGAAGGAACCAGCGGGCTATTGCGGAACAGATTTGCTTTCAAATGAGAACGTTTTCTTTCGAGACGCCAAAAATCGCTCTTCCTGCAGTGGTTTCTTACCCCCCTCCGATGCTCGCCCGCGCCGAGGTGTACTCTTGCCAGATCCGGTCCAGCCATGCCTCGTGTTCCGGCTTCATCAATACTGAGCGCATGCAGGTAACCAGCCCGCTCGCTGTGGCCGTAGCTGTTTCGACCTGAAACCAGGATTGCGGCAATTGTACAAGGGCCAAATGCAGATTGCGCGCGGCGCACGCCGCAAATGTCACGCTGGCCAGCTCTGAAGCCCGCTCCGGGGTCTCGGCGCGGAGCTTCCACACGACAATATCGAGCTCGGGAGGGCCTGCGGCGAGGGGCTGGGCTGCGCTGTCATGGGTGAGGCGACGGTAGAGTTCGAGCGCGGCGGCGCGGCCTCTGGCGAGACCGCGCGCGAATTCTCCGCCCGGCTCAAGAGGCAGCAGGCGCTGCGTGGCCCACAGCGCGACCGCCGCAGCGCCGGCGCGGGAGCACTCCAGGCTGATCTCGCCCAGATGCAGCTGCTTCGAGGTGAAGTAGGTATAGGGCGAGTTGTGCTTATAGAGCCGGCCCACAGACGGGTCGCGAAAGAGCACGCAGCCGCATCCATAAGGCTGCAGGCCGTGCTTGTGCGGATCGATGACGATGGAGTCGGCCTGGGCGATGGCCGCAAAGGCTCGCCGCGCCGGCTCGTCGAGGGCGTCGGGGATCAGGGTGAAGTAGCCGCCGTAGGCCGCGTCCACATGCACGCGGAATCCGTAGTGATCGCGCAGGGCGAGCACCTGGTCGAGCGGGTCGACCGCGCCGATCGCCGTGGTACCGAGCGTGACCACCACCGTGCCCACGTCCCCCTTGCGCAGCTCGGCCTCCAGGGCGTTCATGTCCATGCGGCCGCGGCCATCGGCGGCAATGGCTGCATAATCCAGCTTGAGCACGGCCGAGATGCGCTTGTGGGTGTAGTGGGCTTGTTCCGAGCCGACAATACGCCGGCCGGGATGGAGTTCGCCGGCTGCCCACAGGGCTTCCAGATTGGCCATCGTGCCGCTCGAGGTGAGATGGCCCAGGAACTCCGTCCAGCCGAACATGCGGGCAATGCCCCCCACCGCTTCGATCTCCATCTCCGAGCTGGCGCGGCCGCCGTCGCGGGCGTGGTTGTTGGGGTTGATGTTCATGGCCAGGGCGTAGGCGGCGCGCGCCACGGGGTGGGGCGGCTTGAGCATCTGGCCGGCGTAAAGTGGGTGAAAATAGGGATAGTTGTCGCCCAGGCGATGGGCGGTTTCATCGAGGACGCGCTCAATGGCGGCGGCATCGACGGCCGGCTGAAAGGCGGGCAGCGAGGCGAACTCGGTTTCGAGGCGGCCGGTGGCGCGGGCGAGCAGGCCGGGTACTTGATCCTGAGGCATGGCGACCTTTCACACTACCATACCGCCGCGGAAGAGGCGTGAATTCATGTGGTGTGACACGGTTCTTCCACCATGGGATTGAGGTCCTCATCCACCGGCGACCTTATCGCGAGTGACATATGCAAAGGGGCGCAAGTCGAATGCCCTGTCAAAGGGGGACTGCTTGCGTTACACTTGCCCGATCCAGGATCGAGAGTTGAGCGATGTCCCAACGTGAAAAGTGTTCCGTATGAGAGATGCTTGGGGAGTTCCTGCGGGAGGTTGCTGTTCTCGTCTTGGTGTTTGTTCCGTTAGAGGTATGGAAAGGTTCGCAATCGAATCTTCGCGAATTTACTATTGTTGTGATCTGTACCGTAGGAATTTCAATCGCAAGTCTTATTGCCGGCATCACACTGGAGAGGAAACGGCCATGACGAATTTGGAAATGGGTTTGATTGTGATGTCGGTAGTCGTTGGCGGGGTCTCGCTGTTCGGAGCGTTCTGGCTGAAGATTGAGCGCCGTCAGGCCGAAGAGGCCAAACAGAGAGCTAAAGCAGCCAGGTATCCGGAGGGACAGGAGACTTTCACCTTCATGGTCGCGAAGCACGACTTTGAAGAGATTGTCGCGAGAGGCCGGTAAGAACGCGCAAGCTTCCCTTTTTCAATCCAAGTTCAACTCCCCTCTTTGGGTTTATGCTTCCCTGGCCGGCAGTTTGGCGCGGGATTCGTGCCCCTATCCGAGCGCGAATGGGACGGCGGGGAAGAAATTCTGCGATCGATTTTGACCGGGATGATACACTGTGGCCAGCGTTAGAGCCGAACCGGGCGTGAGCAGCACTCGCCCCAGCAAGCAAGATTCTGCCAGTGGTCGCACCGATTCATCCAGCGCAATCCAACTCCAGGAAATACGATCACAATGGAACAAGGTACCGTAAAGTGGTTCAATGACGCGAAGGGTTTCGGCTTCATTTCGCGCCAGAACGGTGAAGACGTCTTCGTGCACTACTCTGCGATCAACTCCAGTGGTTTCAAGAGTCTGCAGGAAGGTCAAGCCGTGCAGTTCAACGTGGTGAAGGGGCCCAAGGGATGGCAGGCCGCAGACGTGCAGCCGCTCTAACCTAACGTCCGGAATTCGGCATTAACCTCATTCGGTCAGGCACCAAGGGCGGGAAGCGATTCCCGCCCTTGGTGCGTCGAGCGGACGAAGTGGGCGAATGAAACAAGGCACGGCAATCATCATCGGAGCGGGCCCTGCGGGGCTCACCGCGGCCATCGAGCTGCAGCGGCACTCGTCCATCAAGCCGGTGGTGGTGGAGGCCAGCCGCGAGATCGGCGGCATCTCGCGCACCGTGCAATTCAAGGGCAACCGCATGGACATCGGCGGCCACCGCTTCTTCTCAAAATCGGATCGCGTGATGCGCTGGTGGCTGGAGATGATGCCGGTGGAGGCGGGCGCGGACGAGAACGCGCTGCTCCACTACCAGGGTCAGCGGCGGGCGGTGCAGAAGGCGGCCGCAGCGCCCGATCCGCACACTGAAGACCTGGTGATGCTGGTGCGCTCCCGCAAGAGCCGCATCTATTTCCTGCGCCGGTTCTTCGATTATCCCATTCGACTTACCGCGGACACCCTGCGCAAACTCGGTCTCATGCGGACGTTCCTTGCCGGCATGAGTTACATGCGTTCGGCGCTGCTGCCCCACCGTGAAGAGCATACGCTCGAAGATTTTCTGATCAACCGCTTTGGCCGGCAGCTGTACCGGACTTTCTTCAAGTCGTATACGGAAAAGGTGTGGGGAGTGCCCTGCGACCAGATCAGCGCGGAGTGGGGAGCGCAGCGGATCAAAGGATTGTCGCTGCGCGCCGTGGTGGCGCACTTCATCCGCAAGAGATTTGGCGGCAAGCAGCCGGCCGACCTGGTTCAGGCGCAGACCGAGACCTCGCTCATTGAAAGGTTCCTCTATCCCAAGCTGGGTCCCGGGCAGCTATGGGAGCACGCGGCGGACCTGGTGCGGGCCGCCGGCGGAGAAATGCGCATGGGCATTCAGATCGACCGCATTCACGTGGAGGGCAACAGAATTATCGCGGTCGAGGGGCACGATGACGCCGGCGAGCGCGTGCATTTTGCGGGAGATTATTTCTTCTCGACCATGCCGGTGCGCGATCTGATCCGCGCCATCGATGCGCCGGTGCCCGCGGAGGTGCGCGAGGTGAGCGAGGGGCTGATGTATCGCGACTTCATCACAGTGGGCCTGCTGGCGAGCAAGCTCGCGGTCACCGAGAAAGACGGCTCCCGTCTCAAGGACAACTGGATCTACGTGCAGGAGCCGGATGTGGTGGTGGGGCGCCTGCAAATCTTCAATAACTGGAGCCCGTGGCTGGTGAAGAATGACGACAAGGTGTGGATCGGCCTTGAGTATTTCTGCAACGACACGGACGCGCTGTGGAATCTGAGCGACGAGGAGATGGCGAAGTTTGCCGTGGCCGAGGTGGCGAAGATCGGCATTTTGCGGGCTGAAGACGTGGAAGATT
>Ga0302324_100015235_pt1 | contig 15425 bp, 10 predicted proteins | sample Palsa_T0_1_FD_201949 | JGI IMG/M metagenome (GOLD analysis project Ga0302324, IMG submission 201949) | Peat permafrost microbial communities from Stordalen Mire near Abisko, Sweden - Palsa_T0_1 | ecosystem: Environmental > Terrestrial > Soil > Palsa > Peat permafrost | place: Sweden: Abisko...
TGCCGGCCAACGGCTCAGCCCCTCGGGCGAATACAGTCACCCACTCAACATCACAGCGCCGAGGTCTACCGAGTTCTGGAGACGGCGATCAATGTGCAAAAGCCGATCACGGCAGTCGGCAACCAGCCCACCATGGCCGGATTGAGGCCGAAGAGCTGGCCGCCGTTTTCGATGGTGCGGTTGATGAGAAAAAACACCACGCCCAGCATCACGCCGATGACCGTGCGAGTGCCTGCGCCGGTGGTGCGCAAAGGACCGAACACGAAAGGCAGCGACAGCAGGGTCACGACGATCACGCCGAAGAGCCTGGCGATTCGCGACCAATAGCCGATCTCATAGGAAGCGGTGTCGAGACTATTGCGGCGCAGGTGCTCGATGTACGTGGCGAGCCCCCGCAGCGTCAGCAGGTCCGGATCGGTGGCGGCGAGCCCCAGAAAGTCGGGGTTGACGGTCGATCGCATAGTGGTTTCGCCGACCAGGTTGCTGTCGACGTGGTCGTCGCCAAATCGCGTGGTCGCCACATTGTGCAGGCTCCAGCGACCGGGATCCGCGACCGAAATCCGATCGGCTCGCTGAATCGACCGCAGCTTCGTCGGCCCGTCGAGCTGGAATATCGACACACCGCCGAACGCACGGTCGACCTCTCCCGTTTGCACGCGCAGGATGAGATTGCCGTCCTTCACCCACGCACTGCTCGAGCCGGCGAAGCTCACGTCCGCCAATTTGTCCGTGGTCTTTTCGCGCTTGGCGAACTGCGCCAGCGACGGCGCGGCATACTCGCCGATGCCGTACATGATCAGGGCAAGCGTCAGCCCGGCGAGGCCCACCGGCCACGCGATTCGCCAAACGGACACGCCGGAGGCACGCGTCACCACCAACTCGCTGCCCGATGCCAGATTGCCGAGACCCATGAGCGCGCCGATCAGCGCGCCGATCGGCAGCAGTTCGAAAGCCTGCTGCGGCAGGTTGAGCAGGGTGAACAGAAATGCCCCCCCGGCGTTATAGGTGCCTATGCCGATGTCGCTTTGCTGGCTGATGAACAGGAACAGCGCGCCCAGAGTCAGCAGCACGGCCATCGCCATGGCCGTGTAAACGAGCACGGTGCGATACAAGTAGCGGTCGAGTATGTTCATGCCGACCTCGCCTGGCGCACGAACAGGTACAGTCCGAGGCCCAGAGCCGCCGCATGGACCCACCAGACGCCGATCGCCGGCGACAGTTCGTCCTTCTCGAGCCACACCTTGGCGGCGTACAACAGACTCGAATAGACGTAGTACACCACGACGGCGAAGCCCACCCGGGCGTATCGGCCCTGGCGGGGACGCAGGCGACTCAAGGGCACGGCAATCAGGGTCAGCACCAGCGCCATGAGCGGCTCGGACGCCCTATACTGCAATTGCGCAACGTCCGACGGAGCGTCGGATCCGAATAGCTCCCGGGTCGGCTTGGTGTCGGGGTCTTGGGTCCCGGCGACATCCGCGGGAGCCGAGATCGGAATGCCGTGTTCCCGAAATTCAGTCACCCGAAAATCGTTTTGCCCCGGGACGCCCTCGTAGCGGCGGCCGTTGAACAGAGTCACGAGGTGTACGCCGTTGCCCGCCGCCTTGGAGTAAGTGGCCGTATCGGCGAGGGCCACTTCGATTCGGCCCGCTGACTCCCGCTGCACGAACACATTGTGCAAAATGCCCTCCGCGTCCACCCGTTCCGCGTAAAAGACGGCATCCCCGCCGCTGAACGACTTGAACCGGCCCGCATCGAGCTGCCCGAATTGCGCCTCCTTGACCGCCGATTGGCGCAGTAGCTGTGCTTGACGGTCGGCCTGCGGTACCTGCACGAACACCAACCAAGCCAGGCCCAAGGCAATCAGGGCGGCAAAACAGAACAATGGCGCCAGCAGCCGCGCCGGTCCGAAACCGCAGGCCTGCAGCGCAGCCATCTCGCTGTCGTGGTACAGGCGGCCCAAAGTCAACACCACGGCCAACAATAGCCCGACCGGCACGATGACCGACAAATTCATGATGGCGCCGAGCGCGATCAAATCGAATACCACGTGGCGGCCGTACTGGTTGTCGGCCGCCTGGCCGAGCACTCTGGATAACTGGTTCGACACCAGAATCGCCACCAATACACCGGTCACGGCGAGCCAGGTTTGCACAACCTCGCGCAATACATATCTTTGCACGGTCCATTTCATGGGATCGAGCTTAGAGCCTTCGCAATAATCTAGTAAACTATTTGCTCACTCCCCCGGTCGACAAACCAGGGCGGCATAGACAAATACGGAGCTTAGGACATGGAATTCACGGCAATTATCGATCCAAAGGCGCGCGCTGAGGCAGCGTGCGCCGTGGTGGGCGTTCATGAGGACGGAGATCTCGGCAAAGCCGCCCATCAGATCGACAAGCAGATCGGCGGGCTGATCGGAAAGCTGCGCGAGGACGGCGATTTCTCCGGAAAGCTCGGCGACGTCCTATTGCTACCCGCGCCGGCGGGAGCGGCGGCTGCGCGCGTCCTATTGATCGGACTGGGCGCGCCCGCGAGCTTCGGCCGCAAGCAATACCGCAGGGCGCTGCAGGCCGCCGTGCAGGCGCTCGCCAAAACCGGGGCAACCGATGCGGTGGTGTACCTTGCGCTCGAGCAGGCCGGGGATCTCGATGTGGAGTATCGCGCGCGTGGCGTCGCGGAAGTCTTTTGCTCGCAGCTGTATAAAGTTCCGGATCTGAAGACCGGCACCAAGCCCAAGACGCCGCGCTTGTCGAGCGTCAGCGTGGCGGTGGCGGACGCGCGCGCCAGCAAAGAGGCGGCGGAAGGCCTGCGCATGGGCGCAGCGATGGGCGGCGGCCTCGCGCTGTCCCGAGATCTCGCCAATTTGCCGCCCAATATATGTACGCCGACTTACCTGGGAACTCGCGCGCAGAGCCTGTCGAAGGACTTTCCGAGCATCAAGACCAAGGTATTGGACGAAAGTGCCATCAAGGCTCTGAAAATGGGCGCCTTCCTTGCGGTAACGCAGGGGTCGGACCAACCTCCCCGGCTGATCATCTCTGAATATCACGGCGGCAAGAAGAACGCGCCGCCGATTTGCCTGATCGGCAAGGGCATTACCTTCGATTCGGGTGGGATTTCCCTGAAGGACCCACCCGCCATGGATGAAATGAAATTCGACATGAGCGGCGCGGCCGCCGTCCTCGGCACGATGCGCGCGGTGGCCGAGCTTAAATTGCCGATCAATCTCGTGACCATCGTCGCGACGTGCGAAAACATGCCGAGCGGCGGCGCCGTAAAGCCCGCGGACATCGTCACCAGCATGTCCGGCCAAACGATCGAGATTCTGAACACCGACGCCGAGGGCCGGTTGATTCTCTGCGACGCCATCACCTACAGCCGCCGCTTCAAGCCGGCGGCGGTGATCGATGTGGCAACGCTGACCGGCGCCTGCGTCATCGCGCTCGGCAACCATTTCAGCGGCTTGATGAGCAACGACGAGGCTCTGGCGGATGAGTTGGGGAGAGCGGGAGTGCGTGCAGACGACCGTGCCTGGCGGCTGCCGATCGGCGAGGAATACGTCGACCAGTTGAAGAGTAATTTCGCGGATATTGCCAATGTCGGCGGACGCGAAGGCGGCGCCTCCACGGCGGCTGCGTTCCTCTCCAAATTCGCCAAGGACCTGCAGTGGGCGCACCTCGACGTCGCCGGCACCGCCTGGCTCAGCGGAGCCCAAAAAGGCAGCACCGGACGGCCTGTGCCCCTGCTGGTCGATTTCCTGATCAATCGCGTTCGGACGACATGACCGAGCGGGTGGATTTCTACGTTTTGAAAAGCGCTGCCGCCAGACAGCGCTGGGCATTTGCCTGCCGCCTGACCGAAAAAGCCTATCTGCGGGATCTGAGCATAGTCATCGCGAACGACACGCTGGACGACGCCCGGAGTCTCGATGAGTTGCTGTGGACGTTCAGCGAGCGCTCCTTCGTCCCCCACGAGGTGTGCCCGGATGAGCATTCGGTGGATCCCGCGACCAAGGTCCACCTCGTCGCGCTGCCCTCGTCCACTTCCTGGCCCACGCCCGGCGCTGATTTGCTGGTGAATCTCGCCGGCCGCCTGCCCGACGGCTGGGAACGCTATCCGCGCATCGCCGAGATCATCGACGCGGACGAAGAACGCCGCCGCTTGGGACGCGAGCGCTTCAAGGCGTACCGCGAGCTCAAGTTGGCGCCGGAGACGCATCAACTCGACGACACAGCGGAGATTTGAAGCGCCATGGATAAAGCCTTCTCGCCCGCCGACATCGAGTCGCGAATCTACGCGCGCTGGGAGGCGTCGGGATATTTCGTACCGAGCGGCGAAGGGCCCAGCTATTCCATCGTGATACCGCCACCGAACGTGACCGGCACCCTGCACATGGGCCATGCGTTCCAAGACACCATCATGGACGCTCTGATTCGCTATCGGCGCATGAGTGGTTTCGACACCCTGTGGCAGCCCGGCACCGATCACGCCGGCATCGCGACGCAAATGGTGGTCGAAAGGCAGTTGAACGCCGAAGGTTCGAGCCGGATCGAGCTCGGACGCGAAGCCTTCGTCGAGCGTATTTGGCGATGGAAGGAGCAGTCCGGCGGCCATATCGCCAGGCAAATGCGCCGGCTCGGGGCTTCGGTCGATTGGCAGCGCGATCGGTTCACGATGGACGCCGGCCTGTCCCGGGCGGTGACGGAGGTCTTCGTCCGTCTCTATCAGGAGGGCCTGATCTACCGCGGCAAGCGCCTGGTGAACTGGGATCCGGTGCTGAAAACGGCGCTCTCCGATTTGGAGGTGGTCGCCGAAGAAGAAGCGGGCAGCCTGTGGCATTTGCGCTATCCCCTGAGCGAGGGCGACGGCGTCCTCGTGGTCGCGACCACGCGCCCGGAAACCCTGCTGGGAGACGCCGCCGTCGCGGTGCACCCCGACGATGAGCGGTACCGGCACCTGATCGGCCGCCGGGTGCGATTGCCGCTGACTTCGCGCGAAATTCCCGTCATCGGCGATTCATATGTGGACCCGAAGTTCGGCAGCGGCTGTGTCAAGATCACCCCGGCTCACGACTTCAACGACTATGAAGTCGGACAACGTCATTCGCTGCCCCTGATCAACATCATGAACCCGGACGCCTCGCTCAACGATGCGGTGCCGGCCGCGTACCGCGGCTTGGACCGCACCGCGGCGCGAACGCGAGTGCTCGCCGATCTGGAGGCTCAGGGGCTGGTCGAGCGTGTCGAGGAGCACAAGCTGACCGTGCCGCGCGGCGATCGCAGCAACGCCGTCCTCGAGCCCCTGCTCACCGATCAGTGGTTCGTCGACATCAAGCCGCTGGCGGAACCGGCCATCCGCGCCGTCGAGGACGGCAGCATCCGCTTCGTGCCCGACAATTGGCGCGCCGTGTATTACGAATGGATGCACAAGATCAAGGACTGGTGCATCAGCCGGCAGCTCTGGTGGGGGCATCGCATTCCGGCCTGGTATGACCCGGAGGGCCGCTGGTATGTCGCCCGCGACGAGGCGGAAGCGCGCGCAGCGCACGGCATCGATGCGTCGGTGCCGCTGCGCCAGGATGAGGATGTGCTCGATACCTGGTTCTCCTCCGCGCTGTGGCCGTTCTCCACCCAAGGCTGGCCCGACGATACGCAGGCACTCGAGTCCTACTACCCCACTTCGGTGCTGGTCACCGGCTTCGACATCATTTTCTTCTGGGTCGCCCGCATGATCATGATGGGCCTGAAATTCACCGGCGAGGTGCCCTTTCGCGAGGTCTACGTCACTGGACTGGTCCGCGACCATGACGGCCAGAAGATGTCCAAGTCGAAGGGCAATGTCATCGACCCGCTCGACATCGTCGACGGTATCTCCCTCGACGCTCTGCTCGCCAAGCGCACCACCGGCCTGATGCAGCCGCAGATGAAGCCGGCCATCGAGAAGGCGACCCGCAAACAATTCCCGCAGGGTATTCCGGCATTCGGTACGGATGCATTGCGCCTGAGCCTTGCGAGGCTCGCCACCCAGAGCCGCGATCTGCGCTTCGACATGGCCCGGGTGGAGGAATACCGCAACTTCTGCAACAAGCTGTGGAACGCCGCGCGCTACGTGCTGATGAATGTGGAGAGCGCGGAGGCTGCAGACGCCGTGGGTGTCAGCGTAGGTACCGGCCGCGCGGTCGCTGCGAACGATACGGCGAGCGCGGAGCTGAGTTTGGCCGATCGATGGATCCGGGCACGACTCGCGGCGATGCTCGCGCGCGTGGAGTCGGGTTTCGCCGAATACCGCCTCGACACTGTGGCGAATGCGCTGTACGAATTCACCTGGCACGAGTTCTGCGACTGGTATTTGGAACTCTCGAAGGCCGTGTTGCAATCGGAGTCCGCCGGCGCCGCCGCGAAACTCGGCACGCGCCTGACCTTGATCGATACCCTCGAAACGCTGCTGCGCGCACTGCATCCCCTCGCCCCCTTCATCAGCGAGGAGATTTGGCAGCGCGTGCGCGGCAGTGCGGGCGCGTCCGGCGACACCATCATGCGCTGCGCCTTCCCGAGCGCGGCCGGGATCGAAGTCGACCCGCATGCGGAAGCTGAAATGCGCTGGGTGATCGCTTTCATCGAGGGCGTGCGGAAAATCCGCGGCGAGCTGGACATAGCGCCGAGCCGCAAACTCGAGGTGCTGCTGCAAAACGCGGGATCGCTGGATTTGGATTACCTGGATCGCAACTTGCGCTATTTGACGCGCCTCGCCGGCGTCGAGGTGCCCCGCGTGCTGGGAGCCGCGCAGGCCGCGCCGATTTCGGCCGTCGCTTTCGTGGGCACTCTGGAAATATTGGTGCCCATGGCCGGCCTGATCGATCCGGCGGCGGAACTGGAGCGCCTCGCGAAGCAGCAGCGCAAGGTGGACGTGGACCTGAAGAAAATGGAAGGCAAATTGGCCAATGCCGAATTCGCCAAGAATGCGCCGCCGGAGGTCGTGGCCAAGGACCGGCAGCGGCTCGCGGAGCTGCGCACTGAAATCGGCCAGCTCTCGGCTCAGATCGCCAGAGTGAACGCGCTCAAGGGCCAATGAACGCAGCACAGTCCGAGATCGGCGCCATTCTCGCGCAAATCAACCGCGTCATCCTCGGCAAGGACGCGCAGATCCGCCTGTGCCTGGCATGCCTGCTGGCGCGCGGGCATCTGTTGATCGAGGACATTCCCGGGGTCGGCAAGACCACCCTCGCGCACGCCATCGCCAAGACCTTGGGACTGACCTTCCAGCGCGTGCAATTCACCAGCGATCTGCTGCCCGCCGACGTGCTCGGCGTGTCGATCTACGACCGCGAAACCGGGAAGTTCAGATTTCAGCGGGGACCGATCTTCGCCCAACTGGTGCTGGCCGACGAAATCAATCGCGCCTCGCCCAAGGCCCAGAGCGCGCTGCTCGAGGCCATGGAGGAGCATCAGGTGACTCTCGACGGCCAGACGATGGCCTTGCCCGAGCCGTTCTTCGTCATCGCCACGCAGAATCCTCAGGATCAAGTCGGCACCTATCCCCTGCCCGAATCTCAATTGGATCGATTCTTGATGCGCGTGCATTTGGGATATCCCGCGGCCGCCGAGGAGCGCGAGCTATTGAGCGGCGTGGATCGGCTCGAGCTGGTGAATGCCCTGTCCACGGTCGCCAGCCTGGACAGCCTGCGGCGGCTGCAGCAGCACGTTCTCGACATTCACGTGGCGCCGGCGCTTCTCGACTACGTCCAGGCGCTGGTGGCGCACACTCGCCACGCGCCGGGCTTGAACGCGGGCCTGTCGCCGCGTGCGGCCATCGGCTTGTTGCGGGCGGCGCGCGCCTGGGCGCTGATCGCCGGCCGCGATGCCGTGATTCCGGAGCACGTGCAGGCGGTGTTTGCGGCCGTGGTCGAACATCGCGTGCGACAGCGAGACAGCGGCCCCGCCTCGGTGACTCGGCTGCTCGAGGCGGTTCCCATCCCTTGAGCGGGGGCAAATGAACGATGCGGCAGGCAGCGATCGATAAATTACGTGCCTGGACCGCGCGCCGGCACGGCCCCGATTCGCTGCCGATCAGGATTCACCGCCGCCGCGTCTACATCCTGCCGACGCGATTCGGCATGATGCTGGCCCTGATGCTGGCCGCGATGTTGATCGCCGGGCTGAACTACAACAGCAATCTGGGGCTGGCCTTCGCCTTTCTGATGGCGAGCGTCGCGCTGGTCACCATGAATCACTGCAACCGCAATCTGGTCGGCCTGCAGGTGGACGCAACCGCCGAAGTGGATGCGTTTGCCGGCGGCGAGGCGAATTTCGACTTCGTGCTGCGCAACGATTCGCGAGTCGAGCGCCGCGATGTGGAAATTCTCTGCATGGGCGCCTTGGGCATACGCAGCGTAGGAGCCGGATCGAGCGAGTCGGTACCCGTCGCCGTCCCGATGGCGCGGCGCGGAGTGACCCGCATCGCCCAGTTCGAGCTGCGCACCCGCTACCCGTTCGGCTGGTTCCACGCCTGGACCTACGTGCAAGGCTCGCTGACCGCCTACGTCGCTCCCGCGCCGCGCGGCAGCCGAACGCTGCCGGCCGTGGGCGGCTCGGGATATGCCTCTCGATCGGAAGCGCGCGGCGATGAAGACTTCGCCGGCCTGCGCGCCTACGAACCCGGCGTGCCGCTGAAGCACATGGCGTGGAAGGTACTGGCCCGAGGCGCCGAAGCCGCTGTGCGCAGCTATACCGGCCTCGCGGCACAGCCCGAATGGTTGGAATGGTCCTCCCTGGAGGGACAGGACATCGAAACCCGACTTTCGCAACTCTGCCTGTGGGTGTTGGAGAGCGACGCCGCGCAGCGCGTCTTCGGTCTTAGGGTCCCGGGCAAGGAGATTGCGCCGGCTGCCGGCGCGGCACATCGTTTCGCCTGCCTTCGCGCTCTCGCCCTCTTCGGGAGCGAGGAGCCGCATTGAATCCCAAAACGGTATCGTACGGGCAGCTGCTGGGGATCTCGGCCTGTCTCGCGCTGGCGCTGGCCGCGCACTTCGAAACCCTGCCGGGGTGGGTGCTGGCGACGGTGGCCGTATCCGGCGGCATACGGCTGCTGCTCGCGCGCCGCGGACGTCCGGCCCCGCCCCGCATCGTACGGCTGCTCATCGCCGCGCTCGGTATCGCGCTGCTGTTCCGGCAATTCCACACTTTCAACGGCTTGTCAGCCGGCGCGGCGCTGCTGGCCTTGATGGCGGGCTTGAAATTGCTCGAGACCGACACCCAGCGCGATATCTACGTCATCACACTGATCATTTATTTCGTGGGACTCTCCGCGCTGCTCGAGGGCGATTCCTTCTGGCTGCTCGCCTACCTCATCGCGGTCTGCTGGCTGACGACGGCCACCTTGCTGCGGCTGACCACCACCCTGCCCATCCCGGACTGGCGCCGCAGCCTGCATTACGCCGGAAAAATACTCGGCCAGGCGCTGCCCATAGCCCTGGTGTTCTGGCTGCTCTTCCCGCGCTTCGCCGCACCGTTATGGCAGATACCGGACAGCGGACACAGCGCCGGATCGGGCCTGAGCGACACCATGAGCCCCGGGGACATCGATCAGCTCGCGCTGTCGGACGACGTCGCCTTCCGTGTGCGCTTCGCGGCAGCCACACCGCCGCAGCAGGAACTGTACTGGCGCGGACTGGTGATGCACGATTTCGACGGACACACGTGGCGGCGCTCCTATTTCGATTCTCGGAGCGTGCCCCCGCTGCAGCCGCAAGGCCCCGCCTACCGTTACACCGTCAGCCTCGAACCGCACGAGCACCGCTGGGTATTCGCTCTCGACTGGCCGTCGCAGTGGGACTCGGCGGGCGGCGTGCTCACCGCCGATTACACCCTGGTGCGGCGCGACCCCGTGTCGCGCCCGATCGAGGTGCACGCGACCTCTTACACTCGAATGCAATCGCCGGCGGTCCTGAGCGATTCATTGCGAAAGAGAGACACGCGGCTGCCGCTGAACCGCAATCCGCGCACCATACAGCTCGCGCACACTCTGCGCGCTGCGCATCCGGACGACATGGAGTACCTGCAAGCCGTCCTCGCCCTGTTCTCGCAACAGCCCTTCTACTACACGTTGACGCCGCCCCTGCTTGCCGACGATTCCGTGGACGGATTTCTGTTCGACACTAAGCAAGGATTTTGCGGGCACTATGCCTCCGCGTTCGCGACGCTGATGCGCGCTGCGGGAATACCTGCGCACGTGGTGGCCGGCTATTACGGCGGAACTTTCAATCGGTTTGCCGACTATTGGATCGTGCGGCAAAGCGATGCGCATGCTTGGACCGAGGTGTGGATCGAAGGGCGCGGCTGGCTGCGCATCGATCCCACCTCGGCAATCGCCCCGAGCCGGGTGGAGCACAGCGCCGGCGACGCCGTGAGCGCCGACGAGCCCTTGGTCAGCCGCTGGCAGCGCCGCGCTCCCTGGCTTGCCGACGCTCGGCTGCGTCTCGATGCCCTGCGCCAGATGTGGCGCGAACGAATCCTGTTTTTCGACCAGGATTCGCAGCAGCAAATGCTCGCCTGGCTGCACATCCCGGAGCCGGACGGCCAGAAACTCGTGCTGATGCTGGCGGCGGCGCTGGCCGTGGCGCTGTGCTGGCTGACATGGTCCGTGCACCGCGAAACCGGCCCCGTCCGGAAGGAACCGCTGGTCCGCGCCTACTCACGCCTCTGTACCAAATTGGCGGCAATAGGGATACCAAGGCTGCCGCATGAAGGCGCCGAAGACTACGCGTTGCGCGTCGCACAGCGGCGTCCCGACATTGGCCCCGCAGTCAGCGAACTCTGCGAGGATTATTCGAGTCTGCGTTATGCCGCCGCAGCGGCACGCACCACCATCCGGGAATTCGACGCCGCTGTTCGCGCCTTTCGCCCCACGGCCGCTGCAAAGCCGCGGCGCGGCTAACTGATACCGTCGGTTGGTCGGGCCACGCGAGAGCGTTTACGCCGCCAAATTCTCCCGCGTCTTGAGGAACTCAATCTCCGGCCAGCGCTCCTCGGTCAGCCCGAGATTGACCCGTGTGGGCGCAAGGTATACCAGCTCGCCCGCATGATCGACGGCGAGATTGTCATAGGCCTTTTCCCGGAATTCGCGCAGCCGCTTCTCATCGCTGAGGCTCACCCATCGCGCCATGGCCACGTTGATCGGTTCGAACACACATTGCACGCTGTATTCGTCCTGCAGACGGAAGGCGACGACCTCGAACTGCAGCTGGCCGATGGCGCCGAGAATTAAATCGTTGTTGCGCAGCGGCTTGAAAAGCTGCGTCGCGCCCTCCTCGCACAATTGCGAGAGGCCTTTTTGCAGGGCCTTCATCCGCAGGGGATCCTTCAGCACGGCGCGGCGGAACATTTCCGGGGCGAAATTCGGAACGCCCGTAAAGGTGAGATTCTCGCCCTCGGTGAAGGTATCACCGATGTTGATGGTTCCATGATTGTGCAGCCCGATGATGTCGCCGGCATAGGCCTCCTCCGCCTGGCTTCGGTCCGCCGCGAGGAAGGTCAGCGCGTCGGCTATGCGAACGTCTTTATCGAGACGCACATGGTGCAGACGCATGCCGCGCGCATACCGTCCCGAACATAGGCGCATGAAGGCAATGCGGTCGCGATGCCCCGGGTCCATGTTGGCCTGAATCTTGAAGACGAAGCCGGTGAGCTTCGATTCCTCGGCATCGACCTGGCGTTGGAGCGTCGGACGCGGCAGCGGACCCGGAGAATGCGTCACGAAGGCCGACAACAATTCTCTGACCCCGAAATTGTTGACGGCCGAGCCGAAGAACACGGGCGTCTGTTTCGCGTCACGATAGCGCTGCAAATCGAACCGGGGGCTGGCGCCGCGCACCAGTTCCACCTCATCCACGAACTCCGGATATCGATCGCCGAGGAACTCGCGTGCCTCGGCGCTGCCGAGGCCATCGATGGTCTCGTGAGTTCCGACCCGGCCCTTCTCCACCGGAACGTAGACATAGAGCCTGTCTTCGAGCAGGTGATAAACGCCGAGCAAATCGCGTCCCATGCCGATCGGCCAGGTGATCGGCGCACATTGAATCTTCAAAACACTTTCGATTTCGTCGAGCAACTCGATCGGCGCGCGGCCGTCCCGATCCAGCTTGTTGACGAAGGTCATGATGGGCGTGTCGCGCAGCCGGCACACGTCCATGAGCTTGATGGTTCGTTCCTCGACACCCTTGGCGCAGTCGATGACCATCAAGGCGGAGTCGACCGCCGTCAGCGTGCGGTAGGTGTCCTCCGAAAAGTCCTCATGGCCCGGGGTATCGAGCAGATTGACGATGCAATCGCCATAGGGAAATTGCATGACCGAGGAAGTCACGGATATGCCGCGCTGCTGCTCCAAGCGCATCCAGTCGGAGGTCGCGTGGCGGGTCGCCTTGCGGCCCTTGACGGTGCCCGCCATCTGAATGGCGCCGCCGAACAGCAGTAGCTTCTCCGTCAGAGTGGTCTTGCCCGCGTCGGGGTGCGAGATAATGGCAAAGGTGCGTCTTTTCCTTATTTCTCTTGTAGTTACATCGTCCAATTTACCGCCTACCTCACATTGGTGTACACATCTCGAACCCGCCGACCAGGGTTCGTCAACGCCCGCCTGCCGTCTAACTGAGGGCCGCCCGCTGGGTCAAATCGTGCCCTGCATCAGGCACTCCCCCATTATGAAGGGATTTGCATCGGTTATACTCGCCGTGCGCCTGGGGAAGACGGGCGCTAAGGGAGATCATGAACTACAAATTCAAGTACGTCGCGGCCTTCGGCTGCGTATCGGTTTTAGGGGGGATGCTCGCCGAGGTCGCGATCGCCCAGCAATCCCATTCAGACTCGGGACAGCTCGAGGAAATCATCGTTACCGCGGAGAAGCGCGAGACGACGGCCGAGAAGACTCCCATCAGCCTGACGGCGGTCTCGGGCTCGGATATCGTGAACCGGGGGATCACGGATCTGGCCTCCCTCATGCAGTCCGTACCCGGTGTCTCGGTGCGCACCAGCGGTCCCGGCCTGACGGAGTTCGAGATGCGGGGCGTCGCCTCCAACGGCGGCAACTCCCCGACGGTCGGGTTCTATTTCGACGAGATATCCCTGACCGCGCCGGCCGCGACCAACGAGGGCAAGATCGTCATTTCACCCGATCTTTACGATCTCAATCGCGTCGAGGTGCTGCGCGGCCCGCAGGGCACGCTCTACGGCTCGGGCTCCATGGGCGGCACCATCAGGGTCATACCGAACGCGCCGAACCCTGACGCATTCGAGTCCTCCGGCGAGGCGAAATTCGCCGATACCGATCACGGTGGATTCGATCACGGCGAGAACGCCATGATCAATCTGCCCTTCATGAACGGACTCGCGGCACTGCGCATCGTCGGCTCCTATTCCTATGATGCCGGCTGGATCGACCGTACGGTGATCGAGCCCGGCCAGTTTCCGCTCGCGACCAACGGCTTCACGGTCCGCGGCAATGTGCTCGCCGCTCCGATCCAAACCGAGTATCACGACGTCAATGATGTCGAGAAGACCGGGGTGCGCATCAGCGCGGTGATCAAGCCGATCGACGGGCTCACCATCACCCCGTCCTATTTATATCAGAAGCTGCGCGCCGGCGGCCTGCCCTACATTGACAGCGTTCCGGGGACGGACACGCATTACCAGCCCTTCGACATTCCCGAGAACTATCGCGACGAATTCCACCTCACGGCGTTGAGCATCAAGTACCACACCGATGCCTTCGAGATCAGTTCGGCAAGCGCCTACTGGTCGCGGCACGAACCACTCATTCAGGACGCCTCGGAGTCGTGGTCGACCGGCCTCGGGCTCCCCTCGTACGGTCCGGGCAACGGCGGCATCGGTGCCGCGTACGCGGATGAGGACAACCAGTCACATCAGACGACCGAGGAGTTGCGCATTTCTTCGGTGGGCGACACGCGCCTCAAGTGGCTCGCCGGCTACTTCTACTCGGACTTCGAATCGGGCTGGGACATCATCTTCCCCTCGCAGACCGGCGCCCAGGTGTACGGCTCGAACAGTCTCTTCACCTACTACAGCCCTTTCAAGATCCTGCAGCAGTCGGTGTTCGGCGAGGTGACCTACAACTTCACCGATCCCTTCGCCATCACGGTGGGCGCGCGCCGCTATCACTACGATGCGCCCGTCGGGCTCAACCAGTCCGGTGCACTCACCAACACGGTCATGACCAACACCTCGGAGAACGCTCAAGGCGTCACCCCGAAAGTATCGCTTTCCTACCAATTCAACGACGATCTGCTCGTCTATACGACGGCGGCGAAGGGTTTCCGCCCGGGCGGCGGCACCGGCCCGGTGCCGACCTCGGGACCGCTCTCTTGCGAGGCGCAGCTGATGGTCCAGTACGGCTCCAAGGGGTTCGTCAACGGGCCGATCTCGTTTTCGTCCGACAGCGTGTGGAGCTACGAGCTCGGTGAGAAGTGGCGTTCCTCCGATGGTCGCTTCAGCATCAACGCCGCGGGCTACTTCGAGAGCTGGGTGGGCGTGCAGCAGGTCAATGCGCTCTCCTCGTGCGGCTACGTCTATACGGCGAACGTAGGCGATGCGCATGTCTACGGCAGTGAGATCGAGGGACGCGCGATCGTCGTGCGCGATCTCGAGGCCTCGGCCAGCGTCACCTATTCGCACGCCGAACTCGTGAACTCGACGCTCATCGATGCGGGCTTCAATCCGGGCACGGAGATCCAGCAAGTGCCGAGAGCGAGCGCCTCGGTCTCGCTCTCCTACCATCACGATCTCAAGGACGATCTGGCCCTGACGGCCCGGGCCGAATCGAACTACGTCGGCAGCCGCACGGACGAGACCTTCGCCACCAATACGCTGCCCTCCTACGATCTCACCAACATCCGGGGCGGATTCCAGGGCGAGCGCTGGTCCGCCGTCCTTTTCATAAATAACGTCGCCGACAAGCGCGCGCTCCTCAACGACATCACGCAGGCCGCCGTCAACCTGCCGACCTTCAACCGGATCGCGGTGAGCCAGCCACGCACCGCAGGCGTTGACCTCAACTACAAGTTCAAGTAGTCGCAAAGCCCGCCGCCGAAAGCTCCTCTCGGCGGCGGGCGCCGAGCAATCAGAAACCCGCGGCGGGTATCGAGCGTACCGGCAGCGGTACGTTGCAGAGGTCGATGTGGTCGGGGCTGAACTTGAACCACGGCTCGTGCCGTTGGCGCCTCTGATCCAGCACCGCGCGGAAAGTGGCGCTATTCGTGCGCAGCACCTCGACCGGCGTGCGCTCCGCTTTCGGCACATCGGCGGCGATGCGCACCGAGCGGATGGGAGCGGTGGCCTCCGTAGGAGCATAGAAACCCATCTCACCGCTGCCGCGCGGCAGGCTGGAGAGTAGTTCCACACCTTTGAGAATGCGTC
>Ga0302324_100015236_pt1 | contig 15424 bp, 16 predicted proteins | sample Palsa_T0_1_FD_201949 | JGI IMG/M metagenome (GOLD analysis project Ga0302324, IMG submission 201949) | Peat permafrost microbial communities from Stordalen Mire near Abisko, Sweden - Palsa_T0_1 | ecosystem: Environmental > Terrestrial > Soil > Palsa > Peat permafrost | place: Sweden: Abisko...
GCTTCGCGATGACGCGCGTCGTCGGCGCGCCGTGCTCGCCGTTCTCGGTCACCCCCGACCTGATGCGCGCCAGCGCCGAGCTGGCGCGGCGGCACGAACACGTCCATCTCCACACGCACCTGTGCGAGACGGTCGACGAGGAGCGCTACTGCCTGGAGACCTATGGTGCGCGTCCGGTCGCCTTCGCCGAGTCGCTGGGTTGGAGCGGCCCCGACGTGTGGTTCGCGCACGCGATCTACATGGCGCACGAAGAGTTCGAGCGCCTCGGGCGCTGGCGCACCGGCGTCGCGCACTGTCCGACCTCGAACATGCGCTTGGGCTCGGGCATCGCGCCCGTGCTGGCGCAGCGCGATGCCGGGATGCGCGTCGGCCTCGGCGTCGACGGCTCGGCCTCGAACGACTCCTCCAACATGCTCGACGAAGCGCGCCACGCGATGCTGCTGCAACGGGTCGCGCACGGCGCGGGCGCGATGAGCGCGCGCGAAGCGTTGCGACTGGCGATCCGCGGCGGCGCCGAGGTCCTTGGCCGCGACGACCTCGGTCAGCTCGCGCCGGGGATGGCCGCCGACCTGATCGGCGTGCGCTCCGACGACCTGTGGACCGCCGGCGGCAGCATCCACGACGCGCTCGCGTCGCTCGTCTTCTGCCGCATCCCGCAGGTCGACCTGAGCATCGTCAACGGCGAGGTGCGCGTGCGCGACGGCCGGCTGGTCGACGTCGACCTGCCGGCCCTGGTCGCGCGCCACGCCGCCGCGGCGCGCGCGCTCGTCAGCTCAGCCGGTTTCGACGAGGGCGCGTAGCCGTTCGACCGCCGCGTCCCACTGGGCCGAGATCTGCGCGAGGTGACGGCGCACCTCGGCGAGCCGTTCCGTCTCCAACCGCCAGACGCGCTCGCGGCCGGCACGCTCGTCTCGCACCAGGCCCGCGCGCTGCATCGCGTGGAGATGCTTCGTCACCGCTTGGCGTGAGACGTGCGTCCCATCGGTGAGCCGTACGATCGACAGCGGCCCCTGTGCGCACAACCGGGCGACGATGGTCAGCCGCGTCTCGTCGCCGAGCGCGGCGAAGACCGGTGCCGCGTCGGCGAGCGGCGTCATCGTGGCGCGAGTGCAAGGTACGTTGCGATCAGCCCGGTCTGCGCGGCCCAACCGGCGTCGTTGCCGGCGAATACCGTCGCGCGGCGCTCGAGCGGGATCGCGTCGAAGCCGGACTCGGTGATCGTCAAGCGCGTGCCGCCGTCGACCGGCTCGAGCTCGAAGGTGACGAGCGTCGTCGTTCCGTGCGTCGCGCCGTCGTCGCCGATGTCCGGCGACCAGCGGTAGGCGAAGCGGCGCATCGGTTCGACCGCCTCGACATCGAGCACGACCGGCGTCCCGGCGAACGGCGCCTGGGTCGCGGCGACCGCGGGATCGACCTGCGTCGGGGTGATCGTCCCGAGGACCCGGGTGCCGGCGACGAACGGGCCGTCGAGCGCCATCCCGAACCAGCTGCCGAACTCGCGCGCGTCGCTGATCGCCTGCCACACGCGCTCCAGTGGCGCCTGGAGGGCGACGGTCTTCTCGATGCGGTCGGTGGACATGATACGCAACCTCCTGGTTGTGCTTCACCCTACCAGGTCGTCCGCCAATATGCAACTGTTGGGTTGCGGGATGCCTTGCGGCGGGTCAAGTCTCTGACTAAAATCAGAGAATGGATGCGGATCAAGTCCGGACGGTCCGCCGTTTCAACCGGACGGTCACGCGGCGCGTCGGGGCGCTCGACGACAGCTTCCTCGGCCGGGGCCGGCCGCTCAGCGAAGCGCGGCTCCTGTTCGAGATCGGTTCGGCGGGCGCTGACGCCCGCGACCTGCGCGAGCGGCTCGCGCTCGACTCGGGCTACCTCAGCCGCCTGCTGCGCTCGCTCGAGCGCCAGGGGCTGGTCGCTTCGTGCCGCGCCGCGCACGACGCGCGCGTTACGGCCTCCTCGCTGACCGACGCAGGCCACGCCGAACTCGCCGAGCTCGATCGCCTCTCCGATGATTTCGCGAGGTCGCTGTTGCAGGCGCTCGACGCGCCTCAGCGTGCACGGCTCGTCGCGGCGATGGCCGACGTCGAACGGCTGATGCGAGCCGCGGCGGTCGAGATCGCCGTCGTCCCAGCGCGCAGCGACGACGCGCGTTGGTGCATCGAGCAGTACTTTCACGAGCTGGGCGAGCGATTCGCCGGCGGCTTCGATCACGCGATCACCCTCGCGGCTGGTCCCGGCGCCTTCGCGCCGCCTGGGTGCTTCCTGGTCGCGCGGCTCGACGGCCGCGCGATCGGCTGCGGCGGGCTCAAGGTGATCGACGATCAGATCGGCGAGGTCAAGCGGATGTGGGTCGCGCCGTCCGCGCGCGGCCTCGGCCTCGGCCGGCGCATCCTCGCGGCGGTTGAGGAGCGCGCCCGGGAAGCCGGTCTGCGCACGCTGCGACTCGAGACGAACGAATCGCTGACCGAAGCGATCGCGATGTACCGCAAGGGTGGTTACCGCGAGGTGCCCGCCTTCAACGACGAGCCGTACGCGCACCACTGGTTCGCGAAGACCGACCTGCAGTCGCTTGCGGGTCGGCCTATGCCGGCGCGGTCGCGGTGACGCTCGCCGCGCGAACGCGGTCGATCGCGGCCAGGACGCGTTCCGGCGTCATCGGGAGGTCGTCGACCCAGGCGCCGGTCGCGTCGTAGATCGCGGCCGCGACGGCGGGGGCGAACGGGATCAGGGGCATCTCCGCCATTCCCCGCGCACCGAACGGGCCGTTGGGATCGCCCAGTTCGAGGATCACCGGGACGATCTCGGTCGGCACGTCGAGCGCCGTCGGCAAGAGATAGGTGCTGAAGTGCGGAGTCAGCACCTTGCCCTCGCGCACGATGAAGTTCTCGGTCAGCGCGAAGCCGATCGCCTGCGCCAGGCAGCCTTCGATCTGCGCTTCGACCTGCTGCGTGTTGATCGCGCGGCCGACGTCGTGGACGCTGACGATCTTCAGCACCCGCGTGATGCCGGTCGTCACGTCGACCTCGACCTCGACGGCCTGCGCGGCGTAGCCGTAGCAATAGTTCGGGAGGCCCTGACCGGTCTCGAGATCGAGTGGCGTCGTCGCAGGCGGCCGGTATTGTACCGTCGCCACCGGAGGCTCGCCGCGCTCCCAGTTCGCGTGCGCGGCGAGCGCTGCGTCGTGGACCGCGCGACCGCCCATCAACGTTAGCCGCGAGGCCGAGGCCGAGCCGGCGTTCGGCGTCTGAGCCGAGTCGTCGCTGATCAGCGTGACCGCATCCACCTGCAAGCCGAGTGTCTCGGCGACGATCTGGCGCAAGATCAGGTGGACGCCCTGGCCGACGTCGGCGGCGCCGATGCGCACCAGCGCGCGTTCGATCTGCGCGCTCGCGATCAGCTCGACGGACGCCGTCGACTGTTCGGGGAAACCGAACGAATAGCCGACGTTCTTCATGCCGCTAGCGATCCCGATGCCGCGGCGCAGGCGGCCGTGTTCGGCGCGCGCGACGCGCGGGACGAAGCGCGCGGCGGCTTCCTGCGCGCAGCGCTCGAGGACCGGCACCGCGGTGACACCGCCGGGCAGCACGCTGCCGGTCGACTCGCGGTCGCCCTCGCGGTAGAGGTTCTTGCGCCGGATCTCGACCGGGTCGAGTTCGAGCGCCTGCGCGACGCGCGCGATCATCGACTCGGCCGCCCAGTGCGCCTGCGGCGCGCCGAAGCCGCGGAAGGCGCCGCTGGGTGGATTGTTGGTGTAGACGACGATCCCGTCGGTGGCGACGTTCGGGACGCGGTACGGACCGTGCGCGAAGACCGTCGCGCCCTTGAGCACCTCGACGCTGGTCGACGCGTACGCGCCGCCATCGGCGAGCAAGCGCGTCTGCACGGCGACGATCGTCCCGTCGCGCTTGGCGCCCCAGCGCGTCTCGATGTCGAACGGGTGGCGCTTGTGGTGGCCGACGATCGACTCCTCGCGGCTCCAGACGATCGCCGTCGGGCGCTTCGTCTTCCAGGTCGCGAGCGCGAGCAGCGCCTGCACCGAGAGATCTTCGCGGCCGCCGAACGCGCCGCCGATCTTGGCGTAGCGGATCGCGACCTCGTCCTCGCGCAGGCGCAGCAGCGCGGCGATCTGGCGCAGGTCCTCGTGCAGCCACTGCCCGGCCGTCTCGACGACCAGCGTCGCGCCCTCGTAGTAGGCGATGCCGGCGTCGGGCTGCAGGTACGCGTGCTCTTGCCAGGAGGTCGTGAACCGACCGCTGAGCACGAGGTCGGCCTGGGCAAAGCCGGCTTCGACGTCGCCGCTGCGGATCTTTTGGTGCAGCAGCACGTTCGTCCCGCGCTCGGGATGCACGAGGGGCGCATCGGGTGCGAGCGCCGCGTGCGCGTCGTCGACTCGCGGCAGATCGGTATAGGTCACCGCGACGAGCGCCGCGGCCTGCGCCGCCAACTCCGCCGTCGTCGCGACGACCAGCGCGACCCGGTCGCCGACGTAGCGCACGACCTCGCTGCACAGCACTTCCTGGTCGGCGTCGATCAGGCCGTAGCGGTTGTACGGCACGTCGGCCGCGGTCAGTACCGCGACCACGCCGTCGAGCTTGCGCGCCCGGCGCGTGTCGATGCGCTCGATCCGCGCGTGCGGGCGGTGGGCGAAGACGGCCTTGCAGTGGAGCATCTCCGGCCGCACCAGGTCGGCCGGATAGCGCGCGGCGCCGGTGACCTTGGCGCGCGCGTCGGGTCGCGCGAGGGGCGCGCCGACGAGCGTCACGCGGGGACCACCTCGGGGATGGGCTGCTCGGCGGCGAGCGTCTCGGCGGCGCGCTCCATCGCGTCGAGGATCTTGCGGTAGCCGGTGCAGCGGCAGATGTTACCGCTGATCGCCGCCTGATGATCCTCGAGCGTCGGCGTCGCACGCTCCTCGAGCAGCTTCGCGCCGGCCATGATCATCCCGGGGATGCAGAAGCCGCACTGGACGGCGCCGCAGTCGACGTACGAGCGTTGCAGCGGGTGCAGCTCCGTCCCGTCGGCCAGCCCTTCGATGGTGGTGATCGTCCCGCCGTGCGCCTGCGTGGCGGGGACCAGACACGACATCACCGCGGCGCCGTCGAGCCACACGGTGCACGCGCCGCACTCACCCTCAGCGCAACCTTCCTTCGCACCGGTCAGGCCGGCGTTCTCGCGCAGCGCGTTGAGCAGCGTCTTGTGCTGCGCGCCGCGCAGCGTGAGCGGCAGCCCGTTGATCGTCGCGCTGATCGAGCCTTCGAACGGCAGCGCTGAGCGCGCCGCGACCGGCGTCTCGAGCAGAACGGGAACGGCCGGGAAGCCGTCGGCCTCGCGCCCGTCGGCGAGCCGCTCGAGGCCCTGCGCGACCAGCGCGGCGAGCGTCGCCAGCCGGTAGTCGGCCGAACCGCGGATGTCGCCGATCGGCGCGGCGTCGCCACAGGCCAACTCGCCGGCGCGCGCGCACGTCGTCGCGTCGAGCCGCCGGCCGATCAGGTACGCTTCGGTCGTCCGAGCCCGCACGACCGTCGGCGCCAAGCAACCCAGCGCGAGTCGCGCGTCGACCACGCTTCCGTCGACGCCGAACGTCAGGACGAAGGCGATGTCGATGACCGAGATCGCCTGCGCGCGGCGCAGCCCGAGCTTGAGGAAGAGCCCGCGCCGCTCGCCCGAGAGCGCCCGGAAGCGGATCTCGCGGATCAACTCCTCGGGGCGCAGCTGCGTGCGGCGAAAGCCGGTGTAGAAGTCCTCGACCCGTATCGTACGCTCGCCCGCCCGCGAAACCAGAACGAGCTGGGCGTCCAGCGCGAGCAGCGGCGCGATCGTGTCGTTGGCGGGCGAGGCGGTCGCGAGGTTGCCGGCGATCGTCGCGCGGGCGCGGATCTGGGGCGCGCCGACCTCGATGCAGGCCTGGGCCAGCGGCAGGGCGCCACTGCGGGCGAACGGGGCGGCCAGCAGGTCGTTGTGGGTGGCCAGGCCGCCGAGCGCGATCGTCTCCCCGTCCTGCCGAACGTAGGTCAGCTCGCGCAGCGCCGAGAGGTCGATCAGGGTCGCCGTCGGCTTGACGCCGCGCTGGAGCTCGACCAGGACGTCGGTCCCGCCCGCGACGATGCGCGCCGCCGACCCATACTGGGCCAGCGCGTCGAGCGTCTCTGTGACCGTGGTCGGTCGGATCACCTCACGCCACATGGACCCGTATTCTTCGTGGTCCACGGTGGCGGCTCATGCGATGAAAGAATCCTTCAAAGATTCCCCCTCCCTGCGGCGAACGCCAGGCGGCATGGGCTTCTCCGCGCGTGTCTTGCTGGACAGCCTCTCGCCGGCCGGCGTCCGCCTGACGACGATGGAGGTGCGCTACCCGCGCTTCATCCACAGCGAGCTGATGACCCATCGGGTCTTCTCGCGCAACGCGGCGTCCTCGCGGGCGATCCCGATCCGCAAGATGATCGACGCGGTACGCGAAGAGCCCGCGCTGCCGTTGTGGTGGGGCCGCAACCAGGCCGGGATGCAAGCCGAGGTGGAGATCGACGCGCCGACGCGCGCGCTCGCCGAGGCCGAGTGGCGGCAGGCGCTGCGGGACGCGCTCGCGCACGCCGAACGGCTCGCTTCGGCGGAGATCAACCTGCACAAGCAGCTGGTCAACCGGATCCTCGAGCCGTTCGCCTGGATCACGGTGATCCTGACCGCGACCGAGTGGGCGAACTTCTTCACCCAGCGCACGCACGACGACGCGCAGCCCGAGCTGCGGCACATCGCGCGCATGATGTTGGCGGCGTATCGCGCCAGCGAACCGCGCCTGCTCGGCGAAGGCGAGTGGCACACCCCGCTGATCCTCCCGGACGAGGAGGCGCTGCTCCCGCTCGACGAGCGGTTGAAGATCAGCGTCGCGCGCTGCGCGCGCGTCTCGTACCTCACGCACGAGGGGGCGCGCGACCACGGCAAGGATCTCGAACTCTACGAGCGGTTGCTGGGCGGCGGCGCCAACGGACACTGGTCGCCGTTCGAGCACGTCGCAACGCCGTTGCGCGATCGGGCGGGCTGGTCGGGCAACTTCCGCGGCTGGGAACAGTACCGCAAGCGTTTCGCGCAGGAGCACGCCTCGGAGTTCCCCGACCAGGTCACGGCGCTCGACTAGTGGATTGCGCGGCGCGCAATCCAGCGCGGCTGCTGGGCGCGCTGCTGCTGGCGCTGGTGTGTCTGCTGGCGGCGCCGCCGCCGGCGCACGCCGACTCGCGGCTCGACGCGCGCATCGACGCGCTGACGCCGCACGCGCTGCTGACGCGCAGCGCGGCGAGCCTGGTCGACCCGGCCCGCCAGGTGCGCGCGCGCACGGTCGCCGACTTGCGGCATCTGGCGGCGGCCGGCTGGGGGATCGCGCAGGTGATCGCGTTCTCGTGGCTGTGGCGGTCGGGGACGGCCGCGCGGATCCGCGATGCGATGCGGCGCCGCACGCGCAACCGCGTCGCGCAGCGCGCCGTCTTCGGCGCGAGTCTGGGCATCCTCAGCGCGCTGGCCGGCTTGCCGTTCGCGTTCGCGAGCTTTCGGATCGCGTACGCCGTCGGGGTGACTCAGCAACTCGCCGGCCCGTGGCTGCTGGGCTACCTCGGTCGAATCGCGCTCGATGCGCTGCTCGGCACGCTGATCGTGGTCGTCGTCCTCGGCCTCGTCGAACGGACGCACCTGTGGTACCTGATCGTCGCCGGGCTGCTCGTCATCGGTGCGCTCGGCGGTGCCATGCTCACGCCGCTGCTCCCGTTCGGACCGGCGCAGAAACCGGCGCCGCGCGGGCTGACGGCGTTGGCGGCCGTCGAAGCGCGGCGCCTCGCGGTTCCTGGCACGCCGGTCGTCATGGTCGCGACGGTGGGGCAGGGCGGCGTGATGCGGGTCGCCGCGACGGGGATCGGGCCGACGAGCCGGGTCAGCGTCTCCGACGTCACGCTCGACCACCTGACGCCACCCGAACTCGCGGTCGCGCTGGAACAGGCCGACGCGCACGTCGCGCGCGCCGATGAGCTGCGTCAGACGGTGTACGCGACGTTGCTCTTCATCGTCAGCGTCGCGGTGGCGGTGCTGCTGAGCGACCGGGTCGGCTTTCGCCGCGACGACGACGCGCTCTCGCGCTTAGCGCTGGTCGCGACGTTCCTGGGCGTCGTGCTGATCGTCCTCTATCCGGTCTACACCACCATGCGCCGCAGTTTTCAGAACGACGCGGACACCCTCGCGTTGGCGGCCGGCGCCGACCGCGCCGCGACCGTGCGGCTGTTCGTGCGCGTGGCCGACGACGAGTTGGTCCCACTGTGCGACCGGCGCACGATCCGCTGGTACTTTGACGACACGGCGCCGCTCGGCGCCCGCATCGCGCGCGCCGCCGGCAACGCCGACCCGTGCCCCGGCGCCGCGCCCTAAGCGGATCTAGGAGTAGAGATGGTGCGGGGTGCCGGGGTCGACGAGCGACCACAGATCGAAGTACTCCCGGATCTTGACGAGTTTGCCCTCGCGGGTCTCGCAACTCAACAGGATCGGTAGGTCGACCTTCGTCCCGACCGCCGGCCGGTTGGTCGAGGCTGGCCACTTGTCGGTGACCACGCACCGATGGACGTATTCCCAGCAGAGCCGCGTCCCTTCGGCGTTGCTGAAGACGTTGAAGGGCTGGATGCCCTCTCCCGCCGGATGATCACGCGCGGCGACGGACCGCGTCGCCAGTTGCCGGATCTGATCGTGCCCGCGGAAAGCTTCACCGGTCGCCATGATGACCCACTCGCCGTCGGGGACGAAGAGATCGACCATGCTCTCGACATCGTCGGACGTCATCGCGTCCGTCATCGCGCGAGCGAGGGTGGTGGGATTGGGGTTTGCGATCATGTCAGGCCGCTCTCGTCATGGATTTGCGGGCAATAGTGTGGAGGGTGTATCTCCGCATACCACAGGTGCGAGCATTCGACCCAAACCGGATGCCAAGCAAGCACTACCCGCGGTTCCCGCTTTGGAGGAGTCATGTTCGTTGGTTGGGGCGAGTTCTACAGCATGGTCGGTCAGGCCGCGGCGACGCTGATCGGCTTGATGTTCGTGATCGTCACGCTCGGCGCCGCGCTCGGCGGCGCGCTGCGGCGGAAGGCGAGCGAGAGCGCGGTCCCGCTCCTGGTCACGCCGACGCTGGTGCACTTCGGAGCGATCCTCTTCATCGCGACGGTGGCGCTCGTTCCGCAAGGCTCCGACGTCGCCGTGCTCATCGCGCTACTCGCCTGCGGACTGGCCGGCTTGGCGTACGTCGCGATCGTTGGCAGCCGAATATTCTCCGGCCGCTCGGCGCTCATGGACCCAGCCGACATCGGCGCGCACGTTGCGTATGTGCCCGTGCCCGCGATCGCCTATCTTTTGATCGTCGTCAGCTCCATCACAGCGCTCGCGGGGTGGGGGCATTCGAGCCTCGCCGTCGGCGCGGGCGTCGTGCTCTTGCTCGCGGTCGGGATTCGCAACGCCTGGGGGATGGCGCTCTTCCTGGCGCGCAGCGGCGGCGGCGAAGCCGCAGCGCCTCCCGACTGACCGCGCGCTCAGCCCGTGAAGACGGAGCCGGCGACCTGGGTGCCCATGTGGCGGGCGGTCAAGAATTCGACGATCGTCGCGTGCGCGACGCGTCCGTCGCAGATCTGCGCCGCGCCGACGCCGCCGCGCACGCCGAGCGCCGCGGCACGCACCGCGCCGCGCAAGTCTTCGGAGAGCGCACGGTCGGCAGCGACCTCGAGCGCCTCGGCCGGCGTGAGCTGCTCGACGAGCAGCCGCGTCTTGGCGTCGATCACGCCGCCTTGGTCGTTGAAGAAGATCGCGCGGGCCGCGCCGACGGCGCTGGCGAGCGCCTGCGCGACGTCGTCGGCGCAGACCGCCACGTCGGTGCCGGTGAAGCCGAAGGCGAGCGGCTCGATGACCGGGACGTAGCCGGCGTCGAGCAAGGTGCACAGAAGCTTGGTCTGAACCGCGCCGATCGTCCCGGCGGCGGCGGGGATCATCCCGGCGTCGGCGCCCGAGAGGCCGACCGCGGTATCGCCGCTGCGATTCATCGTCCGTACGACGGCGCGCGCAGCCTCGGCGGTCGGCGCGACGACGACCGGCCGCATCCCGAGATTCCCGAGGAAGACCAGATCGCCAAACAGGGTGGTGCCGTCGGCGCCCAACGTCGCCTCGTCGAGCCGAATCACCATCGTCCGACCGTGAAGCTCCATAGCTCCCCCTTTTCCCTTACAACGGCGGAATACGGCCGAACGTTTAGCTGGGGGGGTAGGTCAGCCGCCGAACTCCTCGACGAAGAAGATCTCGTCGTCGGCCGCCACGACCGCCGCCACGCCCAGCGCGCGGGGCCGCGGATCGACGATATTGGCGTAATGGCCCGGGCTGTGCAGCAGGGCCAGGTTGGCGTGAGGCTCGTCCGTGTCGAGCGCGATGTTCTCGGCGGCGTAGCGGTCGACGATCCCCGCGCTGCGCAGCCGGTCGACGAAGGTCACGCCGTCCGGATCGGTGTGGCCGAAGTAGCGCCGCTCGGCCATCTCCCGCGCCAGCGCGAGCGCGAAGCGGGAGAGCCGCTCGTCAAGAATCAGTGTGGGCAGTCCGCGCGCCGCCCGGGCGGCGTTGACGTCGGCGGCGAGCGCTTGCGCCGCGGCCGGCGCGCTGCGGGGTGGCTGCGGGCGATCGAACTGGACGGAGGTCCAGCCGCCTTCGGCCGCCGGCGCGGCCGGCGGGGTCAATGCGAGAAGGGCCGCGGCAAGAAGCGCGACACGGAGCATATATCGCGGTCATCGGAGCGCCGCGCTCAGACTTTAGGGTTGACCTGGTTCATCGCGGCGACGATCCCGTCGCTCAGCCAGGTCTCGATCCCGAGGACCGCTCGCTCCACGATCGCCGGCAGCGCGACCAACTCCTCGGGCGTGAACTCGCCCAGCACCCGATCGACCGCATCGTGCTCGCGGTCGCGCCCGATGCCGATTCGCAAGCGCGGGAAGTTGGGGCCGAACTGCTCGATCAGCGAGTTGAGCCCGTTATGGCCGCCGCTCGACCCGCTGGCCCGCAGGCGCAATTTTTCCCACGGCAGATCGAGCTCGTCGACGACCACCAGCATCCGCGGCGGCGGCACCTTGTAGAAGGTCGCGACCCCGAGCACCGGTGGCCCGCTCAGGTTCATGAACGACTGCGGCTCGACCAGGATCGTACGTTGCGTGCGAGCGAGCACGAGCCGCGCCTGGTTTTTCTTGTGCCAGTCGCGCGGCCCGAGTCCCCACTTCGCGGCCAGCGCGTCGACGACGATGAAGCCGAGGTTGTGGCGCGTGCGTGCGTACGCCGCGCCCGGGTTGCCGAGCCCGACGACGAGTGAGAGCTCGTCGATCGTCGGTCAGCTCGCCGGCGGCTCGGCCGGCGCGACCGCCGCGACCGGCGCCACGACGTCGGATTCCTCGGCGACCTCGGCCCGGGTGATCTCCACCGCGACGACCAGCGTCTCGGGGGCCGTGATCAGCGTGAAACCCTTGGGCAGCGCGACCTGGCCGGCCGTGACGTGCTCGTGGATGTCGAGCGCGCTGACGTCGATCTCGAGCCGGTCGGGGATCGACTCCGCCGGGCCCTTGAGCTCGAGCGTGCGCAAGCTGATGTCGAGCACACCGCCGTGTTCCTTCACGCCGTACGGGACTCCGACCGTGACGATCGGGACGGCGGCGGTGATCGCCTCGTTGCGTTTGACCCGTTGGAAGTCGACGCTCAGCGGTTTGCGCGAGATCGGATCGGTCTCGATCCGGCGCAGCAGCACCGAGTCCGAGGTGCTGCCGATCTGCGCGGAGACGACGCGGCTGCGGTTTCCCGAGACGAGCAGGTTCGTCAACTGCTTGGCGTCGATCACGATCGGCGTCGACTGGCCGTGGCCGTAGACGACGCCGGGGATCTTTCCGGCGGCGCGCAGCGCGTGCGAGGCGGTCGTGCCGACGGCGGTCCGTGGCTCGAGGGTGAGCTGGGCGAGGGTTCGTTGCTTGGGCATGGGTTCTCGTTCTCAGTTTCAGACGGCGGCGGCCGCGACGGGTGGAAGCTCGGTCTCGGCGGCGGGTGGAGGGCGATCGGACGGCCCTGGGTCGGAGTCGTCGCTATTGAACAGCTCGGAGACCGAACGGTTCGACGTGATCCGTTTGATCGCGTCGGCGAGGATCTGCGCGATCGAGAGGTGCTCGATCTTTGGCGAGTCGATCGTCCGCGGGATCGTGTCGGTGACGATGACGCGGTTGATCTCGGATTTCTCGAACTGCGCGATCGCGTCGCCGGCGAAGATCCCGTGCGTCGCGAGCGTGTAGACGTCGGTCGCACCGTACCGGCGCAGCGCCTCGGCCGCTTTGACCAAGGTCCCGCCGGTGGAGATCATGTCGTCGACCACGACGGCGATCTTTCCCTGCACGTCGCCGACGATATGGGTGACCTCGGAGACGTCGGGTTCCGGCCGGCGCTTGATGATGACGGCCAGTGAGGCCTTCAGCCGCTTGGCGAAGGTCTCGGCGCGCGGGACGCCGCCGGCGTCCGGCGAGACGACGACGATCTTGTCGCCCTCGAGCTTCTCTTGTTTGAGGTAGTTACACAAGGTCGGCGCGGCCATCAGGTTGTCGACCGGGATGTCGAAGAAGCCCTGGATCTGGGCCGCGTGCAGGTCGAGGGTGACGATCCGGTCGGCGCCCGCGGTCTGGAGCATGTTGGCGACCAGCTTGGCCGAGATCGGCTCGCGGCCTTTGGTCTTCTTGTCTTGCTTGGCGTAGCCGTAATAGGGGATCACGGCGGTGACCCGGTTGGCCGAGGCGCGCTTGAGCGCGTCGACGATCAGGAGCAGCTCCATGACCGAGTCGTTGACGGTCGCGCCCTGGGGGGACCGGCAGGTCGATTGGACGACGAAGACCTCGGCGCCGCGGACGTTCTCGCGGATCTCGATCCGGCACTCGTCGTTCTTGAAGCGGTCGACGAGCGCGTTGCCGACGCGGGTCTGCATCCGGCGGGCGATCTCTTCGGCCAGCTTCCGATTCGAGGTCCCGCTGAAGACCAAGGGCGGCTGGATCACGTGGGCTCCTTCTGCCTCCGGAAGCGCCGCGGCGCACAGGGGAAGCCGGACTGTTTCCGGCAAGCGGGGCCTGGGGTCCTGGTCGCTTTGCTCTCTGGCGGGCCATTTGTCGGCATGAAGCGTCGTCTGACGGGGAAAGAGCGCACACTATGGTCTCCCTGCTCCGCGACGGCACCTTACAGGTGGGCGTCGGCTGCGAGTTCGTCTGCGAGACGGCCGCGCCGGTGCCGGCCATTTGCCTCGTGCGCCCGCTCCAGCGCGACGGGGCGCGGGTGCTGCAGGAGCGCTGGAGCGTCGAACCGGACGCCGCGGCGCACGATTACGCCGATCTGTACGGTAACGTCTGCCGCCGCCTCACGCTCGCAGCCGGGCGGACGACGATCCGGTACGCGGCCAGCGTCGAGACGACCGCGGCGGCCGATCCGCTCGACGTCGACGCGATCGAGCATCCGGTCGACGCGCTCCCCGACGACGTCTTGGCCTACACGCTGCCCAGCCGCTACTGTCTCTCCGACGTGCTGGCCGACCGAGCGTGCGAGCTGTTCGGTGGGATCGCACCGGGCTGGGGCCGCGTGCAGGCGATCATCGATTTCGTCCACGGCCATCTGCGCTTCACCTACGGCGCCAGCACGGCGACGACGACCGCCGTCGACGTCTACCAGTCGCAGGCCGGCGTCTGCCGCGACTACGCGCACCTCGCGATCACGTTCTGCCGGGCGCTCAACATCCCGGCCCGCTACGTCTTCGGCTACCTGCCCGACATCGACGTCGCGCCGCCCTACCCACCGATGGACTTCTGTGCCTGGATGGAGGTCTATCTGGGCGGCCGCTGGTCGACCTTCGACCCGCGCAACAACGAGCGCCGCAAGGGGCGGATCGTGGTCGCCCGGGGGCGCGACGCGCTGGATGTCGCAATGTTGACGACGTTCGGCCGCACGGAACTGATTGAGATGACGGTCCGTGCCGATGAGGAAAGAAATGGAAGCTGACGCGCCGGGCGTCCGCGAGCCGAGCACGATCGACTGGTCGCGCGTGCTCGCGGCGACCTACCGGATCGAGCAGCGCTTCCGGTACGAGTATCCGGGGCCCATCCGCGACCTGCGCCAGCGCCTGGTCCTCGCACCGCCCCGCGCCCACGGTCCGCAGCGCCGGCTCACCCATCGCCTGCGCGCCAGCGTCCCCGCCCGGCGCCACGCCCAGACCGACGCCTTCGGCAACGTGGTCGCCCAGTTCGAAGTCCCGCTCGTCGAGCGGGCGATCGACTTCGCCTTCCAGGCCGTGGTCCGGTGCGAGGAGGGCGGCCCGCCGCACACCGTCGATCCGGCCCTCCTGCGTGACCCCCGCCTGGCGGTCCCGCGCCGGCTGACCCGGCCCGACGAGGCGCTGCTCGACGTCGCCGCCGACCTGCGGCTCCTCTATCCCTATCCGGCCGAGCTGGCCGAGGCGATCAGCCGGTTCGTCCACCGGCGGCTGATCTATACGAAGGGCGTGACCGACGTCTTCACCACCGCCGCGACGGCCTTCGCCATGGGTCGCGGGGTCTGCCAGGACTACGCCCACGTGGTCCTGGCGCTGGCCCGGGCCTGCGGCCTGACCGCCCGCTACGTCTCGGGGCACCTGCTCGGCGAGGGGGCGACCCACGCCTGGGTCGAGGTGCTGCTGCCCCAGCGCGACGGGAGCGTCGCCGTGCGCGCCTTCGACCCGACCCACGATACGCCGGTACGCGTGCGCCACGTCGTCGTCGCGGTCGGCCGCGACTACGACGACGTCGCGCCGGTCTCGGGGACCTTCGATGCGCCCTACGCCGGGACGCTGCGGGCCCGTCACCGGGTCGAGGTCATCGGCCTCGTCGAGGCCGCCTAGCACCGCACCCGCGAGGCCCGGCGGCGGGTTCTGGAAGAGACATGTCCGCGTTCGAACTCGTCACGCAGTACCCGTTGGCCGGCGATCAGCCCAAGGCGACCGAGCTGCTGGCGGAGGGCGTCCTGCGCGGCGACAAGGGCCAGACGCTGCTCGGCGTGACCGGCTCCGGCAAGACGCTGGCGATGGCCCGGGTCGTCGAGCGCGTCCAGAAGCCGACCCTGGTCCTCTGCCACAACAAGACGCTCGCCGCCCAGTTGTGCGCCGAGTTCCGCGATTTCTTCCCCCACAACGCAGTCGAGTATTTCGTCTCGTACTTCGACTACTACCAGCCCGAGGCGTACATCGCCCACACCGACACCTACATCGCCAAGGACAGCTCGATCAACGACGAGATCGAGCGCCTGCGGCACTCGGCGACGCAGTCGCTCTTGACTCGGCCCGACACGCTGATCGTCGCTTCGGTCTCGTGCATCTACGGGCTCGGCTCGCCGT
>Ga0302324_100015238_pt1 | contig 15423 bp, 12 predicted proteins | sample Palsa_T0_1_FD_201949 | JGI IMG/M metagenome (GOLD analysis project Ga0302324, IMG submission 201949) | Peat permafrost microbial communities from Stordalen Mire near Abisko, Sweden - Palsa_T0_1 | ecosystem: Environmental > Terrestrial > Soil > Palsa > Peat permafrost | place: Sweden: Abisko...
CGGCGAGCGAAAGGCAACGACGTCGCCGAGGCCGGCGCCCTGCAAGACGTCGGTTAGGAACGGAAGCATCAGGCGTTGTGCCTGCACGATCAGCGCCTTGCGTGCGCGCGCCCCAGTCCTGCAGCGTTGCATGTTCTGTGCTCTCCCGATCAGCTCTGCGCGAGCCCGCGTCGCGCCGATGCGTGTGTGCTACGCGGCCTCTGTAGAACGTAATCGGGCGCGCGCACACCCATTGGTGCGTCGCAACGGGCATGTGTGTCGCCCCTCACTCCACCGAAAGTGACGCCGCGACCGCGCTCGGGATCCTCTTCATTGCGCCGGCCGTGATGCTGCTCGCAGTCCCGTTTGCGAGCTAATTGTGCATGCCGTAGCGCGCCGATTTCAGGCTGTATCACCCCGGCTCAGCCTGGAGCGTGTTGATGAATTTCTTGCGCATCACCACTCGCGCTGCCGCAAAGACTGTCTTGTTCCTGTTCGTCACTTGCGCCACGGCTTGCAGCGGCGGCGGCTATTCATCCCTCGGCACTCTACCTTCGACCACCGTCTCAACGCGCACGGGCGTCACTGCGAGCGCGACGCCGACTGCAGTTCCGACTCAAACGGCGCCGGCTTCGCCGGGAAGCGCGAGCCCGAGCGCACCACCGTCGTCGAGTCCCGCCCCGGGAGCCACGCCAACCGCAGCGGGGCCGACGGCCACGCCGCAGCCGAGCGCAGTTCCGAGCGCCAGCGCGGTTCCGGTCGGGTCGCCCACTCCGGCCGGCCCGCCGACGACACCGCCCGCCACACCCGCGCCGACCGCTACACCGCAGCCGACAGCGCCGCAGACTCCCCCTCCGACCGCGACGCCCCTGCCGACCCCGGCTCCGGGTCCGAGCGTCTACAATCCGCCCGCCGGCAGCGTAGCCTACTTTCCGACCAGCCCGTTCTTGCAGACGACGAGTTCGCCCACCGTCAACCCCAACAGCGCGGCCTGGGTCGCGGATCTCGGCACCTTCTCGCTCAACTCGTTGAATGCCGACAATTCAGCGAGCCTTACGACCGATCACGGCATGCCGGTCTACCTGAATCACGCCGGCGCCAACATCCCGGTGAAGATTCACTGCACGGCGACCTACTCGAGCAGCACGCCGTGCAACGATGAGGGCATGACGATCTACATCGACCCGCGCGAGGTTCCGCAAAACGACGACGTGTCCGGGCAGGACGACCACATGGAATTCATCGATCAGGCGTCCGGCTACGCCTACGACTTTTGGCAAGTTTCCTGGCCTCCGAGCGGTGGCGTTCTGGACGCATCGTGGTCCGGCAGATGCCTGCTGGCGGGGAACGGCTTCTCGAACCCGTCGTACTCGGGCCCGAGCTGGAACGACGGCTGCGACTCGACCGCCAGCGGCACGCCGATCTCGATGGGCGCGATCCGCGCCACCGACTTGCTGGCCGCGATTTCGAACGGCGGTACGCTGCCCGAGGCGATTCAAGTCGCCGTTGCCTGCACGGGACCGGGTCCACTGCCGTCACCGTTCCTGGGCAGCGGCGACGGGAAGTGCGCGGGCTACGCGCCGGAAGGCAGTCATCTGTACCTGGCGATGCACGATTCCGACGTCAACGCGCTCGGCGTCGCTCCGATCGTCGGCGTGATCCTGCGAACGCTCGACGAGGACCACTACGGTGCGTACATCGTCAGCGTCGGCGGGAGCCAGTCCGGCATTCAGCTGCAAACCGAGATGGACTCGACCTACACCGTCTGGGGCCAGCCCGGGCCCTGGTGGACGCAGTTCGTTCCCGAAGCACAGAACGAAGGTCTGCCCGGCGCGAACTCCCCGTACAACAACCGCTACCAAGTTCAGCTGCCGATCCCGGCCAGCGTCGGGTCGCTGGTGCGCTTCTCCTAAAGGAAGCCTTCGGATCACCGCGCGCGGGGAGCGGTAATCCGAAGGCGCTAGCCGCAGCGGGCGCCGCCCTCGTGCGTTGCGTCACCTGCGCAAGCCGCGCACAGGGCGCCTCGCTGTGACGCCGCTCACACGCGGCTTTCGCGCCGTGCGCTGGGATTTTCATCACGCTGCTGTGACGCGACTCACTACGGCGAGTGTGACGTAGCTCTCACTGCTCTTTCCTGTTGGTGATGGACGCCGCAGTGCGCCGATTCGCACCGATTCACCGTCTAGTCCACCCCGCCACTCAGGAAGCCGCGTTCCCATGGATTCCCCGCTCATCATCGCTCGCGCCGCCCTAAAGTTCTCGATCCTGCTGTTCGCGATCTGCGCGACGGCCTGCAGCGGCGGAGGCGGTTCGTCTCTCGGCATACCTCCGAATGACGTCAAGAGCCGCGTCGGCCCGAGCGCGACGCCGGCACCGGCCGCTTCTGGTGCCGCCCCAACACCGGCCCCTTCCGGTGGCGTCCCGACACCCGCTGCAACGGCGACGCCAACCCCGTCCGCACCGGGCCCCGGTCCGAGCGCCTACGATGCGCCGGCTGGCACCGTACCTTACTTTCCGACCAGCCCGTTCTTGCAGACGACGAGTTCGCCCACCGTCAACCCCAACAGCGCAGCCTGGGTCGCGCATCTGGGCACCTTCTCGATAAACTCGTTGAATGCCAGCAACTCGGCTAGCCTCAAGACCGATCACGGCATGCCGATCTACCTCAACCACGCCGGCGCCAACATTCCCGTGAAGATTCACTGCACGGCCACCAACAATAACACGCCGTGTAACGACGAAGGCATGACGATCTACATCGACCGGCGCGAAGTACCGCAGAACGACGACGCGTCGGACCAAGACGACCACATGGAATTCATCGATCGGGCTTCGGGCTATGCCTACGATCTTTGGCAAGTTACTTGGCCTCCGAGCCACGGCATTCTCAACGCATCGTGGTCCGGCAGATGCTTGCTGTCGGGGAACGGCTTCTCGAACCCGTCGTACTCAGGCCCGAGCTGGAACAGCGGCTGCGACTCGACCGCCAGCGGTACGCCGATCTCGATGGGCGCGATCCGCGCCAAGGATTTGCTGGCCGCGGTTCAAAGCGGTGGTACGCTGCCCGAGGCGATTCAAGTCGCCGTCCCGTGTGCGGGACCCGGACCGCTGCCGTCGCCGTTCCTGGGCAGCGGCGATGGGAAGTGCAGGGGTTACGCGCCGGAAGGCAGTCACCTGTACCTGGCGATGCACGATTCCGACGTCAACGCGCTCGGTGTCGCTCCAATCGTCGGCGTTATCTTGCGGACCCTCGACGAGGACCACTACGGTGCGTACATCGTAAGCGTCGATTCGACACCGACCGGCCTCCAGTTGCAAACCGAGATGGACTCGACGTACACGGTTTGGGGTAAGCCCGGGCCTTGGTGGACCCAGTTCGTCCCCGAAGCGCAGAACGAAGGTCTTCCCGGCGCGAACTCCCCCTACCAGAACCGCTACCAAATTCAGCTCCCGATTCCGTCCAGCGTGGCCCAGGCGGTGCGCTTCTCTTAGGGCTTCGCCCGGCCAGCGCAACAGCGCGGACGGCGTTCGATCGAGGCAACGGTGCCGGCCGTCCTCGAGCAGCGCTGCGGGACAGGCTCGGAGCAGGACCCTGCCCAATCGCGCCGCATCAGGAGTCGGGACTCATGGGAAACAGAAAAACGAAACTAGGTCATTTGGCCCTATTTGCGGGGCGCTTCGCCGCCGATGCAAAGTAGGGCCAACGCCATGGTGTCCGTAATCGTCCCGCTCTTCAACAAAGCAGCCTACATCCGCCGAACGGTCGATTCGATCTTGCGCCAATCCTACGCCGACTTCGAGCTGCTCGTCGTCGACGACGGTTCGACCGACGGCAGTCGCGAGATCGTCGAGTCCCTTGGAGTGCCGGGTCTTCATTTAATCAGCCAGCCGAACGCGGGGCCGGGCGCCGCGCGAAACGCGGGAATCGCGGCCGCTCGCGGATCGCTGCTGGCATTCTTGGATGCCGACGACGAGTGGTTTCCGACCTTCCTCGAGCGCAGCGTCGAACTGCTCGAACGCGAGCCCGGTGCGGCCTCGGTGACGTCGGCGTGGGTGCGGGAGCCGCCCGGCGAATCGACCGTGCCGCGCTGGCACGAGCGCGGCTTGCGCAGCCGGACGTATCGCCTCGACGAGCACTCCGGTCCCGCCTTCGCGGTCAGTTTGCTCGCCTTTGCGTCGTGGCCGTGCTCGACGGTGATGCGAGCCGAAACCGTCAGGAAGTACGGCGGCTTCTACGAGCGCGGCTGCACCTACGGTGAAGACGCGTTCTTGACGCTGAAGATCTTGATGAACGAGGCGACCATCGTCAACCTCGAACCGCTGGCTTCGTACCACGTCGACGCGTCAGCCTTGAACCGCGGCGCGTTCGCACTGCGCGGCATCGAGGCATTTCTGCAGGACCCATCCGAAGTGTATGCGGCGTGTCCGGCCGACTTGAAAGCACTCCTGCGCGACGTGCTCGCGGCACGTGCCCTCAAGACGGCGTGCGTGCTTACGTACTGGGGCCGCTGGCGCGAAGGGCGCGACCTCGTGCGCAGGTTCAGGTCGCGTTCGGCCTGGCGCTTGCCGTTCTTCGCTCAGGCGCTGGTCGCAGTCAACCCCGTCGGCGCGGCCGCGGCGTCGGCCTGGAGATCTTGCCGGCCGCTAAGGACCATCGCGTGAACGTCCAGCCCGATTCGCTGCCCAAAAATCTGGCCGAGTGCCGCGTCGCCAACCTCGTCTCGTCGGCGTTCTACGGCGGCCCCGAACGGATCATGATCGGTCTTGCCAAAGCGCTGCCGGCCGAATACCGTTCGGACTTCTTGGTCTTCGGCGAACGCGGGCGCGGAGACCGCGTGCGCGGCGTTGCCATGCTGGATGCGGCGCAACGCGAAGGCTTTGCGGCGATCGAAATCGTGCGCGACCGGCCGAACCTTCCAGGCATGGTCGCAGAGGTAGCCTCCCGGTTGCGGGAGCTGGACGCACACATGCTGTGCTGCCACGGCTACAAGGCTGACGTCATCGGGGTGTTGGCGGCCCGCATGGCCGGGATCCCCTGCGTCGGCATCGCGCATTTCTGGGTGGCCTCGAACTCCAGGCTCGCCGTTTATATGGCTTGCGATTGGTTAGCGCTGCGGCAGATGGATGCGACCGTCGCCGTCTGCGACGCGCAGGCCGACAAGCTGATCGCGGGCGGCATCCGGCCCGATCGAATCTTCACGATTCGCAACGCGATCGATCCTCCCGCAATCGTCGAACCGGTCGCGCCCGCTCGCCAGGCGTTGCAGGCAATGTTTCCGCAACCGCCGAGCTTGATCGTCGGGACCGCAGCTCGTCTCAGCACCGAAAAGGGCATCGACGTGCTCGTGCTGGCGGCCGAGATCGTTCGCCGGCGTCATCCGGAGGTGGGCTTCGTCGTCTGCGGCGACGGTCCGCAGCGTGCCCGTCTCCAGGCGCTGATCGCCGAGCGCAATTTGCAAGATTCCTTCGTGCTCGCGGGTTTTCGCAGCGACGTCGAATCCTTGTTGCCAGCGTTCGATCTGGTTGCGCTCCCGTCGCGCAGCGAAGGTCTACCGGTCGCGATCCTCGAGGCAATGGCCGCCGGCATCCCCGTCGTCGCCACCCGCGTCGATGGAATACCGGAGGCCATCATCGATGGCGAGAGCGGATACCTCGTTCCATCCGAAGATTATGGCGCACTCGCGGAGCGAATCACGGCCATGCTGGAATCGGACGAACTGCGGCGCGGCATGGCCGAGCGCGCAAAGGAGCGCGTAGCGGCCGAGTTCAGCTTTCCCCTTCAAGCCCAGAAGTACGCCCAGCTGTACGACCGGGTGCGGGGCCAGGCGGCTGCGGCGAATCGAGCTAGGGCTTCGTGAAGCCGAACTCCGCCGAGGGAAGCATTCGTCATCGCGTCGGTTTGGTCGGCGCCGGGCACATCAGTGAATTTCACGTTGCGGCTTTGAAACGCATCGCGGGGGTCGAACTGCTTGGTATCTGCGATCTCGATCCGAGCCGGGCGCAGGCGGCGGCGCGGCGCTTCGGCACGCGCGCGTTCGCATCGCTCGAAGAATTCCGGGCCGCCGGCGCCGACGTGATCCACGTGCTCACGCCGCCCGAATCGCACGCCGCGGTCGCGCTCGAAGCGCTCGAGCTCGGCATGCACGTGCTGGTCGAAAAGCCGCTCGCGACCGACGCCGGAGACGCCGAGCGGATCGTCGATCTGGCGAACCGGCGCGGCTTGCGCGTCGGCGTCAACCACTCGATGCTGTACGACCCCCAAGTGCGCCGGGCACTCGAAGCCGTTCGCGCCGGCCGCATCGGAAAAATTCTCTCGGTCGACATCCTGCGCAGCAGCTACTACCCCACCTACGAGGGCGGACCGCTGCCGCCGCAATATCGCTCCGCCGGCTACCCGTTCCGGGATCTCGGCGTCCATGCATTGTACCTTTTCGAGGCTTTTCTCGGACCGATCGAAGACGTCGCGGCGCAGTGGGCGAGTTTTGGCGGCGACAAGAACCTGATCTTTGACGAATGGCGCGCGCAAGTGCGCTGCCGCGACGGACTCGGGCAGTTCCAGCTTTCGTGGAACGTCAAGCCGATTCAAAACCTCATCATCGTTCAAGGCTCGCGCGGACTGCTGCGCGTCGACGCCATGCGCATGTTCCAAGCGCGGCAAGTGCTGACGCGACTGCCGCGGCCTGCCGATCGTGTGCTCGGCATCTACTCGGATCTATTGGAACCCGTCGTCGATTACGCCAAGAGTGCCGTCGGCGTGATCAGAAAAGAGATCCGCCCGTATCACGGCCTGCAAGAGCTGATCGCGGACTTTTACCGCGCGCTCGACGACGGTCTGCCGGTTCCCGTGCCGGGCGCAGCCGCGATCCCGATCGTGTCGTGGGTCGAGCGGGTGGCGCGGGCGGCTGAGGCCGAGCATGCCGAGACGACCGCACGCGCGCCGGCTCTGGCCGACAGCGTGCCGATCGTCGTCACGGGCGCCGCGGGCGCCGTCGGCGGCGCGGTCGTCGCGCGGCTCGTCGAGCGTGGCGAGCGGGTCCGAATCTTCGTGCGCAGGGCACCGGCACTGGTGCCCGCAGAGGTCGAGGTCTGCACCGGCGACTTGCGCGATCCCGCGGCCGTCGAGCGTGCCGTGCGGGGCGCCCGGGTCGTCATCCACGCGGGCGCTGCGATGAGCGGCGACTGGACCGAGATGCAAGCCTCGACCGTCGTCGGAACGCGCAACGTCGTCGAGGCGTGCCTGAAACGCGGCGTCGAACAGCTCGTACACATCAGCTCGATGTCGGTTCCGCAATGGACGGGCGCGCCGGAGGATGCGCCGCTCAGCGAGTCTTCGCCGCTCGAGCCACGGCCCGAGCAACGCGACGGCTACACCCGCTCGAAGCTCGAGGCTGAAGTCCTGGTTCGCGCTGCCGTCCGCGAACGGCATCTGCCCGCGGTGATCCTGCGGCCGGGTTTGATCTTCGGTGGCCCGTTACCGCTGGTCACCGCCGCGGTCGCGCGACGCGCCGGCGGCCGCTATATCGTGCTTGGCGACGGAGAAATCCGCCTTCCGTTCGTGTATCTCGACGACGTCGTCGACGCGGTGCTAGCGGTCATCGAGCGGCGACTCACACAGGGTGAGATCGTGCAGATCATCGATTCGGCCGTGCCGACCCAAAACGAGGTTCTGGTGGCAGCGGATCCCGGCGCTGCGGTCACGCATGTGCCGCGATCGCTCGTATTCGCCCTGTTTGGATTTTTTGAGGCAGTCTTCGGGCGGCGCTCGCCGTTTAAGTTGTATCGCGTCCGTTCCGCGCTCGCCAAGCGCACCTACGTCAGCCAGGCAGCGCAGCTGATCGGCTGGGCTCCCGGAATCGGAGTGGCGCGCGGAATCGAAATCGTCACGCGCCGCCGGCGGCAAGGGAATCGGCCGGGCGACGTCTCGCTTGCCACGCCCGACGACTCGGCGAAAGCGCAGACGGTCTAACCGGGGCAGCGCTCGCGCGACCACGGTCTACTGCGGGCCGAGGATTTTGCGGAGAGCAACGTGCACCTTACGTTCTTCGCGCCTGCCTGGCGCGGCCTCACCCGCAAACGTCGAGACTCAAGGTTCCCCCCATGAAACACTTCACGAAAACCACAGCCCCGCTCGTCATCGGATTTGCGTGTGCGCTGCTGGCGGTCGTCTGCGCGGGTTCGCGCGCGCAGACCGCACCCGGGCAGCCGTTCGTCCCGGGAATTGCGCCGTACGATCCGCCGCCGGGCGTCGTGCCTTACTTTCCGACCAGCCCGTTCTTGCAAAAGATCCCAAACCCGCCGACGGTGAACCCCAACAGTGCGGCCTGGGTCGCTTCGCTCGGCACGTTCTCGCTCAACCACATCGACGCGGCCACCGATGCGGCGATCCTGCGGAATCACGGTCAACCGGTCTATTTCAATCACGCCGGCGCCAACATCCCGGTGCGGATTCACTGCACGGAGCACTACGGACACATCCCCTGCAACACCGAAGGGATGACCGTCTACATCGATCCGCGCGAGTTACCGGAAAACGGCGACGCGCCGGGCCAGGACGACCACTTTGCCTTGATCGATCCGGTCGAGGGCTACGAGTATGACTTTTGGGAAGTGACCTGGCCGCCCAGCGACGGTGTTTTGGTGGCCCATTGGGCGGGACGCTGCGCGCTTTCCGGCAACGGTTTCACCAACCCGTCGTACGCCGGTAAGCGCTGGAACGCCGGTTGCGTTTCCACGGCAAGCGGCACGCCGCTCTCGATGGGACTGATCCGCGCCAGAGACATGCTCGCCGCGATTGCGAGCGGAGGCACGTTGCCGGAGGCGATTGCCGTCGGGATCCGGTGCCCGGGTCCGGGGCCGCTTCCGCCGCCGTTTCTCGGGAGCGGCGATGGGAAATGCCCGGGCCATCCGCCCGAAGGGAGTCATCTGTATCTCGCGATGCACGACGCCGACGTCAACGCGCTCGGCGTCGCGCCGATCGTCGCCGTCATCCTGCGAACGCTCGACGAAGACCACTACGGCGCTTACATCATCGACACCGGCGGTAACCACGACGGCATCGAGTTGGGAGTGCAGGCGGATACGACGTACACCGTTTGGGGCGCGAGCGGCCCACTCTTGACGCAGTACGTCCCGGAGGCCGCACGTGAAGGGCTGCCGGGCGCCACGACGCTGTACCGAGGGCGCTACGACATTCCACTGCCGATACCGCCAAGCGTCGGCGCGGCGGTGCGCTTCCTCTAACTCCGGAAGGCTCGCACGCCGATCTGCTTCGCCGGGACACCCGCGACGATCGCGTTCGGGGCGACGTCTTTGTTGACGATCGCTCCGGCCGCGACGATGGCACCGGCGCCGATCGTGACGCCCGGCAGAATCACGGCGTTGGCGCCGATCCAGCAGCCGTGACCCAGGCGTACGTCCGCGCAACGCGAGGGCTGATAGCGAACCGGCTCGCCGGCGCCCCCGGTGCCGTGGTCCGAGGTGACGATCAGGACGTTCGGTCCGAGCAAGACCTCGTCTTCGATCACGAGCTTCGCGTCCGCCGAGCCCCAGAGACGCGAACCGTCGCCGATCGTCGCGTTGCGGCCGATCGACGTGTTCTCGGGAAAGTGTTGCAACGAGCAGCGCCTATGGATCCAAGCACCTTCCCCGAACGACGCCAGCCGCCGGCGCGGCGCTTCGTACTCCACGACTTGCGAGAAGACGACGCTGGCAAGCGCTTGCGGCCCATACCTCAGGCAGTCGGCGATCCAGCGCAGTTTCTTTTTCATCGGCAAGCCCTTCACCCAGCTCGGCGAGGAGCACCTGTCGCGCTGCCGGCGCCGCGGCGCAGCGTTGCCGGCGTTCGAAGCGCACCCACGATGAGTCCTAGCGCATAGCCGCTGTGCACGAGCGGGAAGAAGACCAACGTTGCCGCCGTCACCAGCGGCCGTTCCCCGCGTCTGCGCAGCAGTACCGTAGCCAGGGCGTATGCGGCGTACAGCGGCAACAGCACCAGGCGCAGCGGCGACAGCAGCAGCGCGAGCACGAGCAGCAGCGCCGCCGGCGCGGCGACGTGTCGCGGTCGAATCGCGCTCGGGTAACGCTTGAACGTTTGCGCGCGCCAAACACCGTAGCGCGACCACTGCCGCACGGTCGCCGCCGGCCCGCGCGTGCAGATGCGTCCGCAGCGAACGGGGATTCGCATGACCGAGCCGCCGGCTTCGGCGATTCGTTCCGTCAACTCGCAGTCTTCGTTCGCAAGCCATCGTTCATCGAAACCGCCCAGGCGCTGCAAAACGCCCGGGCGCCAGGCCCCGAGATACACCGTCGAGACGCGCCGCATCATTTCGCTCGCTCGAAAGTCGGCCGGTCCCAGACCCATCGGGTTCGAATAGAGCGCCTCGCCCAGCGCGGATGAAAAATCGTCTGACGGCGCCGGCGTCGGCGCCCCGCCGACGCACCATGCGTCCGCGCCTAGTGTTTCGAACGCCTGCGCGATCGTGGCCAGATAGTCGGGACCGTAGAGCGTGTGCGCATCGAGACGCACGACGATGTCGTCCTGGGCTGCCTCGGCGATGCCGGTGTTCAAGGCGAACGGGATCGAGCGCACCCGCGCATCGACGATCGTCCCCGCCATCCCGAGGCGCTCGAGCCACTCCGCCACGATTGCGCGTCCCTCGTCCGTCGAGCCGTTGTCGACCGCGATGAAGAAGAGCGCGGAGCGCGGAAAACTTTGCGCCTCGATCGAGGCTAATACGCGCGGCAGATGCCGGGCTTCGTTATAGAACGGCATGATGCACGCGATTCGCAGGGACGGCATGGTCATCAAGTCTAGCGGAAAATCGGCCAATAGCGTCCGAATCACTTGCTTATATCGATAAATGAATCAAGCTAGCGCATAATAGTTCTGCCCCCCTTGCGTGACGACCGCACACCGCCGAACGTGAACGCCAAAGCGAGCAGGGCCGGTTTTCGAGGGCCAGAAGTCCCTTGTGATGGGCCTATGGGCCGCTTACGGCACCGGCCACGGAACGGTTATCCTGGAGTCGACATGGTCTTTAGATTGGCCCAGCTGCGCCGCCCGGTCGCATCGCTTACTCTCTGTATCCTGGTCGCCGGCTCCGGCGGCCCCGCCTTTGCGCAGGCGCAACCCATATCGGCGTACCCGGCCGAGGAAGCCACCGTCCAGTCCCCGTTGAACTATCGGATCCGCCAGGGCGACGAGGTCAACGTAACGATTTTCGGTGAAGCGGCCTTGACGCCGCCCGGTCCGCTGCGCGTGGTCCAGGGCGGCACGATATCGCTCCCGTTCGCGGGCGAGGTGGTGGTAGGCGGTCTGACGACCGGGCAAGCAAGCGTGGCCATCGAGCACAAGCTGCTCAAGTACCTGCGCCAGCCGCACGTTACCGTGGCCATCTTCAGCGTTGGCCCGGTCGAAGCGCTCGTGCTCGGCAACGTCAAGGTCCCCGGCAAGTACACGCTACCGCCGCCCGCCCGGCTTACGGACGCGATCGCGGCCGCCGGCGGACTCGGGCCCGTCGACGGCGACTTCCCAGACGCTCGGCTCGAGGCGCCGGAGGGTACGACCTCGACCGCATCGCTGCAAAAGCTCCTGCACGACGGCGACGCGAGCCAAAACGTCGTCATCGAGAGCGGTGAGACCGTGTACGTGCCGGCGCCCGCGACCTTCAATGTGCAAGTGCTGGGGGCCGTCGACAAGCCCGGCGATACGCCGATGCACGAGGGCGACGACGTCGCAATGGCGGTCGCTCGCGCCGGGGCGAGCACGGCACAGAACCCCGACCTCAATAAGGTTATGGTCAAGCGTACGACGGCCGACGGGAAGACCACCACGCAGACGGTCAACCTCTATCCGATCCTCAAGGACGGCGATCTTTCGCACGATGTTATCTTGCAGAAGGGTGACCTGGTTTTCGTGCCCGTGGCCCACAAAGGCGTGAGCATCATCGATTTGCTCTACCCGCTGCGCGCCCTGGTACCGTAGGTCGAAAACGATGCTCGATAAGCCGAATGGTATCTCACGCGTCCCCACGATCGCCGCGCCGTATCCACTGGACCTCGCGCACGTCGTCGAGACGCCTTCGAACGACCTCGACCCGCGGCACCTGCTGGCGAGTGTTTGGCGCCGCCGCAAGCTCTTGTTCGCCGTTTGGGCGGCGTTCGCGCTCGGCGTCGCGATCTTTTCGCTCTTCCAGCCCAAGAGCTATACGGTTTCGACGAAGCTGATCGCGGGTGGCAACAGTGCGAGTGAGACGGCCGCGAACACCGATCCGAACGGAACCAACTTGCCGATCCTCAACGCCCTGCTCGCCGCTTCCGGGCAGCAGTCCTCGACCCAGATTGCCGAGCTGATCGGCGAAGCGCCGGTCTCCGAGGAAGTGATCAAGGAGCTGGGCCTCAACGTCAGCGTCGACCAATTGCTGCGGCACTTGTTCGTGCGGCCCGTCACCGACACCGCGATCATCACGCTGTCGATCAGCTGGGGCGACCCGGCCACGGCAGCGCGCATCGCGAACGCCTACGCGAACGTCTTCGTCGAGCGCGAACGCCAGATGGTCGCGGGCCAAGCCGACACGGCCATCGGCTACCTGCAGAAGGAATTACCGCTCGCCGAAGAGCGGATGCGCGCTCAGCAAGAGGCACTGACCGCGTACGAAGAGCAAACCGGCATCGCCGACCTGACGACTCAGACCACCAACGAACTGAACTCGGCGGAAGCGCTGAAGACCAGGCTCGAACAGGCCCAGGTCGACGAGCGCACCGCTTCGGCATCGCTCGCCGCGGTCCAAAACCAGCTCAGCGCGACCCCCGAAACGATCGTGGCCGGCAGGACGGATGCCGGTAATCCCGTCGTTGCGTCGCTGCAAGCCCAGATCTCGACCCTTACGATGCAGCTCTCCGCAGCCCGCAAGCAGTATACGGACGACTTCCCGACCGTCATTCAATTGAAGTCGCAGCTCCAAGAGGCAAAGCGCGAGCTGAAGGACGAGCCCGCGACGGTGACCTCGGCCGTGAGCAACGGACCGAACCCGGTCTATCAGTCGCTGTTGCAGCAGGAGACGACCCTGCAGGCACAAGTCGCGGCCGCCGGCGCTTCGATCGACAAGCTGCAAGCCGAGATCGCCGAAGCGCAGCCGCAGCTCGATCAATTACCGAGTGAATCGCGGCGCATCACCGATCTGCAGCGCTCCGCGAAGGCGGCGACCGACGTCTACACCGCTCTCCACCAGAAGTATCAGGACGCGTTGATCGCGCGGACTACGGCGCTGAGCGACGTTTCGATTACCCAGCCGGCCGACCCCGACAACTATGAGGTCACGCCGAACATCCCGCTCAACATCATGCTGGGCGTGATCGTCGGCCTCATCTTGGGCGTCACCGCGGTGTTCCTAGCGGACTTCTTCGACGATCGCTTCAGGACCGAGGAAGATCTCAAAGATCGTCTCGGGTTGCCCGTACTCGCGACCATACCGCTGGTCGACGGGCTCGCTTCCAAAGACAGCACCTGGGTGAAACCGCTTGCGGTCGAGGCGTTCTACCAGCTCGTCGCGTCGCTGCGTTACTCCTCGAACCATCCGGCGCGCACGATCTCGTTCACCAGCGCCGATCAGGCGGACGGTAAGTCGACGATCGCCATGAACACGGCGATCAGCATGGGCCAGATGAAGGCGCGCGTGCTGATCGTCGACGCCGACCTGCGTCGCCCCAGCATGCACCAAAAGCTGAACGTACCTAACGAACGCGGGCTTTCCGACGTTCTGGTCGGCGTCGCCGCACTCGAGGACGCGATCCGGCCGACCGAACACGCCGGCGTCTCCATTCTCACGAGCGGACGGCCGGCGCCCAACCCCGTCGGCTTGCTGCAGAGTGAGGCCTTCGACCGCCTCCTGAAGGCGGCGCGCGAGCGCTTCGATTTCGTGATCGTCGACGCGCCGGCGCTGCGTTCGATCGTCGACGGAATCGTACTCGGCGTGAAAACGGAAGGCACGGTCTTGGTCGTTTCGTCGACGTCCTCCGAAGGCCGGGCGGTGCGCTCCGCGGTCGACAAGCTGCGCTCGGTCGGCGGAATCAATCTGCTGGGCGTCGTCCTCAATCGCATCAGGCCCGACCGCCGGGCGCAGAGCGACTATTACCTCGGTACCGGACAGTCGGTCTCGCTGCCGCCTGGAACTCCCGTGTGAGCGATCGCCGCTCGCTGCTCAGTCCCCGCCAGGACGTACGATTGTACATCATCGAGCCGCACCGCTTGGTTGTCGAAGCGCTGCGGCACGTCTACAGTCAAGATCCGTCGATCTCGGTCGTTGGGGATGCGCCGGCGGTCGACGGGCCGGAGCTTTCACGCCTGCGGCCCGATGTGATCGTGCTCGATATCGACGGCTTGACGATGCCGATCGAAGAGGCGATCGATGCCTGCGAGAGCGCCTCACCCCAGAGCCGCGTCTGCGTTCTGTCGGCCCAGAACCGCTCGCGTGTCATGCAGCGTGCCCTCTCGGCGAAGGCCGCGGCGTATGTCCTGAAAGATACTTCGCCCGCAACGATGACCGAAATCATACGCTCGATTGCGCATGGCGACTACTACGCAGACCCGCGCCTGGCGGGCGCGCTGCTGCGCCGGCGCTCGACGCGCTCGACCGAGCCGAACGAACTCTCGGGCCGAGAGTTCGAAATCGTGCGACTGATCGCGGACGGGCTCTCGAACCGGGAAATCGGCAACCGCTTGTCCCTCTCGGAAAAAACGGTCAAGAACCACGTCAGCCATATCCTCGCAAAATTGAAAGTCAACGCGCGGTCGGGCGTCGCGGTCTACGCGGTTCGCAACGGCATCGTGACCTAGGCCGAGAGAGGGACTGCTCATGCGCACCTACCTGATCGAACCCCAGACCATCTTCGTCCCCTTCTTGCGCCGCGTGCTGTCGAACGCCGGGTTCGACGTGATCGCCACGAGCCAGAGCGTCGACGGGAGCGACATCAGCGCCCACGATCCGGCCGCGATTTTTGTGGACGTCGACTACATGGAGCGCGGCGGCCCGACGGCACTTTGCCGGATTCGCGAGGTCGCGCGCTCGGCACAACTGATCGCGCTCTCGGACTCCAGCGACGCGATGTTTGCGGCAACCTGCGTCATTTCCGGAGCCGATGCGGTCTGTTACAAGGGTGACGGCGAAGAGAAACTGCTGCGAGCCTTACGGCAGGCAGTCGCTACGACGTGAGCGTCCTCGTTCGGCGGACCGGCGAGGCCGCGCGCGCGCTTCCCTGGCTCAAAGCCGGCCTCGGGATCGCGATCGGGGCGTACCTGCTCGTCTGCGCCAAGGCGATGACCTCGGTTCGGGAGCCGCTATCCGGAATGAACGTGTTGGTGCCGATCTCGATCGCGCTGTTTCCGCTGTGCGCGTTCCTGTCGTTCGGCTACCCGCTGATCTTCCCGTTCGGGCTGTATGTCCTCAT
>Ga0302324_100015239_pt1 | contig 15423 bp, 17 predicted proteins | sample Palsa_T0_1_FD_201949 | JGI IMG/M metagenome (GOLD analysis project Ga0302324, IMG submission 201949) | Peat permafrost microbial communities from Stordalen Mire near Abisko, Sweden - Palsa_T0_1 | ecosystem: Environmental > Terrestrial > Soil > Palsa > Peat permafrost | place: Sweden: Abisko...
CGAATTTATGTATCGGTTTTTGAATTCGGGCTGGCGGGTTTGATGCTGGTTCCGGGCGTAGCGTCAGTCAGCCCTGTGACGTGCCTTAGTTTTATGCTCAGCAGGAGATCTGAGTAGGACAAGACGGTGCCGCCGGCGTTCATGCGGATGAAGATCCGTAGCACCCGGTCCGGTTCCTGACTCTTCTCGGCGTATTACAGCACACCTTTCATATACTCTGCGCTAACCCCTAAACTGGCGCCGCCTACGGCCACTAACGCAATCGATTTGAATCCTGAATTAGCCGCTTCCTCGTGGAGGCCCTGGAATGCCGGATGTGCCATGGCGGTCCGCATCGCAGCGGCGGCCGATTGATGGTCCCCTAAAAAAGCCTTTCGGTCGATTGCCCCTTTCAGATCGGAAAGGTTCCCTGCAATGCGTCTTTCCTCGCGTCCTCAACTGGGACCGCCCGCCGCGCCGAAAGTTCCGGGGCGCTTCGCTGTGGATCGCGTCTGCTCCAATCCGGTGCCGCTACAACTGCCGAGGGTTCGGCCACCAGTTACTCAGGCAGTTCGAGGCGGCTCTCTGATAGGATTCGATGATCCGCTCCCTGCCCACCCAGAGCAGGCGCGTAACGCCAAGATCGATCTGGTAAACCAGCGTCAGATACGATTGGGCGAGGGTGCCGCTGTCGGAACCAGAGCGTCGTGACTTCTGGGAGATTTGCGAGGACCGTTACCAGGTCCGCTCTTTAATCCTCACGTCGCAGTTGCCCGTGACCCGATGGCACGAACAGATCGGTGATCCGACCGTGGCCGATGGCATCCTCGACCGTTTGGTTCACAATGCTCACCGCATCGAGATGCGTGGCGACTCGATGCGTCCTTGCCCCTGAACTATCAGGCCCTCGATCGGCTCAGGGAAGCCGAGAATATCCTTCAGAAAGCCTCGGAGCGCGCTCATCTGGTCTTCATGAAGTTCGGGAACGTCGATGCTGAACTTTTTTGCAAAGTAGCCAGCAAGATCATCCACATTTGTGTTCAGCAGACGGTTGCCGTCCATGTGTGCAATTTCAGCCTTTAACTGCTGACGTTGATTCTGGATGACTGAGAACGCATCCGCCGCGTGGAAAAGATATTCTTCCTGTCCCATCAACCTTCTCCTGCGAGAATTTGGCTTTTAACATTTACAACAGCGGTGGCTGAAAAGTGAGCGGATTGAGCCTCCATCTTGTATCCTCTACCAACCATTATCGCCTCATTCTGTTTTATTTGATTTGCAGGGCGTTCGGAAGAGGCTTTGTGCTCGTCTTCGGCACCGAAAGTCCGACGGCTGGCGCTCCAGACTCGGTGCATATGAGGATCGTGTACCCGGCCCGGTCAGGGACTTTGCGAATACCTGTTAAACTCGTAATCTGCAAACCCTGCCCCGAGGCGCAAACATCTAATAAGGCGTGTGTTCTGATGAAGGGAATTGGGAAGCGGCCGCTCGGCGTCGATCTGTTCGCCGGGGCTGGCGGCATGAGTCTGGGTTTCGAGCAGGCCGGTTTCGACGTGGCCGCTTTCGTCGAATACGACCCTGTCCACTGCGCCCCGCATGAATTCAACTTTCCCAACTGCGCGCCGATCTGCCGAAGCGTGGCGGATCACGGAGACGGCGGTTCTGATCGACGCTCCCTGGCAGGGCACGACGCGTAAGCTTCGGTTGCACGCCGACCGCAATGGCTTCTTCTATGTATTCGACCGGACCGACGGAGAGCTTCTGCTCGCGAAACAGTTCCTCAACAAGTTGACCTGGGCGAGTGGCATCGGCGCGGATGGCCGTCCGATTCAGTTGCCCAATCAGGAGCCGAGCGCAGCCGGAACCCTCGTTGGCCCGTCGCAGGACGGCGCAACAAACTGGTACTCGCCTTCTTTCAATCCGCAGACCGGAATGTATTACTTCCAGACCAACGAAAAGTGCAGCGTTTATACGAAGAGGGATCAACCCGGAGTGGAAGGCCGGCGAGTCATACCTGGGCGGAACGCAACGCGGCGCGCCTGAGCCCCGCCCGCAACGGATACTGAGAGCGGTCGATTATCAGACGGGAAAGATCAAGTGGGAGATCGCGCAGCCGGGCGGGCCAATTCCTGGGGAGGCACGCTCGCGACCGCGACCGGCCTCGTGTTTTTTGAAGAGGAAGCCGGTACATTCCTGGCGGCGGACGCGCAAACCGGAAAGGTGCTCTGGAGCTTTCAGGCGAACGCCGCCAACTGGCATGCTTCGCCGATGGCTTATCAGTTCGACGGCAAGGAATATATCGCCATTGTTTCGGGTGGCAACGTAATCGCGCTAAGCACTGAGAATGAGTGACGAGCAGCATTTGAGAGGACATCAGTTATGAACAATCGATTTTCGCGCCGCAAGGCAATTTCCGGAGTGACGGGCGCGGTCCTGGCGCGCTCCGTCGAAGTGGAAGCGACGGCGGCGACTGTCCGTCCCTGGCCTATTCTGGAAGGCCCCGACACACCGAAGCTGGCCCTTGCCTTAGGGGAATAGATCAACGATCGGTTTGGACACGACGCCGGTGATGCCGTCTTGATCGAGACCGCGGTCCGGCTACGAGCTGCGGCGCGCGAATCCGACTGCGTGCCTCGTTTGGGCGGCGATGAATTCGCGATCCTGCTCACTACCAACCAGGGCACGGCTAATACCGAGATAATTTGTGAACAATTAATCGACAGTTTCGATGTCCGGATACTCTTCCAGGGCGCAACCTTGAAGGCCGGCTGCAGTGTCGGTTTTGCCGTGTTTCCGAATGACGGCGACAGCGGGCAGGGATGCGCCGCCGAGGGTGACGGCGGTACTTCCCAGGATCTGGACGAGTTGTCTGCGGTTCATCCGGCTCTACATAGAGTAGCGGATGCAGAAGCCAACCGGCGAACGGCTCCCGGCGCACGATTCCCAGATCTGGATATGTGGCTCGTCAGCTTCCGCATGGCGGTGACTCGCGGCCTTTTGCGGCGTGGCGGCAGGCGCAGCTTCAGCCGCTTTCTTCACGTTGGTCATGGGCTTCGGGGTAGCGATTGTAATCATCTCGGCGCAGACACTGATGCAGGGCCAGACGCCCATCGATATGCTGGGACGCGTCACCAGTACGCTGATGTCCGTGCTTGCTTTCGCGCAGGTGGCTGGATTGGTGCTCTCGGGATCAGCCTCATCAACTCTAATATCGGGTACTTTGATGCTGCCGACCAGAGGGGTTCACCGGACGCTTACTGTTCCGACGCATATAATTCAACAAAAGCACAATTAACACAGCGGTAACAGGCCGATGCGCGAAGACTCTCAAAGGGCGAGAATCTTCACTGCGCGGCTAGCGCTGCCCTTGCACCCTCCTGTGCAGGCAACGGACGTGAAAGGTCGCCTGGGTTGATCCGGGGAAGGCTTATATCAGTATCAAACCCCGCCGGAAGCGGACCAGCCACGAACCTGCCGTCGCGGGTTTGGTTCGAACGGACGGGCGGATCTGCAGATGGCGGAGCGGGGGTTCCGTTAGCGAATGCATTTAATAGATGTTGAGCTTGGTCTACACGCTGCTGCTCGACCATTCGCTGTTGGGCAATGTTATTCCAGTATCTCGCTTGGTCGAGATTTGGCTGGGTACCCTCGCCATTCTGGTACATCTGCACGAGTGCCTTCAGAGCATCGATCTGCCCTTGCTTGGCACTCGCGATCATCCAAGACAAAGCATCCCGGAGATTCTGTTGAGTACCAAGACCCCTACGAAGATAAGCGCCCGTGATGTACTGACCTTCTGCATTGCCTGTAGAGGCGGCAACGGCGCCCCAACAAAGTGCGATCTGGTATTGTTTGGCGTCAGCCGCTACATCTGCCCGCGTTAAGGCACCCATCGTAGTAACGTGAAAGACATTTCGGGAATCACATGGGAGATCATTAAGCCTTGGCTCCGACACACGATGATATGTGAGCGTTCCAGAACTCACGGTACGCAAGGTGTCAGGGTCTGAGACAGTTACTTGAACGTCGTTGGCGGGGTGTCCGGGCGGGCCAGCCTCGGTCTTAGCGATGAAAGCCTGTTGACCAGAATAGATGCCATGGAACGCCAAATGTCCGATATACGCACGTGGAGCAGAGTAAGCCGCCGAGAGTTCATTCCCTCGAAGCTGGATCGTTATTTGTATGATCTGAAAGTTAAGGAGCCCCCCGAATGGAGCTTCCCAGATGCCATCGAGGTCGATGATCGCGTTAGAGGGCGTGGATTGATCTTGTCTCGGCACTTGCCGAATGTTGCTTCGATCAATGTCCGGGCTTGATGTCTGAGCGAGCGCGGACAAGCACGTCGCTGTAGCGAGGAGAGCGAGCGTAACCAGTCGATCCTGCATGTGCAGATCATGGCACGATCTTTGAGCCGGAGCAAGGGGCAAGTCATGAAGCACGGCGAGGGTCGTTCCCAGACCGAATCGATGAGTAATTGGTAACGCCACCCACCGCGCGCAGGCAATCACTCGAGTAGTCTACCTGTTGTCGTCCGATCACGTGTTTTTTGGATGAAATCGCACGAATTGTGGGGATGCCATTTCGCTTCTGGGATAAACCTCTTCTGTGATGAGACCCGGTTGCATTATTATTTCGCCATATCGTTCGCCTCGCGGTACGGACCGCAGATCGGTCGTCGGAACAGCTTCAGAAAAGGGTCGTGGTCCGGTATCGATAAACGCTGCGCGACATATCGAGAGGTAAGGTCCCACAACGCCGTATCTCGGGAGTGTTGTCGCGATACGTCCAGGGGATGCCAGCAGTCCGTCTGCCAAAGTCCCCGCTTGTCGAGGCAGGTCGATTCGAGTCTCAGGACAGGCCAGAATCATGACCTAACGCAAGTGGATATAGAGGCTGCAACAGGCGATGCTCGGCACAATTCTGACTCTGCCACACTGCCGACAGAATGCCCGAATGGAGATACCGGGGCCGCGCTGTTACCACTGAAGAGATCGACTTCATCCGCGGGCTAATCGCCGCGGAAGCCGGAATGAAGTAAACTCTGGAGAATGCGACTAGGCGTTGCAGCATTGGGCTTGTGGCTATTCGCCGCGATGTCCCTGCCGGCACAATATTGCTATCAATTCTCCGGTACTGGAACGACAGGCTCCGCAAATGCCGGATCAAACTTCGTAGCCAAGGTTAATATCGCCGATCCGCCCCCCAGCGCTCCTTTGAATCCGGGCATAGGCTATATCGGAAGCTTCGGCGGAGGAAACAATACGATTAGTGTCACCGCGGGGCAGGCGACCAAGGTTTTCAATCAGTTTGGAGTGACGATCTCGTATTTCACCGGCGAAGACACGTTTCTTTCGATTGTCGGCGCGGACTTGACGGCAGATGCTGTCACGATCCAGCTCTCGGGACTCGGCAACCTGCTGCCGAACGGTCCGCCGCCGACCCTGCCACCTATATCGAGCTGGGGCGAAAGCGCAACATTCCAGTATGTATCGGGTTCGAGCGTCTTCCAGGGCACGATTCAGTTTGTAGGTAGCTGCGGCGCGACTCCACCCCCAAACGCGCCATCAATCACCTCGGGCGGTATTGTTCCGGTCTACAGTACCGGGGCCGCGGTCGAGTCCGGTGAGTGGGTATCTATTTATGGGACTAATCTGGCCAGCACTACAGCAACATGGACTGGAAATTTTCCGCCCACGCTCGGGGGAACCTCGGTTACTATCGACGGGAAACCGGCCTATCTTTGGTTCGTAAGTCCAACGCAAATCAACATGCAGATTCCGGATGATCCTGCGACCGGAACGGTGGCGGTGGTTGTCACAACGGCTGGCGGCAGCGCGACGGCAACCGTAACGCTGGCCCAATTCGCTCCGGCTTTCAGCCTTATCGATGCTCATCATGTCGCCGGAATCATCACGAGGTCGGACGGGTCGGGCGCGCACGGCGGAGGTACTTACGACATCCTCGGGCCGACAGGGACCTCCCTGGGTTACCCCACGGTAGCCGCGAAGGCTGGCGACAATATCGTTCTGTTCGGCGTAGGATTCGGGCCGACGAACCCGCATGTACCTGCGGGGCAGCCCTTTTCCGGTTCCGCGCCCACCACGAACCCGGTAACGGTTCTCTTCAACAACGTGAGTGTACAACCCTCCTATTCCGGCGAAACAAGCAGCGGACTTTACCAATTGAACCTTACGGTTCCACCGGGCTTGGGCAGTGGGGACGTGCCTCTTCAAGCAATGGTCGGAGGTATACGGACGCAATCGGGAGTGGTCATTCCGCTGGATGCATCCGCCTCCACTCCGCAGCTCAAGAGTCTTTCGCTAGCATCTTATGCGGCCAGCGCAAGTTCGGTGACCGCCACGCTGACCCTTTCTTCGCCCGCACCTTCCGGGGGGGCCGTTGTGTTTCTGTCGTCAAACTCCGCCGCGGTTTCACTGCCGAACTCGGTTTTAATAGCGGCGGGGTCGACGACGGCGACGTTCACCGTTACAACCGGTACAGTAGCGACCAGCCAGATCGTCATACTCACCGGAACCTATGGCGGTGTGTCAGTTCAGGCCGGTTTCACCGTTACACCCGCCACCGCCGCGTCGCCATTCATCGAATTGATCGTCATACCTACATTTCAGCCGGCGGGTTATCCCTCGATATCGACTGCGACATTCGTTGTGACACCAGACCCCGGGAATGCCACCTTTACCGCATGCATTGATGGTTGCGATTTGGGCACCGTTCTAATCAACGGTACTACAGGCAATCAGGGGCAGACATTCACGTTTAACGCACTGCAGTCAACCCAGGGCGTGATCTTATTCGCCGGAAGCAGTACGGGCCTCCTGCAGATATCGAGCGCCGCTTTAACCTTTACGTTGTCGCAAACTACGTCCTCCGGCAACATCGTGCTCGGTAACGTGACGGGAACCCTAACGGTGACGGGAACGCCGTACGGCGCCGCTGGAAATCCGGTGACACTCTCCGGGCCGATATCCGGGACCTATTCGGAGAATCGACCTTGAAGGATAACCATAGTTCCCCGATTATCATGTTCTCCGGTCCGCCTACGGCCCGGACGACTGATAGATGGTTGGAGCGATGGCGAGCCCTCGCTCGGCGCGGCATAAACTCGCATCCGACGCGATCGGCAGTTCATTGAACGTCACGGGCAGAAAGGGCTCCCGGCGTCAACCGGAAGCCCGAGGTTTTCTGCTGACTCAACGGCTCGGCGCGCGTCCTCTCGACAGCCCGCGGATCTTCGCGCTGGCCTCGCGCGCGGCTTCTGCGAGCGCGAGCAGATCCATCTGCCCGTAGCTGCTGCCGTCCTTCCACTCGCTGGTCTGAACGTCCTTATAGCGAAGCGTCGGCGCGGATGCCGTGTAGAAATCGCCTCGTTCGTTGTGATTCTTCCAGATGGCGATTTCAACATTGCCGACCTTGGCCGTGGCTTCGGGGCGGCGGCCCGATGCCGAGCCCGCCTGTTCTTCGTCGCTGCGTTGTGCGTTGGATTGAGCCATGATTATCCTCCTTTGGCTTTGAGGTTAAAGTGCGGCGAAGAGTATAGTGCGGGGCGTGGCAAATGCAAGCACGAGTTGCATGAAGCCGAAACACGAACCGGATGCGGCGCGTCAGTAACGTCCGCGATATTCCGGTTTTGACGGGACGCAGCTTACCCCTGCATTCACCCTTGATATAGGACGCGATCACGTCGCGGGCGAACATATCCGGCGTCAGTACAGGTACGAGCTTCACCTGGTCTCCGATGAAGCTGCGAAAACCAGTTTCGCTGATAAACGGGTTATCCGGCTCGACGACGGTGGCATCGAATCCGGGCCATATCGAGCATAGCCTGCCGATGCCAAGCATTCCATCCATTCGTATATGGACTGGCGTGTCGCCGACTTTGACGTCAAATTCCCCCTGCTGCCCCCATATCGGCACGGTTCCGGGCGCCGCGGCAGTGGCGTTCATCAGGACATAGCCTGGCGCCTCCGGTCCCGCAAGAATGCCCGGCTCTCCGTCATTCAGCTTGGTTGCGAGTCGTCTCGCCTCCTTCTGAATAGCTGCGGCGCCATTCTCATCGCCAGCTAGCATTGCCACATTGTGTTTTTCGAGCATGCCGCGATAGTGCTCAATGCCCTGCTTGATTTCAGAGGGCAGGTGGGCGGTTTCCTGCTGCTCCTGGATCGCGTCAAAGCCGACGCCAAGCTGTTGGGGATGTTTCATCCCGAAGGTGATAAGAACGCCTTACTGTTTTGTCGAGAACATTTTCTACGCGATATGATTGCGGTAGTTCCACTTAATAAGGAGAATCAAAGATATGACAGAAGGATTTGACAGCATCCTGGCTCAACTAGAGCATAAGAAAACGGCGATTGAGCGGGCGCTTGCGGCACTGCGGGAGGTTGAAGGTGTCGCAGCTCCCATTACGACAGGATCATCTTCCGGTGCTCCGGCAAAGCGCAGGGGCCGGCCGAAGGGCACGGGAGGAAACCGGCGCTCCGAGGGACAGATGAAACGATGGGCGGCGAAAAAGGCGGCTCTTGCTGCGCCCCTTGTGGCTTCAAAGAAGACCGCGCCCCGAAAGCCTCAATTTACTCCAGAGGGCTTGCAGAAGCTTGCCGAAGCAATGAAACGGCGCTGGGCCGTCAAAAGGGCCGCAGCCGCGGCCAAGAAGACCGGACGCAAGCGCGCCACGAAAAAAGTGGCCTAACCCCCCTAAGGCGGTTTGACGGATGTGCTTTCTTTCGGAGGCGCGAACCGCTGCCAGTCTTCGGCATCCCCACATCGTGGCGATCCACGAAGCGGGTGAGTTCGACGGGCTGCATTATTTCTCCATGGATTTCGTGGAAGGCACGAACCTGGCGGCGATCGTACGCGAAGAGCCGCTGGCCCCGGCCGAGGCCGGGCGTTATGTACAGATCCTTGCCGAAACCGTTCAGAAGGCGTTCTGCACTGCGATCTGAAACCCTCAAATGTATTGGTGGATAGCGCCGGGCGCCCGTCCATAACGGACTTCGGCGTGGCGCGGCGCATCGAGAGCGATGAGAACGGCACCCTCTCAGGCGCGCTGATCGGAACTCCCGCCTACATGGCGCCCGAGCAGGCGTCCGGAGAAGGCGACCAGATCACGGTAGCGAGCGATGTTTACTCGCTGGGCGCGATCCTTTACGAACTGCTGACAGGCCGGCCGCCTTTCGGACATGCAGTCGGGTGTGTCCTGGCGAGCGAAGCAGGTGGCTGTTTCGGTATTGCGACCGGCCAGGAGGTCGAAGGTTCAGGCGAGGACCTGACAGCCAGCGGACTCCAGCGCCTCAAAGAGCGGCCACAGTCCTGAGGAACCGGAGCCCAGCGGATCAGGCAGGGCGAGTTTCTTCCCAGTAGTCCTCAAACCTTCCATTAAGGCGCGTGGCTGAGCCGACGCACTATGCCACGGTAGAAACTGTCTGAAGAGAACTGAGGGATTCCGCTCGCGCCCGAGCGTTCCCTTGCGGCATCATGGGAGACAGGCCAGCGAATTGAATTCTATTCGATTATGCGAAACGTGTACATTTTGCCGAGCGACGCAGACGCTTTGCTGGACATCTCGATGCCTGGTGGCAAAATACCGTATTCACCAGACCTCAAATCGTTCAATGTGATCACGTATGTTCTCGGGGCAGTCTTCTTACTCTGGAATTCGATATCGTCACGGGTCGTCCCGCCTGAGACGTGGAAAACACCTCCAGTCACGGTGCGGAACTCTCGCGAGTCGCCGTGGTCGTGGAGCTTTATCAATTGGTATTCCGTGATGGCGACACCGTCCTGAGCGTAAACCATCAGCTCAACCGGAGTCTTGACGTCATTCGGGCTATGGGGATGGTGGATATGTCCATTCACGTCTCCCTTCACGACGCCCATTGTTCCCATAGATTTCAAGACTCCGCCGGTTTTCCAGTTGACGACCTCCGGCTTCAGGTCAACGAATTCCCCACCCCTCTTCACATAAATCCCGACTTCCAGGATTGGAGCGGCGACGGTCATGGTTTGTACGGCAGCATTGCTGCGCGCTATCATGACCGCAATAACTTTGTCTGTCACATTGGCCGATTTCAGTGCGACAAGGTCATCCGGAGTCAAAGCGTAGGTGCCCGACTGAGAATTGATCACCCCGATGATTACGTCATCCCCGAGACCGGCTCGGACCATTTTCACAACGGCCTGATTGTCGAGGGCGGCGGCTAAGACGAACGAGACTGCAAACGTCACGAACAGAAGCAGGAGTTTAGGCATGTTTGTCTCAGTACGCTAACAGACGGTGCTCTACATTGCAAGCGTCAGCCCTGGCAGTTGCTGGCTCTTCTCCGAGATGACGGTACAGGAACCGGTCCGGACGCCGGAACCGAGAGAGAGGCGCGCACACCAGTTTTTTGTCGCCGCCGCGCCGCCACACATGCCACCGCCACAGGCTGCATCATCACGAGCATCACGAGCAGCACCGCCAAAAGTGGCACAACAACAGGCACCACACAAGTGGCAGAACCACAAGCGGCGCCACAGGCGCCACTTCAGGAAACAACACGCAACGGCCGGGTCGCGCTCTTTTCTGACGCTGGTGCTCGCGATCTCGTTCGGGGCTTACCTGGTCCACGCAAGGTTACAGCCGGGTTCGCAAGGGCTAATCCGTCTGAAGATGGTGGCTTCGATGACGTCGTGGAGTTTTGCAGCCGCAATGCCAGCTTTCGTTCGAGCTCGACGATCTTCTTGTCGCGTTCGATCAGTTCCTGCCGCAGCCTTTCCACCTCGCGACTCAGGCGCTCGTTTTCACGCTCCAGCTGCTCCGGTTTTAACGGATCTTCCTCGCGAGTCTGGCGATGCGATGCCCTCAAACATATACACTGCCAGGTTTTTCAACCAATATCCAGGTCCAAGCCTAAGATTCTTAAAGATTTCTGCGACGCTACTTTTACAGGAACTGAACTGTTACCTGGAAACAGGGGTTCTCCACTGGAGTCGATCCGGCATGAACGAGTTGGTGTTCTTTCTTGAAGAGGAATCTGCAAAAGCCATGTTGGAACAATTGTTTCCTCTTCTGATTCCTCCAGAGATTAAGGTTCATCCCCGCTTCATCGTATTTGAGGGTGGCTGACTACTCCCACATCCTGTTCAACAAATCTCCTTTGCAGTTACGCCTGCTCGGCGCACGCGGCGGCAAAGCCTTCGGTCGCAACCAGCGCGCCCGCCGCGCCCTGCGGCCTGAGCCTGTCGCCACCATACCGGCACCTCCTCGCTGCCAGACCACTGCCGATGACATCGCCCTGCTCGACTCCCGGTTTCCCTGGCTCCGCGGTGCCGAAAAGCGCCCGGGCACGCCGCGCCGCACCCCCGACTGCAAGGCTGAAGAGAAGGCCGCGTGAGCCTTCGTGAGGCCACGGGTCGCGAAGGCTGCGGACCTCGGTGGCATGGCAACGGACGGCAGCGACGAACGGTGTTAGTCCAGCGGTGAGCCGAGACCAGTGCGACCATGCCCGCCAGCCGTGCGGCAGTAATGATGAAGTCCCCGTGACGCTGCCGTCGGGCCAAACAGCTAGTCCAGCGGTGAGCCCGAGACCAGTGCGACCATGCCCGCACAGCGGGCTTCCATAATCTGCAGATCGTCGTAACGCTGTCGCAGGTAGCGCAGTGCCTCATCCAGTGATGCCGCCGCTACCCAATACACCTCGCGGGCGGGATCGTCAGAGGACACGTTTGCCGGACCGCTAAACGTCCACAGCTGCGCCTCGCAGACACCCGCGCAAAGCGGCGCGGCTTTCCTCGGCGGGCGCGTGGCGGCCGAACTGCCGCTTGGTTTCTGGAACAACTTCTGAAGAATTAAGCTTCAGGGGCCGCCGAACCCGTTTCTTCAAGCCGAATCTCTGGAAAGCGCCGTGGCTTTGATGAAGGAACATCTCAGGAGATGCCGGAGGCGCCCGTGCCCTCCACTCTGAATACGCCGTAGCGATGAAGTAACGGACCGTGGGCCGCAGGACGGCAGTTGTTCCGCGGCAAAACGGTTTCGGACACGCTGGCGGCGCTGCTGACGTGATCGCGGTGGCTGGCCTTGGCTTCGGCAGAGGCGGAGGCGGAGGCGGCGGATTCGGTTTACGCTTCCAGCGCACCGACGGCATCGCACTGGATCGGAACGGTATAGTCGGCGGCGTTCCGGGCGGCATGGCCGGCGGAGTTATGGGCGGCATCATTGGAGGCCTTCCGTCTGCCCCCGCCGAAAGGTACCGTGGCCATGCTTAGAATCGAGAACAGCACCGCGCCCCGAAGCACCGCGCCCCAGCCCGCGCCGCACACCCGCTCCTGGTTCCCCGAAGCCCTCTACATGGACCTCGTGTGCTTCATCCAACGGCAAAACCCCAATGAAAGATTGGCCGTATTAAAACGACGACTCGTTCAGAGCGGCCGGCACGCTTCCGGCCAGGCCGGATGGCTGGGCGAAAGGGCTGTTACTAAAACTATCGGTAAACGCTGGCCGCCTGCGGCGGGAAACGCCGGCAGCGGCCGGTCTGCTGGCTTGTACGGTCTGTGCGCCGAATCCCGGCCCGGTCGGCCCCTTCCCTTTTCGCATTTACATGTGCCGGAGTTTATTAAAAATGCACTGGCTGCGTGAACGTTCCGTTACCTGCCGAATCCCACGCGGCGAAACGGATCCATTTCTTGCCGATGGCGTCGAACGGAATGCTGTAGTGATGGGTGGTGAAGGGCGGGAGCGACGTCGCGGATATGATCTGATGCCCGGTGGTCTTGCCGTCTCCCCAGACCAGCTCGACGAACTCGCCAGGCCACGTCCAGTCCACGTCGGCGACGAAGGTGCGCTTCGCGCCAGTCCCCTGAATCGAGTAGTCGTGCAGCAGAACTTCGCCGGAGCTGACAAAGAAGTTGCCGGCGCGAAGGGCATCGAGCACGGGCATCCAGCCGTCTGAGAACTTCGGAAGCCGGTCGAGTTTCACATAATTGACTTCCAGCTGTGGGTAGGTTTCGTCTTCTGGCGATTTGGTGTAGGTGTCGCCTTCAGCGATCAGGTATTTCGGGCCTGCCCAGTTGTTCATGTCGTCGAGCAGATCGAGGCAGCGGGTTTCGCAGATACGCTTCTGCGACTGATCTACGGGCAACGACTGGAACGATGCGCCGGCGAACCGGTCGCTGAGAAAGTGCGGCTTGTCTCTTACGGCGTCCGGATAGCCGTCAGAGCTCTTGGTTCGCGGGTGCGTCTGCCACATGAGGGCGTGCTCATCGTTCAGCAGCCGTGACTCGGTTTCCGGGGACGAGGTGTGATACACCTTCCCGTACGGCGCGATGTTCTCCACGTAAGGCTGCGCCGGTTGCGACGGTTGCCCCGCGCCGCCGCGCAGCGGAGCGTGCGTGTAATAAACCGGCTTGGGGAACAGGAACATGTAGTGGCCGCCGAAAGTAGCGTCGGGCTCCTCGCCGGGAATGATCAGGAAATCGCGGTCGGAGAACCGTTCGCTGCCCTCGAAGTAAACGCGCTGCTCATTGAGACGAACCTTGCCGGTGTCAGTGGGATGCGAATCGGCGTGGAAGTCGCAGAGCGCCGCGATGTTAATACCAAGCGCTTTGAAGGTCGGAATCCAGGCCGGCTCGTGGTCGATCGTTCCGGCGTCGGTCAGTTCCTCGTTGAGATGGAAGTGGAAGTGGCTCACCATCACCTGGTAGCCCGGCAAAGCCTTGTAGACGTCGTCGTGAGTAAGCGCCATCACCGCCTGATTGATAGCCTCTGCGTTGCCGGAATCCAGATAGAAGTAGACGGCCATGCGCTGCATGGTGCCCGGCGGCGCGTTGTAGAGCGCGAAGTTCTCCTCGAATTCCCGCGCCTGGCTGACGCGACGACGCCAGAGCGCGTCGCTCACGCCGTAAGGCTTGAAGGATTCCTCGCGATCCGCCTGGCGCACCCCCACAGCGAAACTGGTGTCGCTGTCTTTGCGGTAGTAGTTGTATCCGAGGTTGGACTCCACTTCGCGGGCGAAGAAGAACTTGTGGGAAGCGGGAAACACCGCGACCGAACCGGTGCGGCTTTCCACCACTTCCACGCGGCTGCGCGCCTTCAGCGCCACGGCATCGGTATTGACGACGCCGCCGAACATGTAGTGCTGCCAGCCGCGGGCGACGTCGCGCCACATGAGGCGGGTATCGTCGGAGATAGTGAAACCCCTCAGGCCGGCCGCGAATTCATAGGCCACCGACGGAGCGTCGGTCTTCGCAATCACTTCCTGGCGAATCAGGTTGGAGCCGCGATAGACGGTGTAGCGCAGGCCGCCGGAGAAGAGTCCGAGCGTGACGCCGGGAAAGTTGGCTTCGATCCGCGCGCCGTCTGTCGCGACTTCGCAGCCGGTAATCTGAAACGTCGCATTGTCCTTCCGGACCTCTTCGGGTTTGCGCGGCAGGTCGATGGCGGCGTTGCCGCCCGGGACCCCGGGTATGTTCAGAGGGGCATCCCAGAACGCAAACCACTTCTGGCGCTCGATCACCTCGGGCGTAAAGATGCCCAGTTGCCGCAGCGGAGCCTCCTGCTGGGCGGAGATGCGCCGGCGCCCGGTGGTTACCTGGTATTCGGGAGTCAGGTCATGTCCGAGCACGGACCACTTGCCGTTTTTCTCCACGGCGAGATCCCGAACGACGGGCTGGTTGCCGGTCAGCCCCAGGATGGCGCGCAGCGTCTGGCCGCGCTCCCCCTGCCAGGTCAGCGCGAGAGATCCCGAGAGCATCTCGGCTTTCAATCCATCCAGCGGTTTATAGCCCTGAAGGCTGCAATTGAGAGTTTGCCCGGCGACTGTCGCCGAGACCAGCAAACCGGAGAGAACGATTCTGTGCCAGGCCATGTGTTGTTTCCGCCCGAGAGTTTATCAGAGCTTCCGGCAGGGCACTGATCGCCATCACGATACCAGAGGTGGCCAAGTTCCTCGGAGACAAATTGGCCCGCTATATCTACGGGAGGTAAGGGCACTCGCTTCCGTTATTGACGCTTAACGCCCAAACGGGGAGAAGCCCGACAGCGATTGGCCTCGGGCGCTTCGCTGCCGCGTCGCTCTACGGCATCAAGTCCAACTACCCTGCTATCGCCCGCCCTCAGCATCGCGATGCTGGCAGCGGCGGCGGCGCTTGCAGGCCTGATTCCCGCGCGGCGCGCCAGCCGGATCGACCCTATGGCTTCCCTCCGCTACGACTAAGATCGGGAATCGCTGCCGGTATTATATCAGCGAATAACGTCCCTGCGTGCCCACTTGCGTTGGCGCAATCGCTTGCTCCATATCACTTTTCGGGCCGCCCGACGAAGGAAGGATTGCGCCCGTTCAATAAGCGGATTACGATTTCTGTGTGCACTACAAACAGCTTTCGAAAGGAGGATACGAATGTCGGTAACAGTTATTAAGCGCGGGTTCAAAAGGCGGGAGTTTTTGTCTTCAG
>Ga0302324_100015241_pt1 | contig 15422 bp, 12 predicted proteins | sample Palsa_T0_1_FD_201949 | JGI IMG/M metagenome (GOLD analysis project Ga0302324, IMG submission 201949) | Peat permafrost microbial communities from Stordalen Mire near Abisko, Sweden - Palsa_T0_1 | ecosystem: Environmental > Terrestrial > Soil > Palsa > Peat permafrost | place: Sweden: Abisko...
CAACCCGGCGCAGATCCACCAACTGGAAACTCGAAGCTGCGGGAGCATGTAAACCTAAGCAGCTAAATGGCTTATGTGTTTCGCGACAGAAACTAGCTAGGGTAGAAATCGCCGATGTCGGTGATACCCACGAAATTGCTGTCGCCCTTCTGAACGCGACCCTCAACGGCATCTCGAAAGTCGCGGTATCCCGGAGCCTTGGAGTACAGTTCGTTCTCCCCCGCCTCTTCGGAGCGATAGGAAAACACGCGATCCTCATGGGCAGGCAGCCTCGATGCGGAAACTCCGTCCCGAAGTTCTAGTACGAGCGCTGTGAAGAAAATCAAGTCATACGGGTGCAGTAGCGAAACGCGCCTTACGTTCAGACGCGATTTCGGCGCGAATGCCGCCACTTTGTCGTATCCCCTATATGTATCAAGATCGATATCCGCGAGTTCGGCTCTGATCGAAGGCCAGTTCTGGACTACTACCGACATTTCTGGAGGATCAGGAAAAAATCGCCGTACCCATGATGCAAGATCGCCGAGAAGGCTCTTTCCAAAACTTGTTCCGATAGTTTCATTAGATGGGACTCGCAGTATAGTGTATGTTATCTTGCGTTTCACGGGCTTCGTTCGGGCTGTTCGGAAGGAGGCGATTTCCGCGGACTTGGCCTTGGAACCTGATCCGCAACGGGTTTCATCGTCGGCTCAAAGTTCCGATCATCGCCTGAAAGAAACCACACCGGGGACCGGCGGAGATCCTCCAGCCGGTAATCTTCGCCCACTCGGAAACTGCGCTGGCCGGCATCCGCCATGTGCTGAATCAGATCACTCCCATAAGTCGCCTTGTGTCCGCTGATTTCCGTCGCACCCGCTCACTTGTTCCCTATCTGAAGCGCCAGCGCTTGCGGCCGCACGGGCCGCACGGAACAGGATGTATGCTATTCCCGGTTTGTGGTATCCTAAAACTGGGATGAAGTCCTGATGCGCACGCCGGCTCATGGCGAACAGCCCTTGTATTGGGTAGGCTCGGCGAAACGGGATTTGCTGGCATTTCCCGAAGCGGTCAAGGACGGTATCGGCACTGCTTTGAGCATCGCTCAATTTGGCGGAAAACACCCCGCCGCGAAGCCGTTGAAGGGGGCGGGCCCCGGAGTATTGGAGGTTGTCGAGGATCACGACGGAAACACATATCGCGCCGTCTATAGCGTTCGCTTCCGCTCAGCCGTTTATGTGTTGCATTGTTTTCAGAAGAAATCGCGTAGGGGCATTCAGACGCCCAAACCGGATGTGGAACTCGTGTTACAGCGCCTACGATTGGCCAGACAGGACTATGAGGATCGACATGTCGACAACAGGCACGGAACGTAGCGGAGAAATCGTGCGGAGTTCGGGGAATATATTCGCCGACCTCGGCTTTGCGGACGCCGGCGAACGGCAAACAAAGGTCCGCCTGGCCATGGCGATCAACGATGTTCTGGACCGCCGTGGGTTATCGCAGGGAAAGGCAGCGGCGTTGTTGGGGATCAATCAGCCCAAAGTCTCGGCTCTGTCGAAATATCGCCTCGAGGGCTTTTCTGTGGAGCGCTTAATGCGATTCCTTACATCGCTCAACCAGGACGTTGAGATTATCATCCGCAACAGGCCACGGGCTCGTCGCCCAGGAAGGGTGTTCGTCACGGCCGCCTGAATTGCTGCTGAAGAGAGTCCCCGCCGGAACTCCGGCCACTCTGGATTTCCTTCGCGGCGCCCCCGTCACCGAGATAGATAGTAACCATAAGTCGGCTTATGCCCGCTGATTCCAACCACCCTCTTCTTCGTAAAAGTCCCGTCAGTAGAGTGATCGACGCGAGCCGGAAGTTGCAGCTTGGGAGACAAGTCCCAAACGAACGCTACACCTTGATCTTGGCGGGCAGTCAAACTTGGCCAGAGCATTGAGACCAAGCTTTGGCTACGCGATCCCTTACTTATTCGCTTTCTTCCCGGTAAAGATCGAAAGATCGATCGCATCCGCCATCGCCTGATATCCTGCGTCGTTCGGGTGCAGGTGGTCGCCAGGATCGAACTCCGCGCGAATCTTCTTCGGGTCGGCCGCGTCGCGCGTCGCCGCTTCGAAATCGACCACGGCGTCGAACGCGCCGCTGGTCCGTATCCAGGTATTCAACGCCTCGCGGATCGCCTCGCCATTCTCTCTTGAGTAGTTGGCCCCTCCATAAGGCGTCAGCGTGCAGCCGATCGCCCGGATGCCGTGCGTGTGGGCCTCGTCGATGATCTGCTTGAACGCGCCAATCAGCTCGTCGGCCGTTACCGCTTCTTCCGGCGCAGTGGCGGCATGGCCGATATCGTTGATGCCTTCGAGCAGCATCACCCACTTCACGCCGGACTGGCTCAGCACGTCGCGGTCGAAACGCGCCAGGGCGCTGGCGCCGGTCTGGTCGCGCAGCACGCGGTTGCCGCCGATCCCCATATTCGCCACGCCGATGTTGGCCGTCTCCTTCTTCGCCGCGAGCCTTGCCGCCAGCAGCGCGGGCCAACTGTGATTAGTCTCCGAAGTGGAGCGTGCGCCGTCGGTGATCGAATCGCCGTAAGCCACAATCAGAGCCGCGTCTGCAGGCGCGGCCACATCGATGCCGGCCAGCCAGTAGTAGGCTTGCGTCTTAGTCGCATCCGCCAGCGCCGGCGCTGCGGTGACGTCGCCTTCCTTTATATACGTGGTGTGCAGCGCGGTGGAATGATTGGTCTGCGGACCGGTGTCGCCGGGGAAGTAGAGGCTCACCGCCAGATCGGCCAGCGGCGCGAAGTTCAAATCCACGGGGTCGCTCATGGTCACGATTCCCGGTCCGATGGTGCAGCCGGGTTTGCCATTGAAGGAGAGTGCGCGGTCCGACGCTGGAACAATTTCGGAATCCTTGCTCCGAATGGCGATATGGGCCGTTCCCAAGACCAGCGGCGCGCTTCCGAATGCGTTTGAAATCTTGACGCGCACACGGCGCCCGCCGATGCTGGCGCGCACCATCATGCGCACCGTCTGATTATTGAACCCGCGCGCGCCGGCAGGTTGCGCGCCGGTAGCGGAAGGGGCCGGCGGCGTGCGGACTAATAGTTGCGCGGTGGTCCAGGTGGCCACCCAATGTTCCGGTCCTCTGCTTTGCGCTTCTATCCAGGCGAAATGGCCCAGTGGCGCCAGCGCCAGCAGTATCGTCAACCGCAGCTTCATCGGATAATCTCCTCGCTTGCAGATTATACCTGTTAAACGCAGCCGTCCAAGGTGTCAAATGGGTAGCGTATGCTTTAGCTGCCGAGCTTCGCTCGACCTCCGGCAAGCTAAAGCATACGCTACCTCGGCAACTTTCGACGCTGTGCTTAGCCGCGCATCTGCGCCCGGCCCCTGGCGCCCAGCCCTTGCGTTCAACGGCGCCCGCTGCTAGAGTCGAGTTCGTCAGAAGCGCAATGTCTACCGCCCTGCTGAGCCGGGAGGAGGAACTCCACTGGCTGGCATTGAAACTCGTCCCAGGCTTGGGAACTCGCACCTCGAATAAGCTGCTCGACCGCTTCCGCTCGCCGCAAGCAATCTTCCGAGCCTCGCGTACGGAACTGGAGGGCGCAGGCGTTTCTGGCGCCGTCGCCCAGTCGATCGCCAGCGGATGCACCTTCGACGATGCGGCCGCGCAGCAGGAGAAAATGATCGAGACGGGCGCCACTCTCGTTACCATTGGCGACCCCCGCTATCCCCAGCCTCTGCGCGAGATTTTCGACCCGCCGGTTCTGCTCTTCGCCCGCGGCCGGGTGGAGTTGATGCACTCTTTGACGCTTGGCGTGGTAGGGACGCGCCGGCCGACGCCATATGGTCTGGCCGTCGCCGAACGCCTCTCCGGCGATCTTTCACACGCCGGGCTTGCGATCGCGAGTGGAATGGCGCGGGGCATCGATACCGCCGCACATAGAGGCGCGCTGGCCGCCGGAGGGGACACGATTGCCGTCCTCGGATGCGGCGTCGATGTGGTCTATCCGTCGGAGAACAAGAAGCTCGCGGGAGAAATCGCCGCCAAGGGTCTGATTGTTTCCGAGTTTCCGATGGGGTCGGTCGCGTTCCCGCAGAACTTCCCGATTCGCAACCGAATCATCTCGGGGATGAGTGTGGGCGTTCTGGTGGTGGAAGGCGCGCAATACAGCGGTTCGGCGATCACCGCCAAGCTCGCCATGGACCAGGGCAGGGAAGTATTCGCCGTTCCCGGCAACATTACCTCGAAGCTCAGCTGGGCGCCTAACTTATTGATTAAACAGGGTGCGCGGCTGGTTCAGGACTGGAACGACGTGGTGTCGGAGCTTCCCGTTGAATCCCGCCGGCATCTAATAGAGCAGGGGCGGCAAAGGCTGCTGGGCGAACAGGCCGGAGAGACAATTGCAACTTCCGGCGGAGAGGCTGCATCCTTAGTTAACAGCCGCGGTCCCGAACTCGACCCCACGGCCCGCCGCACCTTGGAAGTGCTCCAGGTTGACGCCCCCATACATCTGGACGATCTGATTGAAAAGATGGAGAATTCGTCGCCGTCCGAACTAATTGCAGCGCTTTTCGAGCTGGAAATGCTGGGGCTGGTGAAACAGCTCCCCGGGAAAAACTTTGTTAAAGTGTGGTAGCGAAAATGCTGACTCGTCTGGAGATCGACAACTTCCGGTGCTTCGAAGGCTTTGTGTATGAGTCGGCGAGGAAGCAGCTTATATTGGGAGCGAACGGCTGCGGGAAGTCGTCGATGTTGGATGCGTTGGTGAATCTGCGTCGGTTTGTGTCGGGCGATGCAAAGGTAGACGAGCTGTTTCCGCTGCGAGAGCGAACCAAGTGGTTGGATCGACCGGATCAGAGGTTCGGTCTGCATGCGGAGATCGACAAGGTGATGTATTGCTACCGGCTTGTTATCGGCGCCGGTGGCGATCCGATTAAACCGGTGGTTCGATCGGAGACGCTCGATTGCGGCAACGGCGCTTTCCGGGTGAGTTTCGAACAGGGCAAGGTTACTCTCGGTCATCCGGATCCAGAGGTTTCCTACGAACTAAACGGCAGCCGCTCCGCGATTTCGAGTTTGGGCGACACCGAGGCCGCGGCGTTGGCGATCCGGTTCCGGCGCTGGATGAGAACCATGTGCTTCTTTCGGTTGAACCCATTCAATATGGATAGCCGCGCCGAAGGGGATGATGCCGATCCGAAACTGGATCTTTCGAATTTCGCCGCATGGTATCGCAGTTTGTATCAATCGCATCCGAAGCGGGCGCATGCACTGTTTGAGAGCCTTGAAGAGACATTAGACGGTTTTGATTCCATTGTCTTGCAAGATGCGGCTGAAGGCGTGCGTTTGCTCAACGTATTATTCCAACGCGATGGGGAGAAGCCGGTCTCGTTTCGCTTTAATGAATTGTCGGAGGGTCAACGGTGCCTTATCTGCCTGTATACGATCCTTCATTTCGTGGTCGCTGAAGGGAGAACCGTGATCATTGATGAACCGGAAAGTTTTGGTGGTCTTCGAGAGCTTCAACCGTGGCTGAAGGCCGCGTCACGTCTGCTTACGGAAGCCGAGGGCCAGCTCATCTTGATCTCGCACAATCCAGAACTGATTGACCAGTGGGCTCCCCGTCACGGCGTTCGATTTGTGAGGGACGGTATGGCGCCGGTGAGGGTGGAGCCCTGGCACGGGGATCCAGAAAGCGGACTGTCGCCGGCAGAGCTCATCGCACATGGATGGGACGATGCGTAGGCCATCCCTCGCTGTCATCTTAGCCGAAGACGAAGCCCATGACCTGTTCATTCGGCAATACCTTATACGGCTCAACCTTGGCCTGAGTGAAATAGAGATCTATACCGAACCGTTCCCAGAGGGGCGAGGTTGCGGAGAGCAATGGGTGCGGACGGAATATGCCCGTGTGGTGAAAAAGTACCGATGGCGCTCCGCCAAGACCCAGACCGTACTAGTTGTGTTGATCGATGCCGATACAGGAGACGTGAACCGGCGGCTCCGCCAACTGGAGGATGGACTAAAGCAACACCGCATGGAAAGGCGCGGCCCCAGCGAGTGTATCGTTCATTTCGTGCCCAAGCGAAGTATCGAGACTTGGATTCTGTGCCTCAACGACCATTCGGTTGACGAAGACACGGACTACAGCCGCAGACGCGATATCGAGGTCCAGATCGCTCCGGCGGCAGATACGTTTTACTCCTGGACCCGCCCAAACGCCAACATTCCAAGCCATTGTATTCCCTCGCTTTACGCCGCAATTCCCGAGGCGCAGAGGCTGGAACAATGAGTTGTTGTGGAAATGAACTTTGTGAAAGTGTGGTAAGGTCAAACGGGAAAAGGGCAGTACAGACTCCAGCGGCGTTGGCCGCGGCATCGAATCGTTAAAATATGGCAAAAGCTCTGGTAATCGTGGAATCGCCGGCAAAGGCGAAAACCATCAACAAATACCTGGGCAAGCAATACATTGTTAAAGCTTCGCTCGGTCATATCAAAGATCTACCCAAGAAGGACCTCGCGGTCGATGTCGAAAACGGCTTCGAGCCGCACTATGAAGTAATCGAAGGCAAGAAGAAGCTCATCGCCGAGCTTAAGGCATCCGCCAAGGGCGTCGAAAGCATCTACCTCGCGGCCGATCCGGATCGCGAAGGCGAGGCTATTTGCTTTCACCTGCAGGAGGAATTGCAGAGCACCAAGAAGACAGGGCCCGCATTTTTCCGCGTGATGTTCAATGAAATCACGAAAAAGGCGATTGAAAAAGCATTTGAAAAGCCCGGTCAGGTCAACATCGCATTAGTGGAAGCGCAGCAGGCGCGCCGCGTGCTCGACCGGCTGGTGGGCTACAAGATTTCTCCGCTGCTTTGGGATAAAGTCCGCCGCGGGCTCTCCGCGGGCCGGGTGCAAACCGTGGCGCTGCGCGTCATCGTGGAGCGGGAACGCGAAATCCGCGCCTTCCTTCCCAAGGAATACTGGACCATCGACGTCGATCTGCTCGCCAAGAAGACGCCGATACTTTCGCCGCGGCTCGCCAAGATTAACGACGTCAACGCCGAGATCGGCAACCAGGAAGCGTCCGACGCAATCGTGGCGGCGCTCGATGGCTCGGATTATATCGTCAAGTCGGTGGGCACGCGCGAGAAAAAGCGCAACCCGGTCGCGCCGTTTATCACCTCGACGCTGCAACAGGAATCTTCGCGCAAGCTGCGCTTCAGCGTCAAGCGCACCATGATGCTGGCGCAGCGGCTGTATGAAGGCATCGAAATCGGCAAAGAGGGCGCAGTGGGTCTCATCACCTACATGCGCACCGATTCCACGCGCATTTCCGACGACGCCATTCGCGACGTTCGCGACTATATCACTGAGCGTTACGGCAGCGAGTTCGTGCCCGCCGGCGCCAACGTCTACAAATCCAAGAAGGACGCGCAGGACGCCCACGAAGCCATACGTCCCACGTCCATGGCTTACGCGCCGGAGGTGGTGGACAAGTATCTGGCCGAAGATGAAATGAAGCTGTACCGCCTGATCTGGAATCGCTTCGTGGCGTGCCAGATGATGCCGGCGCTCTACGACCAGACCACGATCGACGTTTCCGCCAAGGGCAAGAACGGCGACGATTATATGTTCCGCGCCACGGGTTCGGTCCTCAAATTCGAGGGCTTCCTGAAGATTTATCAGGAGAGCAAGGATCAGGGCGACGAAGAAGACGAGGAGGTGAAGCATCGCCTGCCAAAAGTAACCGAAGGCGAGGTTCTCGGTTTCAAGGCGATCCGCCCCGAGCAGCACTTCACCGAACCGCCGCCGCGCTACAACGAGGCCACGCTGGTGAAGCGTCTCGAAGCCGACGGCGTGGGGCGGCCGTCGACTTATGCGTCGATCATTTCGACCATCCAGGAGCGCGAGTACGTCAAGAAGGAGACCAACCGCTTCGTCCCCACCGAGCTGGGAATGGTGGTGACGGACCTTCTGCTTGAATCGTTCGACGACATCTTCGATGTGAAGTATACGGCCCGCATGGAAGAGGAGCTGGACGACATCGAAGAGGGCAAGCTCGACTGGCGCAAGGCCATGGGCGACTTCTACGAGCGCTTCGATAAGGATTTGAAGCACGCCGAAGAGCACATGACCAATATCAAGCGGATGGAGAAACCCACCGGCTTGAGTTGCGAAAAGTGCGGCAAGCCTTTGGTGATCAAGTGGGGCAAGCATGGCAGCTTCATCGCCTGCACCGGATATCCGGAGTGTACTTACACGCGAGAGTTGACGGTGGACCTGGCGGATGTCGATAAAGTGGATCTCTCCGACCAGGGCGACGAAGAGTATTGCGAGAATTGCGGGCGCCCCATGGTGCTCAAGAAAGGGCGCTTCGGCAGCTTCTTCGCCTGCAGCGGTTATCCCGATTGCAAGACCACCAAGCAAATCGGCGGCGCGCAAAGGAAGGATCAGCCGCTCGACGAAAAGTGTCCACAGTGCCAGAGCAATCTGGTGATGAAACACGGGCGCTTCGGCGAGTTTACGGCATGCAGCAACTACCCCACCTGCAAGTACGTCAAGCAGAAGACTATCGGCGTGAAATGTCCGGAGTGCTCGGAGGGCGAAGTGGTGGAGCGCCGCTCCAAGCGCGGCAAAACATTCTACGGCTGCAACCGCTATCCGGATTGCAACTTCGTGGCATGGGGCAAGCCCGTTCCCGAGAAATGCCCGGAATGCGGCAGCCCATACATGATCGAGAAATGGCTCAAGGCTGGGACTTTCTGGCAGTGCCCCAACGCCGAGTGCAAGCATAAACAAGAGGCGCCGGCGGAAGCCGGCACGCCACAGCAGCCCGCCGCGTAATGGGATTTCCCGTGAGCAGAGCGCCCAGTCTGACGTGGGGGGCCCTTGTCCTTTTGGCGATCTCCGGCTTTCTCAACTACTTCGACCGCGCCAATCTCTCGGTAGGCGCGGCGCAGGTTCAATCCGAGCTACACCTCACCAGTTATCAACTCGGTCTCTTGCTCTCGGCGTTCTTTTGGACCTACGCCTTGATGCAATTGTTCCTGATCGCCGGATGGCTGGCCGACCGGTTCAACGTCTGCTGGATTCTCGCCGCCGGGTTTTTCCTCTGGTCCGGCGCAACGGCGGTCACTGGCGCCACGCGCACGTTCGCGATGATGTTCGGGTTGCGGCTGGTGTTGGGAGTTGGCGAATCCGTCGCGTATCCTTGCTATTCGCGAATCCTGGCCAATTACTTTCCGGAGCATCATCGCGGTCTGGCCAATGCGCTCATTGACGCCGGCACCAAGCTGGGACCGGCGGGGGGCACGCTGCTCGGCGGATTGCTGATGGCGAAGTATGGTTGGCGTGCGTTCTTCATCGCGCTGGGCGCCGGTAGCTTGATCTGGCTCGTTCCGTGGATCTGGTGGATGCCGCGCGGCGAAGGCGCCGGGACGCAGGAACATCCGCAAGTGATGCCCACCGCCATTCAGATCCTGCGACAGCGCGCCGCCATCTTCAGCGCGCTTGGGCTGTTTTGCTCGAACTACTATTGGTACTTCCTCCTGACGTGGCTGCCGTACTACCTGCAGAGCGCGCGGCATTTCAGCGCCGGAAGAATGGCTACAACGGCGGCGTCCGCCTATTTCCTGATCGCTCTATCCGCGATGATGGCGGGCTATCTCTCCGACCGCTTGATCGCACGCGGCGCCTCGGCTAACCGCGTGCGCAAAACTTTCGCCGGCGTCGGTCTTACGTTATCGACGATCATACTTCCGGTGGCGGTTATCCGCGATGCGGGCACGGCGACCGTTTTTCTAATGCTGGCCTGCTTCTGTTTCGGCATCTACACGGCCAACGTCTTCGCCATCACGCAGACGCTGGCCGGGCCGCGCGCCGCGGGAAAGTGGACCAGCCTGCAGAACGGCTTCGCCAATCTGGCGGGCGTGGTCGCGCCATGGCTCACCGGGTTCATTGTGCAGCGCACCGGCGAATACTTTTGGGCCTTCGTAGTGGCGTCGGCGGTGGTGCTTACGGGCGCAGCGATTTTCGTCTTCGCGATCGGCCGGCTGGAGCCGGTGAAGTGGGACAGGCCTCGCGGCCAGTCGGCTGCTTGACAACTGAGACAGCGTTGTCACAGTGTAGTCTGCGCTGCACGTCGGGCCCGAGTACAAAGCCCGCAAATCCGGCAACGGCCGCGTTGGCGCCCTATCTGCATATTGCTCCGCAACCAGGAGAACCGGATCCACGTTACGAACTGTGATACGAGCCGTGATGCGAACTGTCACAGTCGCCGGGTTTGCCATGCTCTGGTGCGGTATTTGGTCAACCCGCCGCGACTCCGCTGTCGTTTGAGGTAGCGGATGTGCAGGTGAGCAAGCCCGGGGGTCCGGAGCCGTCGGCGAACTTCCTTCCGGGTGGGCGGGTAGAGCTGCACCACGCATCCGATGCCACTGATTGTGGTGGATCACGTGGAGCGGGTTCCACGGATCACTGAGACAGCGACCGCGAGACTAAGTGCTATCGTAAAACACCTTGCTGACGCGCGGTGCTCCGATCGGAGCCACGACCGTGAGGGAGTGATGTTCCGCTGAAGCGCGCCGGCTGAAAGCGACCGACTCGGTACGCTTGCGTCCCCAATTACTCCAGGTAGAAGACTTCTTTCATCATGGCGAAGCGCTCGCCCGCCAGCTTGTCTGGCACCGGCTCGAACAGGCGCGCCATGAATTCCTGCCAGCGCTGATTCACCGGGTCGCGATCGAGCGCTTCCCACGCTTTCTCGAAATCGTCCACGCGCAGGCTGAGCACCAAATCCTGTCCGCGGCGAAAGATGGAGTATTCGGATATTCCCACTTCCTTCAGCTTCGCCAGCAACTCCGGCCAGACGCGCGCATGCTCGCGCTCGTACTCTTCAATCCCATCCGCCTTGATGCGCAGCTTAAACGCGTAGCGAGCCATTTCTCTTAAGCGTAGCTGCTAATGGCGGCCATGTTTTTCTGAGTGCGCGCGGCGGTAATGCGCTCCAGATAGCCGCTCTGGCGGAAAGCGTCCATAGGATCTTCGGCCAAGCCTTTGGCGCGCGCCCACTCGCGGATGGCCGGGCGCACGTCGGTGGAGAAAGCGTCCTTCAAGCAACCTTCCGCGTCCACCAGGTCGCATGACTCCTGCAGCCTCGCCAGCTTCTTGTGATCCACCAGAGCCGCTTTGGCGAAAAGCTCCATGATGGTAGTCACAGTCTGAATCATGGCCTCGATCTTGCCCTTCAAATTGTGGCTCTGGTCGATCATGTACGCGATATCGGCGCGCGTCCCCGTTTCCCATTCGAAGTGCAGAATCTCGTGGAAGATGCGGAACACCTGATATGGGTCGATGGAGCCGGTGGTCAGGTCGTCGTCGGCATAGCGGCGGTCGTTGAAGTGGAATCCGCCGAGCATCCCCAGGTCGAGCAGCCACGCCACAATCTGCTCGATGTTTTGCGCCTGATAGTGATGCCCGGTATCCACCAGCACCTTTGCCAAAGGACCCGCGCCCTGCGCCATCAGCAGCGCCATGCCCCAATCCGCGATGTCAGTGTGATAGAACGCCGGCTCGAACGGCTTATACTCCACCAGCATCCGCTGGTCATTCGACATGTGCGCATGGGCGGCGCGCAGTCCCTCTTCGAACCACTTACGGCGATGGCGGATATTTTGCGTACCGGGATAATTCGAACCATCGGCGAACCATAGCGAAAGGTCGCGGCTACCGAGGGCCGTACAGATCTCGATGCTATCGAAAATGTGCTCCAGCGCGGCGCGCCGGATCTCCGCATCGGGGTTCCCCAGCGAGCCGTACTTATAAATCTGGTCTTGAAACACGTTGGGATTGATGGACCCCGGCCGGACGCCGTGCGTGTCAGCCAGCGCGCGAATCTCATCTGTGTCTTTCACTCCGTGCGGCAGGTCCCAGAGCACATGCAGAGCGATGGTCGGACAGACTCCGGTCCACCGATGCACTTGCGCGGCATCGCTGAATTTTTCCTCTATACTGGTCGCCGCCGCGGGCTGAAGAAACTTGCCGAAGCGGGTTCCGGTGTTTGCGAAACCCCACGAGGGCAGCTCCACATGGAACTTGTCGAGTGTTTCGGCGATGAGGTCGGTCTGTTTGGTGTTAGTCACTGGAAGTTGCCGCCAACCAACGATGATGCGCAGCCATTGCGCCACCCGTCAAACAATTATGGACCAGGCGGGGAGGTTTTGCATCACGGAACTTCAGAAGCGGCGGGTGACGGGCGGAAGTGACGCATATAACTGTAGTTGCTTGTGGAAACCGATGAAAGCAAGCTAGATTTCCCGATTGAGCCGCGGTGGAAACGTTTCCCGTTCCGAAACACGTGGCGCGCGCGGGAATCTGCATAGGCGCCGCTTGGTGGGAATGCATAGGATGGTAGGCTAAGCGACAGGCCAGGAGGCCCGTCCTACTATGATGCGTGTGCGGCTCTGTCTGCCGATTTTGGCCGCGGCCTTTGGGATTTGGATGTTGAGGGCCGCCGCAGCGCCCGTCGATCTGGCGGCGCTCAAGCAGGCGTTTCAGCATCCACCGGATGACGCGCGCATCATGATGCGCTGGTGGTGGTTCGGCTCGGCGGTGGAAAAGCCTGAGTTGGAGCGCGAAATGCGCACCATGAAGGATGGCGGCATCGGCGGTTTTGAGGTGCAGCCGGTGTATCCGCTGACGCTTGACGATCCACAGCTTGGGCTGAAGAATCTGCCGTATCTCTCGCCGGAATTTCTGGACGCACTCACGTTCACCGGCCAAAAAGCGCGCGAACTGGGCATGCGGATGGACCTCACTCTGTGCAGCGGCTGGCCCTACGGCGGGCCGCACGTTCCGATTACGCAAGCCGCGGGGCGTTTGCGCGTGGAGCGCGTGCCGGTGAGTGCGAATGTAAGCGAAGTGAAGGCGCCCCGTATTGCGGAAGGGGAAAAGCTCATCGCTGTATTTGTTGGGTCGGGGCAGAACTATCAGCGAGTGGCCGATGGCGCGGGCGATCCGGTTCGCATTCCGGCCGATTCCGCCGACCGCACCGCGCTCTTCTTCATCTCCAGCCGCACGCGCATGATGGTGAAGCGTGCGGCGGTGGGCGCCGAAGGTTTCGTGCTCGACCACTACGACCGCTCGGCTATCGACGCGCATCTGAATATCGTCGGCGAAAAGCTGTTGGGCGCGCTGGCCAATACGCCGCCTTATGCCGTTTTCAGCGACAGCCTGGAGGTGGAACGCTCCGATTGGACGCCTAACTTCCCGGCTGAGTTTCAGAAGAGGCGCGGCTACGATCTTACGCCGTATCTGCCCGCGCTGGCCGGCATCGACATCGGCCCGAGGGCCGCCGACGTTCGCCACGATTGGGGCTTGACGCTGACTGAGTTGGCGAATGAGAATTACCTGACGCCCATCCGCGAATGGGCCCATCGACATGGCACGCTTTTCCGTTCGCAGAGTTACGGCACGCCGCCGGTGAGCCTTTCGAGCAACGCGCTGGAGGATCTGCCCGAGGGCGAGGGCTCGCAATGGCGGCACGCTTCGTCCACGCGCTGGGCTTCTTCAGCCAGCCATCTCTACAACCGCCCCGTGACGTCTTCGGAAACCTGGACGTGGCTGCATTCGCCGGTATTTCGCGCCACGCCGCTCGACATGAAGGCCGAGGCGGATCTGCATTTTCTGGAAGGCATCAATCAGTTGATCGGCCACGGCTGGCCCTATTCGCCGCCGCAAGCCGGCGAGCCCGGTTGGCGATTCTATGCCGCCGCGGTGTTCAACAATCACAATCCCTGGTGGATGGTGATGCCCGATATCGCGCTCTACCTGCAGCGCATCAGTTTTCTGTTGCGGCAAGGCGAGCCGGTCAACGATGTCGCCATCTACATTCCGACAGATGACATTTACGCCGGCTTCACGCTGGGCAACGATTCGATTAACAAGGCGCTCGATGCGCGGCTGGGGCCGGATCTCATTGGACAGATCCTCGACGCCGGATATAACTTCGACTTTATCGACGACGCGGCAATTGCGCATGGCGGAATTCCATACAAGGCGCTAGTGCTGCCGGCTCCGCAGCGCATGCCCGAGGCGACCAAGCGCAAGATCGAGGAGTACAAGCGCTTTGGCGGCTTTGTGTTCGATACGCGGGATACGGCGTCGGTGGGCGCGGCGTTGAAGAAGGCGATTACGCCGGACCTGCAACGCGCGCCAGAAATCGGGTTCGTGCATCGGCATCTGCCTTATGCGGAGATCTATTTCGTCGTGAACACGAGTAACCATCAGGTTCAGTCGGACGCGAAATTCCGGACCGGGGAGTTATGGAAGGCCTGGTGGAATCCTATGGATGGACGGATCGGCGGCGAAGTGCTTCAACTGAACCTCGAGCCGTACGAATCGCGCGTGCTGGTGTTCTCAAGAACTGCCGAGGGGACCACGAATCCGCCTATGCCGATGCACGACAACATGCCGTGGATTACAACTGATCCAACGTGGAAAGTCACCTTCGACGGCTTGGGTATTACACAGAACATGAACCCGGTCCACTCATGGGCCGACGATCCGGCTACCAGGTACTACTCGGGAACCGTAACCTACGAGACGACTGCTGACGTTCACGACATGTTCGATTCGATTTATCTCTCCTTCGGACGAGGGACGCCGGTGGAGGACTCCGTGCGACGCTCCGGGAGCGGGATGCGAGCCATGCTAGAGAGCCCCGTGCGAGAAGCAGCGAAGGTCTATGTGAACGGCAAATTGGCGGGCTCGGTATGGTCTCCGCCGTACGACGTCTACATAGGCGACTTGCTCCACATTGGCGCGAACACGATCCGCGTGGTTGTCGCGAACCTGGCGCTCAACGAACTCGCGAAAGGCCCGTTGCCAGATTACCGGGCGCTGAACGCGAAGTACGGCGAGCGATTTCAGCCGCAGGATCTGCAGAACCTCCAACCGGTCCCCGCCGGTCTGTTGGGACCGGTCTTCATCATCACTCGTTAGGAACCTATGACTCGTAGAGATCTTCTCCAGCGTAGTGCGGTGACTACGCTCGCTTCGATTGCTCTTGACGCGCAAGAGACTGCGCCCGCGCCCACTTCGCCACAACTCAATTGGCTGGGTGGTATGGCTCCGCCGCTTGAAACCGGCGTCAGTTGGGGCGTTCCGTGGCCTCGCGGCACTGTCTCGAAGTCGCAGACATTCAGCCTGACCGCAGGCGGCGCTGCACTTCCGCTGCAACAATGGCCGCTCGCCTATTGGCCCGACGGATCCATCAAGTGGACCGGATTCGCTACCGTCGCCCACACAGCGGCCGCATTCCGCCTTGTGCCTGGCACTCCTGCGGCGCTGGCTTCGCCGATCAAGGTTACCGAATCGGCCGCCGCCATCGACATCGACACCGGCCGGATTCAAGCGCGGATTCCCAAGCAGGGCGCGGCTTTCGTCGATT
>Ga0302324_100015243_pt1 | contig 15421 bp, 16 predicted proteins | sample Palsa_T0_1_FD_201949 | JGI IMG/M metagenome (GOLD analysis project Ga0302324, IMG submission 201949) | Peat permafrost microbial communities from Stordalen Mire near Abisko, Sweden - Palsa_T0_1 | ecosystem: Environmental > Terrestrial > Soil > Palsa > Peat permafrost | place: Sweden: Abisko...
CCTTCGCTGCCGTGACCGTGGCTGCGGCGCAGATGCGTCAGCAGCTCGAGCTTGGCCTCCTCGCTGATCATGTCCTCGGGGCTCGATACCGTGATGCCAGCCTGATCAAGCTGCGCGATCAGCCGGTCAACCGAGACCTTCAGTACGTCGGCGAATTGTGCAATCGTTACATCAGCCATATGTGCTTACCTTGCGCCGCGCGCATGTCAATGCTGCGCCTCGAACCAGTGCGCGCGCGCCTTCATGATCAGGGCGCCGGCCTCTTCCACCGACAACCCGTCGATATCCGAAATGTCATCCACGGCCTGCTCGGCCAGCTCGTCGCGCGTGCGCACGCCTCGGCGCGCAAGCGCCAGGGCCAGATCGGGTCGCATGCCATCGAGCATCAACAGGTCATCCGCGGGCATGTGCTGATCGAGCGATTCTTCGCTGACGATGGCCTGGGTCAACAGCACATCGCGCGCACGATTGCGCAGTTCCTTGACGATGTCCTCGTCGAACTCTTCGATTCCCGCCAGCTCCGCCGCCGGCACGTAAGCCACTTCCTCGACGGTGGAGAAACCCTCCTGCACCAGAATGCTGGCGACGTTCTCATCGACATCGAGCTGCTTCATGAAGGTCTCGACCAGCGCTCGCGCCTCGGTTTCGCTCTTGGCCTCGGCATCCGATTCGGTCATGACATTCAGCTCCCAACCGGTGAGCTGACTGGCCAGACGGATGTTCTGCCCGCCACGGCCGATGGCCTGCGAGAGCTTCTCCTCGGCCACGGCGATGTCCATGCTGTGGGAGTCCTCATCGACCACGATCGACTGGACTTCCGCCGGCGACATGGCGTTGATCACGAATTGCGCCGGATTGTCGTCGTAGGGAATGATGTCGACGCGCTCGCCGGCGATCTCATTGGACACCGCCTGCACGCGTGAGCCGCGCATGCCGACGCAGGCGCCGACCGGATCGATGCGTGGATCCTGGCTGCGCACGGCGATCTTGGCGCGCACTCCCGAGTCGCGCGCCGCGCCGAGTATCTGGATCAGGCCCTGGCCGACCTCGGGCACTTCCAGCTTGAACAGCTCGATCAGGAACTCCGGCGCCGTGCGCGTCAGAAACAGCTGCGGGCCGCGCAACTCAGCGCGTACCTCGCGCAAGTACGCTTTGACGCGATCCTGCGGCTTCAACTGCTCACGCGGGATCATGTCGGTGCGCGGCACGAAACCCTCTGCATTGCTGCCGAGGTCGACGTAGATGCCATTGCGGTCGATGCGCTTGACCACCCCATTGACCAGGGTATTGACGCGATCCTTGTAGGCGTCGACCACCTGTGCGCGCTCGGCCTCGCGCACCTTCTGCACAATCACCTGCTTGGCCTGTTGCGCGGCAATACGCCCGAAAGCCACCGATTCCATGGGTTCTTCGACGTAGCCGCCGGGCTCGGCGTCGGCGCTCAGATCATGCGCATCGTCGAGCCGCAGCTCGGCTGAAGGATTCTCGAGCTCAGTGGAATCGTCGGCAAACACTTTCCAGCGGCGGAAGGTCTCGTAATCGCCGGTCTTGCGATTGATGGCCACGCGCGCATCCCAGTCCTCACCGTGTTTCTTGCGGGTAGCCGAAGCCAGCGCTGCCTCGAGCGCCTCGAAGATGATCTCCTTGTCGACGCCCTTTTCGTTCGAAACGGCATCGACGACCATCAGAATTTCTTTGTTCATCAACAACTCCTTCCCCTCAAGACCACTGCGGTGCCAGCCGCGCACGAGCGATTTCCGCAAATTTCACCGATACCATGGCGCCATCCACAATCAATTCAATGCCTCCGGGACTAACGGCTTCGAGCCGGCCAGTGTAGCGCCGCCGTCCGTCGCGGGCGACCTGCAGCTCCAGCCAGATGCGCTCGCCGACAAAGCGCTGAAAATGCGCCGGTGTGCGCAGCACGCGGTCCAGCCCCGGCGAGGAGACTTCCAGTGTGTACGCGCTCGGCACTGGATCCTCGACATCCAGCAGCGCCGCGAGTTCGTGGCTCACACGCTCGCAATCGTCGAGTCCGACCCCATCCGGCCTATCGATAAACACGCGCAACAGCGCATGCGTCCGACCCGGGGCGTACTCCAGGTCGACCAGCTCGTAGCCCAGCTGAGCCAGCAAAGGCTCGCTCAGCGCCATCAGCTTCTCGCGCAACAGCGCCGTCATCGTCAGTGCCTGCGTCCGGGATTTGCTGCCCAAAAAAACAAAAAGCCCCATGTGGGGCTTCAGAATCAAGCACTTGGCTGCAATACCTGCAGCTTCACAGCAACAGACCCGAAGTCTGCCCCGTCCACCGGCGGGCGCGATTCTAGTACCTGCGCTCCAGGGAATTCAACCGCTAGCGAAAATTACCTGACGGCTAACCCCGATGGGGATGCAAGGCCGCCTGACGCAGCACCGCCAGGAGCTCGTCGATATCACCGGTTTTCAGCACCACTGCATCGGCGCCAGAGCGCACGCATTGCTCGTCGAGCATGGGATTTTTATGGCCGGTGTACACCACAATGACCGCCCGCGGCGCGCGCGCGCGCAAGGTCGCGATCAGCGGCAGGCTCGAACCGTCATCCAGCGACAGATCGAGCACGAAAGCGTTCGGCGAGTGCGTCTCCAGTGCCCCCAGCACCGCGCTGGAGGAACCGGCGGTGGCCAGGCAGCGGATGTCGGGTTCCGCATTGAGCAGCAGCGTCAAGGTCAGGGCCAGATCGGCGTTGTTCTCGCCGATGACCAGGCGCAGCGCTTGCTGCTGCGCTTGCACCGCCGTTGCACCCAATGGTTCAGACATGTAGCTCTCCGCCGTTCCTCCGCCCGATCTCTGGAGCGCCGATAATGGCGTGACGCGCGCGCCCTGTAAACGCTCCCGGGGCGGCCAGCGGCATCGAGGGCGTATCTGGACAAATTTGGAGAAGATTTGAACATAAGGCCCTGTGCATACAGCGGCGCTGCCCCGCAGCGCAGGCTCGCGCTATTGGCCCTGAGCATGGCGCTTGCGGCCGGGGCTGCCCTGATCGGCTGCGCGCACGTGCCGACCATGCCCGAGCCGCTGTCTGTCGAGAGCGCCGGACAGGTCAGCGTGAACGGGGCGCGCGGGCCGCTGTCGCAGCGCGAGACCAGTGCGCTGCTCAAACGACTGGCCGCCCAGACCCCAGAGGCGGATGCCCTGCAACGCCACCTGGCCATCGAGCAGGTGGTCGCCGGCGCACCGCTCTATACCGGCAATCAGGTCACCATACTGCGGGACGGAGAACAGGTCTTTGCCGCCACCTTCGCCGCCATCCATGCCGCGCAACACTATCTGTATCTGGAGTACTACACCCTCGAGGACGTCCAGCACGATGGCGAGCAGCTGGGCGAGCTGCTGATCGCGCGCCGGCAAAGCGGCCTGCAGATCACCGTGATTTACGACAGCGTCGGCTCGATATCGACGCCGCGCGAGTTCTTCGAGCGTCTGACTGCCGGCGGCATACAGGTGCTGGGATTCAACCCGATCAATCCGCTGACCAGGCACTTCTCGATCAATGACCGCGACCATCGCAAACTGCTGCTGGCCGACGGCACCATTGCCATCATCGGCGGTGTCAACCTCAGTAGCGACTACCAAAGCTTCGGCTCCGGCTCGGAGCCCAAGTCGGGCACGCGCGAACCCTGGCACGACACCGATCTGGAAATCGCCGGACCGGCGGTGCGAGAGCTCAAGCAGCTGTTCGACCAGCACTGGCAGCAGCAGGGCGGCGCTGCCTCGGCGCTGGCCGAGGGCGGCGGCCAATCCGGCGCCCAGGGCGATCAGGTGGTGCGCATTGTGGGCAGCCAGGCCGGGGGCGCGCTCTCGCCGCGTTACTACGCGACCTTGCTGTCGGCCATTCGCAGCGCCGAGGCGCACATCGATATCACGGCCGCCTACTTTGCCCCAACCCACCAGGAGCAGCGCGCTCTGATCCGGGCCGCGCGCCGCGGCATTGCGGTGCGGCTGCTGCTGCCCTCGCACAGCGACTCATTCCCGGCGCTCGCGGTGCAGCGCTCTCACTATGCGGCTTTACTTAAGGCCGGGATCAAGATCTACGAACGCGACGACGGCATTCTGCACTCCAAAACCATCGTCGTGGACGCGGTCTGGTCGGTGGTGGGCTCATCGAATTTCGATCATCGCAGCGTGCTGTTCAATGACGAGGTCGACGCCGTGGTGATCGGCAATCAGACCGGGGCTCAGATGCGGCAATTCTTTGAGCAGGACCTGCAGCACGGGCAACCCATCGATGCGCAGACCTGGAACCAGCGGCCGCTGTCGCGGCGCCTGCGCGAGCGATTCTGGCGGCTGTGGGAGACGCTACTTTGACTTCGGCGCCGGCACTGGTGCGAATACCTGCAGCTGCAGGGCGAAGCTGCCGCCGCTGTCCTGGTGCGGCACGCACTGGGTGCGATTCTGCAGCGCACGCGTGCTGAACAGTGGCAGCACCTTGTCGCGGAACTGCTCCATGAGTTCGCAATCCCCGTCCTGCAACCCGAAAGGGTGATGCGGGGCCAGCTCGACCTGGCGCCAGTCGCCGTCCACGAGCGTGTCAGCGCCCTGCGCCGTGCTGGTCAACGTGGCGCCGGGGGCCACGGGCTGCAGGGTGGAGAATTTCAGCGTCGCGCGTGCGAATCGGCTCGGAGTTCCATAGCCGCGATCGCAACCGAAGCTGATCACTTTGGCATCACTGCGAGCCCCGAGCTGACGCAGCAGCAGCTGCAGCTTTGCCTGCAGTCCGTCGCAGGAATAGGTGGTGGTGAAGCCCATGTAGACGAGTTCGGTCTCATGGGCCTGCCAGGTTCCGGGCTCTGCTTCGGCATGTGCAGGCGATACCAGCGATGCTGCGCTGACCATGGCGGCCGCGAGCAACATTACCCTGGGCAGCAGCCTGGCGAGCGGGGATTGCATGAACATGGCGCACCTCATACGGCCGGCCTGGACCGCCTGCATTAGACACTCAACGGCTCAGCGCCGTGCGGGTTGACGCCGCTATCGCGAGGCACCGGCCCGTGCCAGCGCCGCCGCCAGATCAGTCTGCAGATCCTGGCATGCCTCGATACCTACCGACAGCCGCAGCAATCCATCGGTGAGACCGGCGGCCTGGCGCGCCGATTCGCACATGGCAGCGTGGGTCATCGAGGCCGGATGCGCCACCAGGCTCTCGACCCCGCCCAGGGACTCGGCCAGCGAGAAGTAGTTGAGGCCGTCGACAAAAGCCTTGACCGCTGGAATGCCGCCGGCGAGTTCAAAAGTGACGATGGCTCCGAACCCGGATTGCTGGCGGCATGCAATCTCATGGCCTGGATGCGTCGGCAGACCCGGATAGAACACCCGTACCACCTGGGGCTGCTGCACCAGCCAATTTGCCAATTGCTGCGCGTTGCTGGCATGCACCGCCAGCCGCGCGTGCAGCGTTCGCAGTCCCCGCAAAGTCATATAGCTATCGAACGCCGAACCGGTCAGGCCAAGGCAGTTCGCCCACCAGCGCAGACGATCGTGCAGCTCGCGTGTCGCCGCGATCACGGCACCGCCGACTATATCGCTATGACCGTTGATGTATTTGGTGGTCGAATGCACCACCAGATCCGCGCCCAGCCGCAGCGGCTGCTGCCACGCCGGCGATAGAAAAGTATTGTCCACTACCACCAGCGCCCCGGCGGTGCGCCCGAGCGCCGCCACGGCGGCGATGTCGGTCAGGCGCAGCAGCGGATTGCTCGGCGTCTCGATCCACAGCATCGCTGCCGGTCGCGACAGCGCCGCGCGCAGCGCGGCTTGGTCGCCGAAATCGACGAACTCGATCTGCAGGTCACCGCGCCGATGCAGTGCATCGAATAGCCGGTAGCTGCCGCCGTAGCAATCGTGCGGCGCGATCACGCGCGGATTCGCGGGCAGAATCTGCAGGCACAACGTGACCGCACCCATGCCCGAAGCCGTGATCACGGCGCCTTCACCGCCCTCGAGGTCGGACAGCGCTGCGCCCAGCAGATCGCGGGTCGGATTGCCCGAGCGAGAGTAGTCATAAGCGCGCTTGTCGCCATAACCACGGAAGGCGTAGGTCGCGCTCAGATGAATCGGCGGCACCACCGCGCCGGTCACATCGTCACTCTCCATGCCGGCTCGGACCGCGCGCGTTATGGGATCAGCGGGCTCACTCACTTAGGGCTCTCCGTACAGACACTGGAATATGGGCTGCAGCTGTTGCGCCTCCTTGAGGAAGCCGTCGTGGCCATGCGGTGAGGACAGTTCATGCAGCCGCGCATGCGGCAGACGCGAGGCCAGCGCGTACATATCGCCGATGGGCACCAGCTGATCCTCGCGCACCGCCACCAGGGTCGTGGGCACGCCGATGCGCCGGGCATCGACCGCATGCAGATCGATGGATTCGGACAGACACAGGAAAGACTCCGGCAGATAGCGCGCGGCATAGTCGCGCCCGCGCGCCATCAGGTACTGCTCGACCGGAAATACGAATCGGCTGTCGTTAGAGCTGGGCGCGAACGCGAAGCGCGCGGCGAACTCCTGCGGGCTGCGATAGGTCGCCATGGCCAGCGCCCGCGCCAACTCGAGCCCCTCCGCGGGCCGTCCCGCCGACAGCGCAAAGCGCACGATGCGCCGCTGCACGCTGCGCCAGGCCGTCGCCATCGGGTGCGTCCGATCGGCGGCGCTGAGCACCAGCAACTGCTCGACGCGCCCGGGGTAGCGCTCGGCAAATGCCAGCGCCACCATGCCGCCGTAGGAGGCACCGACGATGGCGCGCAGGCGCTCGATCCGAAGATGATCGATCAGCCCACGTAACGCCTCGGCCTGATCGTAGCTGGACAGACTCGGAAACTCGCTGCCGGCGCTCGGTCCGCTCGATTGGCCGCTGGCGCCCAGGTAGTCGATGCCCAGCACGCGCAGCCGGCTGCTGTCGAGCGCACGACCGGGTCCGGCCAGTGCCGACCACCAGCCTTCGCCCGGGGACTGGGCATCGAATACGCGCCGGTGGGCCGAGATTCCGCCCAGAGCCACCACCACCGGGGCACCGGCAGCACCGTCCAGACGCCATCCGAGCCGGGCCTGCTCGAGGCTGCCGCCGTGATGCAGCGCAAACCGCCCGGGCCAAGGCCATACGTCCTGCTCGGCCTGCGAGGCCGCGGCCGGGCCATCAAGCGCCGAGGGATCGGTAATGTTGGGGGCGAAATTCAAACCATGCTCCGCAGTGCCTGTCGTGCGTCATCCCGGCACTCCTGCGGATCGGCGTCTGGACGGCCGCGCCCCGGCGTTTGGCGAGGTGCAGCACATCGGTCGGCCCTCATCTATCGGCCCCGGCCTCATGGCCGGGCACCGCAGGAGTTGGCACCATGTCGGATGTCCGACGGTTGCCCCGGCGTCGAAGGGCCTTTCCCTCAGCCGGTCTCGATGAGTGCCTGGAAGTCTAGAGGGCAGCGGCCGGAGCGGTCAAGCGCCGCACCGGGCGGCTTGCGTACGTTGTCACAATACGCTAGTGTAATAACGTATTAATACATCAGAGCATGCGGCCCAATCCATGAAATCCCACCGGCTGCTGTCGGCACGGCAGGAGGCGCTGGCCGAGCGCAACCTGGTTGCGGCCATTGTTACCCTGCGCAGCGTCGAGGAATGCCGTGCGTTTCTGCGCGACTTGTGCACGCCGGCGGAGCTGCAGGCCATGGCCGACCGGTGGGCGGTGGTCGAGTGCCTGCGCCGCGGTCTGCCCTACCGCGAAATTCATCGTCAGACCGGCGTCAGCGTCACCACAATCGGACGGGTCGCGCGCTATCTGGCCTCCGGCAACGGCGGCTATGTCCTGGCAGCGCAGCGCGTGGACGGAGCCCAGCATGGATAAGCCGGCACGCATCAAACTCGCAGTGCAGAAGTCCGGCCGCCTGACCGAGCCATCGCTCGACCTGCTCGCCCGCTGCGGCCTGAAACTCGCGCGCGGCAAGGACCAGCTCATGGGTTTCGGCGAGAACATGCCGCTCGACGTATTGTTCGTGCGCGACGACGACATTCCGGATCTGGTGCAGGAAGACGTGTGCGATCTGGGTCTGGTAGGGCGCAACGTACTGGAAGAGAAGAGCCTGGCGTTGGCCGCACGCGGTACACCCGCGCGCTTTCAGGCGCTGCGCACGCTCGATTTCGGACGCTGCCGGCTCAGTCTGGCCGTGCCCCTCGAGTACCACTATGCCGGCCTGCCGTCGCTGCAGGGCCAACGCATCGCCACCACTTACCCGTACCTCTTGGGTCGATTCCTCGAGCAGCATGGCATCGCCGCCGAGATCGTCACGCTCTCGGGCGCGGTGGAGATCGCGCCGCGACTGGGGCGTGCGGATTTGATCTGCGATCTGGTCTCGACCGGCTCGACGCTGCAGGCCAATCATCTGCGCGAAGTGGCGACCGTGCTCGAGAGCCACGCGGTATTGATTCGCACTCCGATCGCGCTGGCGAGCGAAAAAAATGAGTGGGTTGAGCGGCTGCTGCTGCGCATCGAGGGCGTCGAGCAGGTCAAGGAGAGCAAGTACATCATGCTGCATGCACCGCGCTCGGCACTGCCGGCCATCAGACTGCTGCTACCGGGCAGCGAGTCGCCAACGATCATACCGCTCGAAGGTTCACCGGACCGCGTCGCCGTGCATGCGGTGTGCCGCGAGAATGTGTTCTGGGAGACGCTCGAGAGTCTGAAGAAGGCCGGCGCCAGTGCTTTGCTGGTGCTGCCGGTCGAGAAGATGTTGGCTTAGCAGCGTGATGCAGATCCTCGACTGGCAGGCTTTGGATTCACCGCAGCGGCGCCTGGCGCTGGCGCGCCCGGCGGCAGAACTTCAGTTGCAGACCGCGATGCAGGCGCAGGCCATCATCGATGCGGTGCGCGCACAGGGGGATGCCGCGCTCACCTACTACGCACGCGAATTCGATGGCGTGGAGCTCACGCGGCTTGAGGTTACGCGCGCGGAATTCGCTGCGGCGCGCGCGCAATTGCAGCCCGCGCAGCTCGCGGCACTGGAGCGCGCGATGGCCAATGTGGATCTGTTCCATCGCGCCGCATTGCCGGCCTCGCTGGCGCTGGCAGTACAACCGGGCGTGCAGTGCGAGCGGCTCATACGTCCGATCACGGCCGTGGGCCTGTACGTTCCGGCCGGCTCAGCGCCGCTGCCCTCCACGGTGCTGATGCTGGCGGTGCCGGCGCGTATCGCCGGCTGCCCGCGGCGCGTGCTGTGCACGCCACCGCAGCGCGATGGTCTGGCCAGCGCGGCCGTGCTGGTGGCCGCGCAGCTGTGCGGCATCGAGCAGGTGTTCAAGATCGGTGGCGCCCAGGCTATAGCTTCCCTCGCTTACGGTACCGAAAGCGTACCGAAAGTGGCCAAGATCTTTGGCCCCGGCAACCCCTGGGTCACGGCGGCCAAACAATTGGTGGCGGCCGATCCGGCCGGCGCTGCGCTCGATATGCCCGCGGGCCCCTCGGAAGTGCTGGTGATCGCCGATGACAGCGCGAGCGCGGAATTCGTCGCCGCCGACCTGCTGGCGCAGGCCGAGCACGATGCGCGCTCGCAGGTTCTGCTGGTCACGACTTGCGCCGTGCTGGCGCAGCAAGTGGCCGACGCAGTGGCGCGGCGCCTGCGGGATCAGTCGCGGCTGCCGATCCTGCAGCAATCGCTGGCCGAGTCGCGCATCCTGATCGTGCCGGATCTGCACACGGCGCTGGCCGTCAGCGAAGCCTATGCGCCCGAACATCTGATGATCCAGACGCGCGACCCGCGCGCGCTGCTGGCCGGTGTACACAACGCCGGCTCGGTCTTTCTGGGCAACTGGTCGCCCGTGACCATGGGCGACTACTGTTCCGGCACCAACCATGTGCTGCCGACCTACGGCTATGCGCGCGCCTACAGCGGACTGTCGGTAGTGGACTTCACGCGACGCATGACGGTCCAGGAACTCACTGCCCAGGGTTTGCGCGATCTGGGGCCCACCGCCGCCACGCTGGCGCGGCTCGAGGGCCTGGATGCACACGCCGAGGCCGTCGACCTGCGCCTCGAGGCGTTGCGATCGCAGTGTTCTGCATGAGCTGGCTGACCGAGATCGCGCGTCCCGAGATCCGCACGCTGCGAGCCTATGAGCATGCCCCGTGGGAGCCTGGGCTGGTGCGTCTGCATGCCAATGAACTGCCGTGGCGAGCCCTCGGCGATACCTCGCAGGCGGGCCTCAACCTCTACCCCGAACCGCATCCGCATGCGCTGACCGCGGCACTGGCGCGCTTCTATGGCGTCGAGGCGCCGATGCTATTGGCCTGCCGCGGCAGCGATGAGGCCATCGATCTGCTGATGCGCAGCTACTGCCGCGCCGGCGTCGATGCCGTGATCGTGTGTCCGCCGACTTTCGGCATGTACGCCGTGGCCGCACGCGTGCAGGGGGCAGCCGTGATCGAGGTGCCGTTGCGGCGTGAGGCCGGCTTTGACTGCGATTTCGAGTCGGTATACGCGCAGTGCGCGCACGGCGTGAAACTGGTGTTCCTGTGCTCGCCCAACAACCCGACCGGCAACCGCTTCAACACCGAAGCGATCATGGCACTGGCGCGCGCGCTGCAGGGCCGTGCGCTGGTGGTGGTGGACGAAGCCTATGTCGAATTCGCCGATGCCGCTTCGCTGATCGCACAGCTTGCGGCGCAGCCCGGGTTGATCGTGCTGCGCACGCTATCCAAGGCCTACGCGCTGGCCGGGGCACGCTGCGGCGCACTGATCGCACACCCGGATGTGGTGGCGCTATTGCGCAAGGTCATACAGCCCTATGCGCTCACGCAGCTGACCATCGAGGCGGTGTTCAGGATGCTCGAGCCTGCGGCGCTGGCCGAGGCGCGCGAGCGCGCCGCAGCCATCAAGGCCGAGCGCGCGCGCGTCAGTGCAGCGCTGCGTACGCTCGCCGGCGTACGCCAGGTGTGGCCCAGCGAGGCCAATTTTCTACTGGTGGAATTCGACGATGCGCCCGCCGCGCTGCGGCGCGCGCGCACTGCCGGATTGCTGGTGCGCGATCTGCACTCGACCCCGGGATTGGCCCAGGCTGTGCGCATCAGCATCGGCAGCCCGCAACACAACGATCGACTACTCGCGAGCCTGGCATGAAGGAACTGCCGATATTGTTTGTCGATCGCGACGGCACCTTGATCGAAGAGCCGCACGATGAGCAAGTCGACAGCCTCGACAAGATCCGGCTGCTTCCCGGGGTATTCGCGGCGTTGCAAACGTTGCAGCACGCCGGATATCGCCTGGTGATGGTGAGCAACCAGGACGGGATTGGCAGCGAACGCTTCCCACGCGAGCGCTTCGAGCAGGCGCATGAATTCGTGCTGCACCTGTTCGGCTCTCAGGGCATCGAATTCGATGCCGTGTTCGTCTGCCCGCACTTCGCCCATGACGAGTGCCAATGCCGCAAGCCGCGCACCGGCCTCGTGAGCGCCTATCTGCAAACCCACAGCATGGATCGCGAACGCAGTGCCATGATCGGCGATCGCGACACCGATATGGAATTCGCGCGCCAGCTTGGTATTCGGGGCCTGCGTGTAAGCAGCCGCGGCACCGAAGCCGAGAGCTGGCCGGCGCTGGTGCAGGCGCTGCTGGCGCGCCGCGCGACGGTCACACGATCCACGCGCGAGACCGCAGTGGAAGTCACGGTCGGGCTCGACAGCAGCGCCGCCAGCCAAATTGACACCGGTATTGGCTTCTTCGATCACATGCTGGAGCAATTGGCCAAGCACGGCGGCTTCGAACTGCAATTGCGCTGCCGCGGCGATTTGCACATCGATGAGCACCACACGGTGGAGGACTGCGCGCTGGCAATCGGCGAGGCACTGCGGCGCGCGCTGGGCGACAAGAGCGGCATCGGCCGCTACGGCTTCCTGCTGGCCATGGATGAGAGCGAAGCTCAGGTGGCGCTGGACCTGTCGGGGCGGCCTTATTTTGTATTCGAAGGCCGTTTCGGCCGCGAACAGGTCGGCGCACTGCCCAGCGAGCTGGTGCCGCACTTCTTCCGCTCACTGGCCGACGCGCTGGGTGCGGCGCTGCACCTGTCGGTGCGCGGCGAAAACACCCACCACATGATCGAGGCCTGCTTCAAGGGCGTCGGCCGGGCGCTGCGCCCCGCGCTGCGCCGCGAAGGCCACGATCTGCCGAGCACCAAAGGGGTGTTGTGAGTCCGTCGGCCGATGTGGCCATCATCGACAGCGGCGGCGCCAACCTCGCCTCGCTGCGCTTTGCGCTCGATCGCCTGGGCGCAAGTTCGCTGGTCAGCGCCGACCCGGCGCTGATCGCCGCGGCGCCGCGCGTGATGCTGCCGGGCGTCGGCGCGGCCGCCGATGCCATGGCGCGCCTGCGCGCGAGCGGGCTGGATCGGCTGATTCCGCAGCTGCGCGCGCCATTGCTCGGTATCTGTCTGGGGATGCAGCTGCTGTTCGAACACTCGGCCGAAGGCGACACGCAATGTCTGGGTGTGATCGGCGGCCGAATCGGACGCCTGCAGTCGTCCCCGGGATTACCAGTGCCGCACATGGGTTGGAACACTCTGCAGCAGCGGCGCGAGGACCAGCTGCTGGCCGGCATCGGCGCCGAGGATCGGCTGTATTTCGTGCACAGCTTCGCCGCGCCGGTGTGCGAGCGCACGCTCGCCTCGGTGCACTACGGCACAGCGTTGTGCGCCATGGTCGCGCGCGATAATTTTCGCGGCGTGCAGTTTCATCCCGAGCGCTCCTCGACGGCCGGCGCGCGCATCCTGCGCAATTTTCTCGCACTTTAAATGCTGCTGATCCCCTCAATCGATCTGCGTGCCGGGGCCTGCGTGCGTCTGCTGCACGGCGATTTTGCCGCCGAAACGCGCTATCCGCTCGATGCGCACGAACTGCTGGGTCGCTATGGCGCGCTGGGTGCGAGCTGGCTGCATGTGGTGGATCTGGATGGTGCGCGCGACGGCACGCTCGGCAACGCTAGCCTGATCCATGCGCTGGCCGCGCAACCGGCATTGTGCCTGCAGGTGGGCGGCGGCGTACGCGATGCCGCAGTCATCGACGATCTGTTCGCGCATGGTGTCGCGCGAGTGGTCATCGGCAGCGCCGCGGTGGAGCGGGCTCATGAGGTGGCTCGCTGGCTGCAAAGCTACGGCCCCGAGCGCATCTGCATCGCCTTCGACGTACGGCTCGATGGCCTCGGCGTGCCGCGTCTGCATACTCGCGGCTGGCAGCAGCAGACGGCACTGTCGCTCTGGGACGCAATGGCCGAATTTTCCGGCCATGGCCTGCGGCACGTGCTGTGCACCGACATCGACCGCGACGGTGCCCTCGAAGGCCCGAATCTTGCGCTCTACCGCGAGGCTCTGCGGCGCTTTGCGCACATCCAGTGGCAGGCCTCGGGCGGCATCGCCAACGGCGGCGACTTGCGCGCGCTGGCGGCGCTGGGCGTACCGGCTGCGATCAGCGGCAAGGCCCTGCTGGAACAGCGCATTGCAGTCGAGGAGCTGCGGTCATTCTTGCCAAACGCATAATCCCCTGCCTTGATGTCAGAGATGGCCAGGTGGTCAAAGGCGTGCGGTTTCGCGATCACCGCGTGGTCGGTGACATACTCGAGCTGGCCAGTCGCTATCGCGACGAGGGCGCCGATGAACTGGTGTTCTATGACATCACCGCAAGTCCCGAAGGCCGCTCGGTCGACCGCGACTGGGTCACGCGGGTGGCGCGCGTGCTCGATATCCCGTTCTGTGTCGCGGGCGGTATTCGCTCGGTGCAGGATGCCGAACAGGTGCTCAATGCCGGGGCCGAGAAAATCTCGGTGAACTCCCCGGCGCTGTCGGATCCGCAGCTCATCGATCGCCTGAGCGCGCGCTTCGGCGCCCAGTGCGTGGTGGTCGGCATCGACAGCCAGAGCACCGCCGAGGGCTATCGGGTTTATCAATTCACCGGCGATCCTTCGCGCACCCTCGATTCCGGTCGCGACACACTCGACTGGGCGCGCGAAGTGCAGCAGCGAGGCGCGGGCGAGATTGTGCTCAACTGCATGGCCGCCGACGGCACGCGCCACGGCTACGACATCGAGCAGCTGCGCAGTGTTCGCGCGCTGTGCCAGGTGCCACTGGTTGCCTCGGGCGGCGCCGGCAGCAGCGCGCATTTCCAGCGCGCCTTTCAGGACGCGCAGGTCGATGCGGCGCTGGCCGCGAGTGTCTTTCACAGCGGCGCGATCGGCATCGGCGATCTCAAGCGCGAACTGCGCCGCGGCGGCGTCGAGGTACGGCTATGAATGTGTCGGTCGAGAATCTCGAGCGCATCGACTGGGACAAAGGCGCCGGCCTGGTGCCGGCGATCGTGCAGCATGCGGACAGCGGCAGTGTGCTGATGCTCGGCTACATGAATCGCGAGGCGCTGCGAGCCACCCTCGAGAGCGGACGGGTCGTGTTCTTCAGCCGCTCAAAGCAGCGCTTATGGCAGAAAGGGGAAACCTCCGGACACTATCTCGAGCTGCGCGCCGCGCGCCTGGACTGCGATGCCGATACGCTGCTGCTGAGCGCACAGCCCGCCGGCCCGGTGTGCCACACCGGCAGCGCAAGCTGCTTTGGCGATGAACCGCTGCTGGCCGCGACACCCCTGAGCTTCCTGGCGAGCCTGGAACAGATTATCGCCCAGCGCAGCGCCGAGACTCCCGAGGGCAGCTACACCGCGCGCCTGATCCAGAGCGGCGTACGTCGCGTGGCCCAGAAGGTCGGCGAGGAAGGCCTGGAAGTCGCGCTCGCCGGCTGCGGCGAGCAGGACGGCGCACTGCTGGGCGAATGCGCCGACCTGCTCTATCACCTGCTGGTGCTGTTGCGCATGCGCTCGCTCAACCTCGCTCAGGTCATTGAGGTGCTGAAGGTTCGTCACGCGCACAGCCGCTCCACCGCAACGCACGACCCCGGCTAGACTGCGCTGGTGCGCGCGCCGCCCACGGCCCTCAAACCGGTGAGGGGTTTCGTTCCGCAAACTGCCGCTGATGCCAGTACGGATAGGCGGGCGTCACCTCGCTGGCCGCGTTCAGTCGCTGCATCTGCTCCGCCGTCAGGCTCCAACCCACGGCCCCCAGATTCTGCTGCAACTGCTCCTCGTTTCGGGCACCGATAATCACCGTCGATACCGTCGGGCGTTGCAGCAGCCAGTTCAGGGCGATCTGCGGCACGCTCTTGCCCGTCTCGGCGGCGATCTGGTCGATGGCATCGACCACCCGATACAGGTAATCCTCACTCACCGGCGGTCCGGCGGCGGCGGTCTTGGGCAGGCGGCTGAGCTTCGGCAAGGGCTGGCCGCGGCGAATCTTGCCGGTCAGGCGACCCCAGCCGAGCGGACTCCACACCACGGCCCCTATGCCTTGGTCCTGGGCCAGTGGCATCAACTCCCACTCGTAG
>Ga0302324_100015244_pt1 | contig 15420 bp, 7 predicted proteins | sample Palsa_T0_1_FD_201949 | JGI IMG/M metagenome (GOLD analysis project Ga0302324, IMG submission 201949) | Peat permafrost microbial communities from Stordalen Mire near Abisko, Sweden - Palsa_T0_1 | ecosystem: Environmental > Terrestrial > Soil > Palsa > Peat permafrost | place: Sweden: Abisko...
CACCTGGCTGCCCCCGATTTGGTCCGGCCCGGAACCTCCCAAATAAGTCAGATACGTAAACACCGGATCGATAACAAGCGTCCGGGCGCGGTCGTACTTGCCCAGCAGGAAGCGGACTTTTCCGCCAGAGATGGTGTACCCGGCATCTACAGTTGTCTTGCCGCCGTCAATAATCTGATATACGACCGGCTTCCGCAGAACCAGATCGCCGTCAGCCAGTTTTAGTGAAACATTACCCTCGATGTCCAGACTCGGGGTCACGCCGGTAAGCCCAAGCGAAATTTGCTTGGGGTCCGCACCCGGAGCGACCACGAAATCGTACTCCAATTGCCGTTGGTTGCCGTAGAAAACGGCGTCAATGCCTGGATAGATACCCCGGTACTTCACTTTGCCATAAGCACCGATTCCGCTGCGCCACTTCTTCGGATCGTTACCGATGTAATAGTTGGCCGCGCCCGGAAGTATATCCGCGCCGGAAACTTGCGCCTTGCGGTCGGCGCCAAGCAGCTCCATGCGGAAAACCGACGGCGGAGCTTTGACACCAGCTAGCGTCCGCAGCGAGAAGACAACTTCGTTGGATGTAAGAAACAACGAATAGCCGTCGCCGCGGGATAGAAACTTTACTTGGCTGTCAGTTTGGCCCTGATTGGCCTCGAAGCTTAAGGGCACGGCCAGTAGGGCCGCCTTAGCCGGTTTCACGTTGGTCGGGTTTTCCGGTGAATCCCCGAATATGTGCCCGGCAGTTAAGCTCCAAAGAACGATGGACATCAGGATGATTCCGGCCGTGCGCGCCGTGGAGCCGGCGTGGGCTGACAAAGTTCGCTCGCTCGTCATTTGCTTTTCCTCCGTCAGTTGCACCCTGCACACTAATCGCTTCCTGCCCTTTTTGGTCATTGACTGTTTTTTGATGCAGTTCGATGGACTGTTTGAAGAGCAACAGACGCGCCCTCACTGCGCTCTCCAATTCCGTAAGTCGGGCCTCCAGCCCAGAGTTGTCCCCAACAGCCTCACGCAGGGTGGCGAACCTGGCAAGTCCGGAACTGCTCTTCGATTCGAAAAGGCGAATTTGTGCCGCGTCCCCTACGCCACGTATGTGCGTCTGGCCGCGCCGGCCACCGTAAAGTCAGAACGTAAGGATTCGCTTTAAATCGAGGACCGCCCTCGTATGTGAAACCCAGCGGTCCTTTTCGGCCAGACGGCGGTTCTCAACGAGCGAGAACCAGCCCATTGTAACAAGTAACGATAGTGCTAATAACATGGCGCGGTTGATTTTAGCTTTTAGGCTGAGAGGCTTTTGTTCCGCTTGTTTGGCGGTCGATCAGAAACTAATCGGCAAAACCAACGTAAGGGCCATCCAAGAACGTTAGAGTCTAACGCGTCGTGAAATTCTCGCCTTCGTGTCGCCTTATTTTGCGGGTTATTTCTCGCATTGCTTTGCGCTCTGGTCTTTGCTCCATCCAAGGGTGGCATCCGCGTCACCTCGTTGAGTACTAAGAAGGCGGTAGGCACGTGAACCGGATCGAGTTGGGGAACGGGGGCGGCCAATTTGCGCTTCTGGCCCACCGCGTGCAACTTGTAATCGCGTTACGTCGTTTCTGTCCCGAATTGCCGCACTTACCGTCCTGGCAGCCGCCGTAGCCTGCGCCGACGTTCCACAACGGTACGGCCGAAGCGACCTGCGCGACGTGGGACGCCCACGCTCGTCGACGACCTTCTGACGCGCACGCAGGCGCCCCGCACCAACGGCCCGTCGAGCAGAGGCCGGCAGCAAACGCCGGCGTCATTTCGATGCCGCGGCTCGGCGGCCTGCCTCATCGCTACGGCTGGCGAGAAGCGGCATAAAGCTCTCCGCGCACGAGATCACTCGCGGTGCCGCCATCATAGAGATGCCCGACGACGGCTGCAGAACCGCAGGTGTTGCCAAAAAGGAAGGACCCGCCAGCGCCGCAGCCAATGTCTGCCGGACCATTGCTAACAACTCGCCGGAATCTTCGCTCACATTTCGCTCGTGGTTACTCCGCATTCACTTTATTTCGAGGAAAGCTACAATCAATCAATAGTGTTTCGAACGTTTACCTGGGCCGCGGCAGCGCTGGCGGCCGCCATTCTCGCATATCGCGTTGCCGGCGCCGGGGAGTCCGTTGCACTCGTTCGCTTTGAAGACCTGGTCCAGAAGTCGGGTATCGATTTTGTTCTGCACAACTGCCCCACGCCCCAGAAGCACATGATCGAGACCATGGCTGGCGGTCTCGCCGCCTTCGACTACGATGGCGACGGACGTCCCGACATCTTCTTCACCAATGGTGCGGCGCTGCCTTCGCTTGAGAAGACGGGACCGCAATATTGGAACCGCCTCTATCACAACGAAGGCAACATGAAATTCCGCGACGTGACTCAGGAAGCGGGCGTCGCCGGTGAAGGTTATTCCATGGGCGCCGCGGCTGGCGATTACGACAACGACGGTCACGCAGACTTATTCGTCGCAGGTGTGAACCGCAATATCCTCTATCACAACCTGGGGAACGGGCGGTTCGAAGACGTGACGACAAAGGCCGGCATCCGCGGCGGCGGGTGGGCGGTTGCCGCCGGGTGGTTTGACTACGACAACGACGGATTTCTCGACCTATGGATTGTCCATTACACTGACTGGCATCCAGGGTCTTCGGCCGACGATCGCTTTTGCGGTGATTCCCAACGGGGCATCCGTATTTATTGCCATCCTAAGTATTTCGAGGGTCTGGCGAGCACGCTATATCATAATCGCGGCAACGGCACATTTGAAGACGTCTCCGAAAGGGCCGGCATCGCGGCGTTTCGGGGCCGCGGCATGAGCGTCGCTTTTGCCGACTACGACCATGATGGTTACCCGGATGTCTTTGTCACCAATGACAACATGCCCAATTTCCTCTTCCACAACCGCGGCAACGGCACATTTGAAGAAGTGGCGCTGCTCGCCGGTGTTGCGCTCCGCGGCGACGGCAAGCCGGTCGCCAGCATGGGCACGGACTTTCGGGATTACGATAACGACGGGTGGCCCGATATTTCCGTGGTGGCGCTGGCAGGCGAAACTTTTCCGCTGTTTCGCAACAGTGGGAAGGGAAGCTTCGATGATGCCACCTACGCGAGCCGATTGGGGGGACTTAGTCTGCGCCACAGCGGTTGGGGCACGGGTTTTTTCGATTTCAACAACGATGGCTGGAAGGATCTGTTTACTACGAACTCGCACGTCAACGACCGGGTCGAGCTGTTTGAGCCTGCCGTATATAAGGAGCCCGACACGGTTTACGTAAATCTTGGTAATGGAACCTTCGCCGACGCCTCCGCGGATGCGAACTTGACCGAAGCGAAGGCGCATCGCGGTAGCGCCTTCGCCGACTTTGACGGCGATGGAAAGATCGATATCGTCGTTTCGTCACTCGAAGGGGCAGTCGAACTATGGCACAACGTCAGCCCCGCGCCGAATCACTGGATCGAGCTGAAGCTTACGGGAACGCACGCCAACCGTGACGGCATTGGAGCTCGCATACGTATCGGCGATCAACACAACGACATGACCAGCGCGGTGAGCTACGCTTCGTCTAGTTTAGTCCCCGTACATTTCGGACTGGGCAGGCTAGGCACGGTGGATCGGATAGAGATTATCTGGCCCGGTGGTAAGCATCAGACCCTCGAGAACGTTAAAGCCGACCAAGTGCTGTCTGTTCGCGAGCCGCAATAGAGTGCGGATATCACGTATATCAGGAGATATACTGATCGAATGCGTTCCCCTTTTTGCGCCGTTTTCTGGCTCCTGGCTGTGACTCCCGCGCTAGTGGCGAGCGCGGCTCCGGCGGCGTCCCAGGTCACTTTCTACCGAAACATCGCGCCGATCGTATATCGGGAGTGCGCGCCCTGCCACCGGCCAGGCGAGTCGGCGCCATTTTCGCTCCTCACCTACGAAGACGTCAAACGCCGCGCCGCGCAGATCGCCGATGTTACCAAGCGGCGTTATATGCCGCCCTGGCAGCCGGAAAAAGGTTATGGCGATTTCGCGGAGGAGCGCCGCTTGAGTGACGCTCAAATCCAACTGATCCGGCAATGGGTGGATCAGGGTGCCCTGCCGGGATCCATGGCGCATGCACCGGCGGCTCCGAAATTCAAGTCGGAATGGCAATTGGGAACGCCCGACCTGGTACTCCACGTAGCGCAGCCCTATCAGCTCCGCGCCGATGGACCCGAGGTATTTTGGAACTTTGTTATTCCGGTGCCGATCACGGCTACGCGATGGGTAAAGTCAATGGAGGTCCGCCCGGGAAATGCCCGTGTTTTCCATCACGCGAACGTGATCATCGATCGTGCGCGCTCGTCTCAGCGGCATGAGGAAAAACCGGGCGCCGGGTTTCCCGGAATGGATCTGACGGTTCAGGAAGACACCTTCGATCCCGACAGCCATTTCCTCTCCTGGAAGCCCGGCAGTGAACCGGTAGTCGAACCCGACGGCATGGCATGGCGCGCCGATCCTGGCATGGATCTGGTGCTGAACGTTCATCTTAGGCCGTCCGGAAAGCCCGAGATCATCAACCCCATGATCGGTCTCTACTTCACCGACAAGCCACAGACGAAATTTCCGATGCTGGTGCAACTCGAGCATGACGGCGCCATCGACATCCCGCCGGGCGATCGCGATTTCCTGCTGACTGACGATTTCCGGGCTCCCATGGATCTGACCGTGCTTGCCGTGTACCCGCACGCGCACTACCTGGCCACACTGATGGAGGGCTATGCCACGCTACCGGACGGCACGCGCAAGTGGCTGGTTCGTATTCCAAAATGGGACTTGAACTGGCAGGGCGTCTATCGCGCCAGGGAGCCGATTTTTTTGCCGGCCGGGACCGTAATCTCGATGCGTTATCACTACGACAACTCGAGCGAAAACGTGCGCAACCCCAGCAATCCGCCTAAGCGCGTCACTGTAGGCAACTCCGCCACCGACGAGATGGGCCATCTCTGGTTGCAAGTGTTACCGGTAGGACGGGGCGACCAGCGGGCCGTGTTGCAAGGGGCGCTGATGCGGCAGCGGCTACAGAAGTACCCTGGAGACTTTTCCGCCAACTTCAGTCTGGGGGCTCTGTTGCTGGACCAGGGCGATGCCGCCGGCGCCATTCCTTATTTTGAAAAGGCAGGGAACGCTCAGCCTGACAGCGCCCTCGCCATTAACGAATTGGGGGTTGCGCTGTTAACCGCGTCAAAGCCGCTCGAAGCAGGACAACGGTTCCAGCGCGCCCTCCAGCTCGATCCAAAGTTCACGGACGCACGCTATAATCTCGCAAGCGTGGAAGCTGCCGGCGGCCAATGGCAACCTGCCGCAGCCGATTTCAAGCAGGCGCTTGTCGAAGACCCTGCCAACGCGAAAGCGCGGCAGCATTTGGGTGAAGTGCTGTTGCTCTGGGGGGACGAGCTTGCCGACTCGGGCCACTTCGATCAGGCGGTTCTGCGCTATCGCGAGTCCCTCGCCTATCGCCCCACCGATGCCGAACTGCACACCAGCCTGGGTATGGCGCTCGCGAAGCTGGCACGGCTGAATGAAGCAAGGTCGGAGTTCGAAGCGGCGTTGCGCATCGATTCCGGGTTTCAGCCGGCCCGGCAAGCCCTGGCGGCCATCCAAGGCAGGTGACGAATAGATCGCTATTTTCGAGCGTTTCCCGGCAAAAGTCCCGCTAATAGGTGAATCGGGCGGAAGAGATGGATGTATTCGCGGCAGGTACCTAAAAAATATCTCAAAAATCTATTGCAGCCAAACGCTGAGCTGTCATATAATCCCCCCAATAGCTAACGGTTTCACTGACTGTCAAGCTGGTGGTTACACCGGTTGGCGGTTCGGTATGTCAGATTTTGGGTGGGACTCGAAGAAAAATGGGCTGTCGGTTTGAGTGTATGAGGGCTCATATATATGCGGCTGGCCGCATGCGACGGACTTCGAACTTGGCCGATCGGTCACTTTCGCCCCGGTTTTGCCGTCCATCTTCATCCCACGCTCACGAGGAAAAAACTCGGCAGAAAAAGGGAATTCAAGGGCATTCAAGGAGATTCCTATGACCCAGCGTATTCGTTCCAAGCCGGAGATGTGCCTTCCGCTCCTGGCCGTGCTGCTCATCGTGGTTGCCGGTTCCATCCATTCGCCAGCTTTTGGCCAGAATCTCTACGGCTCGCTGGTGGGTACGGTCACGGATCAAAGTGACGCGGTTGTTCCCGGCGCCATCATCAGTGTCGTCGACAGTCAGACCGGTCAGACACGCCAGGAGACGTCGGATTCAGGCGGCCGTTACAGCCTGGTCAACCTCCTTCCCGGCACCTACACGGTCACAGCCGTCGCCAAAGGCTTTCGAACCGTGGAGCAAGCGGGTTTCGCGATCACACCGAACACTGTCAACCGTCTCGACCTTCACCTCGAAATCGGCGAAGCAAACCAAACGGTAACAGTCTCGGCGGACGCGGTTCAACTCCAGACGGATAAGGCGGATACGCACACGGAAATTACCTCCGAGGGCATCGTGAATATGCCACTGGGCGGCTTTCGGAACTATCAGGCCCTGATCGATCTGGTGCCCGGTGCGACGCCGTCGACATTCCAAAATTCGATCACCGATACGCCCGGGCGCGCGCTGCACACGAACATCAACGGCGGCAATGCGCAAACCAATATCACGCAAATCGATGGTGCCGAGAGCATCAACGTCTGGCTGCCTCATCATGTGGGCTATGTAGTGCCGGCGGAGGACGTCGAAGTTGTAAACGTCACGACCAGCGCGGCGGATGCCGACCAAGGGCTGGCCGGCTCTTCGGCCATCACCCTGGTGACCAAGTCCGGAGACAACCAGATTCATGGCAGCGCTTTCGAATTCGACAACAACCAGCACCTCAACGCGCGGAACTTTTTCGCGACGGACAAGCCGGTTGCCATCTATAACAACTACGGCGGCACTTTGGGCGGTCCGATTCGCAAGAATAAGTTGTTCTACTTCATGAGTTTCGACGGGACCAATCAGAAGATAGCCGCGAACGGATTTTACACCGTGCCCACCGACGATCAGCGCAGCGGCAATTTCAGCGCGTATCTGACGGGCCCCAACGCAACCACGATCTACAACCCATTCACTGGAAATGCCGACGGTACCAATCGGCAGCCGTTCGCCGATAACATCATTCCGCAGGCACTGATCAGCCCGATCGCGCAGAAGCTCCAGGCTTATTATCCGGAGCCGAACCTTCCCGGTATTGCCAACAACTACTACGCTTCCGGCGGACCCATTCTGAACCGCTATCAGACCGACGGCAAACTCAACTGGAATCGCACGCAGAAGCATAGTATCTTCCTCAAGTATGGAGAGATGATCGCGACCTCGGGCGGCCAGGGCATCTTCGGAGTAGCGGGCGGTCCCGCGCCGGGCGCGGATCCAGGTTTAGGCCACACCAATGTTTACGTCGCGACCGTTGGGACTACCTATACCTTCACGCCTAACCTCGTGTTTACCGCAAGCCTCGGTTTGAACCGCCTGGACCAAACCGTCATCTCGGATGACTATGGAAAGAACTACGGCACCATCCTCGGAATTCCCGGCCTGAATGGCAACGACATCCGGGACAGCGGTTTCCCGGACGTCAGCATTGGCGCATACACGGGATTCGGCGTTCCGGATTGGATGCCGTTGTTCCGTCACGATGAAACGTTCACCCAAAGCGACAGCATGACCTGGACCAAGGGCGCGCACGAGTTTCGCTTCGGCTTCGACCTGATCCGGCATCACTTGAACCATTGGCAACCTGAATTGAGCGTCGGCGGCCCGCGCGGTCTGCTGGACTTCAACGGTCAGACTACGACACTCAATACCGGCGACGGCAATGCCTCATCCGAAAACCAGCTCAACGCCTATGCCCAGATGCTGCTGGGTCTATCGGATGACGTGCAGAAGGGCGTGCAGTACATCTTAATGACCGGCCGTGAATGGCAGTTCGGATGGTTCGGGCAGGACCGCTGGCAGGTTTCGAGGAAACTAACCGTCACCGTGGGTTTGCGGTATGAGTTCTACCCGCTCATGACCCGCAGCAACGGATATGGTATCGAGCAATATTTCCCTGCGACGAACGATGTCGAGATGGGTGGCCGAGGCAGCGTTCCCGAGAACGCGGGTATCCATGTCAGCCACAAGCTGTTCTCGCCGCGCGTGGGCCTGGCTTACCGCTTGGGCGAGAACACCGTCCTACGCTCGGGCTACGGATTGAATTACGATCCCATCCCGTTCTCCCGCCCGTTACGCGGCTTCTATCCGCTGACCATCAATGCCGAGACGAAATCGCCCAATAGCTTCTCCTATGCCAGCACGCTGGCTCTGGGCATTCCGCCGGTTCCGCTGCCCGATATTTCGACCGGTATAGTTCCGCTCCCCGGGGATGCCAGCGAACGCAGCCCGTGGGGATACATTCACCGCGGCTACGTCCAGTCCTGGAACTTGACGCTCGAGCATAAGATGCCGCTCGGAATCCTTACCTCCGTGGGTTACGTCGGTTCGCATTCGGTACACCTGTTGGCGGACCGCGACATCAATACGGGGTATCCAGGTTCGACTCTAGCCAACCTGCCGTATAACCTGCTCTATGGACGCACTCAGCCGACCGATATGTGGGACGGCTATCTGAGCTCGGAGTATAACTCGCTGCAGGTCGCTTTCAGGCGTTCGTTCTCGAAGGGTCTGATGATCCAGGGCGCCTACACCTGGTCTCACGCCATCGACTATGCGGACGACGATGGATGGACAGGAGTAAATTTCAACTATGCTCCCGACTTCCAGCGCAACCGCGCGACCGCCGGCTTCGACGTCCCACAGAACTTTCAGGTCGGATGGGTCTACGAGCTGCCGTTCGGCAAAAACAAAAGCTACGTGACTTCCGGCGTTGCGGCGAAGGTCCTGGGGGACTGGCAGTTAAGCGGCAGAGAGGCCTGCTACAGCGGCACTCCGTTCACCGTGACGGCGCCCGATACGTCTCTCAACGATGGCGGCACCAATACTCAGACGGCAAATCAGGTTCTGGCAAACGTCGCCTTCCTCGGCGGCGTAGGTCCTGGCGCCCACTACTATAATCCGGCGGCATTCGCGCCAGTAACTACGGTCGGCTTCGGAACTTCCGGCCTTAACATTCTCCGGAATCCCGGGATGTGGAATACGGACTTCTCGGTCATGCGCACGTTTCCGCTTAAAGAGCGTCTGACGCTGCAGTTCCGCGCCGAGGCCAACAACCTGCCGAACACTTCGCACTTTACGGGCGCGGCCACAGCCAACGGCTTCGGCAATGGCGGCGGTGGTGTCGACAGCGGTGTGACCGATAGCACTTTCATGCAGGTGACCAGCTCGTCCGGCGAGAGAAACATCCGCTTCGGACTTCGCTTGCAGTGGTAATGCTTTAGTTGATGACAGGTTCGCGGGCCGCTTTTTGTGCTCTTGCCGGTCTTTGCGCCGGTCTGTTGGCGGCGCAGAACGAAGATCTCGCCGTGCTTTCCCGCAGGGTAAAGCGGTTTATGGCCGAGGAGCATTTGAAGAGGCCATACCGATTTGCGAACAGCCCGTCAGGGCGATGCCCGGAAGTCCCGGCTTGGTGTTGAATCTGGGATTGGACGAAGAAATGGCCAGAATCACCCGCAGCTTGCCCTGGTCCCGCTAAAGAAGCTGTTGAGTTTGGAGCCGTCGAATCTTGATGCGCGTGGAATATTCGCCGGCGCGCTGATGGGTGTGAATCGGTTCGACGAGGCCGCCGAGCAGTACCGCAAGCTAACGGCGGAGGACGCCACTGACGTCAAGGCATAGTACGGTCGGGTAAGGCTTACGAGTCTCTGGCGGACCGTTCGCTCGAACGTATCTCGCAGCAATGGGTAGCGGTAAAGATCCTGGCTAAATCGTCACACTCTTCTTAATCTTTTCCGCATGCAGCCCCTCTGATCGGGGCGGCATGCGCAAAAGCTTGACCCGGTCCAGCGGTTCCGGCAGTCGATCCCGCTTCAGCGCATATCGTCCAAAACGGTTGATGTGCTCCGTTTGGTGCTTGTGACTCCTTTCACGAGACTGCGGTTATTGAACTCGTCCGCCCCACAAAGCTAATCTCCGCGTCCGTATCCGCCCCAATCGAGCGCTCCAGCTACACACCATCTTCGACGGGGACGAAATGTACTTTGTATTTCGAGGTCTCGCCATGGTGCGGCTCCTGCGCGCACGCACGCCATTTTAAGAAAGCCGATGATAGCTTGGCTACTGCAAGTCCGCGGCGATCAGCAGGCCGACGCCCGGCACCATTGCAACGAGTTTGGGAGGCGCTGGATATCACGAGTCATGACCGTCATGAAATTCGGCGGTTCCTCTTTAGAGTCCGCCGGCGCTATCCAACAGGCAGTGTCAATCGTTGAGCGGCACTTAAATCAAAACCCGGTGGTGGTGGTCTCTGCAATGGGCAAGACCACGGGATAGTGTCGCCATTTGAACGGATTGGCTGCGGTGATGGGCACGTCTCAAGCTAGAAGATCGGCACCCCGATTTTTTCGCAGTGGAACCGATCCACCCGAAGGAGGCCGCGCCGGTGGTTTGGAAGCGGCCCGCGTAAGTATTCTCGAAACCGTCCCGCCGGTAGGTCAGCGATTAAGCGTACTCTCCCGGTGAGGATGGCATGAAGCGGATGCGGAACTCGCTCCCATCGGGTGAATCGCAAAACCCATCCACTGGACTCTTGCGGCGGAGTCCGTTCTTTCGAACGATCCGGTGAGCGGCGCGCCGGTGAATGGGTTGCTTGTGTCGGGTGCGCTGACGTGTGCGGCGATCTCGATGAAATCGTAAGTTTCGACACTGGCTGCTGGAGCCGGGAACGACATCCCGCCCGGCGCCGCCACGACCGCCGTTGTCAATGCCATCGGCAGCGCCAGGCCGATTAGCGATAGATTGCGAACCATGCCATCAACTGTAACGTATCTCGCAGCTTGCAGCCGTCCGCATCCTGTTGTATCGCCGCGGCCCTCCGGCGCGTCTAACACAGTGGAGCTATAACTTTATGACTCGCATTAGCCCGCTGATCGCTGCCTCTTTTGCCGCGGCGTTAGGCTTCGCTCAGGGCGCCTTCGCTGCAACAGGTGTACCCGTGAGTGTCATTACTACCGTCGAAGCGCAGAAGAATGCGCCCCAGCCGAATGTAACTCAAGACGACGTGCTGGTTTCTCAAAATAAACGGCACATGCAAGTCACCGGTTTCGCGCCCCTGCGCGATCAGGGCGGCCTGCAACTCTGGCTGTTGATTGACGACGGCTCCGCCAGTTCTCTCGGATCGCAACTGGCCGACCTCCGCGAATTCGTGCGGCAACAGCCGTCCACCACGCAGATCGGCATCGGCTACATGCGGAACGGTGGTGTCGCCGTGGTCCAGCCCCTTACCGCCGATCACGATCTGGCCGCCAAATCCATGCGCCTGCCCATTGGTGTACCGGGAATCTCCGCCAGCCCGTATCTGGCTCTTACGGAGCTGATTCACAAGTGGCCCGCCACGCCTGAAGCGCGTGAAGTCCTGATGGTCTCGAGCGGCATCGATCCCGACTACGGCTCGGGGCCTGATAATCCTTATCTGAGCCGCGCTATCGATACCGCCCAGCGCGCCGGAGTGGTAGTCTATTCAATCTATTTTCCGAATGCCGGCCGTCTCGGACGCGGTTACCGGCGAATCGATTGGGGTCAAAACTATCTTTCGCAGCTCAGCGAGGAAACCGGCGGCGAATTCTACTGGGAGGGCGACCATGCTCCCGTGTCACTGACTCCTTATCTGGATGGTATGAACCGCCGCTTGAACGAGCAATACTTACTCACGTTCCTGGCGGAGCCGGAGCATAAGGGCGGATTTCAAAGAATCAAGCTCTCGACCGAAGTGCCGCACGTGGGTCTGGCTGGCCCTGCCAAGGTATACGTCCCGCAACCGTAAATCGAGTGATTCTTCACGAGCGCGCCGTCTTCAGCTCGAGGCGGCGCTGCCTCATCCAGCGCAGACGGCTCTGCTGCTCCTGGTACAGCGTACCTAGCCCGGCCCAATAATAGCCCGCCACGAATAACAGGAGAAACGGAATCGAAAAGAAGTTATAAGTCTCAATAGCGAATGCGACCATGCCCACAAAGTACGTGCCGATGGCGATTTCAATGTAGGGCAGCAGGCCGCTCTTGCGCCGGTACTTTCTGGTCTCCAGTTTCACCTGCCGGTCCCCCACCGCGTATTTGGCGGTGCGCACGAAACCGGTGCGAATGCCCAACAGCGCTTCCAGAACGGCGCGGGTGTTGACTACCGTGAGGGCCACCCCCACCGCCATCAGTACCGGCAACAGGAATACGGAACGCTTCCAGTTCTTCGGATATAGCTCGCGCTGCGCCACCACATAGAAGGCCGAGATTGACCAGAACGCGGCCATGATCAGCGGCAGGTCGATAAACACCATCTGCCATATCCCCATGTAAAACCGCACGATCATGACCGGCAGCATGAGAGCCGAAACCACCATCATCAACGGGTAGGAGAGGTTGGGCGTCAGGTGCAGAAAAGCTTCGATCTTCACGCGGCGCGAAAGCTTCGCGCGGCAGATCGCGGGCAGCAGCTTCATGGCGCATTGCGTCAGGCCTTTGGCCCAGCGCGACTGCTGCACCTGGAATCCGTGCATCTCCACGGGAAGCTCCGAAGGGCAATCGAGGCCGGGTACATACACAAAACGCCAGCCCTTCAACTGCGCGCGGTAACTGAGGTCCGAATCTTCGGTGAGCGTATCGTGCTGCCAGCCGCCCGCGTCGTCAATCATCTTGCGCCGTAGAATGCCCGCCGTGCCGTTGAAATTGAAGAAGTAGCCCGCGCGCGAGCGGGCCCCGTGCTCCAGGATGAAATGCCCGTCCAGCAGCATCGCCTCCACTTCGGTGAGGATATTGTAGTCGCGGTTCAGATAGCTCCAGCGCGTTTGCACCACGCCCACCGACGCGTCCGCGAAATGATGGATCGTGCGCGTCAGGAAGTCCTGCGGGGGTACGAAGTCGGCATCGAAGATAGCGATGAACTCGCCAGTCGCGGTCGCGAGGCCTGCCTGCAAAGCCCCGGCTTTATAACCTTCGCGATTGGCGCGGTGGTGGTATTCGATGGGAAATCCCAGGGCGCGGTAGCGCTCCACCAGCGCTTCGGCAAACGGAGCCGTGTCGTCGGTCGAATCGTCCAGCACCTGAATCTGCAGCAGTTCACGCGGGTATTCGATGCGCGTAATTTCGTCGATCAGCCGCTCGATGACGTAGCGTTCGTTGTAAATCGGCAGTTGAATTGTAACCGGCGGCAACTGCGCAAATCTTCTGAGCGGCTCGCCTGTGGCCTTTTTACGATACTTGAAGTAAGTGCGAATAATATCGTAACGGTGCAAGCCATAGATGGAGAGTAATCCCAGAATAGTAAAGTACGGAATCAGAATCGCCCAATCGAACCAGGCCAGCTGATGGACACCGGCAAACGTGTCATCGAACAGGCCCCGCATAATGCGGGCACCGGTCGAGTTAGCTGCCAGGAACGCGAGGGGAAGCAGAGTTGCTACCATATCGTTACGGATTGGCTCTGTCGTCTTATCTTAACAAATCTAACGGTTTAACGAGGGTTCCGCGTGCCGGGCGCCGGTTTCTTAGGGCCCCGTCTTGAGTCGCAGCTGGAACCACGCTCCAAATACCGCGATCAGTGCGCCCGCCGACAGGTAGAGCGCGCGATAGAATTCCGGCCGGCCGGCAAACTCGTAGGGACCGAGGAAAAACCCGCGCACTATCACCACCAGCACGCCGAGGCTCCACAGCACGAAAAGCAGCCGCCAGGTGCGCAGGATCGCCAGGATCAGCGAAATCAAGCCGGCCAGCGCGGAAAACAGCAGCCAATAGCTGAGACTCTGGCCGTGCCAGGGCAGCATGTCCAGATGCAATATCTGGCCGCTGGACAATGCCATGGCCGCAAGGGCAAGCAGAAACAAGGTCAACAGCCCGTGAAAAAGGTAACTGAATATGCGCAGAACGGCCCTCACCAGAAGACCTCCGGTTTGCAAAATGAACAGGCTATTGTAGCAGCGTTGAGCGACTCACCCAATCACTTCCAGCGCTTTCAATATCACCGGATCCCGCTGCGCTTCGACTTCGTCGCCCTTCTCCACCCCCAGCGCCTGGTTGAAGATTTCCGTCTTCAGGCGGTTCTCGATGAACTCCCGCTCGGCCGACCAATCGGCCACGCCCGGCTGTATCTCGCGCTGCGAAAGAAACTCTTGAAAATCGTCGAGCAGAGCCGCGGTCACTTCGAAATCCTCCGCCACTTTGTGATTGCGCACATAATCCGTGGCGAAAGTGGTGAAGGAGCCGCTGGCGTCCAGGACGGCCCGCAGCCGGGTCATCGGAGGAGGAAGGACCACATCGTCCGGAACGATGCCGCCTCCCCCGGTTACCCTGCGACCCTTCTCGGTACGAAACTCCGACTGGCTATTGGGATGGGCAGTCACAGGCCCCAGTGCGAACCGCAGGGCGTCCAGCGGTTTCTGTATCGAGCGGCCGCTCGGCGTGTAATAGAGCGCTGTGGTCAATGCCAGGCCGGCGCCCTGGGATAGCGGAAATACGCCCTGCACCAGGCCCTTGCCGAAGCTGTCTTCGCCGATAATAGTGGCCCGGTCGTGATCCTGCAGCGCGCCCGCCACAATCTCGGACGCGCTCGCGCTTTTGGCGTTCACCAGCACTGCCAGCTTAAACTCGTAGGGCGTCGCGCCGGCCGGGACCATCTCCGATTTCTCGGCGACATTGCGCCCGCGCACCGTCACCAGCTTCGCCCCGGGTTTCAGAAAAAGCGCGGCCGTGTCGAGCGCCGAAGTCACCAGCCCCCCGGGATTGTTGCGCAGATCCAGTACCAGGCCTTTCAGCTTTCCACCGCCCAGTTTTTCGATGGCTTCTTTGATCTGGCCCCCGGTCTTCTCATCGAAACTGGTTACCCGGACGTAACCCACGTCTGGTTTCAGAAAATAGGCCCGATCCACGCTGGGCGAGAGCATCTCCTCAGGCGTGAGCACAAAATTCATGAACCGCGCATTGCCCGGCCGCTTGACCACCAGCTGAGCCGGCTGCTGGCGCGATTGGGTCAGCAGTTGTATAATCTGCTCCATACTGAACCGGTTGAGCGCGTAGCCGTTGACCGCCATGATCTCGTCGCCTGGCGCGACGCCGGACTTGGCCGACGGCGTCCCCGGCAGAGTCTGCAGCACGATCACGCGCCCGGGCAGCACCGAGACCACGCTGCCGAACCCCTTCTGCGTGGAAGTCTCCATCTTCTTGAGCTGCTCGAACTGGCCGGGATCGAAGAAGACCGAGTGCGGGTCGAGGCGCCGCAGCA
>Ga0302324_100015246_pt1 | contig 15420 bp, 11 predicted proteins | sample Palsa_T0_1_FD_201949 | JGI IMG/M metagenome (GOLD analysis project Ga0302324, IMG submission 201949) | Peat permafrost microbial communities from Stordalen Mire near Abisko, Sweden - Palsa_T0_1 | ecosystem: Environmental > Terrestrial > Soil > Palsa > Peat permafrost | place: Sweden: Abisko...
GTAATTCTCGTTGTAGATGGTCAGGTAGTAGAAGCGATCTTCCATTTCGCCATACATGCGGCGTATGCCGTCTTGAATGATGATCGCGATCTCGTAGGCGTAGGCCGGATCGTAACTGTGGCAGGTTGGAACGGTGCTGGACAACACCAAGCTGTGTCCGTCCTGGTGCTGCAAACCTTCGCCGGAGAGCGTAGTGCGTCCCGCGGTGCCGCCCATCAGGAAGCCTTTGCCGCGCGAATCGGCGAACGCCCAGATCAGATCGCCGATGCGCTGGAAGCCGAACATCGAATAGTAGGTAAAGAATGGAATCATCGGCACGCCGTAGTTGGCGTAGGCCGTGCCCGCGGACGTGAACGATGCCATCGAGCCCGCCTCGGTGATTCCTTCCTCCAAAATCTGGCCGTTGACCGCTTCGCGGTAGAAGAGGAAATTGTCTTTGTCCACGGGCGTATAGAGCTGGCCGCGGCTGGCATAGATTCCGTACTGCCGGAACAGCGGCTCCATCCCAAAAGTACGCGCTTCGTCGGGGATGATCGGCACGATGAATTTGCCGACGGCTGGGTCCTTCAGCAGCAGCGTGAGCACGCGCACGAACGCCATGGTGGTGGAGACCTCGCGCCCTTGCGAACCGGCCAGCGATTCGGCGAACGTGCTGAGTTCGGGAACGCGAATGGCGATCTTCGCTGGATTACGAGCCGGCAAACTGCCGCCCATGGCGTCGCGCCGCTCGCGGATGTACTGAATCTGAGGGCTGTCGTCGGATGGCTTGAAGAAGCCCGCGCCGTGCACGGTCTCCTCGGTGATTGGAACATCGAAGCGTTCGCGGAAGTGCCGCATGTCTTCTTCGGTGAGCTTCTTCTGCTGATGCGTTACGTTTTTTCCTTCGCCGGCGTCGCCAAGGCCGTATCCTTTAATGGTCTTGGCCAGGATTACGGTGGGCGAACCGGTGTGTTCGACGGCGCGCTTATAGGCGTTGTAGACTTTTTGTGGATCGTGGCCGCCGCGGCGAAGCGCGTAGACCTCGTCGTCGGTCATGTGTTCCACCAGCTTCAGCAGCTCTGGATACTTGCCGAAAAATTCCTTTCGAACGTACGCGCCGCCTTTGGATTTGAAACTCTGATACTCGCCGTCGACGCATTCGCCCATGCGCTTGATCAGCAAGCCGGTGGTGTCGCGCGCCAGCAGATCGTCCCAATTGCCGCCCCACAAAACCTTAATCACGTTCCAGCCCGCGCCTCGAAAGGCCGATTCGAGTTCGGTGATGATCTGGCCGTTGCCGCGCACCGGTCCGTCAAGCCGCTGCAGGTTGCAGTTGACCACGAAGATGAGATTGTCCAGGCATTCTCGCGAGGCCAAAGTGATTGCGCCCAGCGTTTCCGGTTCATCCGACTCGCCGTCGCCGACGAACGCCCAGATTTTGCGCGGCGTCACGGGGATGATCTCGCGATGCTCCAGGTACCGCATGAAGCGGGCTTGGTAGAGCGCGTTGATCGGACCGAGCCCCATCGAGACGGTGGGGAATTGCCAGAAGTCCGGCATCAGCCAGGGATGCGGGTAAGAAGATAGGCCGGGATGCTCGCGCAACTCGTGGCGGAAATTTTCGAGATGCTGCTCGGTGAGGCGGCCTTCGAGAAACGCGCGGGCATAGGTGCCGGGCGAAGCGTGGCCCTGAAAATAGATGAAGTCGCCGGGTTGATCGTCGTAGCGGGCGTGGAAGAAATGGTTGTGGCCGACTTCGGCGAGCGTGGCGAGCGACGAGTAGGTGGAGATGTGGCCGCCGATACCCGCGTCGGACTTATTGGCGCGGACCACCATGGCCATGGCGTTCCAACGGACCAGGCTTTTGATCTGGCGTTCCAGGGCGCGATTGCCGGGGTAGGGAACTTCTTCTTCGACTGGGATGGTGTTTATGTAAGGCGTAGTGAGCTTGCGCGGGCGAGTGATGCCATGCTGGGCCGCGCGGTCGCTGAGACGGTCCAGCAAATAGGACGCGCGTTCTTTACCGCCCTCTTCGACCAAACCCTCCAGGGCTTCGAGCCACTCGGCGGTCTCCTGCGGGTTAACATCTTGGCTGCGCTCGATCTTAGTTTCAAGCATGGTGATTCGTGGGGTCTCTTTCAACATAACATTGCTGGTTGGAGGCGCGGCTACTGTAGGATAGTGAAGCCTACGGCTAAAAATATGGGTGAAGACTGCACGCAGTGTTTTCTTCGATACCGCGAGGTGGCCCGACTGGTATGGAACCTCGGATTCTGGCCTGACCCGGAGCTCCGGGAAGTAGCGTGCGTTCTGGCCTATGAGGAGGCGATGGCTCGCTTATTCGAGGGGATGGTCCTTCTACGAGTTGGCTACGGCAACCGTGTCCAGGCGTGGTCACACGGGCTTGGCGAACCTGTCAAGTTTATGATCGCGGTCAATTCGGCGTATGCGGAGCTGCACGTCGACTCCAACCTGCCACAGGACGCCTCTCATATATGGGGGGATCCCGTCGTGCGTCTCGGGTTGGGATCCGCTGATCTCAGATTTGCGTCATTCTTTGACTGGTATCAGCTCGCACCACGAGATTTCCGATGGCTCCGCGTTCTTATAGAACGGTTGGATGAAAGGCCCGACTTAGTCGGTCACCTCGCGCTGATCGAGTTAGAAAAATGCACGATATGGCTAGCTGAGGAGGACGAATTAGCGGACTCAGCGGAACCGAAGCTCTCTGGCTCCTAACGTCGACTATCGCGCGCCGACGGCGGCCTGCTTCACTTGCGCCACGCGCTTGGCCGGCAACGGCATCCTGCGAATCGCCAGCGCCATGAACGCCGTGATGAGCGCCAATCCGGCGCAGGCGTAGAATCCGTAGTTCCAAGACCCGGTCTTCTCGTAGATTGTCGCCGCCACGCCGCCGCCCAGAATCGACGCCACGCCCTTCGCGCTGTACATAAAGCTGTAATTGGAACTCGCGTTCTTTGCGCCGAACCAATCCGCGCATAGGGAAGGGAAGAGCGAATACACTTCGCCCCACGTGAAGTACACCAAAACCAAACAGGTGATGAACGCCGCGGTGGATCGAAGGCCTAAGGTCACCGTGCTCAGCAGGAATACCGACTGCAAGAAAAAAGCGATGAACATTGCTCGCTCGCGGCCAATGTGGTCGGAAACCCAACCCCAGAAAATGCGTGATGCCCCATTCGCGAGAGAATTCAGAGTTATGGCGAGCGTTACGGCGGCTGCACCGATCTTGAGCGTCGTGGCCATCGGCGCCACTTGCGCGGTGACCATCAGTCCGCCGATTCCCATCATCAGCGCCATCGCGTAAAGCATGTAGAAGTGCGGCGTCCGCAACATCTCGATCGAATTGAAATTCTCGTGGTGGCTGCGGATGTGGACGCGCTGCGGCGCAGTGTGTGTCGCCGTCTTCGCCGGATTTTGCAGGAACTGAGCGGCGCAAATGATGACGAGCCCTTGCCCGATCCCGCTATAAAGGAACGCCGCGCGGTAATCCTGCGTGTGGATCAAATAAGCGATCAGCGGAATGAACAGCGCCGCGCCAGAGCCGAAACCGGCGGAGATGAGACCGGAAGCCAGGCCGCGCTTATCGGGGAACCATTTCAGCGCGATGCCGATGGAGCCGCAATAGACCAGCGCCGCGCCGAAACCGGCCAGCGCGTAGAGCAGGTAGAGCTCGGGAAGAGTGGAGGCGTGGCCCATTCCCGCCCAACCGACGCCGCACAGCACACCGGCGACGGTCATGAACGCGCGCGGGCCTAACAGGTCGATCAGCCAGCCGGACATCGGCATGATCCAGGTCTCGAGGGCGATGAAAATCGTGAAACCCCACTGCACGTCGGAAAGCTTCCAGTGATTGGCTCCGACGATCGGCTTGACGAACAAGGTCCAGGCATATTGCAGGTTCGCGATCATCATCATCGCGACGACCGCGGCCGAAAGCCGAATCCAGCGATTCAAGTTATTGGCCCCCCCTAGCAATGTTATCCAGAAGTTTGGCGCAAGCGTAAACGCTGGCGGTGTGCGGCATGGGAACACCCAGGCGCTCGCCCAATTCGAGCACCGCGCCCACCACAGCTTCGAGCTCCATGGGTCGGCCGGCTTCCAAATCCTGCAGCATCGATGTTTTGTGCTCGCCCACTTTTTCGGCGCCCGCGATTCTTTGGTCGATGGAAACGGATAGCTCGATTCCGAGCTTGTTCGCTACCGCTTCCACCTCGGCCATGATCTGGCGGACCAACGCGCCCACGGCGGGATCGCGAACCATTTGCGCCAGGGTCGCGCGGGTCAGAGCGCTGATGGGATTGAACGCGACGTTGCCGAGCAGCTTGACCCAAATCTCGTGAACTAGCCGCGTGGTTACCGGGCATCGCAAGCCGGATTTGATCAGCGCGTCCGCGACGGCGCGGCATCGCTCGGAGCGGGAGCCGTCCGGCTCGCCGAGCGAGATGCGATTGCCTTCGTTGTGGCGAATGACGCCGGGTTCCAGAATGTCGGTGGAGAAATACACGATCGAACCGAGCACGTGGCGAGCCGGTATGGAGTCGGCGATAATGCCGCCGGGGTCGACGCGCTCCAGGCGAATGTGTGGCTCGGCGAATTGCGAATACCACCAGGGGATGCCGTTCTGCGTGCTGACCACCGTCGTCGTTTCGACGATGAGCGGTTTGATTTGGGGCGCGAGTTGCGTGAGGCCGTGCGCTTTCACACCCAGAATGATCACGTCCATTGCGCCGGCTTCCTGCAAGTTGCCGATGATTCTCGGGCGAGCCTCGAAATCGCCTTCGGGCGAGATGACGCGCAATCCGTGCTTCTGCATGGCGGCCAGGTGAGGGCCTCGCGCGACAAGCGTGACGTCGTAACCCGCCCGCGCCATCTTCGCTCCGATGTAGCCGCCGATCGCTCCAGCGCCGGCGATCAGGAATTTCAACCTTCGGCTCCCGAGAGCGTTTTCGCCACGGCTCCTCGCTGGATTTTGCCGCTGGCGGTGCGGGGAATGCTTTCGACGATGTAGACCTTCTTCGGGCGCTTGAAATCGGCGAGGCGCTCTTTGCAGAATACGAGAATCTGCGCCTCAGTTTGCGGTTCGCGGAGCACGACGGCGGCCGCGACTTCTTCTCCCCAGGTGGCATGCGGAACACCGAATGCAACGGCTTCGGCCACCGCCGGATGCGTGAGCAGCAGCTCGTCGATTTCGCGCGGTGCGATTTTCTCACCACCTCGATTGATCAGCTCTTTGATACGGCCGGTGAGGATCAAGTACCCGTCGGAATCCAAGTAGCCTTGATCGCCGGTGCGAAACCATCCGTCGGTGAAGGATTTCGCGTTGGCCTCGGGATTGTTCTCATAGCCCGAGACCACGTTCGGTCCCTGGATCACCACCTCGCCGCGCGATCCTTGAGCGAGGTGCGTGCCCTGCTCGTCCATGATGCTGATTTGGACGCCGGTACCTGGCCCCACCGAGCCGGGTTTGCGCTCCGCCGGAGGCTGAGGATTGGAAGCCATCTGATGGGCCGCTTCCGTCATGCCATAGGCTTCGAGCACCGGTGCGCCGAACACTTGCTCCATCTTCGCCATCATTTCGGGAGGGAGCGCCGCGCTGCAGGATCGAATGAAGCGCAGACCCTCGCTGCCGGCGGGTCGTTCGTTTCCGGCGCGGGCGAGTAGCAGTTGATGGATGGTGGGGACGGCGGAATACCAGGTGACGCCGCAATCCCGCACCGTTCGCCAGAAAGAAAGCGGGTTGAATTTCGACGGAACCACGATGGTTCCGCCGGAGAGCAGAGTGGAAATGGTTGACGCCACCAGCCCATGTACGTGAAACAACGGCATGGCGCACAGAGCGACGTCATCGGGCGCGAGCGCGTAGTGTTGAACGATGTTGATTGCCGACGCCGCAATATTTCTATGACGGATCGGGACGCGCTTGGGTCGGCCGGTGCTGCCGCTGGTGTGGAGCACGAGCGCGATGTCGTCGGGCGCCGGCGCTGGCGAGTTCCGGCCATTCGGAGCGTCGACGATGCGCACGAAGCCAGTGGAATCCATGTCGAGCGAGTACACCGGCACCTTGCCTTCGGCGGCCTTGCGGGCGTCGGCCGCGCCGTCGGGTGGGCAAAGCAAAATCTTCGCGGACGTGTCGTCGAGAAAAAAGGCGAACTCATCGTGGCGGTAGCCGGGATTGAGCGGCGCGGCGGTTCCGGCTATGGAAGCCGCCAGGAAGCTGACGATGGCGGGCAGTCCGTTCGGCAGCACGGTGGCGACGCGATCGCCAGGTCCAATGCCCAACGCGGCGAGCGAGTCTGCCATGGTCATCACTTGTTCGCGGAACTTGTCGTAGCTGATTCGGATGCCCGATTCAGGCAGGATGACTGCCGTGCGATCGCCGGGCGCGGCGTAGAGCAGGGCGGCAAGAGTGTTGGGCGCGGCCATGGCTATTTGGCGTATTTCTTGAGCGATCGCGGGCCCACTTCCGCTCCGTAGACGTTGCCCTTCGCGTCCATCGCGACCCCTTCCGGTCCGCTGGTGATCGCGATCGTCGGACCGCCGGGATACCAGCGTTCGGTGCTGTCCGGATTGGGGTTCGTATCGGGAATGAATGCGGTGACGCGGCCATCCTTGATGTTTCCGATGCGGATGCCGCGCTTCCAGCCGGGGTTGGTGGTGTTGTTGGAATCGGAATCGGCTACCAGAATGGTGCCTTCTTTGGTGATGAAGATGCCGCTGGGCCTGCTGAATTGCTTCCACTCGTCCAAATACTTGCCGTCCTGATCGAAGATCTGGATGCGTGAGTTGGAACGGTCGCCGACATAGAGACGGCCTTTCGCATCGAACGCCAAAGTGTGCGGCAGGTTGAACTCGCCCGGACCGGCGCCTTTCTTACCCCAGGCCTTGATGAACTTTCCGTCCTTAGAGAATCTGACCACGCGATTGTTGACGTGGCCGTCGGAAACGAAGATGTCGCCATTGAGAGCGATGGCGACGTCGGTGGGTCCGTTGAATGTATCCTCACCATCGCCGGCGACTCCGGCCTTGCCGAGAGTCATCAAGACTTTTCCGTCGCGGCTAAACTTGAAAACCTGCTGGCCCTTTCCGTCCTTGCCTTGGGCGTCGGTGGCCCAGATAAAACCCTCGCGATCCACGGTGAGACCGTGGGGCTGCACGAACATGCCGTCGCCGAAGCTTTTGACGAGCTTGCCGGACGCATCGAATATAAGCAGCGGCGGATCGGTGCGTTGGAAGGCCACCATGTCGCCGTCGGGCAGGGGATCGACCGAGATAACCGCTCCCCACGCGAGTCCGGCGGGAAGTTGGGCCCAGTTCTCGACCAGGTGATAGGGATTAGGTTGCGCGTTGGGCGCGTTCGAGGCGGCGAGCGCGGCGGAGAAAGACGCGAGGACGGCGAGTCCCGATCGAAATGGCTGGCGCATGGTGTTCCTCCCGGACGCTCAAAGTATACACCGAGCGTCGTTCGCGCTTTACAGACCTAGTTTTTTGTCCAGATCCGAGGTGATCTGGTCGAGCGCGGAAGGATTGTTCAGAATGTTTCGGATGCCGTACGCGGAGTAGTTCTCGTACAGAGAATCTAGCGCCGCCAGCGCGATGTCGTAAGCCAGGCGCGCGTTGTCTACGCTCAGGCGCGACCAATCCTGACGCAAATTCTCGAGCGTCGGGATTTGGTGCGCAAGGGCGAGACGGCGCAACCGGTCCCGCGCTGCGGGAGAAAGCGTGTCGCCGGAAAGCTTCTGCGCCAAGCCCTCTTGGAACCAGGCCGGCCAGTAAGGACCGCTGGAGGGAATTTCAGCCAGACAAGCGTGCACCATTTCGTGCGCCAACGCGCGGCGAGTTTGCGGGCCCGGCTGCTTTCCATCCGTCCAAACGATGTGAATCCGCCCGTCGTACTCGCCGCCGCTCCATTCCGCGGCGCCGGTGCTCTTGAGGTAATTGTCGCGGCTCTGCACCACTGCCATGACCCGCTCGCTCGAGGAACATCCCAGCTCGCTCGAGATGCGCGTGTATTCCTGGTCGAGCGTCGCAAGGACCTCGCGCGCCGCGTCGGCCGGTAGCGCTTCTCCTTCATAGCGCACCCCGACGTGCATTCCATATAGCCTCGGGCCGCCTTGATCGGAGCCCGCCTCGCGTTTCGCTCGTTCGTACATGCGCGCCAAGTCGTTGTTGGGCGCGAGATCGAGCGATTGTTTCCAGTAATCCAAGGCCATGCCGAGCTGGTCGGCTCGATAAGCCGCCAGGCCGGCGAGCAGAAGCACGCTCGGGTTGTTCTTGTAGCGATGCGCGGCCGGTTCCAGCAATTCCAGCGCTTGCGCGGGTTGGTTCAATGCAAGAAGCTGCGCGCCTTTATCCAGCGCCGGGTCGCCGGTTAGTGCCGCCGTTTTACGGCTCCGCGCCACCGCCGGCATTAGCCCACGCATGGGATCTACCGAAGGGGACGCGGAGCGCTCGTGCTCGAATTGATCCAGGCCATTCAATGCCGAGGCAGGAACATATCCCTGGACCGGTTTCCCATCCACGGTGGCTGCTACTTTGATGCAATCCGAGCCGTCCGCCAGGCGGAAACGCATCTCCACGGGAGTTCCCGCCGGAAGGCTGGTCACCACAGCCTGGTCCGGCTCGCATCCGGCCCGCACGTTTGTGCTGTCTTGCCGGATCGTAAGTGCCGCGAAGAAAAACAGCGCGGTGGCCGCCATGCCCCGATACTAAGGTGGGGCTCGCGATAAGTCCCTCCGTCGAAGACCTGAGGCAACCGGAGGAACGATCTCCCCTTGGACGGAACAGCGCCTTATCCTACTCCCGAGAGGGTACGGGTTCTCAGCCCGTCACCTTAGCTGCGCGGCTGAATCGCTCCGCCAGCCAGCGGATGCGTTCCATCAGCTCGGGCGGCTCCCGTACCTCGAAATCGAAGTCGATCAAAGCCAGGTATATGGAGAGCGTATCCAGCGAACTTGCCCCAGTATGCAGAATGCAGGTGTTCCGATCCACCGCCTCCAGCATTCCTGCGCCGGGCGGGACTCGTTCGGCGGCCAACTCGGCGGAAGTGTGCAACGTGACCTTAGCTTGATGCAGTTGCGGCGCGTAAGCCACGCTGCGCGTCACGAACGCCGCGAAACCGCCGTCGGGAGGCTCGCGCGGCGTGAAGCGCGCCCCAGTCGCAAGGCGCGGTGCAATGCGGTCCACGCGGAAGGTTCGCCAGTCGCGGCGGCCTACGTCCCACGCCACCAGATACCAGCGCCGTCCAGTATGCACCAGCCGGTGTGGTTCCACCTGCCGCGTGCTCCCCGTACCGTCTCGACTCTGGTAGCTGAAGCGCAACTCCTCGTAATCGCGGCAGGCGCCGGCGATCACAGATAGAGCTTCCGCGTCGACCATCGGACCGATGTTGGCCAACGGCAGGATGAACGAGTGCAGCGCGGTGACTCGTCGCCGCAACCTTGTCGGCAGCACCTGCTGAAGCTTCGAAAGCGCGCGGACGGAAGCTTCTTCGATCCCCGCCACGGTGCCGCTGGCCGCCGTTCGCAGCCCGACGGCAACCGCTACCGCCTCGTCGTCGTCCAGCAAAAGCGGGGGCAGCGTTGCGCCGGCGCCAAGCTGATAGCCGCCGCCCGTGCCTGCGGTCGAATTCACCGGGTAGCCGAGGCTGCGCAACCGATCGACATCGCGCCGCAAAGTTCGCGCGGTCACTTCCAATCTTTCGGACAGTTCAACCCCCGACCAGTACCGACGGGCCTGGAACAGCGACAGCAATCGGAGCAATCTGGCCGAGGTCTCCAACATTCTTTCAGTCTGCCACCGATTGAGGACCGAAGCTGTCCGCAACACGTTTGCCAGTTGATTGCTCAGGCGTAAGGCGTGCCTGCCATTGCAGCTATTATGCCGATGGTTCCCGTGTCAACAATAGCGAGAAACACGGCTGTGGCTTCCTCTTTATGTCGACTCTGCAGATAGGCTCGGTGAGCCTCGATGCGGGCCACGGTCCACATCGCCAAAAGTAGATTGCCCGCCAGGTGGGCGGCGGGATCGGTAGGCTCTCGCCCTGCCCCTTCAGACAGCGTCATCGCTACGAATTGCGCGATCTCGTCACGTATCGCCCTGGCCCGGGCCTTGAGGGTTTCGCTGCCCTCGATGGTCTCGACGAAGCGCTGGCTCGCGGCAGAAAATTCGACATAAGGGCTCTGCTCCGCAACCAACCGATGAAAAAGCAGCCGTAGCGCCTCGATCGGCGATAAGCGGGTATCACGCTGCCGGATGGTCTTACGCAGGATCTCGCGAATCTCCTCGTCGCGATCAAAGAACATGTCCTCTTTGCGCGGGAAGTGATTGAAGACCGTCATTCGGCCGACGTCCGCAGCCTCCGCGATCTCGTCCACGGTCACATGATCAAAACCCCGCTCGTTGAAGAGCTGTGTGGCGATCTCGGAGATGCTTTCTCGCATGGCGAGGCGCTTGCGGGATCGGCGGTCGGATGGCCTTGACATGTTGCCAGTGATACCACACAATATACTAAGTCCTGAAATGTACTGAGTACATAACAAGACACGGTACATGAAAAGCCTACGTGACATTGTAGTGGATAAGGGCTGGGTGCGAACTTGGGGCGCCTCGCCCCAAGCGCCCGGCGCGTCGGTCGTCGCGGTCGAGCCCTTCGCCGACGCGACTCTGCGGCAGGTGGTGCGCATCAGCGGCGGCGGGCGCCGAGTGCGCATCCGCTTCACCAACGAGTATGGGACCGCGCCCCTCACCATCGGTGCGGCGCATGTGGGCCTGGCGGCGCCAGGCGGCGGGGTTCAGCCGGGCAGCGACTGTGCTCTGACCTTCGCCGGCAGGTCGAGCGTCGCCGTCCCGGCGGGCGCGCCGATCCTCAGCGATCCGGTGGATTTGCCCCTGCCCGCCCTCTCCAGGTTGTCCATCAGCCTCTACCTGCCGGGGCACGTGGAGACCTGCACCAGCCATGGCTCGGATCTACAGCCCGGGTGGTCCATTCCGGGCAATGCCGTGGCCGCCGTCACTCTGCCCGACAGTGCCGTGCCTCTGCCGGCGCAGGCCCTGATCTCGGCGGTGGAGGTGCTTTCCGATTGCACCGGCCACCGCCATCGTCGCGCTCGGCGACTCCCTCACCGACGGCGCCGGCTCGACCCCGGACGCCGACCGCCGCTGGCCGGACCTCCTGGCGGAGCGCCTCGCCGAGCGCGGCGGGCCGGCCGTCTACGTCTCCAACCAGGGCATCAACGGCAACCGGCTGTTGAACGACGGCTTCGGCGTTTCGGCCCTGGCGCGCTTCGACCGCGACGTCCTGGCGACGCCGGGCCTCGGCTACGTGGTGGTGTTCGAAGGAGCCGACATCGCCATCTCCTTCGCCCCGCGTGATGACGACGGGCCCATGGCCGAGTTCTTAGCAGGCTTCCCCGGCGCGCCGGTGACAGCGGACGACGTCATCGCGGGCTACTGCCAGCTGATCGCCCGGGCTCACGGGCGCGGGGTAAAGATCTACGCTACCACGCTCGTGCCCTACGGGGACGCGCCCATGTTTTCGCCGGAGGGCGAGAGCGCACGCCAAGCGGTCAACGCCTGGATCCGCACTAGCGGCGCCTTCGACGGGGTGCTGGACTTCGACGCCGTCTGGCGCGACCCGGCCCGCCCCAGCCGAGTCAAGGACGGATTCCTCGCGGACGACAACCTGCACGGCAACGACGCGGGCTACAGGGCGATGGCGGACTCCATAGGCCTGTCGCTGTTCAGATGAGCCTCACCGACAACTCCTGGAACAGCGACAGCAATTGGGGCAATCTGGCCGAGGTCTCCAACATTCTTTCTTTCAGTCTGCCACCGATTGAGGACCGAAGCTGTCCGCGATAGCTGATATCGTTCTGATGGAGGAAATATATGTCGTTCAGCCAATCACTTTTGCCCGAATTCGACGAAGAGATGAAAAACACGCGGAAGCTATTAGAGTGCGTTCCCGATGGCAAGTTCGATTATCAGCCCCACAAAAAATCAATGAGCCTGGCCCGGCTTGCTACTCACGTAGCCGAACTGCCGTCATGGACAACAGTTACCCTCGATCAGGAAGTTCTAGAAATGGATCCGGGATTCAAACCCCACATTGCCGAGACACGGAAGGAGCTGCTCGAGATTTTCGATAAGGGCGTGGCAGAGGCTCGTGGAAAGATCAGCGCCGCAAGCGACGACGACTGGAGCAAAACCTGGAGCTTTAAGATGAGCGGAGAGACGATCATCTCGATGCCGCGTTCGGCCGTCATGCGCAGCATGATTATGAACCACATGGTCCACCATCGCGCGCAGCTAGGCGTCTACTTGCGGCTGAACGAGGTGGAGATCCCCGGCATGTACGGCCCATCGGCGGACGACCAAAAACACATGCAAGCGGGCCAATCGTAGCCCAGCTTCGACCGGTCAATGAGTCAATGAACGGTGTAGCGAGCCTTCAGCCCGAAGGGCGCGATTTCGATATCGAACTGGGTGCCGCCGGCGCGGGCCATTCGATAGGTGCCTCGCATCATGCCGGTTGGCGTCTTCAGGGGGCACCAGGATGAGTATTTGAAGGATTCGCCAGGCGCAAGCACCGGCTGCTCACCGATCACGCCGGGCCCTTTGACCTCTTCGATATGCTCCAGGGCATCGGTGATGACCCAGTGCCGGCTGAGCAGCTGCACCGTATCGGACCCCTGATTCGTGATGCGGACCGTGTACTGAAACACCCACTCGTCTTCGACCGGCCGCGAGTTCTCCGGTGAGTATCGCGCCAGAACCTCGACGCGAATATGGTGTGTAACGGCATCGGATATCGGACCGATATCCGAGCGCAGATCGGGCACACTCGAATGATAGCAAGCCGTCAACGGGCCCGGCGCTTTCCCGCCACGCAGAGGTTCCTTCAATAGCATCTTGTGAACTAGTGACTAGCTCCTTAATTCCCTACTGCCGGAATCGATGTGAACGCCGAGTGGTTGAAGCGAAGTCCTAACACTGCGACGTTCCCCGCAGTGATACTAAACGTAGCGACGCCGCGCGTGCCCGCCACGCCCGCAAGGCCGGTTATATTGCGCAACGCGGCCTCAGTCTTGCTGTTGGCCGGCAAGTTCAACATCCCGGATCCGATGGTCGCGCCCGTGTTGTCCACCGCCGTGATCGACACCGTGCCGGCGACCGGGCTCGGATTGACGATCGCAATCGCTGTGGTGTACGCCGTATCGTCGAACGTCAGGGTCACTTGATTGGAGGAAGCGTTGGACAGCGGCGCGACAGCTTCCTGATCCGCCATTCCAGGCGCGCTATACCGGAACACTCCGTAAGCCTGTACGCCCGGCGGCAGGGCGAGCGAAACAAATCCCTGGCTCAAGTTTCCGGAATTCGGCGCCTCGATAATGGCCGTCGCCTGCGCCGCCAGATTCATCGTGGTGGAAGACCCGACGCTGGGAACCATGAGCGGCGTTCCATCGTCCGCAACGAAATTCACCGGGAATGAGACCGCATAGCCGTTATTATTCGTAAAGTAGACCGCCGAATACCAGCCACCTCCAAACGCGAACTGTCCCAGCACTGAGCTGCTGGAGACCAGTCGCTGCGTTTCCCACCAAAGCTGGCCCTGATCGGTCCCCATTTGCAGAATTTCGCCGCCTTGGACTAACGCGATCGCTGAATGGTAGGTGGCGCCGCCGCCGTTGTAGGTGATGGTGCTCGTGCCCGAGCAGTCGGATTGCACCGAATAGGTTCCACTCGCGCCATAGTTTGTTCCGTTTTCGTTATCCGAAAGCGTAAACCCGCCGTTGCCGTCATAGTTAACCGTTCCGACCCCGACGTAGGAGCCGCTGGCAAGCACGATCCCGTAGGTTCCATATAGCGACGCGTCCGTGCAGTGAGTGGCGGCCCGATAACTCTGCCCGGTGACGTTCGTACCCTTTGAATCACTGCCAGTAAATAACATCCCGCCCCCCTCCACGATTTGAATCGGGAAGGCGGGTTGGTCAGCGACCGTCACCATCCCGCTACAGTCCGGATTTATGCTGTAGGCGGCCGATTGGTTGATTTGAGAGAAGGCGCCATTTTTACTGATCGCCCTGGTGCCGGAGAGCGAACCGTTAGCGTCCGCATTGATCTTGTCCAGCTCCAAGTACGGCGACCCATTGATGTTTCCCTGGAGCAGCGCGAAGTAATTTCCTTGCACCGTGGCAGGGGAGCAGTTTTGCGCTCTACCCGCAGCCGCGAATAAACCTATCCACAGCCCCAGAATGATGAAAACCTGCGCTTGTCGTGATTTCATGAGTGCTCCTGGCATTTCCGCTAATATCTTGGCGCGAGGGGCCGTTGATTTGGAAGTAGCGATGCGTACCGACTGCGGGTGTTACGGTAGCGCTTCTTTAATTTCAATGTGATAGAATGACTTGGCCGTGACTGATCCCGCAAGCGCGTCGCGCGATTCGTCTGTGGAGGGCGCTGCGGTTTGGCGTCAGACGGAGCAGATTCTGGCCAGCCCCGGCTTCGGGACCGAACGCCGCAGGCGGCTGCTCAACTACCTGGTCGAAAAAGCTCTTTCCGGCGAGCCCCTAAAAGAATATGCGATCGGCCTGGACGTGTTCGAAAAACCGCCGCAGTACGATCCCCGGCTGGACCCCTCCGTCCGGGTCGAAATCGGGCGGCTCCGGGCAAAACTGACCGACTATTATTTGCGGGCAGGCGATCATGCGCCGGTTCGCATCGAAATTCCCAAGGGCAGCTACACCCCGATTTTCAGAGCGAACGGAATTCAGAATGGGGGCCCTCATCGGACCCGGCTGTCCCGTTCCTGGAAGCGGAGATCAAAACCGGCCGTGGCTGCGGCCTTCCTGGCGCTTTGCGCGGCAGTCTTCGCGCTCCTGTGGCCGCGTTTTCTTCCCCGTGCTGGTGGAATCAACTCGGTGGTGGTGCTCCCGTTTGCGAATCTCACGGGCGATTCGCACAACGATTATTTGTCGGATGGCGTGACAGAAGAACTGACCGATGCGCTTGCGCAAGTTCCGACCCTGCGCGTGGTGGCGCGGACATCCGCGTTCCAGTTTAAGGGCAAGAGCATCGATATTCGCGAGATCGGCCGAAAAGTTGAAGCCGATGCCGTGATCGAGGGAAGCCTCGCGATGGTCGACGGAAGGCTCCGCCTGACGGTGCAGGTCAACCGATCGCGCGACGGCTATCACATTTTTTCCAGAATGTTCGAAGGCGGCCCGCACGACGTTGGGCGGCTGGAAAGTGACATGGCAGCTCCAGTGGTCGCCTCCTTGCGGCCTCAAGTGGCGGTCGCCAAACGAAACGCGCCGGATCCTGAAGCCTACGAACTGTTCCTCAAAGCGCGCGCCTATCGCGGTGACGGCACGCGGGACTCTTCCGACCGCGCCATCGCGTACCTGCATCAAGCTATCG
>Ga0302324_100015247_pt1 | contig 15420 bp, 12 predicted proteins | sample Palsa_T0_1_FD_201949 | JGI IMG/M metagenome (GOLD analysis project Ga0302324, IMG submission 201949) | Peat permafrost microbial communities from Stordalen Mire near Abisko, Sweden - Palsa_T0_1 | ecosystem: Environmental > Terrestrial > Soil > Palsa > Peat permafrost | place: Sweden: Abisko...
TAAACGCCACACATGGAACCAGACCACCATTCCAAAACCGCAAAAGCGGAATTTTGGCGATAAATATACCTGGGTCATGTCGCCGCGTTGGTATGACAAACGCACGGGCGACCATCTGGCGCTCGACACAGGCGGCGGTCCGATCGCTCGCCTCTGGGCGACCGCGTTAGCCGGTCTCGTGGATATCGGTTACGTCAAAGCGACCGGCAATAGCGTTAAGATCGTTTTGCCAAAGACCGCGATGAAACCCGAAGTCGAGTTTGAATGGAAGATCCCCAAGTGGAGCAATGCGATTGAGCGAGACCGAGCCCGGACTTATTTCCAGGCTTATGCTGCAGCCGCCGCAATGTATTTCACCGAGCGGGCGATGGCGGAACTCCATGCCGGAAGAACAAAGACGTTCACTCCGTTCAAGGTGCCGCAAGAAGCGATCGGCTGCGGGTTTCACGAGGCCGTGCGCGGAGTGCTCTCTCACCACATGGTGATTCGCGGAGGGAAGATCGCCAATTATCATCCCTACCCGCCAACCCCTTGGAATGCGAATCCGCGCGATATCTACGGGACGCCCGGTCCGTACGAGGATGCTGTGCAGAATACACCGATTTTCGAAGAAAACGGGCCGGATAAATTCAAGGGCATCGACATTATGCGGGCGGTACGTAGCTTCGATCCTTGCTTGCCTTGCGGCGTGCATATGTATCTCGGAGACGGAAAGATCTTGAAACAGATGCACACACCCACTGCCTACGCGGGCTTGGCCAGCGTGAAGAGCGAATAGAGAAACTCAGATGATTCAAACAATTGAAGCGTGCCCTGACGAGATTTACGACATTGAGCTGGAGCATAGTCTGTTGGAGGCGAACGCCAAGCTTGCACGGGAAAACCGATCTCTGCTCGACCGTTTTGGAATCGCAGCGATCGATGTGATGGGTGCGATCGGATCGGGGAAAACGACGCTGATTGGACGGCTCGTGGAAAGGCTGAAAGATCGGTTTGGCGTTGCAGTTTTAAACGGCGACGCGACGACCAGCACTGATGCCGATCTGATCGCGAGGCAAAACGTGCCGGTTGTCCAGATTGCCACGGTGAACGGTTGTCATCTTGACGCAAACCTTGTCGGAAAAGCGCTGCGTAAAATTGATCTGGCGAAGCTGAAACTGATTCTGATTGAAAACATCGGCAACTTGATTTGTCCTGCCGAGTTTCCGCTCGGCTCGAGGGCCCGTGTCGTTGTCGTGAGCGTCACGGAAGGTCAGTACATGGTCAGGAAACATCCGCACATGTTTCTTGGGGCGGAACTGGTGGTCGTAAACAAAGTGGATCTGGCCGATGCGATGGAAGTCAGCGTCGATGCACTGGCCGCCGACGTGCACAAACTCAAACCGGACATCAAAGTTATTCCCACGAGTTGCAAGAGCGGCGTTGGTTTAGACGAGCTGACGACGTCTCTCCTGGCGGTGTGACATTTACCCCGCCGATGCATGAGCTATCGATAGCATCGGCGGTGGTGGATAGCGTCCTCGAGTTTCTGGACGCGCATGAGGTGAAGAAGGTGCTGACGGTACGTCTGGCCGTCGGAGAATTGAGTCACGTCGAAGCGGAACAGCTGCGCTTCTGTTACACAGCAATCACCCAGGAAACCGCAATTGAGAATTCAACGCTCGAAATTGAAAGTGTTGCAGCCTTGGTGGAGTGCCCGCGCTGTTCCTACCGCGGACGCCCAAAATATTGGGAAGACGCGCTCTCTGCCGCGCCAATACCGACGCTTGAGTGCCCCGATTGTCGAGCCGCCGTGGAACCCGTGGAGGGAAACGACTGCGCGATCAAAACCATTCAATTCGTTGCCTGAGGAGAAACAGAGAGAGAAGAGTTGAACCACAGGTTGCAGAGATTTCACAGGCGAAGGCACGAATGAACGCTTCCGCGAATAAGCATTCCCTGACAGCCGGCGAAGTGCCGGAAAGAAGTTGGCCCGCCGGCGCCAATGACGCGCAAGACCAACTCGAAGCGATGAACTCGCACGGCGCGCGGATCCAGCAGCTTCTTGAACAGATCGAGGCGCTGCCTAGCCCGTCCACGCGCGAGTTGATTCATGAATTCATGGAGGCAACACTTGCGTTTTACGGCCAGGGCCTGGCCAGAATTCTGCAGGTGGTCAGTGAATCCGGACCCGATGGTCAGAAGGTTTATCAGCACCTGACCAACGATAAGGTGGTTCGCGGGCTGTTGCTCATTCACGATTTGCATCCTGCGGATCTCGAGAGTCGTTTGCGCGACGCGTTGGATCAGGTCCGTCCCTACCTGCAGAGTCACGGCGGCAACGTGGAGTTGATCAGCCTGACTGGCCAGGGGGCAAGGTTGCGACTCCAAGGCACTTGCAAAAGTTGCGCCTCGTCCGCGGTCACATTGGAACTGGCCATACGGCAGGCCATCGAAGAGGCGTGCCCTGATCTCGCCGGATTTGAGGTGGAAGGTGTCGCCCAGGAACAGACAGCCTCGGCGACCGTTGCTAGTCCAACGGAACGCGCCAAGCCCAACTGGATCGCCTTGGAGAACGTGCAACAGCTTGATAATGATGGGTCGTGGATGCCCATTCGCGTCGCCGGTAAACGGCTAGTCGTTTGCAGAGTCGACGGGAACTTGTACGCGTATCGGAACCATTGCCCAGCCTGCAACATGCCGTTTGACGCCGGGACTCTCGAAGCAGGATTGCTGCGTTGTCCTCTGGGTCATCGTTATGATGTGCAGCATGCCGGACGCTGCACTGAGATGCCCACCGCACACCTGGATCCTCTCCCGCTGCTTCTCCAAGAGGGTGTGGTGAGAGTGGCGCTGACGGTATGAAAGCCGAACGTGCGAAAGTCGCGGTTCGCGGCGTGGTCCAAGGGGTCGGCTTCCGGCCATTTGTTTACAGGTTAGCGACGGAGATGAGGCTCAACGGCTGGGTCCTGAACTCGGCGCAAGGCGTATTCATTGAGCTTGAAGGGACGCGAGATAGACTACAATCGTTTCTGTTGCGCCTGGAAAAGGAGAAACCTCCGCGCGCAGTCATTCAGAGTCTGGAGTTTTCATTTCTCGACATAGCCGGTTACGACCGTTTCGAGATTCGTTACAGCGATCAGAGCGGCCGAAAGACTGTTCTGATCTTACCTGACATTGCCGTCTGCGCAGATTGTCTTCGGGAAATTTTCGATCCCGAGAATCGCCGATACCGCTATCCGTTCACGAACTGCACAAATTGCGGGCCGCGATTCACGATCATCGAAGCATTGCCGTACGATCGTCCGCGCACTTCGATGAAACGATTCGCGATGTGCCCGGCGTGCCAGTCTGAATATCACGATCCGTCCGATCGAAGGTTCCACGCCCAACCAAATGCCTGTCCTCATTGCGGACCGCATCTGGAGTTATGGGACGAAAAAGGGATCGCGGTCGGACAGGATGACGAGGGGTTGCTGCGCGCGATCGAAATCGTCCGCAACGGGCAAATCCTGGCCCTCAAAGGAATCGGCGGGTTCCAGCTCATTGTGGATGCTCGCAACGAAGACGCCGTCCGACGCCTGCGCGAGCGAAAGCGGCGTGCGGAAAAGCCTTTTGCGCTGATGTATCCCTCGTTGGGTCTCGTGCAGTGGGATTGCAACGTTTCAGAGCTGGAAGCGCGCCTGTTGCTGGCGCCTGAAGCACCCATTGTTTTGCTTCGTCGCGGATCGCGCGAATCGCTGCTGGCGCCCGGTGTCGCGCCGGTCAGTCCGAGTCTCGGCGTGATGTTACCCTACTCGCCGTTGCACCACCTGATGATGAGAGATCTCGGGACGCCTGTCATCGCGACAAGCGGCAATTTGAGCGACGATCCGATCTGCATTGACGAGTACGACGCCTTGAAACGGCTGGAGGGAGTTTCCGATTATTTCCTGGTTCACAACAGGCCGATCGTCCGCCACGTGGATGACTCCGTCGCAAGCGTTGTTTGCGACCGCGAGATGGTGCTTCGACGAGCGCGGGGCTATGCGCCGTTGCCGGTTCAGATGAAAGACGCGCTGCCGTGCGTTCTGGCTGTCGGCGCGCATTTGAAAAACAGTGTCGCTCTGAGCGTCGGAAAAAACATCTTTATCAGCCAGCACATCGGGGACCTGGAAACGGGTGAAGCGTTCTCGGCTTTTTGCAGGACCGCAGCGGATTTGCCGCGGCTGTACGAAGCGCGGGCAAGCATCATCGCTTGCGACATGCATCCCGATTATCTCTCGACAAAGCAGGCCTTGCAAATGCGACTGCCGTTGCATTACGTACAACATCATTTTGCGCATGTGTTGGCTTGTATGGCCGAAAATGAATTGGAAGGCCCGGTTCTCGGTGTTTCCTGGGATGGCACCGGCTACGGCACCGACGGGACCGTCTGGGGCGGAGAATTTCTCCTGACCGACGAAGAGTCATTCCAACGCGTGGCGCACTTTCGGCAATTCCGGCTGCCCGGTGGCGACGCTGCTGTCAAAGAGCCACGCCGGACCGCGTTGGGCGTTTTATACGAAATCTGGGGCGATCACGCGATTTCCGATCGCCGGCTACCCCCGATCGCCAGCTTTTCGGAGCACGAATTGGTTGTCATTCGACAAATGCTCTCCAAAGGGATCCATTCACCGTTCACCTCTAGCGCAGGCAGATTGTTCGATGCGGTGGCCTCGATACTCGGACTGCGGCAGCGGGTCACATTCGAAGGGCAAGCCGCCATGGAATTGGAATTTGCTATCGAACAGGGCATTCACGAAACCTATCCATTCAAGATCACCGACTCTTTCCCATCCATCGTGGATTGGGCACCGATGATTCCCGAAATTCTGATCGATCTCCAAAAGGGTCTATCGTTGGGTCGTCTTTCCGCGAAATTCCACAACACGCTAACGGAAATCATCCTTGCGATCGCTCGAAGGCTGGAAGAACCAAGGATCCTCCTCACCGGTGGATGCTTCCAGAACAGGTATCTCATCGAACGCTCTGTCCGACGATTGCTGGATGCCGGCTTTAAGCCGTATTGGCATCAACGCGTGCCGCCCAATGACGGGGGGATAGCACTTGGCCAGATCGTTGCCGCCGCTCGAGCCAGTCTGGCGATTGCCAAGGAAAATAAGAAAAGTAAAACGGAGAATATTTATGTGTCTCGCCATTCCGGGAAAACTCATTGAAATTGCCTATGACCCGCAGGGCGTCAAGATGGGCAAGGCCAACTTCGGCGGCATCGTCAAGCAGGTTTGTCTGGAGTATACCCCGGAAGCCAATCCAGGAGACTATGTCCTGGTCCATGTCGGTTTTGCGCTTGGCAAAGTCGATGAAGAAGAGGCCGCCCGAACCTACAAACTCCTGGCGGAAATGGATCAATTATCCGAGCTTGAAACTCCGGAGGATTGAGGCGCGATTCTCAAAGCTCAAGGAGCGTGACGCTATGAAATATCTCGATGAATATCGCGACGAAGCGGTCGCCGGAAAACTGGTAAATGAACTCCGTCGCGTTGTAACCAAACCATGGGTCTTGATGGAGGTCTGCGGCGGTCAAACGCACACGATCGTTAAATACGGCATCGACCACCTGCTCCCGGACGAAGTCGAGCTCGTCCATGGTCCCGGATGCCCGGTGTGCGTCACTTCGCTTGAAATGATCGACAAGGCGCACGCGATTGCCCAACAGCCGAATGTGATTTTCTGTTCCTTCGGCGATATGCTCCGGGTGCCCGGGTCGAAGGTCGACCTGTTGGTCCTGAAATCGCGAGGAGCGGATGTGCGGGTCGTTTATTCGCCGATCGATTCGTTGAAAATCGCTCGCGCCAATCCCAACAAAAAAGTGGTCTTTTTTGCGATCGGGTTTGAGACCACCGCGCCAGCCAATGCGATGGCAGTCTGGCAGGCTGAAAAACAAGGGATCACGAATTTTTCGGTCCTGGTCTCCCATGTTCTGGTGCCTCCGGCGATGGCCGCGATCCTGGAGTCGCCGATTAACCGCGTTCAAGGTTTCCTTGGGCCGGGGCATGTCTGTACAGTCATGGGCTATCAGGAATACGAACCGATTGCCGCGCGTTATCGTGTCCCGATCGTCATCACGGGATTCGAACCGTTGGACATCCTCGAAGGCGTCCTTATGACGGTGCGCCAACTCGAAGTTGGCACCGCCGACGTGCAGAACGAGTACCCGCGGGTCGTAAAGCGTGAAGGAAACCGTCCCGCTCAGGACCTCGTAAATTCTGTCTTCGAGGTCTGCGACCGCAAATGGCGCGGCGTTGGATCGATCCCAAAAAGCGGGTACAAACTGCGATCTGAATTTCGCGAACATGACGCCGAACGGCTGTTTGAAGTGGAAGCGATCGACACGGAAGAATCTTCCATCTGCATCAGCGGCTTAGTGTTGAAAGGGGTGAAAAAACCGCACGATTGCCCTGCATTCGGCAAGGAGTGCACCCCCCATCGTCCACTCGGCGCGACGATGGTTTCCGCAGAAGGTGCGTGTGCGGCTTACTATGCGTACGGGAGACATCTGCAGGAGCAAAAACGAAAAGTGGAACAAGTCGGGATCAGCGAATAGTGAGCTTCCGCAAGAAAACTATCTGCAAGTGCGGCGTTTGGGATCTGGTTCGCCTCGCGCCTGAAGCCGAAGATGTTACCTGAAAGCAAAGTCGGGTCCACCGAGGAAACCAACGGCGCGAACCTGTGCGCTCTAATGGGCGCGTGTCCGCTGCCGTTATCCGACTACCAGGAAATCGTCTTGGCACACGGTAGCGGAGGAAAACTCAGTCAGCAGTTGATCCAGGAGATTTTGCTCCCTCAATTCCGCAATGAGTTGTTGGATGTTCAGCACGATGGCGCGGTTTTTTCGGTCAACGGCGCCCGCTTAGCCTTCAGCACGGATTCATTTGTCGTGAGCCCAATTTTTTTTCCGGGGGGTGATATTGGAAAGTTGGCTGTCCATGGCACAGTCAACGACCTTGCGATGTGCGGCGCTCGCCCTCTTTATTTGTCGACAGGGTTTATTCTGGAAGAAGGCCTTTCGATGCGGGACTTCTGGCGTGTGGTCGTGTCAATGCGCGAAGCCGCCGCCGCGGCAGGCGTTGCCCTGGTTACCGGCGACACCAAAGTGGTGGACCGCGGGAAGGCGGACAAGATATTTATCAACACCTCCGGGATTGGCGTCGTCCCGGAAAGGGTAAACATTCATCCCGGGCGTGCCCGAACCGGAGATAAAGTGATCGTCAGCGGTGAAATTGCGGTTCACGGGATCGCCATCATGTCTGTGCGCGAGGGGCTCGAGTTCGAAACCGAGATCTCAAGCGACACCGCCCCTTTAAACGGTCTGGTGCACGCCGTGCTCGCCGTCGGCACGGACATCCACGTTTTGCGGGATCCGACTCGGGGCGGCATTTCCAGTGCTCTAAGCGAAATCGCCCTGAGCGCCCACGTCGGCATTTCACTGGACGAAGCCAGTATCCCAATCAGCGAAGAGGTCAAGGGCGCGTGCGAAATCCTTGGGCTCGATCCTCTCTACGTCGCCAATGAAGGGAAATTCCTTGCAATCGTCGCGGCGGAGGAGGTTGCTCCCGTTCTCGCGGCCATGCGGGCGCATCCGCTCGGCGAGAAGGCGGCGGTCATCGGTTCAGTGACCGACGATCATCGCGGGTTCGTTTTCATGAAAACGCGGATCGGGGGGACACGCGTCGTTGAAATGCTCTCAGGCGAGCAACTCCCGCGGATCTGCTGACTATTCGTGCATCGTTGGCGTAGTCGATTCGAGGCGATCGAATCCCTTGGCTCGATAAAAAATTACCGAACCGAGCCAGCTCAAAATGAACACTCCGATAATGACAAAACCGAGCGTCCCGAAGTTATCGTTTAAGCTGCCGATAAAATCCCAGACGCCTCCGGTCAGGTTGAATCGATCCTTGAGAAGACCGACAGCTTCTATGCCGCCCACGATCAAAGCCACGATGACCGAGACGAACGTGATCGTCAGGTTATAATACAGTTTGCGGATCGGCTTGATGAAGGCCCATCCATAGGCGCCGACCATTAGAATGCCGTCGGTCGTATCGACCAAGGTCATCCCCGCAGTGAACAGCACCGGGAATACCGCCATCGCACCCACGGACAACCCTTTCGCTGCGGCCGCCGCTGAGATTCCCAACAGGGCGACTTCGGTCGCAGTATCGAACCCGAGACCAAACAGGAATCCAATTGGATACATGTGCCATGGGCTCGAAAGTAAACCGAAAAGCGGACGGAAAAGCCGGGCCATCACGCCGCGTCCCGTGAGCATCTCGAGGCCTTGGTCGTTGTAGCGCCCTCCCATTCGCACCTCTTGAAATGTTCGCCAGACTCCTCGAAGAATCACAATATTCATCAGGGCGATCGCGATCAGGAAAAATGAAGAAACCGACGTGCCGATGGTTTCGCCGATCTCTTTGAAAGCGTCGAACCGATTCTGGACGGCGATCGCTACGGAATAAACGATCAAAGACGCGACCACGACGATGGTTGAATGGCCGAGAGAAAAGAAAAAACCCACGGAAACCGGGTGTTTACCCTCCTGCATCAGCTTTCTCGTTACGTTGTCGATCGCAGCGATATGATCTGCATCGACTGCATGCCGCAGGCCGAAGGTGTAGGCAAGTAAAGCGGTTCCAAGAAGAACCGGCTTATCGTGGAACAGGAGAAAAGCCCAGATCCACGCACCAAAATTGACGCAGCCCAAAAGGCCGTAGATTCCAAACGCTCGCTTCCTGAAGCTGCCTGAGAACAATTCAATCACGCTCTTCGCCCCTTTAAAAGGTGGCAAGACATTTTTTGCCCGGTTTCAATTTCGAAGAATCTGCTCTGCGATGATCTCAGATAAACGGTCCTCTCGGGGGGGTGGAAATTGCCGCCGGTTCTGGAGCGGTTGTAGGTCCGCCATTCCCGACGGCGTGCAAGCCCAACGTGATTTAACCGACCGTAAAGAATTGACGGAGAAAGTAAAGGAGCTCGTAAAGCGAACCGCGCAAGAAAACGCTGGTTCTTCGTTTTCATGATGAGAGAGACCGGCGAACCTACCGCCGCCATCGTTCGATAATTCCCGCCATCTGATTGACGCCAGCAAGAATCCCTGGGCCAGGTTGGAGAATGTCCGCCGACGCTATCACATGAACATCGTTGTTCCTCACCGCTGAGATCGCCTGCCAACCGGGCCGCCCCGCAATTATTCCCAGATCCACAGGCTTTCCACACCAACTGACAAAGATGATCTGTGGGTCCGCTCTGCAGACAGCCGTGGCTTCGACTGCCCTGTCGCGCGAACCTTTCGCTTCAAGACGAAAAAAAATGTCCTCTCCTCCGACAAGGTTGATCGCTTCGCTGATCCATCCGATGCAGCTGATCAGCGGTTCGTCCCATTCTTCGAAGTAGACCCTGGGCCGCGGCAATTCGTCGCGACGAAAGTATTGCAGTTGGCATTCAAAATCGGAAGCCAACTTCTCAGCTTTGGCAGAGCATCCGATCGCACGTCCGATCAGCAGGATGGTCTGAATAATTCCGCGCAACGAACGCTGGTTCGTTGCCAGTACCGTGCAGTGGTTGCGAATGAGATCGGCCGACATCTGCGCTTGCACGTCAGAGAACGTGATGACCAGATCGGGCTCGATCGAAAGCAAGTCGGCCATCTTCAGTGTTGAAAAACCTCCGACAATCGTTCGGCCCGCGCGCATCGATGTTGGCGCGAATGCACTCACAGCCACGACACGATCAGCCGCGCCAAGTCGATCGCAAATATCGGCGGATTCACCGCTCAGGCAGACTATTCTTTCCGGAAACATGGGGCTCTGCTCGGAGCAAAAGAGTATCGCACGGAGGCCACGGCGGAGCAACGAATCGGCGGGTCAGCGTTGCTTCGGTCTAGCGTCCTGTACCCGGAACACGAGGTATTTGTATATGTTTAGCGTCACACGGCCCGAAGGAGTTTGGGCGTTTCCACGCCGTGGCCCGAACTGGCCAAGAAGGCATAGTCCAGGGTAAGTATGTGTTTAGCGCCGTGTTGCGCCAATCGTCCTCGTCGTCGTCCTCGTTCTCGTTCTCGATCTTTCAACGTCGTTGGCAATCGGCGCGATTCCCGCATCCACAGAAGTCGAGGACGAGAACGACGACTATAAGGACGATTCAGGAGGTACCAATATCGCGCTAAACACATACCAACCCTGGGCTAAGCTTTTTGGCTCTCCGCTGTTTTCTGTGGATAGCTCAATTCGTTAGGTTTGGCCACCTAATAGCGCTCCGCTACGCCTGTTCAAGGTCGAATCCGGCATAAACGGCCTCCTCCCCCTCGACAAGCTCGGGGTCCCCTCCATTTATTCCGTTTCTCGCTTGAACAGGCTTCGCTCCGCGCTGGGAAGGTTACTGTCTTTTGCGTTGAAAGCCCTTAGCTCGTTCCTCGCTACGGTCTCTCAACCGCAAAAGGCGTTGGTATTTTGTTCGGGTGTCAAACAGGAGCGGGCGGGTTTGCATTTTGGGTGACCGTGACTCAATAAGAACAATGACACCGGAGGAGCTTTTTACCGCAGCACTGGGATTGGGTCGGCAATGGCGAGTGGCCGAATGCCGCTTTGAGGGTGAACCCAAACGCTTGGAATTACGACTTGAGCACGTGCCCGGGGAACACTTCGAGTGCCCGGTCTGCAAAGCTTCGTGTGGAGTCCACGACACCATCGAAAGACGCTGGCGGCATATGAACTTCTTCCAGTACCGCTGCGAACTGGTGGCCAGGGTGCCGCGCACCTGGTGTCGCACCGACGGGGTCCATCAGGTGCCCGTACCCTGGGCCCGGCAAGGCAGCGGTTTCACCCTGATGATGGAAGCGTTCGTGATGCTGCTCAGCGCGGAGATGCCCGTCGATGCCATGGCGGATTTACTCGATGAGCACGATACCCGGCTGTGGCGGGTCTTGATGCATTACGTGGAGCAAGCACACGCCAAGAGCGATTGGAGTGCGGTCCGGCGGATCGCGGTCGATGAGACCAGTGCCCGGCGCGGACGCCGCTACGTGACCAACGTGCTGGACGCTGAGAACTCACGCCTGCTCCTGATGGTCGAGGGACGCGGTGTCCAGGCCCTGGGAGCTTTTGCCGAGGCGCTGCGCTTGCACGGCGGGGATCCCTCCCAGATCGAGGCGATCGCGATGGATATGAGCACCTCCTATATGCAAGGGGCGCGCCAATACTTTCCTCAGGCCAGGATCGTCTTTGACAAGTTCCACGTCATGGTGCTGGCGGGCAAAGCCCTCGAGGAGGTGCGCCTCCAATTGCAACGCGAGGGAGCCCAGCTCAAAGGGGCGATGTGGAGTTTACGCGGCAACGCCTGGAATCTCAGTCCAGAGCGTCAAGCGCATCGTCAAGAGCTCTGTCGCCAGTACACTCAACTTGGCCGTGCGATGAGTCTGCGTGAAACTCTCCAAGCCATTTACGCAAACTCCGACCGGCAACTCGCCGAAGCTGAACTCCGGTGGTGGTGTGGTTGGGCAGCGCGCAGCCGCCTCTGGTCCTTTCGCCATTTGGCCATGACCGTTCGTAAGCTATGGGATGGGATCCTGGCCTACTTCGATACCAAGCTGACCTCCGGAGCCATCGAGGCCGTCAACGGGATAATCCAGCTCGCAAAAAGGACGGCTCGCGGATTTAGAAACTTCGTCTACTTCAGAACCGCAGCCTACCTTCGAGCCGGTCAGCTCAATCTAGATGTCCCAAACATCAGTTAACTTAGCATTTACCCACACAAAACAGCGAGGGACCATCCCGCTGAACCCAAGGAGCTTTTTTAATGTCAGCATTGATTCGCCAATCGTGCTGATGATCTTAGACGCAACCAAGTGTCGACTGTCAGTCCTTGAAGCCCAATCAGCTTTACAGCTTATCAATGTCGGACTTTGCCGCACTTGTTCCATTCTTTGATCAATTCGGGCTCACATAAAATTTTCAGGCGGCGTGTTCGAATGGGGCGGGCCATTCCGAAACGACGGGGCTCGCGAACTTTGACACAGTGCGCCGTGACCAAGCCAAGTAGAGGCGCAGACCCCTGGACCGTATTTCCGCCTGACGTATTCTTCCAAGTTCCTGGCGAGAATAATCCCGCAGAGCGCGCCGTTCTTTGCAAGTCTGTTCTTGGATCCGGAGGGAAAGCCAACGTGCGAGTCTCACCTTTATTTTCATTGTAAGGAAAAGGGATTGATGGTTATTGAAGACCGAAAGCCGGTCTAGCTTCTTTCCCAACCTTGATATGCACGTTGTGTGCCAGCTAAGGTTTTTATCTGCAACCGTTGATAACGAAGGAGTTGCAGAACCTGCCGATTTTGATCCTCAGGGGCCGAGATTTCAATCGGTCGAATTTTCGTACCAAATTTCGGCCCTTCAGTGCGGTTTGCCCGCAGCGGTAAGTAAAGCGTCTCGCCTTACCTCGTGGCCTGAATCGCCTGGGTAACCGATTGAGCGGTCGCCAGGAATGGGAGGGTGCCCGACCACATGCCAATAAAACTCTGGGCCACTGCCGCGAGTAAAACTTGTGCGATTTTTTGCCCGATCAAATCATCGGTGAAGGCAGTCGGGTCCGTAGGAACAGCATTTTGTACCTGGATCGCCCGGATGGCGATTCGACAAAAGATCGCGCTGAACGGCCGAAATTTGGTACGAGAATTCGATCAATTGAAATCTCGGCCCCCGAGGATCGAGATCCATAGGATTCACAACCCTCTCGTCCTCCACGATTTGCGATTCGAATCGATGGCTGGCACGCAATGTGCTTCCCACACTTGGAACGAAGTGACACCCGGCTTTGGGTCTTCAACAACAGTCAACCCACGTCCGATAGAACCGGCCTCGCGCCGGGTGTCCATCCAAAGGAGTAATTTTCCTATGATAATCCTCGCAACAACGGGAGGCGTTTACTACCCGGTCGTTAGACCGCCCTTCACTAGCCAAATAGCCGGTAGCAGGAGAGTTCAATACGTTCGGCGCTCTCTCCTGGTTCGTCCAAGACTTCGAAGCAAGAGCCTAAATGATCAGAGAAATTAGCTAAGCTAGTCATTCAACACCTTGGAACCCGCCTGATCAATTCTTATGAGCCAAGCACCTGCCCATCAATTTGAGTCGTTGGACCACATGTTCATTTTGCACGGCCTGAAAGCGGGGCTGGCCGGGGTGCTGGCGCTATTTGTCGCTGAAGCTCTTCGTCTGCAGTACCCCGAGTGGTCCGTGTTCACGGTGCTGGCGTTGATGATGGTTCATTACTATCCTGGGTCCATCGCGCTCAAGTCGCTCTTCCGCTTTGTCGGTACCCTGGTCGGCGCAAGCCTGGGTGTCTGGCTTATGAGCGACTACTTTTCTTCTCCTGTCTTGTTCCTTGGCGGAACGTTTCTGGTTATGTCTTTCGCCAGCTACAAACTGGGGCATCTCAGCTCAAGAATGTCGCCCTATGCATATTTCTTGGCGGGGGTCACACTTATTATCGTCGAAAGCACAGGCCTAACCCAACCGGATAAGGAGTGGTTTGTCGCACTTAGCCGTACCGAGGAAACTTTTGTCGGAATTATTGCTGTTTTGATTATCACTCCGTTGTTCCGGGTTCGACATCCCCGACTTGAATTTCAGCGGCTCGCTAGCTCAGCGGTCGACCAACTCAAGAATCTAATTAATGCCGAGCTCCGAAACATAAGAGAGGGAACTCCTTCTAACTCTGAAGTGCTGCCGGAGCAAACTGCTGTCGTGCGAAAGCTGCTCTCGCTTGACAACCTTTTGATAGCTGAGCGGCGTGAAAGTCTATACTTCGGAGCGAACACGGCCAATCTCGATAAGACCCGGAGTTCATTACGAACCCTTTTTCAAGCCGTACTCGATCTACGTCAATCGCTGGTTGACGGCAAGGTGCTAAGCCGAATCCTCCGGGCGCAATTGGATGCGGCACAAGATTTATTCGGGCACCGCTTCTGCTGCGTTGACCGCGCCTCGACGGAAGATCCAGCTATCCTCGCGAGTGCGTTCAAGGCCTTGGATGAAGAAATCAATCGCTGGCTTCGATCCGGTGAGCTCAGGGAACTACCGGCCGACCAACTAGCGGCTTATCTCCGTTGTTGGAATGCCCTTCGCGGCATTCACAAAGAGTTGCTGAGTCTGTGCGACTTGGAAAACCAGTTGCAGTGCCCCGCGGAAAAGGCCGTGATTCAGTCTGACCCGCCCAGGGTTCAGCGGAAGATTGATCGACGTCTAGCCATTATTGGATTCAAAGGAGGCCTCGTCAGCGTTGTCAGCCTATTTCTGGTGGTATGGCTTCACCTGCCGGGAGCACCCCTTCTGCCGGTAGCCGCGTGGCTCGCCTTGATTTTCACTTCCTACGAGATACCAGTCGGTCGCCCGGGGCATGTTCGGGCATTTCGGAAACTTCTGCAGACGGCTTTATACGGATTCTTGATCGTCCTTGTCATGCTTGTCCTTACACCCTTGATGTCGAACTATTGGTTCATGAATCTGATCCTGTTCTACATCCTGTTTGCCCATGGTTATTTTGCCTCGAAAACTCCCGGGTTGGCCTTCTGGATGTTAGGGACACTCTTTCTCGTTCCGGTTTTAGTCGTTCTTAACGCGCAAAAACCAGTTCCATTCGCGGCCATTATGGACAGCTACCTAGGGGTGATAATCGGCTTGACGATCGGAGTGACGATAGCGCGTGTGCTATGGCCGAGGTTGCCCCAGAACGAGTTGAAAGAAGCCACCGTCCGATTTTGTGATGTTGCCAAATTAGCCTTGGGCGAGAACTTTGGGGCATCAGTGAGCAGTATCAATTCCACTCTCTCCAGCCTGCCATTTGACATCGCGCGAACAACGGCAGCACTAGGATTCAACCAGCTTCTACGCGAAGAACAGACAAAGTGGAACAGGTTGATTCCTATTCTGATCAGCCTTTCTGCGCAACTGCCGCGTCTGGCATCGATCCGGGCCAAGGTCGGGGATTCGCAAGAAGTTAGGCTTTACCTAGACAGCTTTCACCAGGATTTTCGCTCCTGGATGGAGGCCCTCAGTCGTTTCTTCCGTCGGCCAGAGAACAAAAAGGCTCTACCCTCGGTGCGAGTTCTCATTGACGGATTAAAGCAAAGAATGGAACGCCTGAAAGTATCCGAACTACTGCATCCTTCTTCAAACGGGCAATCGCCCGAGACTCTAATGGATATGAACGAGTATCTCGTTGCAGCGGACCTCATGCAACAGTGTGGCGACATCGCCTTAAGCCTACGGTTAGTAGAATACTCGGGGGATTATTTCCTTTAGGAGCTGCGATGGAAAACCAGCTAGATTTTCAGATCCTGTCGGACAGCAAATACAAAATTTAACCAAAAATTCTCTTCGTTTATGAATGTGTTACATCCCGAATTCAATTTCC
>Ga0302324_100015249_pt1 | contig 15419 bp, 10 predicted proteins | sample Palsa_T0_1_FD_201949 | JGI IMG/M metagenome (GOLD analysis project Ga0302324, IMG submission 201949) | Peat permafrost microbial communities from Stordalen Mire near Abisko, Sweden - Palsa_T0_1 | ecosystem: Environmental > Terrestrial > Soil > Palsa > Peat permafrost | place: Sweden: Abisko...
TCCGTCGGCATCGATGTGCACGATCCGCTGGATTACAAGAAGCCGCTGGATAAGGGGATGGTGTTCACCATCGAGCCGGGCATCTATATTCCGGAAGAAAATCTCGGCGTGCGGATTGAAGATGTCTTCTGGGTCGACCAGGACGGCAAGCTGCACGACTTTATCGCTGACTTGCCGCATACGCCGGAGGATGTGGAAGCGGCGATGAAGGAAAAATAGCGAGACGCCCGCGAGCTGTCACGACTAAAAAATATCGGTGGGATGACCGTGCTGCAATGCGATCTTGCGGTCTTCCTCGTGGCCGGCGCGGACCAGCCAGTACATGGCGACACCGACTTGCAGCGCACCGAGGGCGCGGGCCAGCGCGGGCCGCTCGGAGATTTCTCCGAGAAGCCGCTTCCATGCTTTGGGGCCAACCCACCATGCGTCCGGCTCGCGATGCGGATGGACCATCGCATACAGTCCATCGCCGATCAGCAGCATGGCGCCGAGTCGGGCGAGCTTCGAGCCTTGCATAGGGAGAGCCATGAGTTAAAACCTTGCTCCGAACGACACGGGGATGAATTGACTGTAGTGGCCGGGCGTGTCCAACCAAAGATAGCGCGCTTCCGTGTAAATTGCGAAACGGTTGGACGGATCGGTCTTAAAGGTGAAGCCGAAGCCGAGATTTGCGCCGCCCTGGTTGCTGCTGAAGTGGCTGACGACGTAGCTGCCGCTGACCGGATAGCAGTAAAACGGCGTGCAGTAAATGCCGTATTGATTGTTGGTGAACGAGGTCAGCGCGCGATAGAAGCCGCCGCCACCGATGATGTAGCCACCAAATTTTCCGCTGTTTTTGTAGCGGAAGATTGGTTCGAGCGTGGTCGACCAGAGGTGCGTGTTGCCGCTGTCGGTGCCAGCTTCGTCGATCACCTGCTGGGTGAGGCCGAAGCGGTTGAAGCTATATTCGGCAAGGATGCCAAATTTCGGCACGAAGTTATAACCGCCGCCGACCGTGATCTGCCACGCCGTGGTCGCGGTGCCGCCAGCACTGGCCAGCGGTTGCGTGAAGCCAGCGCCCGCCTCCCAGGTGAGGTGTTTCATCCAGTCACTCGACGGCTGACTGTGATAGCCGGATTGATATTGTCCGCCGCCACTGCTCATCGCAGGATTGACGACATTGTCGGAAAGATTCAGCGACGGTCGGTCGAGCGAAGAAGAAAATTGTGTCGCCTGATTCAGCGAGGCCGCCGAGGCGTCGTCGGGCAGTGTGGTGGATTGCGCGATGGCGGCTCCGGCGGTGAGGACGACTGTGCAGCCGGCCAGCAAAAATGCCCGTGGGAAAGACTTCATTGTGGCAACCTCCAAAGTTGTGATGCAATTTGCCGCGAGACAGTATTCTCCCTCGCGGTATCGCTTAACTTTTCATAGACACGAGAAAGGCCAGACAGTTGCGCCTGGCCTTCCAACTAATTTCGAGCAGTTTAGTGGATGTCGAACTGCTCGGGGTGCAGCGTGGCGTCGCTCTTGATGATGATGGTCTTGCCCGCCATCTCTTCCATGTCCTGCAGCCAGCGCGAGCCGTTGGTCTTCAGCTGCTTGACGACCTCGGGATGGACGCGGAGAAGAATGTCTTGGCGCTCCAGGTGGCGGTGCATCTTGCGCAGCTCGACATAGATCTCATTGCACACCGTGGTCGGATTTTTGACCATGCCGGTGCCGGTGCAGGTGATGCATGGCATCGACAACGTGCGCTCGAGCGACTGCTTGACGCGCTTGCGGGTGATGGCGACGAGGCCGAAATCGTTGAACTGCAGCACCTTGGACGGTGCCCGGTCGGTCTTGAGCTGCTCTTCCAGCGCGGCCATCACCTTGTGGCGATTGCGGCGTTCGTCCATGTCGATGAAGTCGATGACGATGATGCCGCCCAGATCGCGCAAGCGAATCTGCCGCACGATTTCCGGGATGGCATCGAGGTTCGTCTTGAGGATGGTGTCCTCAAGACGCGCCGTTTTGCCAACGTATTTGCCGGTGTTGATATCGATCGCGACCAGCGCTTCCGTCTGATTGATGACGATGGAGCCACCGGATTTCAGCCAGACTTTCGACTTGAGCGCCTTATTGATCTCTTCCTGGATGCCGAACTGTTCGAAGAGCGGCGTCTCCTTGGTGTAGAGCTTGACGTGGCGGACGAGTGACGGCTGGAAGCGGTTGAGAAACCGGAGGACGCGCTCGTACTCGGCTTCCGAATCGACCCAGATGGCGGAGAAACGGTCTGTGACCTGGTCGCGCAGGATGCGCTCGACGAGGTTGAGGTCGTGATAAATCAATGCGGGCGGCTTGGCTGTCTCCGCGCGCTGCTTGATTTCGAGCCACAGGTTGATGAGGAAGCGGATGTCCTGGCGCAATTCTTGTTCCGTGGCGCCACCGGCCGCGGTGCGGACGATGAAGCCGCCGCCGGCCTCAGCTTTTTCGCTCAGCAGGATGCGCTTCAGGCGCTGGCGCTCTTCGTCGGACGCGATTTTGCGCGACACGCCGATGTGGTTCACGGTCGGCATGTAGACGAGGAAGCGGCCCGGCAACGCGATGTGGCTGGTGATGCGGGCGCCCTTCTTGGCTATGGGCTCCTTGGCGATCTGCACCAGAATTTCCTGGCCCGGTTTGAGCAGCTCCGTGATCGCGGGCAGCGACATGGTCTGCGCGCTCTGGCGGCGATTGCCCCCACCGGAGCCGCCACGACGTCCCCCGCGACGGTCGCCTGAACGTTCGCTTGACCGTTCGCCTGAACGATCGGAGGTGCGTTCACGTTCGGGTGCGCGGTCCTCGCGCGGAGTTTCAGTTGCTGCCTGACGCTCGCCGCGCGGCTGATCAGTGCGCGATGCTCCGCGACGGCCACGGCGTCCGCGACGCTGGCGGGGAGCGGCTTCCGTCGCTCCAGCGTCACGTGCTACGGCCGGCTCGCCTTCACCAGCTTCAGCGGATTCGCCAACTGCGTCGTCGTCTGCGTCTTCTTCGGAGTCGTAAACGAACGAGGTGCGCTCGTTGACATAGGTATCGCGAACAAGCTCGCTGATCTCGGAGCCTTCCATCGTCTCTTCGACGAGGTCTTCGGAGTCATCGCCGTCGCCGTGACCGCGCAGTGGCTCGAAGTCGTACTCCTCTTCGTCGATGGTCTCTTCCTCGACCTGGCCGCCGTCACCGGGAGAGAAATTGTTGTGATGTCCGGAATGGCCGGCTTCGTCGTCGACGAAATCCGGAACGCCGGGGAAAACTTCGACAGCCGCTTCAGAGTGCGACGCAAATTCATGTGCCTGGTCATGCGCCTGCTTGCGGCGCGCTGCATCCTGCGGCGACGTGCCGGTGTGTGGATCGTGCTCAACCGCTTCTACCTCCGACGCCTTTGAACGCGACCATGGCAGGCGGAACTCGCTCGGCGGATTCGGGTCGACACTGTGCGAAGCCGACGCGTTGTGCGGCTCTTCCTCCGGCGCAACTTCCTCTTCTGTCAAGACCTGTTCGTCAATGGCCAGCGGTACATCGTGAGCCGCTTCGTTGTGCGCTTCTTCGTGAACGATCGCTTCACTTTCTTCGACCAGATCGTCTTCGGACACAATGTCTTCGACTGGCTCATGAACCGGCGGCGCGGCTTCTTTTTTCGGCTCCGATTTGCGACTGCGATGTTTGGAAAGCGTCTCGCCGGGCAGCGTCATGCCGCCGTCCCAGGTGATGGGCGCTTCGATCATCGTGCTGGGCTTGGCTGTCGGCACGCGCAGCGTTGCTGCCGGCTTGCTCGAGGATTCAGCGTTTTTGCTGCCGCCGCTGTACTTCGACAACGACTCGCCGGGGAGGACAAATGCAGGTGCGGCGGATTCCCCGCGGCCACGACGCACTGGTCGAGGTGCTTCCGGCTCGGGCTCTTCTGCTTCGGCGGCGAAATGCTGCGGCTCCTGACCGTCGGCCATGGGGGCGTGCCAGTCGTCGGATGGTTCTTCAGGCGCGGTGTCGTCGGACGGGGCGTCGTAGTTTGCGGCGCCCGCATCGTGCGATTCTGCGGTGCTGCCGAAGTCGTCAAAATCACTGTTGATTTCAATCGTCTGGCCTGCCGTCGCGCGAGGTTCGCCGGGCAGCGGTTCGGGCCGTGTGGAAGATGCTTCGCCAGCGCCGCGTTCGCGGCCACCGCGACGACGGCCTCTGCGGCCACGGAAGCGGCGGGATCCGCCTTCTTCGGTTCCATCGCCTTCCGCAGTTGCGCCGCCAGTTTCGGCGAGTGCGGTTTCGGGTGATGGTTGATCCTCAGACGAAGCCGGACGCGGCGCGCGATTGGCTGCTGGCAGCGCGGTGCGCTCAAATTCGCCGGTGTCTTCCTGCTCTTCAAGAAAGTCGGTGACGTAGAGGAAGGCGTCGCGCTCCAGGCCAACGTCGACAAATGCCGACTGCATGCCTGGCAGGACGCGGGTGACCTTGCCTTTGTACATGGAGCCGGCAAGGGTGTATTCGTTTTCGCGTTCGTAATGGATTTCGACGAGCTGTTCGTCTTCAACGATGGCGAGACGGGTTTCGTGCGGAGTGCTTGAGATAAAGATTTCTTTGGTCATGCTGCGTTCTGGCCCGTCCTTTCACGGGCAATTGCGCGGCAAAGTGACCAGGGCTCAGGCAGACAGCTGTGCGAGCCGCCAGCGTGTAAACGCGGGCGGAGGAAAGGGCCGGGGTGTCGAGCGTGATGCGATCTGTCGCGTCATCCACATGCCTTTCTTGTCTTGCACTTGCAAATGATGCAGGAAGTTGTGGCCACGCTTGCCTGTGCTGCGGGTTTTTCGAAATCCCTGCGGCGCAAAGGCGGGGCCGTTTCCCCTTTCCTGCTGGTAAAACCTGTCTTCTGCCCTTGCCCGGATGGTCTTGACTTCGCCGTGCCGGGTTCGGTTGTTGCAATTCTGTTGGTACTCATGCCGCATCCAGCGGCTGTTGCGGAATCTCTCTGGCTTTGTTCCTTGGGTCGTTACTGGAACGGGTGCCGGACACCCCTTGTGCTGCGATCTTACTTGAATTCAGTTCACGAACCTGCCCATGCGGACGTTCATCACCATCCCAAGAGCCAGAAACGTAAACAGAACGGAGGACCCACCGTAGCTCATCAGCGGCAGCGGAATCCCGGTGACGGGCATAAGCCCCACCACCATGCCGACATTGACCGCGATCTGAAAGATCAGGACGGCCACCACCCCCATCACGAGCATGGAACCTGGGAGGTCGGCAGCGGTTTGAGCGTTTTGAATCAAACGCATCAATACAAAAAAGTATAGCAGGAGGACGAATACGGCGCCCACAAAGCCGTGCTCCTCGCAGAAGGCCGCGAAGATGAAGTCCGTATACGGGATGGGCAGAAAGTCGCCCTGCGTCTGCGTGCCCTTCGTCGCGCCGCGTCCCCAAAGGCCGCCGTCGCCGACCGCGATCAGCGATTGCTTGACCTGGTAGCCGCTTCCCCGCGGGTCTTCATCCGGCGCGATGAAGCTGGTGAGGCGCTTTTTCTGGTACGGCTTCAGCACCTTCGACCAGACGGGAATGATCAGAATGCAACCGGCAAGGATGATGGCGAGGGATTGCTTCCAGCGGATGCCGCCGAGAAAAAGTCCGCAGAGCAGCACTGGTATATAGGTGAGCGCGGTGCCGAGGTCGGGCTGCTTCAGGACGAGCAGCATCGGGATGCCGACCAGGCCGAAGGCTTTGAGGATGTCGCCCCAGGTCAGGCTGCGGCCGCCGAGGTTGGAAAAATATCGCGCGACCGCGACGATGAGCACGATCTTCACCCACTCCGATGGCTGGAAGTGGATGCCGCCGGGGAGCTTGATCCAGCGACGGGCGCCGAGAACTTTTGTCCCGACAAAGATGACAGCGACGAGCGACAGCAGGCAGAAGCCGTAGGCCCACTGCACATAGTCCACCAGCGCGTGGTAGTTGATTTTGGAGACGACGAACATGGCGACGACGCCACCGGCGAGCCAGAGAAGCTGCTTGTGCTGGAAGCCGGCAAATTTTGTATGCAGAGTCGCGGAGTAAATTTCCGCCACGCTGATGGCGGACATAAGCATGACGAGGCCGAAGAGCACCCAATCAAAATCGCGGAAGGAGAAGAAGCTGCGCTTCATCGTCCTCCGCCTGCGTGGTGATGTTTGGCGGGAGGCGCGGTTAATTCGCTGAGCTGAAATTTGCTGCCGTGCATGTGGCCGTCGTCGACGTCGCCGAGGCTCCAGACGCCGCCCATTTCATCGTGCAGTGCCGCGGTATCTTTCGTCGCAGCCGCAGGTTTCGGAGTGGAAGACGTCGGCTTGGGCTGCGCGGGATTTGTCGTCGCTGGCTTGGTTGCCGGCGTTGCGGTCGTCGTAGTTTGCGGAGTCGCTGCAGGAACGGCAGCCTCGCGCATATTGTTCGACAGGCGGCGCTGCTTCTCGACATAGGCAGTGATGACCTGCGCGGCCAGCTTGGCGGAATTCGATCCCCAGTCGCCGTTCTCCCACAGAACCGCGACGGCGATTTCCGGATTGCGGCGCGGCGTCATGCCCACGAACCACGAGTTCGGCTGCAGGTTGTGCGCCTTCGCGTTGGTGTGCGATGCGCCCTCGTGGCTGATGACCTGCGCGGTTCCGGTCTTGCCGGCGAAATCAATTCCGTCCAGATGCGAGGCACCCGCAGTCCCGCCCATCGTCGGATCAAGCGCGCCGGCCATGCCGTCCGTGATGATCTCCCAGTTGTCGGAGCTGAGTTGGATAGTTTTATCGCCGGACCCGGGATAGAGCTCGTCGATATTCGGCGGCTGCTCATCGGGGAAAACGACGTGAGGCCGCTTGAGAACGCCGCCCGAGGCGACGCCGGAAAGCGCGCGCAACATTTGTATCGGTGTTGCCGCAACGGCGCCCTGCCCGATGCCGACGGAGATGGTTTCCCCGGCGTACCACTTCTCGTGGAAGGTTTTCAGCTTCCACTCTTCCGACGGCACCGTCCCGCTGACTTCGTCCGGAAGATCGATGCCGGTTTTGTAACCGAGGCCGAGCTCATGCGCGTACTTCGCGATCGTGTCGATGCCCAGCCGCTGCGCCAGTGTGTAGAAAAACGTGTCGCACGACCATGGAAGAGCGTGCTCGATGTCGACCATGCCATGATGCTTGTCGCACTTGAACAGGTGGCCGTAAAACTCCGCACCACCAGCGCAGAAGACGTGCATTTTTTGCGCGACGCCCTCTTCGAGTCCCGCGACCGACATGACAACTTTGAACGTCGAACCGGGGGCGAGCTGCGCCTGAATGGCTTTGTCCATCAGCGGCTTGTGCGGATCGTTGAGCAGCTTGTTCCACTCATCGCGATGGATTTTGACCGCAAATTCATTGGGGTCAAACGCCGGATGGCTAACCAGCGCAAGAACTTCTCCCGTGCGCGGGTCCCAGGCAATCATCGCGCCGCTGCGATCGCCCAGTGCTTCCTCGGCAGCTTTCTGTATGTCGAGATCCATGGTCAGGCGCAGCGTTTTTCCCGGAACTGACGGCTCGTTGCCGAGCTGGCCGATTTCCTTGCCATGGCTGTTGACAACGACATCGCGCGAGCCATCGGTGCCACGCAGGATTTCGTCGTAGCTCTGCTCGACGCCGGCTTTACCAACAACGTCGCCCGGTTGATAGAACTCGTACTTCGGATTGTCGAGCATGTCCTCGCTGACTTCGCCGACGTAGCCGATCAAGTGCGCGGCGAATCCGTTGGTTGGATAAAGCCGCCGCGGCTCCTGCACAGTTTCAAGCTCCGGCAGTTCGTTGCGATGCGACTCGATGAACTCAACTTCGTCCGGCGTGATGTCCTGCTTCAGCGGGATTGGCTCGTACTTGGCCTGGCCGCGGAAACGTTTGAGCGCAGCTTGAATCTGCTCGACCGACATGTGCAGGCCGTTGGCGATGAGCGGAATATCGGCGTCAATGGTCTGGCTCTGTTCGCGCAGCAGGAAGCACGACGTAGAAACGTAGTTGTCGACGACGAGGCGATTTTCGCGGTCGACAATTTTTCCGCGCGGCGCGAGCACCGGAACTTTGCGGACACGATTCTGTTCGGCGAGGACGCGGTAGTTCGTCGAGTCGAGAATCTGCAAGCGCCACAGTCCCGCGACCAGAATGACCAGGACGCCGACGATCACGTACTGAATCGCCGTCAACTTCCACTGGGAAGCTTTGTCGTCGCGCTGAAGAAGGTCCGCCATGCGATTGCCGCTACCTACAGAATACTGTGTTCGCCGTGGTGTCTGAACGCCGCGGGGGTTGTAGTTTCGCGACTAACTGCGCTGCCGGAACATATCCAGTAACGCGAAAATCGGCAGCGCGATTGCGGTGTTCAGAAGCGGGCGAAGAGCTTCCATGCCCCAGCGCCAATCCTGATGAACATTGAGCAGCCAGCGCATGACGCAAAGATGCAGGACGCTGTTGATGAAGCTAAGGATGATGACGAGCAGCAGGCGCGTCCCCTGGTTATCGACGTCGAGCCGCATGCTGACGGACGCGGCCATGTAGCCGACGATGGTTTTGCAGACGCCGTTGACGCCGAGCGGGAGGTTGGTCAATGCGTCCTGCCAGATGCCGACGCTGGCTCCGAGAATGGCGCCATAAACCGGGCTGCGGCGCGCGAGTGCGAAATACAGAGTGACGACGAGTGGCAGATCCAGGATCGCGAACTTCGGAAATATCTTCGGCAAGTACGCCTGGATGAAGATTGCGAGTAGCGGCGCGATGACCATGACGGCCAGCGGGAAGGTTTGCTCGACGGCTTGGCGACGGGTTGTGTAACTGAGGGTCGCCATTTACTGGGTCTCCTGCGGAGCGGGCGTGGCTGCCGGCGATGGAGTTGTGGCGGCTGGAGGCTGATCCTCCGTCTTGGCTGCAGGTTTCTTGGCCGGTGCGGGCTGATCCTCAGTCGGCGGCTTTGGCTTTTTGACCGGCGGCGGTGCGGTGGTCGCGTCTTCGGCCGGCGTTTCGGCCTTCACCTTCGGAGCCGGTGCGGCGACGGGGGTCGCGGCTCCGGGCTGCATGGCGTTGGCGGGAGGAGTGGCTCCGGTCGAGAAGCGGTCGGGGTGAAGCGGCGGCGGCGGTTGCTTGAGCGCAGGCGACAGCGCTTCGCCAGTCGGCGTCACCTCCGGCTTAACGGTGGGCAGGCGCTCGGCCATGACTTCCGCAGCCTTCTTTTGCTGCTCAGCGAGAGCTTCGCTGGTGGCAATGTCTGCCGCAAGGTCGCCGGGCCGCGTCTGACTCTGGCCGGTGACGATCAGGACTTCTTCCAGGCGCGACAGATCCGCAGACGGCGTGACCAGTACCTGTATATATGGATCGTGCGTCGGGTCATGCTGGACTTTTTCTACTTTGCCGACGGGAAAGCCGCGCGGAAAAATCTGGTCGCCGCCGGAAGCGATGATGCTTTCGCCGGGCTGGATGCGGTCGTCGGGCATGACGTTGACGATTTCCAGCTGACCGTACGTGTTGCCGCGGAGCACGCCGCGGATGCGCGTCTTCTCCAGCAGGACGCCGGCGCCGCTGGTCTGGTCATTGATAAGGAGAAGCTGCGAAGTATGCGGGCCGAGGACCTCGCGGACTTTGCCGACGATGCCGTCGCGCGTGATGACAGGCATGTCGGGCTTGATGCCGTCGTGGCTGCCTTTGTCGACATAGAGAACGCGGGAGGTGTCCGTGCCGCTGGTACCGATGACCTGCGCGGCGACCGTGTTGGCAAGGTAGTGCTGTTTGAAGTCGAGCAGCGCCTGCAGGCGATTTCCCTGGCGCGCATCTTCAGCCAGCGCAGCTTGCTCGAGTCGCAGCCGTTCGACTTCGGCCTTCAGTTGGTCGTTATCTTTTTTGACGCCGCGCAGTGCGAAGTAATTGCTCCAGCTGTAGCGAATGCCATGGCCGATACCGTGGAACATGCTCTCGAAGGGAGACTCTGTGCCTTCCACCCAGAGGCGGACGAGGCGAACTTTTCCGCCGTCGTTCGAGCCGGGCACAGTCCGGCGAATTTGGCTGGCCAGCAGGATGACCTGCAGCAACACGAGGGCCACCAGCAGCAGCGGATTGCGGTAGCGGACAAAAAAGGATTCCATGGCCTGCGGCGCCAGCGCGGCTTTCTAAATTGCGACCGCCCGGCGAGGTTGAGAATTTGTAACCGGGACAGATCTAATTGCACGGTCCCGGCCAGGAGTTACTCGACGGAAATCTTGCGCAGCAAGTTGAAGTCAGACAACATTCTTCCCGTACCCAGAACAACGGAGGCCAGCGGATCGTCAGCAACGCTGACGGGCAAACCGGTTTCCTCGCGAATGCGGCGATCAAGATTCTTGAGCAACGCGCCGCCGCCGGTCAGGACAATGCCGCGATCGCTGATGTCCGCGCTCAACTCAGGCGGGGTGCGCTCGAGCGCGACGCGAATCGCGTTCATCACAGTGGCAATGCATTCGCTGAGTGCTTCGCGGATTTCGCTGTCGTCAATGGTGATCGACTTCGGCACGCCTTCAATCAGATTGCGGCCTTTGATTTCCATCGTCAGCGGCTTGTCCAGCGGATACGCCGAACCGATCTCCATCTTGATGGCTTCCGCCGTGCGCTCGCCGATCAGCAAGTTGTATTTGCGCTTCAGGTAATTCATCACGGCTTCGTCCATCTGATTGCCGGCCATGCGAACGCTGCGCGAATAAACAATTCCGGAGAGCGAGATGACAGCGATGTCCGTCGTCCCGCCGCCGATGTCGACCACCATGTTGCCGCTCGGCTCGGTGATGGGGAGTCCGGCGCCGATGGCCGCAACCATCGCCTGCTCGACGAGATGCACTTCACTCGCCTTGGCGCGATAGGCCGAGTCCATCACGGCGCGCTTTTCTACCTGCGTGATTTCGCTCGGCACGCCGATGACGATGCGCGGATGCACCAGCATCTTGCGGCCATGTGCTTTTTGGATGAAGTAATTCAACATCTTTTCCGTCACCTTGAAGTCGGCGATGACGCCGTCCTTCATCGGACGAATGGCGACGATGTTGCCGGGCGTGCGGCCGAGCATTTCCTTGGCCTCTTTGCCGACGGCTTCGACTTCGCCAGTGTTTTTATTCATAGCGACGATGGAGGGTTCATTGACGACGATGCCCTTGCCGCGGGCAAAGACCAGCGTGTTGGCCGTGCCAAGGTCAATGGCAAGGTCGCTGGAGAAGATGCTGAACAGGGAGCGCACATTACGTGTGCGCGTGGGCCGCGATTGAAAACCGTTCGACGACATGAGTTGTACTTGGAAGGATCCTTATGCCTGAAAGTCATGTTCATTGTACGGCCTGCGCGTGCGCTGCAAGAACTTTCTGTTCGCGCGAATTCGGTGGGGACGTGCAAATCTGTGCAACTTACCGGGTAGCCACGTGCGTGGTAGGCTACGGCATCCTGTGACCGCCCTGCCTGCCAACGAAGTTCCTGAGCCGAACCCGGGCATGGCTCCGCCAGCCGAGTCGGGTTCTCCGCTGACGCACAACCGGCGGTCGCTGGCGGCGCTGACCGGGATCCGATTCATCGCGGCGATGCAGGTCGTGTTCGTCCATCACGGAGCGGGCTTCGTCGCGAGGCTGTACGCCGCCGCGCCGATGGTCGACCTGGGCTGGCTGGCCGCGTGGAACGCGCTGACGTTCTTCTTCCTGCTGTCGGGCTTCATCCTGACCTACACCTACACGGGGCAAATGTCGGCCCAGGGCAGCTGGCGGCGCTTCTGGGAGGCGCGGTTTGCGCGGGTTTACCCGGTCTATCTGCTGGCGCTGCTGCTCAGCTATCCGTTCAGCCGGCCGGGGTTGAAGCCAGCGCTGGCCTGCCTCTTCATGGTGCAGACGTGGGATCCGTTTCATCCCGGCCGCGCGATGGCGTGGAACTTCACGGCTTGGTCGCTCTCCTGCGAGGCATTTTTCTACCTGATATTTCCCTGGCTACTGGCCGCGATGGTCCACCTGCGGCTGAAGCATCTGCGCATCCTGATCGCGGTGACAGCTCTGTTCATCGTCTTCGGCCACACCACGCTGGCCGAGCCGGAGCAGATTCACACGGCGTGGATCGCGGCGCTCTTCCGCTGGACGCCGACGCCGCTGCGGCGGCTGCCGGAGTTTGTCCTGGGGATTGGGCTTGGCCTGCACTATCTCCGCTCCGGGCGACAGCAGGCGCATGCGTGGCTGCTGTGGACCGCGATTGTCGCCGAACTGGTGCTGCTGGCGACGCTGCATGGTCCGTGGATTTCGCTGCTCGTGATTCCGGATGCAGTGCTGTTATATGAACTGGCGTATGGTGGGACATTAGTCGCGCGCTTCTTATCGATCCGAGTGATGTTAGTTCTCGGCGGAGCGAGTTATGCCATCTATCTCATGCAATTTCCGGTTCGTAACATGCTTGGCGACGCACTTACTCGCTTCACGCCGCAATGGGCTGGATCGGCTTCGGCCTTGCTCTATCCACTCTTGCTGATCGCTTTCTCAACCGCGGTGTTTCTCTGGTTCGAGGAGCCAACCCGGCGCGGTCTGCGACGTTGGTTTGCCCGGCGCGAGGCTCAGGCCCCCCGCGCAAACTAATTTATCTGCGAGTAAGTCGAGCCGCGACCCACAAACGGACCTATACTCGAGTTACTGGAAGTCACACCGGAGGCAGGAGAGTGAAGTTCGGCGGCATGACACTTCGGGTTTCCGCAATCATTTGCCTGGCCGCATCGTGCCCAGCTTTCGCCCAGACTTATCCCAGCAATACGACGGTCACCGCGAGTTCCAGCAATGGAGTTATAAGTGGCGTTGCCGGCGCATCCTGGGACAATAACGACTGCATGGATATATTTGGCCAAGCCACCCTCACGCTGAATCTCCAGGGTCAAAGCTTTGTCATCGGTGACTCGGGAAGCGACACTGCCGCTACCTTCCAAAGCAGCAATCTAGGATTGATCTATGGCCCGGGTTCCTATGCGGTAAGTGCGACCTTCAGCGGATTCAGCTCCAGCGGCTGCGCGGTAACTGGCTCGAGTGGAAATACCACCGTGGTTGTCACAGCCCCGATAGCCTCAGTAACTCAACTCGTTGGGCCCTCAGCTCCGGTTCGCGAAGGCCAACCGGTGGCGGTAACTGCCACTGTCACCGGAGCGAATAGTTACAACGTCGGCCTGGCTCCCACGGGAACGATCGTGCTCTTCTATCAATCGCGAATTCTGGCGTCAGCAAAGATTCAGCCCGGCAGCACATACCCGTCCATTTCGGCAGCCGCAACTTTTGATCTTTCCAGCGCCGGCATTCCCCCTGGAACTTATTCGATTTCCGCTGCCTACAACGGCGACAACAATCTGACCGGCTCTGCTTCTTATCCGGCAACCGTGACAATTTCCGCCGCGGAAGTCGCAACCACAACCTCGCTCAACGCCAGCCCAAGCATCCCGGCTGCCGGCCAGCCGGTGACATTGAGCGCGACCGTCACATCCAACGTTTCTGGAAGTGCGCCGACTGGGATGGTCACGTTTCTTTACGGCACGCGCAGCCTTGGCACGGCAGCGCTGAACGCCCAGGGGGTTGCCACGCTGACTCAGTCAACCGCAGGCATCCCCGCAGGAAATTACAACATCACCGCCAAGTATGCCGGAGACGCATATAACTATCCATCCACCTCTTCTCCGCAGGCGGTCACGATTCGAAACGTGACCACGACGACGCTGTCCGTTTATCCCTCCCTTGTGACCTCCGGCCAGCCGGTTACGCTCACTGCGACGGTCACCCGTACCTCCGCAGCCGGGGCGCCGACCGGCACGGTGAATTTCTCCTTCGAAGGTTACAACTTTGCCAGCGCCGCGCTGAACTCCCAAGGCGCAGCGATTATAAATTTCTCCACCAAGAACCTCGGGGCCGGCAGCTACTCCATTAGCGCGACCTATGCGGGCGACACCCTCGACTCAGGGTCAACCTCTACGCCCGCGACCATCAACGTCCATTAGCCGTTGGCCTGACGTGCGGTCCAGCGGGTAACATAGGCGGGATGGCTATCAAGACTTATAAGAACCTTATCGGCGGCGAATTGCTCGCCGCGCGCAGTGGCAAGTTTTATCAGAACACCAACCCGGCGGACTCCCGCGACGTGGTCGGCTCCTTCCCTGCCTCCGGTGCGGAAGATGTGAACGCGGCGGTTGAAGCTGCGGCCGAGGCGTTCAAGACGTGGCGTCTCGTGCCAGCTCCCAAGCGCGCGGAGATTCTTTACAAGACCGGCGAGCTGCTGAGCGAGCGCAAGGAAAAGTACGCCCGCGAGATGACACGCGAAATGGGCAAGGTGCTGGCGGAGACGCGCGGCGATGTCCAGGAAGCGATCGACACGGCGTACTACATGGCCGGCGAGGGCCGGCGGCTGTTTGGGCAGACGACACCGTCCGAGTTGCGCAACAAATTCGCCATGTCCGTCAGGATGCCGGTCGGCGTCATCGGCATGATCGCGCCGTGGAATTTTCCCATGGCAATTCCGTCGTGGAAGATTTTTCCGTCGATGGTGTGCGGCAATACCTGCGTCATCAAGCCGGCAGAGGACACGCCGCTGTCAACTTACAACCTGGTGCAGACGATGCTGGACGCGGGTCTGCCGCCGGGCGTGGTCAATATTGTCAGCGGCTTCGGCCCCGACGCCGGCGCGCCGCTGATCGATCATCCTAAGGTGAACGCAATTTCGTTTACCGGATCGAGCGCCGTCGGCCGCGAAGTCGGCGCCAAAGCAGCCAGCTTGTTCAAACCGTGTTCGCTCGAGATGGGCGGCAAGAACGCAATGATCGTCATGGACGACGCGAATCTCGACCTCGCTGTCGAGGGCGCGCTTTGGGGTGCGTTCGGCACGACCGGGCAGCGTTGCACCGCCACCAGCCGCATCCTGCTGCATAAGAAAATTGCTTCGGAATTTACGAAGCGCTTAGTCAAGCGCGCCAAGGCGCTGCGCGTCGGCGATGGCCTGAACGAGAAAATCCAGATGGGCCCGCAGATCAATCAGCAACAGTCTGAGACAGCGCAGAATTACGTAACCATCGCGCTGGCCGAGGGCGCAAAGCTGCTCTGCGGCGGCGACCGCCTGACCAAGGGCGACCACAAGCATGGCTGGTTCTTCGAGCCAACGGTCTTCGGCAACGTCAAGCCGAGCATGCGGATCGCGCAGGAGGAAGTCTTCGGTCCGGTCGTCGCGCTGCTCGAGTTTGGGTCATTCAAAGAAGCGGTGGCAATGGCGAACGGCATTAGCTTCGGCCTGTCGACATCGATTTATACGAAGAACGTGAATTACGCGTTCGAGGCGATGCGCGATCTCGAGGCTGGCATCACTTACGTGAACGCGCCGACAATTGGCGCGGAAGTGCACTTGCCATTCGGCGGAGTGAAGCAGACCGGCAACGGCCACCGCGAAGGTGGGACAGGCGCG
>Ga0302324_100015250_pt1 | contig 15419 bp, 9 predicted proteins | sample Palsa_T0_1_FD_201949 | JGI IMG/M metagenome (GOLD analysis project Ga0302324, IMG submission 201949) | Peat permafrost microbial communities from Stordalen Mire near Abisko, Sweden - Palsa_T0_1 | ecosystem: Environmental > Terrestrial > Soil > Palsa > Peat permafrost | place: Sweden: Abisko...
GATGCGCGAGACACTGGAGCGCGTGCGGCCGATCACAATCGGGCAGGCTAGCCGGCTGCCGGGAGTGACGCCGGCGGCGCTGAGCCTGGTGCATGTGTCGATCCGAGTGCAGGGCGCGAAGCGGCTGGCCGCCGATGGAGTCAGGCCGCGGCATCCTGCGGCAGCTCAATCAGCTTGAACTGCTGAACCAGGGCCTCAAGCACATGAGCGGTCTCGAGCAACTCTCCAGTTGCCGAGACAACCTGCTCGGCTCCGGTGGCGCTTGACTCGGCGCTTGCGGCCACTTCACGCATGGTGCCGCTCACCGCGGTTGCCGCGGTAGCCTCGCGAGACGCGGCCTGGGCGATCTCTTCCACGCGCCCGTCCACTTCAATTACGAGCTTGGCGATGCGGTCGAATGTGCTGTTGAGGTTGGCCACAACATCGGCGCCGTCTGTAGCGTGCGCGCACGCCGAATCAATGCCGACGGCTGTCTTTCGTGTCTCATCGGCGATGCCGCTCACCAGCCCTGCCACTTGCTTAGTGGCCTGCGCGGTGCGCTCCGCAAGCCTGCGAACCTCCGCCGCCACGACGGCAAATCCGCGCCCATGCACGCCGGCGCGCGCCGCTTCAATCGACGCGTTGAGGGCCAAGAGGTTGGTTCCGGCAGCAATCTCTTCAATCACTCCGACGATGGAGCCGATCTCCCGTGCACGATCGGTCAGCGTCGCGATGCGGCCGGCGCTCTCAATCGTATCCTTCGAGATCCCCTGAATCAGGTTGACGGCGGAGGTCACCAGTTCGCCGCCCACGTGCGCCGCCTCGACCGCCAGTCGCGCCTGTCCTGACGCTTCCTGTGTGTTGGTTGAAATAGAAACAATGTCGCGGGAGAGCTGCGCGACGGCGCCTGCAGCTTCCTCTGCCCGGTGTCTCTGCTGCGCCATTCCGCTCACAGCGCTGTTGGAGATAATGCGTATCTCGCCGGACTTGCCCGTTGTGGCCGCCGAGCTGTCGCGCACCTGCAGCAGAACTTCCCTGAGCCGCCGCACATATTGATTGAAACTCGCGGCCAGCCTGCCGATTTCGTCATTGCGCTCGATCTTCAGCATGGTATTGAGATCGGCCGTGGCCAGGTGCTCTGTCAAGTCACAGACCGGCCGCAGCACCGACCTCTGCAGCAGCACAAACTGCATGGATGCGATGAGCGCAAACACCAGAACGATGGCGGCGGCCAGCATCGCGCATGCGCGGAGCAGCCTAGCCGTCACATCGGCGCGGGGATACGCAGTAAGGATTGTATAGCCCCACGCCGGGTAGGTGGTCTCGCGCATCACCCACCCGTCAGGGTGCTGGCGCAGGCGCCCTAATTCTTCATCGGAGACCTGGTTCCCGTGAAAGACGACGGCGCCGTTCGGCTTGAGCAGCGCCACGAATCCGTGCGTAAGGATGCCGGCCTCTGCAATGTTCTTGCCGAGCGTGGCGATCGAATCCAGGCGAAAGCCGGTGTACCACACGCCGGCAACGTTGCGGCTCGCATCCAGCATCGGTGTGTAGCTGGTAGTGTAGGGTACACCCAGAATGTCGATCACGCCGTCGAACGGCCGCCCTTCGCGGAGCGCCGCATAGGCGTGGCCCTTTGCATCGAGCAGCGTGCCCACGGCACGCGATCCGTCAGGCTTCATCACGTTGGTAGTGACGCGAATGAAATTGCTCCCGTCCCATGCAAACAGCGTGGCGGTGCCGCCTGCCAGCTGTTTCACGTGGTCCACCATGGTGAAGTTCATCACCTGGGACTGGTTGCCGAGAAAAAGATTAGGCAACGACTTTCCGCCAACATCCACCGTTCCCTTCAACGAAGGCATTCCAAGGGCTTGTCCTTCATCCTCAAGAATGCGCATGGCGCTATCCACCTGAGCGCGGGTCAGCTGGTCGATCGACTCCAGACGGCTGGCCACCTGGGAGGCCTGCTGAGCAGCTTCATGCTCGGCTTCGCGATTGACCTCGGCGGAAAGGATCTGCCATGCGAGAGCGGCAAAGATTACGCCGATGGCGGCAAATGCGATGAGGGTATTCAGGATGAGCCGCTTGCTCAACGAAGATTTTTTCATGGCTGATGATTTCCTCTTGCAATACACGGCGCCCGCATGCCGGTTAGCAGGGACTTGGCGCGTGTATATGGAACCTATCGGCATTGACGAGAACAGACTTGAGCGGGTGGATAAGCGATTCTCACGGAGGTCGTCGGAAACTCTAGTCCGCGTGCACTTCGCCGGGCACTGTCCATGGCCAGCGGGTGCGCCCAGCAGGAGCCATCGACGGGCTCTCCTGCAACGATGGCGGTCACGCTGGCCAGGCATGTGCCGGCCTTCATCGGCAGGCCGTGCCGCGCGAGATACGCGACTCATGCTGCGGCGCTCAGAGGACTTCTTTCCCGTCATCGGACGGGAGCGCTTCGATGTTTGCGCTCAGGTTGGGCAAGAGGCCGGTGAGCAGGCCGATGGCCGGAAGCCACGCACAAATGCGATAAACGAACACGACGCTGGTGAGGTCGGCCAGGTGACCCAGCACCGCTGCGCCGATGCCGCCCATGCCGAAGGCGAGTCCGAAAAAAATGCCGGAGACGAGGCCGACGCGGCCCGGCATCAGCTCCTGCGCGTAGACCACGATGGCTGAGAAGGCCGATGCAATCACGAATCCGATGACCGCGGAGAGAATGCCGGTCCAGAAAAGGTTGGCGTGCGGCAACAACAGAGTGAAGGGCAGCACGCCGAGAATTGAGCCCCAGATCACGTACCTTGGGCCGATGCGGTCGCCGATGGGGCCGCCGAAAAAGGTGCCCGCCGCAGCCGCGCCGAGAAAAACGAACAGATGCAGTTGTGAGCTGCGCACGCTGACGTGGAAGCGGCTGATGAGATAAAACGTGTAATACACTACCATGCTGGCCAGGTAGAAATACTTTGAGAAGATGAGCGCCGCGAGCACGGCGAGCGCCCTGATCACGTTGCGTCGCGGCAGCGCCGGCCTTTGATCCACGTGTACATGGCTGGCAGTGGCGCGAGACAGGTGATGTGAGCGCCAGCGTCCCACGCGGTAGAGGATGAAGATGCCCGCGGCAGCGAAGATGGAGAACCATGCCACGCCGGATTGTCCCTGCGGCAGCACGATCAACGCGGCCAACAGCGGCCCCACGGCGCTGCCCGCATTGCCGCCCACCTGGAAGAACGACTGCGCGAACCCGTGCTTGCCGCCGGATGCGATGCGCGCGATGCGCGAAGATTCGGGATGAAAGACGGCAGAGCCCATGCCGATGACCGCCGAAGCTACAAGCAGCAGAATGAACGTGGGCGCGAGGGCCAGCGTCACAATGCCGGCGAGCGTCAGGCACATGCCCGCCGCCAGCGCATACGGCACGGGCCGCTTGTCGGTGTAGAGGCCGATGAAAGGCTGCAACAGGCTCGCGACAATCTGATACGTGAGTGTGAGCAGGCCGATCTGGCTGAAATTCAAATGAAACGAAACTTTGAGAATGGGATAGATCGACGGCAACAGCGACTGCACCATGTCGTTCAACATGTGGCAGAGGCTCACCGCGGCGAGAATGCGAAACGCAGCCTGAGCCGCAGCCGGAGCGGGGCCGGGCGCCTGCATGGTTGCCACAATGGGGGAAGTTTGAGCCATGTGCAAAGTTCGATTCCATTGTCGATTGCTGAGAACGCGTGCGAATGGCAGATTCAAATGCAACCGCAGGTCCTTCGACTGCGCTCAGGATGACAGATTTGAGGTTATGACAGATCGCCGCCTTTGCCGATGTCCATCGATGGCGACATCGGATTGCGCTCGTCGATGTAGGCCTCGATGCATGAGCTCAGCACACCCTTCGCGTCGAGAATGAATTCGACCGCATCGCGTGCGGCGCCGTGTCCGCCCTTGTTGGGGGTGACAAAATGCGCGGCATCCTTGACTGGCTGGCGTGCATCGGCCACGGCCACGGCGAATCCGCACACGCGCATCACCGGCAGATCGATCACGTCGTCGCCCACGTAGGCGATCTCGTCCAGAGTCACGCCCTCTTTCGCAACGATCTCGCGCACCGCCTGCATTTTGTACGCCTGCCCCATGTAGACGAATTCGAGCTTGAGGTCGCGCGCGCGCAGGGCCACGGTCTCGCTGATGCGCTTGGTGATTACGCCGCATTTCATGCCGCCGAGGCGCGCCAGCGAGATGGCCGTGCCGTCGTGCGCGTTGAAGCCCTTGGCCTCAACCATGGTGGCGGATGAGATGGCATAGCCGCCTTTGCTCTCATGCACGGCAATGTGCGCGCCAATGGCGCGGCTGCTCGCGGCGGGCGCTGGAAACAGCCAGATGCCGCCATCGGTGAGGACGCCATCGACGTCGAAGAGAATGATTTTGATGCGGCGGGCGCGATCCAGCGCGGTGATCGTCATTGTTCGATTCTACTCAGTCGGGCGCGGGCCTTTTCGAGTCCGCCGGGCTGCGAGACAATTGAATCATGGAGAGTCAGCCGCCAGCCGCGCCGCCCCCGCTCGAGCCTGAGGACTTTTACTTCGAGGGGCCGTACATGGTGTTCACCGCGGCATATCATCTGAAGCGCGGAAGTTGCTGCGGCGCGGGCTGCAGGCACTGCCCTTATCGCGACGGAGCAGCCGCGCCGCCTGCGGACGAGGCCACCGGCTGAGTGGCTGGCGCGGGCGATGGCTCGCGCACCAGCACGACGAAGCGCGGAAAGGCAAAGCTGCCGCCGGCGTCGTCGATCACATTCAGCTGGCATAGATAGGGCCCCGGCTTGAGGCCTGCCAGCGGCACATCGAGCTCGATAGCAACCGCGTCGCGGCCTTCCACATTGAGCGCGCGAGCCCGCACCAGCGGCGTCTCGTAGACCTTCGCCGATCCCTGAATGAGCTCGAGGCTGCTGAGCAGGTCGATGCTGGGTTTGGTCCCCTTGGGCGCGTCGGCTGCGGGCTTTTCGCGCGTGGGCCCGTAGACCTCATAGAGCAGATAGAGATGCTGATCCTGGCGGAAGACGTGGCTGATGTTGGGCACGTATTCCTCGCCGCCGCGCACCAGCGGCGTGTCGTGTTTGCTGGGCTGGCGCAGCGATGCCAGCACGATCGAGCTCATTTTGAGCGGCGCTTTCTTCATTTCAGGCAGCACGATGTCGGCGACAAACGAACCCATGCGCCCGGTCTGATTTTCGCGGACCACAAATTTTAGCTGGTACTTGCCCGGCGGCAGATTGAAGCTGGTGGTGTATTCAATGTTTTTCTGGCGCGCCGCGAGCGAGGGGTCGAGGTTGAGCTTCACCGTTTCGCGCGCGTGGCCGATAGGCCGCTTCACCTCGTCGATCACTTCGCCGATGATGTCGAGCGTGGCCTTGTCCTTGTCGCCGCCCTTGACGAACGGAATCTGCGAGCCGGGAACGATGAGCGACACCGGCACGTAGAAACGATTTTCGTCGAGGCGGAAGTACATGGCGTCAAGATACAGGGCCATGTCGGTGGCGGGCAGATCGCTGGCCAGCTGCTCATCGAGATCGCGCTCGCGGTCTTCGCGGCCGGAGTGCTGGAAGTCCGCCGGCGCATAGTAGCCGGGCCTGTATTCGAGCTTCACGCCGGGCCGGTTCACCTTCACTGTAAGCTTTCGATAGCGGCCGTCGCGCGCGGGGTTGGACGAGCGGAAGCCGATGGCATAGTAGGCCGACGTATCGCGTTGCACGCGCTCAAAGGCCGGCGCAAAATCGTTGGAGTCGAAGAAGGGCTTGCCGCCGGTGTCGGTCGAGAGAGTCGACATCACTTCCTGCGACGCGAAATTGGCGTTCATGTTGTTGGTGAGCGACGCGCCGTTGAAGCCCGCGCTGCCGCGCAGGCTGCCGGTGGACGCATCGCCGAGCGGGCTAATGGTCTGCAGGCCGCGCACGTCCACGCTGTAGATGGCCAGGTTGGCGCGCACCGCCGCGTTGACGGCCGCGCGCAGCGATGCCTGGTTTTCAATGCCGTCGCGCGAGATGCCGCCGGAAAAATAGAGGAGCGATTTCTTCTCGGTGATTTTTTCAAGGGACTTAGACACCGCGCGCAGCGCAAACAGTTCGCGATCGGTGTTGATGTCGTTGTATTCGCTCTCGTCGGGCGTGTAGCCGGTGGTGTCTTCCACCTGATTGGAATTGGCCGTCGCGCCCGCTGCAAATCCCTGGCCCTCGGTGCCGTTGTAGACGCCGACCTCATTGATGAGCGCATTCTTGTCGGCGGTAAAATCCTGGTCCACCTTGAGCGTGTCGCCCAGCGAGACCAGCGCCACAAGGTCGGCCGGCTGCATTTTGGTCTTGAGGAAGGTTTGCGCCGCCTGGACGCAACGGTCGAGATCTTCGGGCTGCATCGAGGTCAGGTCAAAGAACATTACGATCAACCGGTGATTGCGCAATTCTTCGGCGCGAGCGACTACGGCGGGGCCGTTGTTCGCTTTGCTGTCTCCGGCCAGACCGCTCACTGTGGCTTCGTTCAGCGGCGCGGCCTGATCCACGCTCTCAAAGTCGAAGGTGTCGATCTGCTGCTGCTTGCCGTTTTCGTAGATGCTGAATTCGCTTTGCTTGAGGCCCTGCACCACGTCGCCGGTGTGCGCATCGCGCACCACGATATTGGTAAGAACGAGCTCGCCGTTCATTTTTAGAACGTAGCCATTTTGGGTGGTGGTCTGGACGGGGTTGGGCGAACTCTGCGCGAAGCCCGGCTGCGCGAACAGTGCGAGCGTCGCGATCATGGCTCCGAATTGTCGCTTCCAACCAGTCATCGATTCGAATCCTCAGGGGCTAAAGCCCATCCATTTTCTGAGCCTTTTCGGCACGACTAAAGTCGTGCCCTGACACTTCTTGCCCTACCATCGTGTTTTTCCGCGGCTTGACTAGGCCGCTTTCTTTCGAGCCTTTTCGGCACGACTGATGTCGTGCCCTTTCAAGACAGCATGGCCGGTGCTTGTATCGGCTCTTGTGCCGTTCCCAGGTCTCAGAATCGAGACCTGGGGCACCCAATTCTTTTGTCAAACCTGCCTTACCTGCCTTCATTGAACAGGCCTTCGAATCGCTAGAATCTGAACCTCGCCAGGAAACTAAACGCTCTCATCGCAGCGACCGAGTTCACCTGTCCAAACGTCGGCGATGCTACGTTGGTATCGACGCCGGAGTACTGCACGGTATTGAATACGTTGCTGGCCGTGGCGCGAATCTCCATGCTGCGCGTGTCCCCCAATTGCATGGTCTTGGACAGCGACATGTTGTTCTGAATGGTGCCCGGACCGGCAATCGAGTTGCGTGGCGCGTTGCCGTAAATGGCGCATGGATATTGACTGTTCGCGGCAGTCGGCGCCGTGAATGCCGCGGGATTGAACCATTCCTTGAGCGATCCGCCGGCATTGACGGGCTGTCCGGTCAGGTCGGGCCGCAGCGACCCGGCCGTGCCGCAGGCGACGCTGGATTCAGCTGCCTGATAGCTCGGACTGAGCGGCGTGCCAGTGGCAAAAGTGAACGTTCCGGAAACCGAAAAGCCTTCCATGATATGTGAGGGAGTGCCGCTGGTAAGCCAGAACTTGTCTTTACCGAATGGCAATTCGTAGAGATAGGTGCCGCTTACTTTGTGGCGCTGGTCGAGGCTGGAGTTGCCTTCTTCGGCGGCGATGTCCTGCCAGTTTTGCGCGACTACGGTGGAGGTGCCGCCCAGCGCACCGGCGTCGTCGATGGAGTGCGAGTACATGTAGTTCGCGCCCACGGAGATGCCGGTCGAGAGCCGCTTGTTCACTCGCAATGTGCCCGCTGAAAACTTAGAGAACGCCACCGGCTGCTCGTAGTTGAAGATCAGGTTGCCAGGGTCGGTGTCGGGGCTGCCAGGCACTGCGCGCGGTGCGACGGTGGCATCGAGATAGTTGCCCTTCGATCCGTTGTAGCCCACGTTCATCACCACGCCCCAGGGCAGTGTCTTCTGGATGTCGAGGTTCCACACTTCGATGTAGGGCAGCTTGTAGTGCGGGTCGAGCGCGTAATTGCCGATGGTGTCCGGCATTGGAAATCCATTGGCCAGCGAGAGGCAATTGGCGGAACCCTTGCATTGCGTCGACTCATTGGTCTGCTCGTTGACAAAGGACAGATCGTTGGGCATAGGCTCGCGCGCCATGGTGGAGGCGAAGCTGGCGTACTGGCCGACCGTGTAGTTCATGCCGAAGTTGGAGCGGATGACGGTCTGTCTGGGCAGGCGAAGCGCAATACCAACGCGCGGCGCAAAGGCCACGCGAAACGGATTCACAAGCGAGTCGGGCTGACCGTCTCCGGCCTGCGCTTCAGTGAGGCTCGTGAACCCTTGCGACGGATTCGTAGCGACGAAAGCCAGGCGACCGTATTTTTCAGTATACGGCGCAAAAAACTCATAGCGGCCGCCGTAGTTGAGCGTGAGCCAGGGCAGCGCGCGCCAGTCGTCGAGAGCAAACAAGTCAAACACATTGTCGCGCAGGTAGCTCTTGCCCGCGGAGGAGTCGATGCTGGTCTCCTGCGGTTCGCCGAGCAAAAAATCCGCCAGCGATGAGCCGGTGTAAATGCCGGTGAAGTAGAACGTGCCCGTTGCATTGGAGTTGCCCAGAATGTCGCGGTGCACGCGGCGATAGTCGCCGCCGAAGCGGAAGTTGTGCTTGGCATGAATCCAGCTCAGCGTCTCAGAGAGCGAGATGGTCTGCGCAAGCGAGAAGCTGGGCTGCTGCTCGTTGAGGCCGGTGAGATCGCTGAGCGTAACATTGGGCAGGCCGTAGTTGAGCGGGCTCGCGTTGAGGGGCGCGCCATCCGGTCCCAGGACGCCCGCACCGGTGGCTACGTCCACGCCGTTGGTGAAGAAGTTCGTGGTCTGCCCGGTGCTGCGGTTCCAGCTCGCGTTGAAGATGCTCGTGAGCTTGCGATATCCCAGTGTGTATCCGGCGCTCAGTGAGTTTGAATCAGTCGAACCCTTGCCACCGAGCTCCGGGAAGACGTTCACATCGTCCTGCGCGGCGTGGCTCCAGTTGTAATTAAAGTTGATGCTTTGGCGCAGGCCCTGACTCGTGGATTGCGATCGCCTCCCGCCGCCGCCGAATCCACCGAAGGGCGAGGCATTGGCCCCAAGGCTGCGCATGTAGCGCACGCCGGCCTGCGTGGAATTCGATTGCTGGGTTGAGAGGAGGTGATAGTTCTGCACGTCGCCGGGCAGATTGGGCAGCGGAAAATATTTGAGCAGCGCGACGGCTTCGGGTACCGGCGTAATGGGTGCGGCCAGGCCGGGAATGTTGCCGGCGCGTTCAGCCTCGGTGGGCACGGTGGCGTAATCATCGAGTGGCGTGGAATTCCGCTGCCCTGAGAGCGTGAGGAACACGGTGTCTTTGCCGCTGGGCTTGGTGCGGCCTGGAATGTAAGGCGCGCCGATGAACGTGAGGCCGAAGCGATTGGTGCCCGAGGCTGGCTGCTCCTGCTCCTGGCCGCGCAGGGCATACGGCTCCGCGTTGAGCGCGGAGTTGCTGCCGGTCCAGAAGATGGCGCCATGCGGCTGGCCTGGCTTGAAACCTCGGAAGTTGCCGCGCCCGCCGCCACCGAATCCGCCGCCCATGCCGCCGGGTCCTCCGAATCCTCCGCCCGGACCGCCGAATCCCCCACCACCGAAATTGCCGCCGCCACCGGCAAAGTTGCCGCCGGCCTGCCCTCCGCCCTGTGCGCGGAAGGTTTCAAAAGCATCGCGAAGCTGGTCCATATTCACGCCGGCAAGCGGGCTCACAGCGCCGGCCTGCCCGTTGATGGCCACCGAGTCGCCGCCAAAGTCGGCGTTGCCGGCGACTGACGGCAACGCCGCGCCAGCCGTTCCACCAACGCCCACCTGCGTGTCGGTACCCTCAGCGAGCGAACTCATCAGGCTCAGCGCCTGCGCGCCGGTCCCGGCCAACTGGCGGATGGCTTCCGCGGCCTGCCCGGCCTGGCCGTTCTGCTGCTGCTCACGCGCGGCCGCGCGCGATGCGAGCATCAGCTCAAAGTTCACTGTCTGGTCGTGGCTCGCGGCGTTGAGCAGCGCCTCCTGCGAGCCTACTGCAAACGCGGCGAATTGCGTGCGAATCACGTAGCGGCCGTTTTGCGGTATCGTCATGGACCACGCGCCAGTGATGTCGGTGGTGGTGGAGAAGCGTTTGCCGGTGAGCGAATTAGCCGCGGTGACGGTGACTCCGGGCAGCGGTGTGTTGCCGCTCTTGACCACTCCGTGCAATCTGCCGCCGGTGACGGCCGGGGCGGATGAAACTGGCTGAGACGGAGCCGCCGCAGGCGCTTGCGGAGCGGCGACTGGCTCGGCCGGCGTGGCCGGACTCTGCGCCATCGACGCCAGCGCACAGGCCATACCGATTCCCATTCCGATTGCCCAGTGCCTGACTGCCGGCATTCATGCTCCCCGCATTCGCTCGTATTCAGTCAGACGCGTCGCGCGGCGCGAAGGTTTACGGGCTGTGCGCCGATCCCGAGCCGTCGTACACTGAGGCATGGGCGCCAGAGAGCTCACATCCCTGCAATTTTCAATCGACGAGATCACCGTGGATTCTGCGCAGAGCGATCTCGCCGAGGCGCGCGAACTGCTGCTTGAATACGGCCGCTTCGTGATTGCACAGCCAGGCGCGGCGCGCTTCTGTTTCGGCTCGCTGGAGCAGGAAGCCGCACGCCTGCCGCTGAGCTATTTTGAACAGGACGGCGGCTGCCTGATGGCGCGTGCGGGCGCCGAGCCAGGCCGCCTCCCGATCGGATTTGTCGCCTGGCGCACGGTGCATGAGACCGTTGCGCCCGATGCATGGGAGCTCAAGCGGCTGTGGGTGCGGCCGGCTGGGCGCGGCATAGGACTGGGCCGCGCGCTCACCCTGGCCGTGCTTGATCGCGCCGTTGCCGCCGGGCGCAAGGCTGTCTATCTCGATACCGCGCCCGCATCGATGGGCGCCGCGCATCGCCTTTATCTCGACCTCGGCTTCGAACCGTGCGCGCCTTATAATGACAACCCTGTGGAGGGGTTGGCCTGGCTGGTTAAATTCCTATGATCGATGCGGCTTTTCCCCTTGCATTCTCCTGCCACGCATGTTAACTATTATGCTAATAGTTTTCTGGTTGCTACCCATAGAGTAAATAGCGGAAGACTCGAAGCACGGGATTGGAAAGGATCTGCGACGTGATGAAGATCGGCACCACCATCCGCTCCCACCGGCTGCAGAAGGGTCTGAGCCAGGGCGACATTGAAAAGAAGACCGGCCTGCTGCGCTGCTATCTGTCGCGGGTTGAGAACGGCCACACCATTCCCTCCCTCGACACCCTGTCAAAGATCGCCCAGGCGCTCGATCTGCCCATTTCGCATTTCTTTGCCGACGACTCGCTGAACCACCAGTTCAATACGCAAAAGCTCTCCGACGACGAGTTGCGCTTCCTGACGCAGATTCGGCGCTACTCCACCAATCTGAACGAGAGCGACCGCAAGCTGCTGCTGGCCATGGTGAAGAAGTTCGCCGCCACGGCGGTGCGGTAGGCACAAACCTCAGTACGTTCTCCCAGGTCTCAAATGCGGGACCTGGGGCACCCATGGTGGTTTGGCCTGTTCACGGTGCCCTATTCCCTGCTCTTGAATCCGCTCTATAATCGCACTCATGCCGTTTTTCGGTGATTCCCGGCGGCGGTCCGTGGCTCTGCTTGCAGGCGGGGTGCTGCTGTTCTTTGCGCTGCTGGGCGCTCTGCAGTCGTTCAACACATCCAGCGTCCACTTCCTCAACCCCGAAACGTCGGGCGAAACGCTGCTCTTCACCAGCCTAACCGTGGTGGTGTTCCTGCTGCTGATGGCGCTGCTGATGCTGTTGCTGAGGAACATTCTCAAGCTCTACGTGGGCCAGAGCAGCAGCGCACTGGGCGCGCGGCTGCGCACGCGGATGGTGCTGGGCGCGGTGCTGATCGCGGTGACTCCCGCCGTTTTCATGTTCTTGTTCAGCTTCAACCTGATGAACCGGTCCATCGACCGCTGGTTCTCGCCCAACACATCGCAGCTGCGCGAGGATTCGACGCGCGTGGTGCACGAACTGGCGCAATACGTGACCGAAAACGCGCGCGTGGAGGCGCAATCGATTGCCGCGTCGGGCGCGCCGGACCTGGAGTTGCCGCAGCTTGAGGACGAGCTGAGCTCGCACCGCATCACGCTCTCGGGCGGGTTTGCCGAGATTTACGGAAAGAACATGCGCATGATCGCGGCCTTCCAGGCGCCGGCGGAGAACAGTGCGGCCAGCCTGCTGCCGTGGCTGGACGAAGGCCAGCATGCGGCGCCGATTCCGCTTCGCGGGCCGCTCTCGCAGAGTCTGCTGGCGGCGGCGCAGCGCAGCGACCAGGCAGTCTTCAAAGTGGCGGGGCAGGACTTTGCGCTGGGCATGGCGATGACCGCATCGGGCAAGCCGGTGGTGGTGGCGCTGCCCATGCCGCAGGGCCTGAGCCAGACCGCGGACCGCATCCGCTCCGGCGCGGACGAGTACTGGCGCCTGTTCCGCTCGCGGCACAGCATTCGCAATACGTTTTTCCTGATGCTGCTGCTGATCACGGTGTTTATCTTCTTCTCGAGCGTGTGGCTGGCGCTGTTCTTATCCAAGCAGATCACGCGGCCGGTGGAGGCGCTGGGCGACGCGATGGATGAGATCGCAGCCGGCAAGTACGGCCATCGCGTGGCGGTCACGAGCACCGGCGAGATGGCGGACCTGGTGCGCGCCTTCAATCACATGGCGGCCGATCTTGACTCCAGCCGCCAGCTGGCCGAGAGCTCTTCAGCGCAGCTGACTGAGGCCAACCGCGCAATCGAGGAGCGCCGGCGCGAGCTGGAGACCATTGTCGAGACCATCCCTTCGGGAGTAGTCACGCTGGACAGCATGGGAGTGGTCTTGCAGGCCAATCGCGCGTTCGCGGTGCTGATGGGCCAGCGGGAAGACGTTTCGCTGCGTGGACAGCGGATCCAGGCCATCATGCCGGCCGACTGTGCCGAAGATGTGGCCGGGGTGATCCGCCGCGGACAACGGATGGGCGCGGCTTCTATTGAGATCGAGATTCATGCGCGCGGCCGCACCATGCACCTGGCCGTGACCAGCGCGCGGCTCGATCTGGCTCCTGGACGCCCCGGAACCGTGCTGGTCATTGAGGACACCACCGAGCTCTTGCGGGCGCAGCGGCAGCTGGCGTGGAAAGAGGTGGCGCAGCGGGTGGCGCATGAGATCAAGAATCCTCTCACGCCCATCGCGCTGTCGGCCGAGCGCATCGGCAAGCATCTTGACCGCGGCTCGCCGGACTCGCCCAACATCATCCGCAAGTGCAGCGAGGTGATTCTGGGCTGCGTGGGCACGCTGCGCACGCTGGTGGACCAGTTCTCGGCGCTGGCGCAGTTTCCGGCGCCGCAGCCGCGGGCGTGCGATATGAACAAAGTGGCCGAGGAGGCGCTCGCGCTGTTTGCCGGCAGGCTCGATGGCATCACGGTGGAGTGGGACCTGGAGGCGGAATTGCCTCTGGTGCTGGCCGATCCAGAGGCCATCCGCCGCGCGCTGGCCAACCTGATCGACAACGCGGCCGAGGCCATGCAGGGCAGCCTGCTGCGAGTACTGGGCATGCAAACGGCGCTCAGCGAAGACCGCGCGGCCGTGGAGGTGACGGTTTCCGATACCGGGCACGGGCTCACCGACGAAATTCGCGAGCGGCTGTTTCTTCCGTTCTACTCGACCAAGCATCGCGGCACCGGACTGGGCCTTTCGATCGCGGCCAAGATCGTGCAGGAGCACGGCGGGTCACTCAGCGCCGAGGCTAACAGCCCCAAGGGCGCCCGCTTTCTACTACGGCTGCCACTGATGGAAACGCCCGCAAACACGCAGGCTGAGCGCGGTGAGCCGGTCCTCGCTGAGCTCACAGGGGCTCCGCTTACCGGGGTGCCGCTGACAGGTACGCGCGGATGAATCACGTCTTGGTGGTGGACGACGAGGACGAGATACGCACGTCGCTTGAAGAAATCCTGCGCGAAGAGGGATATGGCGTGGGGAGCGCGGCTTCGGCAGCTGAAGCAATGGTGTTGCTGGAGGATGCGCCTTACGACGTGGTGCTGCTGGATATCTGGCTGCCGGATCGCGACGGCCTCGACGTGCTGGCCGACATTCATCGCACCGCTGCGGAGAGTCGACCCGAGGTGGTCATCATCTCCGGCCACGGAACGATTGAGGCCGCGGTCAAGGCCACCAAGCTGGGAGCTTACGACTTTCTTGAGAAGCCGCTGTCGCTCGACCGCACCTTGATTGTGCTCAAAAACGCCGTGGAGGCGCGGCGGCTGCGCACGGAGAATCTCGAGTTCAAGCGGCAGTTCAGCGTGGGCTCGGTGCTGACCGGCGAGAGCGTGCCGGTGAAGGCGCTGCGGCAGCAGATACGGCTCATGGCGCCGACCAATGGCCGCGTGCTGATCTACGGCGAGTCGGGCACCGGCAAAGAGTTGATCGCGCGCGCCATTCACGCCGAAAGCCTGCGCCGCGATCGCGTATTTGTGGAGTTGAACTGCGCGGCCATTCCCGAGGCGCACATCGAAGCGGAGATTTTCGGTTACCGGCACGGCGCGCACCCCGGCGGCCCCACGGAGCAACGCGGCACGCTGGAGCGCGCGGATGGTGGAACGCTTTTCCTCGATGAAGTGGGCGACATGAGCCTGAAGACGCAGGCCAAGGTGCTGTCCGCGCTTGACGACCAGCTCTTCACGCCGGTGGGCGGCACGCAGCCTCTGCGCGTGGATGTGCGGCTGATCGCGTCGACCAATAAAGATCTCGAAGAAGAGATTGCCAAGGGCAATTTTCGCGAAGACCTGTTTTACCGGCTTAATGTAGTCCCGTTCGCAGTGCCGCCGCTGCGCGAACGCAAGCGCGACATCCCGCTGCTGGCGCGGGAGTTTCTCGCCGAGTTTGGCAGGCAGTATGGCCGCCCCCGCATGGACATTGGCGAAGAAGCGCTGGAGCTGCTCGCGGCCTACCATTGGCCGGGCAACGTACGCGAATTGAAAAATGTCATCGAGCGCGTGCTGATTCTCAATCCGCGCGTGCTGCGCATCGAGCGCAAGCACCTGCCTCCGCTCACGCACAAAGCGGGCACGCGATCGACCGAGGAGTTCTCAAGCCTGCAGCAGGCGCGCGACGCCTACGAGCGCGAGTTCATTCTCAAGAAGATCGAGGAAGCGCGCAACAACGTGAGCCGCGCCGCCGAGCTGTTGGGCCTGGAGCGCAGCCATCTCTATCGCAAGATGAAGGCGCTGGGGATTGGCGTGCGCGAGTAGTGAGCGATGCGCGGCGAGTTAAGCGGCCTGACTCTGGATGAGCGGCTTCACCTTGGTTCGTCTTTTCCGCGAAGCAACCCAAAGATCGCG
>Ga0302324_100015254_pt1 | contig 15417 bp, 9 predicted proteins | sample Palsa_T0_1_FD_201949 | JGI IMG/M metagenome (GOLD analysis project Ga0302324, IMG submission 201949) | Peat permafrost microbial communities from Stordalen Mire near Abisko, Sweden - Palsa_T0_1 | ecosystem: Environmental > Terrestrial > Soil > Palsa > Peat permafrost | place: Sweden: Abisko...
TCAATTCAGGTTATACGATGCAAAGCGCGTCAGCCTCGGCTGCGCCTGTCGGCGACATGATGATTATTGTCGGCGATGCTCTGCTGGGCCACGGCAACGGCAGGTACTTCATGCTCGCTGAAGCCTTTACCGTCTTCCTGGCTCTGATCGGCACAACGCTCAGCTGCATGAACACCGGCGCACGCGTCACGTACGCCATGGGCAAGGATGACGAGGCCCCGGAGCACTTCGGTCTGCTTCATGCCGGCTCGCTCTCGCCCCGGCGTGCCATCTGGACGCTGGCAGTCATCTCCGCGGTCATCGGAGTCGTTGGCGTCTCATTCTACTTCGCCGACGGCAGCGCTCCCACCGATGCCGCAATCGCCGCCCTGCCTCACAATATCTTCTCCAACTTCGGATATACCACTCATGACCAGTTAGCGGCGATGCCCAGCTCGATTTTGGCCGTCACCCTCACCTCCAACTTCGGTACCTTCATCCTTTACGCGCTCAGTTGCTTCTTGTGCATCGTGGCCTTCCACAAGCGCCCCGACTACAGCTTCGTCAAGCACCTGCTCATCCCCGGGTTTGGCCTCTTCGCAAACTTGGCCTGTATGGCTGCCTACCTCGTCGTGCCCTTTCTAGGCTACGGCACATGGAAGGAGCCGTACATCGCTCTCGGCATCTCCGCCGTGTGGGGTATTTACGGCGGCATCTACTTCCTTCGGTCCTCAAAATCAAAGGGCAAAGCCGTTCTCCTTACGAGCAAATAATCACATCCAACCAAACCGCTGGGTGGCATCGGCTCTCGAACTCCCCATGGAGAACGAGAGCAGAGAACCACCCAGTAGCTTTTTCGCAATCCATGCCTGACAATTTCTCTTATGCATCTTCCTTAGGGGCTCAGTGGAAGATTTCCGAGGCAGCAGCGCCCATGTTGGAAGTTCAGTTCGGCCAGGCAACGGATTTCGGCAAGGTTCGCACCAACAATGAAGACGCCATGGGAGCGTTTATCCCTTCCTCGCGTCAGCAAGCCCGCTCGCATGGGTATTTATTTGCCGTAGCCGACGGCGTGGGCGGCATGGACCTGGGTGAGGTCGCCTCGTCCACCGCCATCGCCACACTGATGCAAGGATTCGCCAGCGCCCAGGCCGGAACCCTGCTCGCCGGACTGGTCCCGCGCCTGATTCAGCACGCCAACGCCGCTGTCCACGATTGCACCCTGGCCCCCGAATTCCGCGGCAAGAGAATGGCAACCACGCTGGTAGCCTGCGCCCTGCGACACGACCAGGCCATCGTCTCCCATGTAGGCGACTCGCGCTGCTACCTGGTGCGCAACGGCCAGGCGAAGCAGGTTACGCAAGACCACACCTGGGTCGCTCAACAGCGAAAACTGGGCATCATCTCCGCCGCTGAAGTCGCCGAATCCGAGTCGCGGCACGTGCTCATCCGCTCCCTCGGCCCGGAGATGTTTGTTTCGCCGGATACCACTACCCTTCCGCTGCAGGCCGGCGACACGCTCGTCCTCTCCACCGACGGCGTGCACGACGAACTGAACGAAAAGGCCATCGCCGCCATTGTTTCGCAGAAAAAGGACATCGAAGAAATTGCCCGCGAGCTGGTAGCCCGCGCAGTTGAGATCGACGGCGGTGACAACACCACCGCGCAAGTCATCCGCGTTGTCTCCGTAGAGCAGGTAGGCATGTACCGTGGCCGCCCCTACCGTTTGCCCGGCTGATGCACATTCAACCAATCCTCAATGAATCTTTACCCTATGGCCCCGCTTTGCCGATAGAGTAAAAAGAGTCACCCGGAGCGTGCCGCAGAATGGGTTTTCTAGATGCTCTTGAAGCCGGCGCCCAAATCGACTCTTACCGTATCGAAGCCCCCGTAGCACGTAGCGGCATGGCGTCCATCTATCGCGCCATCGACACGCGCGACAGTCGCACCGTCGCTCTCAAGATCCCGCATCCCGACCTCGAAGCCGACCCCATCCTCTTCGACCGCTTTCAGCGCGAAGCCGGTATCGGCGAAAAGCTCGACCACCCCAAAATTATGCGCGTCTTTGGCGGCGAGCCGCGCTCCCGCATTTACATGGTCATGGATTGGTGCGACGGCCGCCTGCTGCGCGAGATTCTCGACCAAGGCCGCATCCCGCACGAGCGCGCGATCCGCATCGCCACCGAGGTCCTCGACGCTCTGGAATACATCCACGCCAACGGCATCGTGCATCGCGATCTGAAGCCCGAAAACATCATGGTCGACGACCACGACGACATCAAGCTGATCGACTTCGGCATCGCCGGCGACGCAGCCGCCAAGCGACTCACCTATGCCAATTTCACCGCCGCCATCGGCACGCCCAACTACATCTCGCCCGAGCAGGTGAAGGGAAAACGCGGCGACGCCCGGTCAGACATTTACTCCATTGGTGTGATTCTCTACGAGATGCTCACCGGCAAACTTCCCTTCAACGGCCCCAATCCCATGGCCGCGATGAACGAGCGATTGCTTAACCACCCTGTTCCGCCCTCGGTCGCCGACCCCTCCATCAGCCCGCAACTGCAGGAGATTCTCTATCGCGCCCTGGAGCGGGATCCCAAAAACCGCTATTCCCATGCGGCCGAATTCAAACGCGATCTCGAGCACATGGACCAGGTGGGCGTGGAAGATCGCCCAGAGTTGCGCGACTGGCAAAAGCGCAAATCTCAAACCTCGCGCAAAATCCTCTATTACGGCGCTCTGGCCTTGATTCCAGTGGCCATCCTGGCCCTGATGTTCCTCATCGCTCACCATCGTTAGAGCGCCAAGAAAAACCATACCGGCACTGCGAAATCCTGACGCCTTCTTTATGCCTTGAGCCCTAGGATTCTGTTGGATATCCATTACATTCTTCTGCCTGAGGGAGACCCATGACAAAGTACAAACTGGAATACGTTTGGCTTGACGGAAAAAAGCCCATCCCCGAACTTCGCGGCAAAACGCAGCTTAAATCGTTTGAGAAACCACCCACGCTCGGAGAACTGCCACTCTGGGGTTTTGACGGCAGTTCCACAATGCAGGCTGAAGGCAGCAAATCCGACTGCATTCTCAAGCCTGTCGCTCTCTATCCAGACGCCAGCCGAATCAACGGCTACATCGTCCTGAGCGAAGTCATGCACCCGGATGGAACTCCGCACTCCACCAACTACCGCGCCACCATCGAGAACGATCCCGACCTCTGGGTTGGGCTTGAGCAGGAGTACTTCCTCTACAAAGACGGCCGCCCCATGGGCTTCCCCAAAGACGGCTATCCGAACATCCCGCAGGGCCCCTACTATTGCGGCGTCGGTTATAAATACATGGGCAGCATGGCACGTCAGATCGTTGAAGAACACCTCGAGCTCTGTCTTGCCGCCGGCATCAACCACGAAGGCATCAATGCTGAAGTCGCCAAAGGCCAGTGGGAGTTCCAGATCTTCGCCAAAGGCTCCAACAAGGCCGCTGATGACGTCTGGGTCGCTCGCTACCTGATGATGCGACTCTGCGAGAAGTACGAAGTGGATCTCGTGCTGCATTGCAAGCCCATCAAGGGTGACTGGAACGGCTCCGGCATGCACTGCAACTTCTCCACCAAGTATCTGCGCGAAGTGGGCGGAAAGGAGTACTTCGAATCCCTGATGGAGGCTTTCAAGGCCAACATCGCCGAGCACATCGCCGTCTACGGCCCTGACAACCATCTGCGCCTGACCGGCCATCATGAAACTCAATCGATCGACAAGTTCAGTTACGGGCTCTCCGATCGCGGCGCCTCCATCCGCATGCCCGTCAACTTCATCAAGAACGGCTACAAGGGCTATCTGGAAGATCGCCGTCCCAACTCCGAAGGCGACCCCTACCAGATCGTCTCGCGCATTCTGCACACTATCAACAGCGTGCCCAAACCAGAGCTGGTTCTGGCTTAAGTTGCCTCCGTCAAGGCCTGCATCGAGCAAGCCTTGACCGAAGCAGTCGATCGGAAACTGCGGAACGAGACGGGGGCTTCAGTCGTCGGAAAACCGCCTGCTCCGCGGGGCCTTCAGGCTCGGAAGAAATCGAAGTGAACGTCAAGAACGGGCTTACCAATCTCTTGAACCGAAGGGGCGGTTGGTGTAGCCTGTTCTGTTCAGGTGATCAATCAATCCCAAAAACGGGCTCGCGGAAGAGGAAGGCCAAGCTAGCTTTCCTTCGCCGCAAGCCCGTTTTCATTTGCCGGATGCCTCGCTTTGCGGCCCGTAGCCCGGTTCCGTTCAATGATCCTAAGTATTTCCATGTAAAGGAGATCCATGTCCACCGATTACCGCAATTTTCTTGCTCTCACGTATGAAGAGCTGGAAGAAAAGAACCTTGAAGCCAAGACCGATCGCATCAACCGCGTCGCGGCCGATGAGATTCGCGAAAAGCGGATCAAGTACCTCTCCGAGGAGAAGCGGATTAAAGCCGTCACAGTCTTGTTCAGCGACCTGGAAGGCCGCCTGCATCTGCTCGACTACGACAAGAAGTTCCTTCTCGGCTCCTACGAAAACCTGACTTTTGACGGCTCTTCTATTCGCGGATTCACCGCGCAAAAGGAGAGCGATCTCAGACTTGGAATTGACTGGAGCGCCTTCTACTGGGTTCCGGCCGATGTCTTCGGCAACGGCAAGGTGCTGGTCTTCGGCACCGTCATTGACAAGGACGGGACGCCCTACTCCGGCGATCTGCGCGGCGTGCTCAAGCATTACTCCGACAAGCTTTACAAGGAGAAGAAGTACACCCTCAACGCCGCCACCGAGATTGAGGGATTCCTCTTCGCAGGCAAAGACGCGGAGCAACATTTCCATGAGAAGGGTAAGTTCGACTTCATCAACACTGGCGGCTACTATCACGTGCTGCCCCTCGATCCTCTACGCCAGTTCATTGACACCGCTGCCGAAGTGCAGCGCGCCATGGGCTTCCAGAATGAGAAGGACCACCCCGAAGTTGCTCCCAGCCAGTTCGAGATCAACTATGGCTACGCCGAAGTCGTGGCCGCGGCCGACCAGATTCAGCTCTACAAGCTGCTCACCCGCCAGATCGCCAACAACATGGGCTATACGGCCAGCTTCCTGCCTAAGCCCGTCGTTGGCGTAAACGGAAGCGGCATGCACACCAACGTCTCCGTTTCCAGCGGCAAAACCAACCTCTTCTGGGACGAAAAGGGCGTTGAACAGCTCTCCAAGTTCGGCTGGGACTTCCTCGACCGCATTCTGACGCGAGCCCTCGATCTGTGCCTCATCTTCAACTCCAGCGTCAATGCCTACCGCCGCCTGGACCCTCACTTCGAAGCGCCCAACCAGATCCGCGCCTCGGCAACCGACCGCGGCGCCATGGTCCGCGTACCCATCGGCAATCACCGCTCCATGCGCACCGAAGTCCGCGCCGTGGCGCCCGACTCCAACCCCTATCTCTCGCTCTACGGCATCTTCAAAACCGGTATCGATGGCGAAATCTCCTCCGCTGACAATCTGCGCGGCGGCGGCCGGTACCTGCCCGACAACATCCAGGCAGCCATCGACGACTTCAAGGATTCGAAATGGATTTCCCAGATTCTGGGCGTAGACGTGCAGGGCCGCTTTGCCGATCTCAAGCAGGCCGCTGCCAACCGTTCCCCGCGCGAACTTGGAACGTTCGTCAAAGGCTCCGAGGTACAGTACCACCACGAGGTCTACAACCAGTCGCTGTGGAATTTGTTCTAGGCTGAGTCGGTGTGATTTACCAATTCATTCTCAAACTCTGGGTGCCCCAGAGCCCGCCCTGAACGAAGTCGAAGGGTCTCGCAGTTGAGACCTGGGAGACCACCGATCCAAGCGGTCACAGAACCAGGCCGATTCAAATCGACCTCAAACTTGAAAGGGCGGCGCGATTCGACAAGTCGTGCCGCCCTTGCCGCGTTTGCTTGTCAACTGCGCTATACATGGGAGTATCTGTGAAAACGCCGCGACCAATTCCGCCTTGTCGACCCCCTGAAGTATCCTTCACGCGAATCGCTCGCTGGGCAATGGCGTTGTTGATTTGCACACTGCCGTCTTTCGCATGCACTCAAACCCTCGGCGACGGATTCATCTTCGCGCCGCTCTCCAGCGGCAAGGCGCTACCCGGCACGTCGCGTGACAGCCATGCTTCAACGCTGGTGGAATTGAAGAATGGGGATCTGATGGCGGCCTGGTTCACCGGCTCGCGAGAGCGCGCACCGGATGTGGCCATTCATGGCGCCCGCTTCACAAACGGGGCCTGGACAGTTCCGGTGGAACTGGCCCGCGCCGACCATGTCGCCTGCTGGAACCCGGTGCTTTTTCACACCGCTGACGGGCGCCTCTGGCTCTACTACAAATACGGACGCAGTCCCCGTACGTGGGCAGGCGCGCGCAAGTGGAGCGACGACGAAGGCGGCACATGGAGTGCCGAGGAGCGTCTACCCGATGGAATTCTGGGACCCATCAAAGACAAGCCGCTGGTGTTGAGCGACGGCACGATCGTAAGTGGATCTTCAGTGGAAGCCGGATCGTGGACTGCTTGGATTGAGCGCTCTTCCGATGGCGGAAAGACCTGGACCAAGTTCGGTCCGCTCAATTTACCGGAGAACATTGACACAGGGACCGCTGCTGCAACGGAGGCCCCCGTGCCGGCGGAAAGCCATCCGATGTTCGGGGCGGTCACTGGAATCATTCAGCCCACCGTCGTGCAAATCGAAGGCCAGCATCTGCGCTTCTACGCACGCTCCAGGTCCAGTGCCGGAAAGATTGCCGTGTCAGACTCGATGGATGCGGGCAAGACCTGGACGCAGCCGCACTTTATCGATCTGCCCAACCCCAACTCGGGCATCGACGCCGTTCGGCTACAGGATGGCCGCATCGTATTGGTGTTCAACAACACGCCCAACCGGCGCACTCCGCTGAACCTGGCTGTGAGCAATGACGGAGAACACTTCCACGTGTTCAAGACCCTGGAGGATGAGCCCGGCGAATACTCCTATCCTGCAATCATTCAGGCTCGGAACGGGGATCTGTTGGTGACATACACGTGGCGTCGCGAGACCATCAAGTTCGTCCGGGTGCCTTTGCAGGCCATCCCGGGGGATTGAGCTCGGGTGGCCCATGTTGGTCCCAGGTAGCCCCTCTTGAGCGTGCAGGCAGCGGTGCAACGGTCGAGCCTTCAACCGCCGCGCCGGTATAAAATTGCTGCACACCGTCTAGGGATAGCCATCATCGCGCCAAATCAACCATCCTCCGCACGTCGACTCCAACGACAAAAGGAATTGCTGGAATGCCCCGAAACAGTTTTTCAGGATTCAATACGGCTGCCTTTGCCCTGGCCGTCTTCAGCATCGCCTGCGCAGCCTCTGCCCAGCAGCCCCGGCAATACACGACCGAGGACTACGCCGCCGCCGAAAAGTTCATGCCGTACAACGTGAACCCGCTCGCCTATCAAGGCGTAGTGCGTGCGCAATGGTTCGACGATGACCGCTTCTGGTTCCGCGACGTCAGCGCCAGCGGTGTCTCTTATGTACTCGTCGATCCCGCCAAAGGCACACGCACGCCTGCCTTCGATCAGGCAAAGCTAGCCGCTGCGCTCCACGAGGCCAACGGCAAAATCAAGAACGACCCCGCACACCTCCAGGTCTCCGATCTCTCGTTCTCCTCGAACGACAGCGTGCTCACGCTGACAGCCTCCGGCGCGACCTGGCGATGCGATCTCGGCTCGAATCCTGCATCCTGCAAGCGCCTTTCGTCGGCCGCCGACGGGCCGGGGCCGCCGCAGGAATCGGATCATGCCGACAAAGAGCCTCCGCTCACTCTTTCGCCCGACAAGAAGCTCGGCGCATTCATCCGCGATTGGAATCTCTGGGTCCGCAACATGGACACCGGCGCCGAAACTCAGCTCACCACTGACGGCGTCAAGGACTACGGCTACGCCACCGACAACGCGGGCTGGCAGCACTCTGATCGCGCCATTCTTCTCTGGTCGCCCGACTCGAAAAAAATCGCCACCTTCCAGCAGGACCAGCGCAAGACCGGCGAGATGTACCTCGTCCCCGTCACCAACAGCCACCCCGTGCTCAAGACATGGAAGTATCCACTCGTCGGCGATAAAGACGTCACCATGATCGAGCGAGTCGTCATCGATGTGCCCACGAAAAAGCTCGTCCGTCTCAAGATGCCTCCCGATCAGCACCGCTCCACGTTATGCGACGATGTGGCCTGCCACGGCTCCGACTGGGACGACGTGGAGTGGAGCCCCGACGACGCACATCTGGCTTTCGTCTCCACCTCGCGCGATCACAAGCAGGAGTGGCTGCGCGTTGCCGACGCCGCCGCAGGCGATGTGCGCGAAGTGATGAGCGAGACCGCGCCCAAATTCTTCGAAAGCGGCAACGGCAAGATCAACTGGCACTATCTGCCCAACTCGAATGAAATCCTCTGGTTCAGCGAGCGCGACGACTGGGGCAACATGTACCTCTACGACCTCACCACCGGCAAGCTGAAAAACCAGATCACGCATGGCCCCGGCAACGTGACCCAGGTGCTATACGTGGATGAGAAGGCGCGCACTATTTATTTCGTAGGCGTGGGCAAGGAAGCAGATCGCGATCCCTACTTCGAGCATTTCTATAGCGTCCACTTCGATGGCACGGGCCTCAAGCTGCTCACACCTGAGAATGCCGACCACAACATCAAAATCTCATCCGACGGCCGCTACTTCGTCGACGCGTACTCCACACCTACACAGCCGCAAACCACCGTCGTTCGCTCGAGCGACGGAAAAATCGTAATGGAAGTCGGCAAGCAGGACATCTCCAAGCTCCTCGCATCCGGCTGGGTGCCACCCACGCCCATCAAGGTGAAAGCGCGCGACGGCAAGACCGATCTCTACGGCTTCATGTTCAAGCCTACGCGCTTCGACGCCTCGAAGAAATATCCCATCGTTAACCTGGTCTATCCCGGCCCGCAGACCGGCTCCTGCGGCAACCGCGAATTCAGAGCGTCGCATGGCGACATGCAGTCCCTCGCCGAGCTGGGCTTCGTCGTCGTCTGCATCGACGGCATGGGCACGCCGTGGCGCACGAAGACATTTCACGAAGCCTATTACGCCAACCTCGGCGACAACACCATCCCCGACCAGGTTAGCGGCATGAAGGACCTTGCCGCGCAGTATCCCTTCATCGATCTCGATCGTGTTGGCATGTACGGCCACTCCGGCGGCGGCAACGCAACAGCGGCAGCCATGTTCCACTATCCTGATTTTTTCAAAGTCGGAATCGCCGAGAGCGGCAATCACGACAATCGCGACTACGAAGATGACTGGGCCGAAAAATGGGCCGGACTCGAAACGAAGAACGCCGACGGCTCCAGCAACTACGACTCACAGGCCAACCAGAACACCGCGAAGAATCTCAAAGGCCATCTGCTGCTGGCGCACGGCACCATGGACGACAATGTTCCGCCGAACAACACGCTGCTGCTCGTGGATGCGCTCATCAAGGCCAACAAGGACTTCGATCTGCTGCTTATCCCCAACGTCGCCCACGGCTACGGGCCTGCCTCGCAATACATGACCCGTCGCCGCTGGGACTACTTCGTGCGCTACCTCGCCGGTGGCATTCCGCCCAACGAGTACCAGATGAAGCCGTTCTCCCAAGTGCAGGCCGCAACACGCGGCGGTCCCGACGATCCAGATGAACCTGCCAACGACTGAACTTCGATCAGTGAAGGTCTGTCATCCTGAGCGAAGCGTACTTCAGCGGAGTCGAAGGACCTGCCTTTCCCCATTCGAACTCGCTGGGTGCCCCATCCTTGACACAGTCCTACCGTGTCAAGGGTGGGAAACCTCGACCCTCGACCGGCCCACAGAGGGCACCTTCATTGCGGACGAGACTCGACCCTCTCGCCAACCACACCCTTCTTGCTGGTCCACTTCCCCGGCAAAACCCCGTTCGGATTCGCATCCAGATCCCATGCTTCGAACTCGCTCTTCCCCGAGCCATCCGTCCAGTTGTTCCGCGGAATCGAAACCACGCCCGTACCACCGCCTTCCCTGCTGTCCACAAGGTCAGAATCCAGTTGAATATCCACCCAGTCCGGCGCAATCGTCTTGCTTGAGCGCTCAAACCCGGCCCCCTGCACCCTATCCATCCCGGCGTCCATCGCCCCCGCAAATTCCGCATACATCTTCTCCCGCACCGCCTGCGTGTGCGAGAAGTCGCGCCGCCAACTCATCATCTCCTCGCTGCGTATAAACCCGTTCGGATCGCTCGTTCTACCTACAGCGGCCCGCTCCGCCGCTGCCCGCGCCTGCTCCCACTCTTCCAGCCGGCGCGGACCCATTCCCGGCCTGTCCCATTGCGCAATCAGCCCCTCAAGCCGGTCTTCAGGCGCAGCCAGGTAAACTACCGCCGCCAAGCATCGATCGACCACCGCCGTGGTCTTCGCACCTTTTTTTCCGTTGAAGTCGAGCCCATCCGGATACGTTGTCGCGGAGCAAGCCACCTGCGCGGTCAGCCGCCCCTTCATTTTGAATGTCCCGTTGCTGAATCCCACCATCGCCGCGGCCAATTCGACCTCCCAATGCATCGACGGAACATTTTCTCCCGGCTTCTTCGGAGCGTTTTGTGCATTCGCATCCTGAGCTATCTTTTCGAGCTTTGCTTTCTCCGCCGCATCTGCCGGCTCATCCGCCAGGTACTCGACCCCCAGCATCGCCGCAACGTATTTCAGATACTGCTGCGCCTTCACCGGCCCATGCAGCGGAAAGCAACTCTTCCCGGCGTACCAGTCCCCGTGAACCCCGCTCGCCCATCCCCAAGCCGCAACCGGCCACTGCTCCACAAAGCTCAGCCCATCGGGGCTCGTCGCACGGAACACCCCCGTCGGCCCCGAACCGCAGTCCTGCACCTTGAAGTCCGTATACGGTCCACGCACGCCCGCCAGGTATAAGTCGCCCTTGAAATGCCAGCCAGCCGGATACGTCACTTCAATAGCCTTCATGTCATGCATCGACGGATCTTTGATCATTGCCTTGTCCGTGTTCGCAGGTGCGGGTGTATCCGCCTTTCCCATGCCTGCAGCGGCGGTCGTCTGCGCCCATGCAACCGCGCCCACTGATGCAGTCGCCAGCAGCACAGCTAAAAGCCTTCTCACGCCATTCAAAGCCAATGTATTCCTCGCTCGCTATCGAGATGCGCCCCAATTTTCTTGATGTTCTGCATGGTTCGCGCTGTGCGCAATGAAAGTGGCTCACGCAGGCCTGCGCTCTCGGATAGAATCCTGTTTGTGATGGACGAGCTCTCGCGTATCGCGACTTTGAATCAGCGCTTCGCAATTTCAGGAATTCTCCAGGTTCTCTCCGGCAACGGGGACCTGCCCAAAGTGTGCATCACGACGCCCGCGGCTGCGGCGGAGATTTACCTGCACGGCGCCCAGGTAACATCATGGCATCCGGCCGGCGCGGACGAGGCGCTCTTTCTCAGCGAGCAATCGCACTGGCAGGACGGCCGCGCCATTCGTGGCGGAATCCCCGTCTGCTTTCCCTGGTTCCGCGCCAAGGTCGACGACCCCAACGCTCCGGCTCATGGGTTCGTCCGTACCAGGGAGTGGCAGCTTGATTCCGTGTCTGCGGAAGCGGACGGCTCTGTAATCGTCGTTTGCTCCACGGAAAGCGATGACTCCACGCGCCGCTGGTGGCCGCACGAGTTTCGCCTGGAGCACCGCGTCACTATCGGCAGAAGTCTGCGCCTCGAGTTAACCGTCACCAACACCGGCTCCGCTCCCCTGCTCTTTGAAGAGGCTCTGCATACATATTTCCGCGTCGGCAACGCGCAGACCGTACGCGTGCGCGGCCTCGATCAGGTCGCGTATCTCGATAACACCGATGGCAATCGCGAGAAGGTACAGCACGGCGATGTCGTGTTCGCCGCGACAACCGACAACGCCTATCTCAACACTTCCAGCGCCGTGGAGTTGATTGATCCCGCCTTCCGCCGCACCATCCGCACGGACAAAGAGCACTCCGCAACCACCGTTGTGTGGAATCCCTGGCAGCAAGGCGCAGCTTCGCTCTCCGACCTTGGCGACGATGAATGGCAGCAGATGGCCTGCGTGGAAGCCAGCAATATACTCAGCGCAGCCGTCTCGCTTGCGCCCGGCCAGCAGCACACTATGCGAGCAACCCTGAGCATCGTTGCGGAATAAGAAAGGCACCAGAGCTACTGGTAAGCACCCGCCTTCTTGAAGTCCCCGCCCTTCACAATGGAAACAGCAGCCGGATCCACGTGCCTCTTGAACGCGGCGCTCACCTGTTCCGCGGTCAACGCGGCCACCGCCGCCTCCAGCTTCGCATCCCACATCAGCGTCCGTCCCCAGCGCTCCCGCTCCATCAGCGTGTACGCAATCGAACTATCCTCGGTGCGCGCCTGCGCTTGTTCATCGAGCCAGGTCTTCTTCGCCTTCTCAACCTCGTCGGCCTTGAACCCGTCTTTCAGCGCGCGCGCCAGTTCGTCGTTGAAGTCCGCCTCCACCTTGGGCATGTTCTGCGGCGCGGCAATGGCCGACCCGGAAAGTTGCGCGCCATCGTCCTTGGTCGGAATCGAGAAGTATGCATTCGCGCCGTAGCTCAGCCCATCCTTGACCCGAATGCGCTCGAACAGCCACGAGTTGGTTGTGCCGCCAAAAACTTCGCCGGCAATGGTCAGCGCCGCATAGTCGGCGTCATCGTCATTCATCTTCATCGGCATGCCCACCAGGAACAGCGCATTCTGTTTATCCGGCGTCTCGATCTTGTCATTGAATTGCGCAATTTTGTCGTACGGGTTGTCAATGCGCTTGTAGCTGCTTGCGCTCTTCCAATCGCCAAACAGTTCTGTGACCAACTTCTTCATCTGCACCGCGTCGAACTGCCCGCTGATCACGATCTCGCCCTCGCCCGCGCCATAAAACTTGCTGTAGAACTGGCGCACATCGTCCAGCGTCACCTTCTTCAGATCCTCGATCTGCTCGTCGATCGTTGGCTCATAGCGTGTGTCGCCTCGCGGATACCGTGCGCTGAAGTGCCGGCTCAGGTCAATAAACGCCAGCGTATTCGGCTCCGTCTTGCCGCTCTCGGCAGCGGCAATGCGCTGCTGGCGAATCTGTTCGAACTCGCTCTCTGGAAACGACGGCTCGCGCAGCAGTTCCCTGGCGAAGCGCAGCGAATCGGCAAGATTCGCCTCCAGCGTGCGAATATTCGCGGATGCCGAGTTCACGTCACCGGACACGCTGATCTGCGCCTTCAACTTGTCGGTCTCATCCTGAATCTGCTGGCGGCTCTTGTTTTTCGTTCCGCGCATCAGCAGCGCCCCGGTCATTGCTCCCGCGGTCGATTTGTCGAACAGCGACTTCTCGTCGCCGAAACGCACGTTGATCGCCGCCACCACGGTTCCGCCGCGCGTCTTCTTGGGCAGCATCACCAGCTTCAAACCGTTGGGCAGCGTGGCGCGAATCACGCGGGCTTCCACATTCTTCGGAGTCGGGTCGAAGACTTCACCCTGCTGAATTGCCGCCCCACCCTTGTAATCCTTGAAGCGCGCCGCATCGTCCGGCGTGGCGGGAATCTCCGCGCGATCGGGAGCAATGGTCGGAATAAATTCGCCCAGCGTGCGGTTCGACGACTTGAGATAAGCCTTGGCCACCCGCGTCACATCGGCCACCGTCACGTTGCTCACTTCGTCGCGATCGAGAAACAGGGCTCGCCAGTCGCCATCGCCCACATATCGGCCCAGCATGATCGCGATCGATTCGGAGTTTGTCAGCGCGAGTTCAATGTTTTTCAGGATGCGCGCCTTGGCCCGATCGACCTCTTCCTGTGTCGGCGGATCGGTTCCGAGACCCTCCACAGTCTTTAAGAGAATCTGCTGCGCTTCGTCGATCGATTGGTCGGGCTTCAGCCGCACAATCGCCATCGCAACACCCGGGTCGTGCTGGTCTCTGGCGCTCATTGTCGCGGCCACTGCCTTCTGCGAATCGACCAGCGCCTTGTAAAGGCGTCCTGTTTGCGGCGCGCCCAGTACCTGCGCCATCACGTTCACAGCCGCCATATCCGGATGCAGTCCGGAGGGCACATGATACGCAGCCATAACCGCCTGAAGGTTCCCCACACGGCGCAGAATCACCGAGCGCTCGCCCTCCTGGGTCGGTTCAACCGTGTAGGGCTGCGCCAGCACGCGCTCCGGCTTCGGAATCGAGCCAATCGTCTCCGCCACCATTGCCAGCGCCTTCGACTCATCGAACTGCCCAGCGATAATCAGGTCCGCATCGTCCGGCTGATAATACTTCGTGTAAAAAACCTTCAGGCTCGAAGCCGGAACGCGTTCCACATCCGTGCGCGCGCCAATCACTGTTTTGCCATAGTTGTGGAAGTTGTACGCCGCCGCCATCACGCGCTCCACCAGGATGTTCGTCGGGTTGTTCTCGCCTGACTCCATTTCATTCCGCACCACCGTCATTTCGGTGCTCAGATCCTTCTGGGTTATCGTCATATTGACCATGCGATCCTGCTCCAGCCCCAGTGCCCATTTCAGATTCTCGTCGCTGGCGTTGACGGTCTCAAAGTACATGGTCTGGTCGAACGACGTTTGCCCGTTGAAGTTTCCTGCCGCGCGGTCAGTCAGCTCCTTGAAAATCTCCCGGCCGTCCGCCGCGCTTTTGAACGTCATGTGCTCCAGCAGGTGCGCCATGCCCGTCTCGCCATAGGCCTCGTTGCGCGAGCCCACCTTGTAAACCACGTTCACCGTAATCTTGGGCTTGGAGTTATCGGGAAACAGCAGCACGTGCAGCCCGTTGGGAAAGGCGTACTCCGTGACTCCCTCAACGGAGGTCACCTTTTGAACGCCCGCCGGCAGCGTCTGAGACAGGCCGGCGGCGGCCAGCATAAAGATCGAGGCAGAAACAGCAATAAGACTCTTCAGACGCATCTCGTCACATCCTTTTAAGATTCAGCGCCAATTATATCTCTCTGAATTACCGGCGCGAGTTATGCCGGCCTATAGGACGAGACAATCAATCCACGCGACTACAATTGAACATGCCGCGGCGTTTCCCGAATCGCCGCCCGCAATGCGGCCATCGAATGCACATGCCCTTCATCTCCAGCTCGAAACCTCGCAATGAAGCTCGCGCCAAAAGGCCGATCGACGGCGCAGGCGGCGAGCTGAGCGGACAGATTCGCGATGGGTCCATTGAGGATCTGCTGGGCAGGCAACCGGCCCGTATCGACGAGGACTCCATTCGCGAGCGCATTCAAGGCAAAGTCGTGATGATTACGGGCGCCGCGGGGTCCATCGGCGCGGAGCTCTGCCGCCAGATCGCGCGATTCGCCCCGCAGGCCATCGTCGGCTTCGATCAGGCCGAGACGCCGCTCTTCCACATTGAA
>Ga0302324_100015255_pt1 | contig 15417 bp, 12 predicted proteins | sample Palsa_T0_1_FD_201949 | JGI IMG/M metagenome (GOLD analysis project Ga0302324, IMG submission 201949) | Peat permafrost microbial communities from Stordalen Mire near Abisko, Sweden - Palsa_T0_1 | ecosystem: Environmental > Terrestrial > Soil > Palsa > Peat permafrost | place: Sweden: Abisko...
CGCGTTTTTGTACCCCGGTACTCGCGGCTTTCAGGCGCGTTTTTGTACCCCGGTACTCACGGCTTTCAGCCGCGTTTTTGTACCCCGGTACTCGCGGCTTCAAGCCGCGTTTTTGTACCCCGGTACTCCGCGGCTTTCAGGCGCGTTTTTGTACCCCGGTACTCACGGCTTCAAGCCGCGTGTACCCCACTCTGATGTCGCACACACGCTGGTTAGCGGCTTCGGTCCAGAAGAATATCGCGTAAGTTTGGCGGAAGCTAGTGGGAGTCGAACCCACCCGCGACACAAAGTGCCGCACAACTGGTTTTGAAGACCAGGCCCAGCACCGGCCAAGACTAGCTTCCAGCCGTGATTCTAGCATCCGGCTCGCGGCACCCTCCGTCGCCCAAGGCGCGAAATCGGCACATAACTGTTAGACTTTGTTTTTGGATACCAGATCGAAAATCATCCCGCTCCACGAAATCCAAGAGCGGCTCCAGGATCACGCCGCCAGCTGGGTATCCGGCCATTTCGATCCGCTGCTCGCCGAACATGTGGGGCGTCTGCGGCAGGCGCGCCAGCCGGGCAGCTTGCTGGTGGTCGAAGTCACCAATCCCGCCCGTCCTCTATTGTCCCAGCGCGCCCGAGCCGAGTTGGTGGCCGCCTTGTCGATCGTGGATTACGTGGTGTGCGGCAACGGCGGCAGCGCTGCGGACGCGGATCTCACCGCGCGTTTCATCGATCACGTACTCGCACGCCATCGCGAGGAATCCCGCCTCAAGGAAATCCAACGATGACCGGTCCACGCATCCTGGTTGTCCGCCTAGGCTCCATGGGCGATGTGATCGCCGCGCTCCCCGCGGTCGCCAGCCTGAAGCACAGCATTCCGCACTCCAAGATCACCTGGGTGATCGATCCGAAGTGGAGCTTGTTGCTCGAAGGCAATCCGTACGTCGATTCGGTGGTGCATCTGGACCGGCGTACGTTTGCCGGATTCCGGCAGGCTTGGAGCCAGTTGCGCGCGGCGCGGTTTGATTTCGCCGTGGATTTTCAGGGCCTGGTCAAGTCGGCCCTGGTGGCCACGCTGGCGCGGCCGGAGCGCATTTTCGGATTCAATGCGGAGTCCGCGCGCGAATCGGCGGCGTCCTGGTTTTACTCAACCAAGGTGCCCATCCGTGGGTATCACGCCGTGGACCGCAACCTGGATCTCGCCGCCGCGGCGGGCGCTTCCAACATTCTGCGCACCTTTCCCTTGCCGCCTGGCAGGCCGGAAGCGGAATTGCCGGAAGACGATTTCGTGCTCGCCAGTCCCCTAGCCGGCTGGGGCGCCAAGCAGTGGCCGCTCGAATGCTATTCGCGGCTGACCGAGCGGTTGCGTCGGGAGTGCGGAATGCCTTTGGTCGTTGACGCGCCGTACCCCCTCCAAATCGAGTCAACCAAAACGCATGTCTCCACGTTGCCCGGCCTCATCCACGCCACGCGTCGAGCCACTGCGGTTGTTGGATTGGACAGCGGTCCTCTGCACCTGGCGGCGGCGCTCGGAAAACCGGGCGTGGCTATTTACGGTCCCACGGATCCAGCGCGGCACGGCCCGTACGGCGGGACCATTGCAGTGCTGCGCAGCACCGGCGCGGTGACTAGCTATCGCCGCACCTCGGAGCCGGACCCAAGCATGCTAGACATTACCCCGGATCAGGTGTTTGAAGCGTTGGTTCCGATCCTTGCCGCGCACAAGGATCGCTAAGCCAGGCACGGAATGAGCTTTTTTCCGAAGCCCTACGCCGATCTGGTGGCGCGCCTGCGAGTGACCTGCGGCTTCGTCCTGGTTGCGGCGTTCGCCTGGTTTTCGCAACCGAATGCGGAATCGTTGGCGCTGGGCCTCCCGGTGTCGGTGCTGGGGTTGCTGTTGCGGGCCTGGGCCACCGGCCATGTCGAGAAAAACATCCGGCTGGCTGAAAGCGGACCGTACGCCTACCTGCGCAATCCGCTGTACTTGGGAACGCTGCTGGTGGCTGCGGGATTCGTGATTGCCTCGCGCCGCTGGTGGCTCGCTGTCCTATTTGGCGCAGTGTTCCTGCTGATCTATTTGCCTGCGATCGAGCTCGAAGAGCAGCACTTGCGAAAGCTGTTCCCGAGTTTCGCCGCCTATGCCGAACGCGTCCCGGCAATGTGGCCGACGCTCGCGCCCCTCGAACGCAGCGAACGTTTTCGTTGGGACTTGTACCTTCGCAATCGCGAATATCAAGCGCTAATCGGATTTGCGCTGGGCGCGGCATTGCTCATTGCCAAAGTGCTGCTCCCAGGATTACGATGACAATTCCTTGTGGCCATGGTGTGGGCCGGTACAATCAGGGGCAGGATGCCGACGATCAGCACCTTGGGCGGAATCTTGATCCGAATGTTCTTCAACGATCACGCGCCGCCTCACTTTCACGCGCGATATGGAGAATTCGCGAAGCTACGATCGACCTCGGCACTCTGGAGGTCAGCCAGGGCCAGCTGCCAGGCCGGGCTTTGGGCCTGGTCCAGGATGGGCGATCATACATAAAAGAGGAGTTGCTCGAAGACTGGCGGCTCTGCCGGGAGAACACCCTGCCAGCGAAGATTAGCCGCTGCAGTGAGGCAATGACTTTTATGTATTGGGACGACCTGGCGCCCGGCGCAATGTACGCTCAAGTCGCCGGCCAGGGTCGTAAGCCGGCCCTCAAACCGGCCGCAAACATGCAGTCGGGGTTCTGAGCCGGATCGTCCGCACGGACAGACTCGCCGCCACGGCTTCACGGGCGCTGCCAAAGTGCTAGTACCTTGGTTTCCGTAAAACTTCGTCGTTCCCTGTATCCTGGTACATATGTGTGGCATCGTCGGCTACATCGGGAACAGAAGAGCAGTGCCCATCATTCTGGATGGCCTGCGCCGGCTGGAATACCGCGGCTACGATTCGGCGGGAATCGCGGTCCTCAACGGCGACAATCATCTCGCGGTGCGCCGCGCTCCGGGCAAACTGCGCAATCTCGAAGACGTGCTCCGCGTAAGCCCCGTCGACGGGCCTTATGGCATCGGCCACACGCGTTGGGCCACCCACGGGCGTCCCAGCGAGGAAAACGCACACCCGCATCGCGATTGCACCGGCGACATCGTGGTGGTTCACAACGGCATCATCGAAAACTACCTGCAGCTCAAACAGCAACTCCAGCTCGAGGGCCACAAGTTTGTCACCGAGACCGACACCGAAGTCATCGCGCACCTGGTGGAGAAATACAACGAGGGCAACCTCGAAGAAGCTGTGCGCAGGGCGGTGCGTGACCTCACCGGCGTGTTCGCCCTGAGCGTGATCGCAAGCTCGGATCCGAGCAAAATCGTGGCCGCCCGCATGGGGCCTCCGGTGGTGATCGGCCTGGGCGACGGTGAGTATTTCGTCGCATCGGACGTGCCCGCGATTTTGAGCCACACCCGCGACATGTTCTTTCTGGGCGACGGCGATATTGCCGTGCTGACTCCCGATGGCGTACACCTGACCGACTTCAACGGCCGCCCCGTCAAGCGCCAGATCACTCACATCCTGTGGGACCCCATCATGGCGGAAAAGGGCGGCTACAAGCATTTCATGCTCAAGGAAATTTTTGAGCAGCCCCGCGCGGTGCGAGACACGGTGCTCGGCCGAGTGGGTCAAGAGACCGGGCGCGTGTTCATCGACGAGATGGACATCAGCCCGAAAACGTTCAAGGAATTCCAGTCGCTGAAGATCATCGCATGCGGAACCGCTTGGCACGCCGCGCTGGCCGGCAAATTCATGATCGAGAAACTGGCGCGGATTCCGGTGGAAGTGGATTATGCCAGCGAATTCCGCTATCGCGATCCGATCGTCTCCCAGGACATTCTGACCGTGGTGATTTCGCAATCCGGTGAAACCGCCGACACCCTGGCCGCGCAACGCGAAGCCAAGCAGCACGGCTCCAAAACATTGGCGATTTGCAATGTTGTGGGCTCCATGATCACCCGCGAGGCTTCCGGCACGCTGATGACGCACGCCGGGCCCGAGATCGGCGTGGCTTCCACCAAGGCCTTTACTTCGCAGCTCACGGCGCTCTTCATCCTGGCCATGTATCTGGGCCAGGTGCGCGAAACTCTCGGCGCGGAGGAGTCAGCCAAGCTGGTGCAGGAACTGGTGCGCTTGCCCGGCAAGCTCGAAGCGATATTGGGCCGCGACTCCATCTACGACGAGCTGGTGAAGAAGTTGTTCCGCTCCACGGATTTTCTGTTCCTCGGCCGCGGCATCCATTTTCCAATTGCGCTCGAAGGCGCGCTCAAGCTGAAGGAGATTTCTTATATCCACGCCGAAGGCTATCCGGCGGGCGAGATGAAACACGGGCCGAATGCGCTGATCGATGAAAACCTGCCGGTCGTGATCATCGCCACGCGCGACCCGGATAGCGGCGACAGCCGCATTCGTTACGAGAAGACGCTGTCGAACATTCAGGAAGTGAAGGCGCGCGAAGGCATCGTGATTGCCGTGGTGTGCGAGCAGGACGCCGAGGAAGTCGGCAAAATCGCCGATTACACCATCGCCATTCCATCCACCACCGAACTGCTGCTGCCGATCCTGGAAGTGGTGCCGCTCCAGCTTCTCGCATATCACATTGCCGTGCGCCGGGGTTGCGATGTGGATCAGCCGCGCAATCTGGCCAAGAGCGTCACGGTGGAATAACCAATAACCAACAACTAACAACCAACAACCAACACGATCCGCGCTTCCAGGCGTATCGGCAGCTCCGAGCGCCGGCGCACCCGCAGCATGGGCGCGGGAAACTTTTCGCCGAACGTCGTGGATCGCCAGCTCTCAATCAGTTCTGCATCGTCCGGCAGGATCAACTTCGCTCGCGCTTCCCCCGGGCTTTGAAATGCCCCAAGGTGCCAAAACTGTTCGACATCGTGCAACCCCGGAGGCCCGCTCACGTCATCGGTGATCAGGAACACGTCAGGCTTCCGGAACTCAACGCGCCGCCGATGCGTGAACCCAGCGTAGCGGCATTCGGCTTCCAGGATGTCGCGCTCGGTGTTCGTCCGCCAGTCGAGTATATTCACGCGGGGCTTGCCGACCCAGCGGAACGGCCCAGCCATCACGGCCTGATCGCGCGCGTCAATGCGAATCGTATTATGCGCTGCCGTGCCGCGGAACCAGTCGCGCCATTTCGGCTCGGCGGTATAGGTGTACGTTCCCGGATCGATCAGGATCTCGGCGCTGCCCGATCGCAGCACAATGCTCAACGTATCGGAGTGGCTGTGCCCCGCGTGCAGCGCGCCGAATGGTCCGGCATCCACAATCGCGTGCGTGTCTCCGCACGTCATCACCGCCAGACCAGCGTCCGGGAAAAGTTTAGACTGCGAAATCCCCACCCCGCTCGGCCGTCCTATGGGAAGCGATAGGCAGCCGCCATCATCATCCCCCAGAAGCGGCAAGCGGCCCGACGGCCCGGCAATCGCGCGCAGGAACTCCGCCATCTGCTTCAGCTTGGCGCGATACCGAGGACCCGGATTTGCCAGGGCCGCGTGCAATGAAAACATGTCGAGCAAGTACACCTGATAGTAAGTCGATTGCTCGAAGCTGCTTCCGTCGGCGCGGATCTGGCGATCCATTTGCTCGCGCATCACTCGCGCGCCTAGTCGTTCCCAGCGCCCAGCGCGCGGCAGTCCCGAAAAATACCGCCCCAGCGCGTGCAAAGCCGCGGCCTCGCCGACTAAATGATTGTTCGGCGAGTAATAAAACGAGAGATTATTCGCCAGATGGCAACCATGAAGATACAGCATATGAAGCCATCGCGCACGGAATGTGGCCGGCATTTCCCGGCCCGCATAATGATCGATCCAAATCCACGACAGCGCCCGGAACGCGGCTTCCAGCGCGCTCGCCCAATTGATTCCGCGCTGAAACGGATTCGCTGCGATCCAACTCTCCAGTTGCGCCCGAATCTCATCCAAATTGCTGGACTCGCCGGTCAGCCGGAATGCCTGCGCCAGAACCACCAGGTGTTGATGCCGGTTCAATTCCCAAATGACCTTGTGGTCGCCCGCGCGCGCCGTATCGAGATATGGAACGCGCCGGAAATACACCAGACCGGTCTCGATGCCCCGCGTGTAGTCGCGGCGCCATCGGATCTCGGGACCGGTATCGACGGTTGCCCCGAAAATCGGGAATCGATGGCTCCGGATCTCGTCGGCGAGCCCGGCCACTTCTGGCCCAATTTCGCCCGGGTCCGGCAACTTCAAGCCCGGAATGAACTCGCCGCCGATATGGGGCGCCGGAGGTAATGCGGTGAGCCATAAATTCACCAACTCCTGCCGGGCTCTAAATCCGATCTGGCGTGGCGTTCGCAGTCGCAAGGAGTGTCTCAAACCTTTATGTGCGGAATAGCCGGATATTTTCTGCGCTCGAAAAACGGCGCGTTCCCGGGAGTGCACGCAATGTGCGATGCGATCCGGCACCGCGGTCCGGATGACCAGGGTTATCACATCGAAAGCGGCCCTGGCCTGAACATGGCGCTGGGCATGCGGCGGCTCGGCATCATCGATCTTGCCACTGGCCGCCAGCCCATCTCCAACGAAGACGAAACCGTTTGGGTGGTCTTCAACGGCGAGATCTACAATTATCGCGAGCTGCGCGCTTCCCTGATTCGTAGCGGCCATCGCTTCCGCACCAATAGCGACACCGAAGTCTTGGTGCACCTCTACGAAGAGGAAGGCGTGGACGGAATTGAACGGTTGCGCGGAATGTTCGCCTATGCCATTTGGGACTCGCGCGACCAATCGCTGCTGCTGGTGCGCGACCGCTTCGGGAAAAAACCGCTGTACTACGCCGTGCTTCCCGAGGGCTTGTATTTTGGAAGCGAGCTGAAGTGTCTGCGAACGGCCGGAGTTCCCCTACATCACGACCGTCAAGCGCTGCAGCTTTATTTCCTGCTCAACTACATTCCCGATCCCTGGACGCCGTATCTCGCGATCCGCAAGCTCGCGCCCGGCGGCTGGTTCCGCTATCGCTCGGATGGCCGAACCGCGGAGGGCTGCTATTGGGCACTGCCCGCGCCAACCGAGCAGGCAACTTCTGAATTGAGCGAAGCCGAGGCGCATGAATCCGTGCGGAACACGTTCGATCGGGCAGTCAAGATGCGCATGCGGTCGGATGTTCCTCTCGGCGCGTTCTTGAGTGGCGGCATCGATTCCACGTCGGTGGTTGCGTCCATGGCTCTGCAAAGCATGGCTCTCCAAAGCCCGCAGCCCGTCAAGACATTCTCGATCGGCTTTGAAGAGCCCGGTTTCAGCGAGCTCCCGCTCGCGGCCGCCCTGGCGCGCAAGTACCAGACCGAGCACCACGAGCTCATCGTTCGGCCGGACTCGGTGGAATTGGCCGGGAAACTGGTTCGGCATTTTGATGAACCTTTTGGCGATTCTTCCGCGATTCCCACGTATCTCGTCTCCGAGTTCGCGGCTCAGCACGTCAAGGTTGCGCTTACCGGCGACGGCGGCGACGAGCTGTTCGCTGGTTACGAGAGCTTTCTTCAAGTGCAACGGCTTCGCCGCGCCGATCGTATACCGTCCGCCGTGCGGGCGCTTCTGTCGCGCGCCGCGGATCTTCTCCCCTACTCGGCGTATGGAAAAAACTATCTTCGAATGATCAGCCGCCCATCGGCTCTCGAACGCTACTTTGAAAATGCTTCTCCACATTACTTATCCAAGCGGCTGCTGGCTCCGGAATGGGCGCCCCCCGCGGACGCCGCGTTTCTCACTCAAACCATGGCCCACTGCCTGCTTCCGGAACCCGCCGATATCCTTACGCAGGCCATGTACTTTGAAGCTACCGCAAAGCTCACCGGCGACATGCTGGTCAAGGTGGATCGCATGTCGATGGCGAACTCGCTCGAGATCCGTTGTCCGCTGCTCGATCATGAGTTGGCGGAGCTGGCGTCGCGAATCCCGCACGCCTGGAAGCTCGGAAGCAACCGCGGCCGAAATAATGTGGGCAAGGACATTTTCATTCGCGCCGTCGGGCATCGCTTGCCGCCGGCCCTGCTCAATCAGCCGAAACGCGGTTTTGGAGTGCCGCTCGCCATTTGGTTCCGCGGTCCGCTACGAAGCTTCCTGTTTGACCACTTGACCAGCCGCGCGTTTCTGGACCGCGGCATGGTTTCCCCGGAATTTGTCGGCGAGCTTCTGGATGAGCACGACCGCGGACGCCGCAACAATCATCATCATCTGTGGAAGCTCTTGATGTTGGAGCTTTGGTTCAAGGAATGCGCGGTCTAATCATATTTTGGATCGCTGCCGCGGCGCCGGTCTACGCCTACATCGGCTACCCGCTCGCGTTGCTCGGCCTGCGTCTGATCATTCGACGCCCAGTGAAGAAAGCGCCCATCCAACCGTTGCTGTCGCTGCTCATCCCCGCCCGCAACGAAGCCCGCGTGATGGAACGCAAAATCCGAAACTCGCTCGCGCTCGATTACCCGGCCCATCGCATCGAGATCGTGATCGCCTCCGATGGATCGACCGATGAAACCGAGGCCATCGCGCGACGTTTCGAGGTGGACAGCTACCGCGTGCGCGTGTTGGCCTTCGCGAAGAATCGGGGCAAAATGGCCGTGCTCAATGCCACTGTCCCGAAACTTCGCGGGGAGATCGTGGTCTTCTCGGACGCCTCCGCGATGCTCGCGCCCGATTCCGTGCGGCGGCTTGTCGAAAACTTTGCCGATCAAGCTGTAGGCGCTGTGAGCGGCCTGTATCAAGTGATGCGGCCGGCGGAAGTGAACATCGGCGCATCGGAGAATCTCTACTGGAAGTACGAAACGTTTCTCAAAACCCAGGAGTCGCAATTGTCTTCCACGCTCGGCGGTCACGGCCAACTGCACGCCATCCGCAAGGAGCTGTATCCCTTCCCGCCGTCCGAAACAATTAACGACGATTACGTTATCCCCGTATCCGTGCTGTCGCGAGGTTTCCGCGCGGTGTACGAGCCCTCCGCGATGGTCTACGAAGACGCGCGAGAGATGACCGGATTCGCCCGGCGCATCCGAATCATGGCTGGAAACCTGCAACAGCTCCGAAATCTGCCGCAACTCCTGAGGCCGCTTCAACCCCTGCCGCTGTTCTTCTTCTTGTCGCACAAAGTGGCTCGACTGGTGGCGCCATTCGCCATGCTCGCGGCGCTGGCTGCCAATCTTTTCTTGCTCGGCTCGCCAAGCTACGCGGCATTGTTCTGCGCCCAAATCGTGTTTTACACATTCGCCGCGCTCGGACTCACCGGCCGCCTTCGCCCCAGGGCGCTCGGCCTGCCATTTTACTTCTGTATGGTGAATTTTGCGGCTTTTTTTGGCTTTTACCACGCTTTAACGCGACGAAAGAGCATGGTTTGGAAGTGAAAGCGGCGTGTGTATTTTGACACATCGTGTAGTGCGCGACACGCGACAAGTACCATTATCTCTCGTCCCTTGTACAACTTAGAGCGCGGCCAGCGGCCTGCATCTCTCCCTCGCGAAGAGGAGAAACGCGATGCAGACATTCAAATTCTTCGCCATCCTAATAGCCGCCTCAACCGAAATGCTGGCCGAAAGCGCGCCCTCGCGCCGGCTCATCGTCAACATCGCCGCCCGCAAAATCGTCCTGGTGGAAGACGGAAAAGTGGTGAAGATGTATCCGGTCGCGGTCGGCAAACACAGCACGCCGAGCCCTTCGGGCAGCTTTCACATCGCTAGCCATATCGTGAATCCGACGTATTCTCACGACGGCAGAGTGGTGCGGCCAGGGCCGTCCAATCCAGTGGGCACTCGCTGGATGGGCCTCGGCTACAAGGGCTATGGCATTCACGGAACAAATGAGCCCGAGTCCATCGGTCACGCCGCGTCGCACGGCTGCATCCGGATGCGAAACCACGATGTGGAGGAATTGTTTGAACTGGTGCAAGTGGGCGATGAGGTAGAGCTGATCACAGCGCCCACCGCCGAGGAAGCCAGTCTCTTTGAGGACGCCGCGCCGAAGACCGTCGCGAGCGTGGCCAGCTTCGGAGCATCGCAATGACCGCAATGCTGGCATTGGCCTGTGGCCTCGGGTTCGCGCTGCTCCTCGCGTTCGTTTGCCTCAAGTTCCTGGTGAGCCTGGTGACGCGCGAACAGTATAATGTGACCGATGCTCCGCGTCGCGTTCGCGCTATTGTTTGGACTGGTGACGGCAACCGCCCAACCTGTGACGGGGGCGGTGACGGAGACCGCGGCCCAACTGGCGTCCCGTACCTCCTCCCTGCTGCCGCGCCACGCAACCGTTTCGCTCGACCTGCAAAATCTGTCGGCGCTGCCGGCGGCGGAGTGGTCGACATTTCGCAGCCTGTTCGAAGCCGAACTGCGGAAGGCGGGCATCGAGATCGCGGCCCCCTCGCCCGCTGAGCCGCGCGTGCGCATCACGCTTTCAGACAGCGCGCGGGGCTTGCTGTTCGTGGCCGAAATTACTTCCGGAGACAGCCGGCAAGTCGCGATGCTTCCCTGGAGCCCGCCACCGTCCGCCGAAGAGAAACCGCGCGTCACTCTGACGAAGAAGCCTCTTTGGGCGCAGGAAGAGCCGATCCTGGACGTGCTGCTACTCGACTCCAATACGCAGATGCTGGTGCTGAACGCGAGTAAAGTAGCGAGCTTCAGGCTCTCCGGTGACAAGTGGACGGGCGGCGCCACTGCGTCTCTCGTGCTCCCCCGGCCAATTCCTCGCGATCCTCGCGGGCGCATCGAAAGCGCTCCCGATGGATTCCGCACGTACCTGCCCGGCACAACCTGCACGGGCGTTTTCGAGCCCGATCTCAAAGTCACGTGCGCGCCTGGAAACGAGACCTGGCTAGAGGGGCATGTTCGCTGGGTCACGGATCGCAACATGTTGGAATCCGACACGGTGAAAGCGCCGTTTTACACCACGGCCCATGGGCTCTTCGGGGGCGCTGACGGATGGGGCAGCGACATTGCGCCAATCGACGACGCTTGCGGTGGGATAATCGCTTCGAGCGCTACCAATAATGACAGCGTCCGGGCGTACACGACACAAGCCGTGGCGGAAAGCGACGCGCTGCCTTTGCCCGGACCCGTAACCGCGCTTTGGCCCGCGGAAACACACGGTCAAGTGACGCTGGTGGTACACAACTTGCAAACTGGAGAGTATGAAGCTTCCCGTCTGGGCTTGGCTTGCTCTCAGTAGCGTTGCGATTCCGCTCGCCAATGCGGCCACGCGCCCCCACTACGGCGGCAGCTTAACGGTGGAGCTTTCATCTGCGTGGACTACGCTCAACGAATCGTCCGCGCTCTCGATTCCCATCACCGAAACGCTGGTGCGCCTCAACGCTCGCGGCGGAATCGGTCCGGCGTTAGCGGTCGCATGGCAACACGATGCCGACTTCAAGCGCTGGAGATTCTCGCTGCGCCCGAAGGTGACGTTTCACGATGGCGAACCGCTGAACGGCGCGAGCGCCGCACCGTCCTTGCTCGCGGCGCTGAAGAAAAAATACGGCGATGTCTCCATCCAGACGGGCGGCCAAGCGATCGTCATCCAATCCAGCGAAGCTATGCCGGATTTACTCGCGGACCTCGGCGCGCCGCGCGCGGCCGTCTTTCGCCAGAGCGAAGCCAATCCGCTCATTGGAACCGGGCCGTTCCGCGTGATCGCTTGGGAGCCGGGCCGCCGTTTGGTGGTCGCGGCATTCGACGATTACTGGGGCTCGCGGCCATATCTGGATTCCATCGCCATCGAGTTTGGTTCGGGGCACGCGCGCGCCGACATCTTCGATATTCCGGCCGGCCCCGCACGCCGCATACTTCCGGAAGGCATCGCGACGTGGTCGTCCTCGCCGCGGACCTTGGTGGCGATCACGGTGGCCATAACGGCGGTCAACGCGCAGGCTCCCGGTTTGCTGCAGGCGCTCGCGCTGGTGATCGATCGCGCACCCATCGTCAATGTCCTCGCACAGCGCAAGGGAGAAGCGGCGTTCAGTTTGCTGCCGCAATGGCTAAGCGGCTACGCGTTCCTGTTCCAGTCGGCGCCGGACGTGCCGCGCGCCAAGCAGCTCGTCACTCAACTTCAGATCGGCCAATTGGGGCTCGGACCGATCAGCCTCAGCTACCCCGCGAACGACGCCTTTCTGCGATCCGTGGCCGAGCGGATTGCCTTGAATGCCCGCGATGCTGGGATGGCGATTCAACCCACCCCCGGCCCCCTGAACAACGCTCTGAACAACCCAGGCGGCACTCTGCGCTTGGTCGAATGGCAGCTCGAATCAACAGACGCCGCGGCCGAGCTCCAACGCTTCGGCGAGCCCACTCAGCTCGATTCCTCCAAGCCCGAAGCTTTGTACCAAGCCGAGCGCTCGCTTCTCGATCACGTGATCCCGCTCGTCCATCTACGCGAGACTTTCGGTTTCACCCCGCGAGTCCATATCCAGGGTTCCGATCCATTCGCCCTGCATTTGGAAGACGCCTGGGTCCAGCACTGAAATTCCAATCATGAGCTTCCGGGCCAAGGTCTTCCTGAGCATCGCGGCAACCGCAGTTTTGTCCGTGTGGATTGTTGCGGCGGTGGTCTCGACCCTCGTCACGCGATCGTTCGAACGCCGGGATGCGCAACGCACCGCCTCGCTCGTCAACCAGTTTCAGCGCGAATTCTATCGAAGAGGTGTTGAGGTAGCACGGCGCATCGACGCCGTGGCGGATTCCGACTCTATCCAGCGCTTGGCTTTGAATCTCGCCGGCCATGCCGACACATCGCCGTATTTCAGCGAGGCGCAGACTCTCGCGCAGGAGCAGTCCCTCGATTTTCTGGAGCTGGTGGGCCCGGATGCAACCATCATCAGCTCGGCCGAGTGGCCGGCCCGCTTCGGCTACAAAGAAGATTGGCTCACCGCAACCCCAGACTGGAAATCGCAAGGTGTGTTCCTGAAGAAAGAAGATCTGGCGGACGGCGAGGCGTTGGGGTTGATTACCGTGCGAACCGTGAAGGCCGGCGAGGGCTTGCTCTATGTCGCTGGTGGCCGCCGTCTCGATCAGGAGTTTCTCGATTCCCTGCCCGGCGCGGAAGGCATGCGCGTGCGGCTCTACCGGGTGCCGGGCGAAGCTGCGCCCGTTGACTCGGACGCCACCGTTACGACCCTCCCTCTGCGCGGGCGCGACAATCAGCTACTCGCAACTCTGCTGATTGAAAACTCCCGGGCGGATCTTGTGGCGCTCAAGAAATATATTCAAGGAACCGCAGCCATCGTGGGCGCCGCCGGCGTTCTCCTTGGGCTCTTGCTTAGCTTCTGGACCGCTTCACGCGTCACCCGCCCATTGCGCTCGTTGGCGTCCAGCGTTCGGGAGGTCGCGGTCGGAAACTGGGACACGCGCGCAACCATCTCTTCATCGGATGAAATCGGGCAACTGGCGCGCGATTTCAACGGAATGACCGAGCAACTGGTGGAGCAGCGCGATCGCATGATCCAAGCCGAGCGCGTGGCTGCCTGGCGCGAACTGGCGCGGCGTCTCGCTCACGAGCTGAAAAATCCACTCTTTCCCCTCCAAATCACCATCGAGAATCTGCAACGGGCGCGCGATGCCTCTCCCGAACAGTTCGACGAAGTGTTCCGCGAAAGCACGTCCACGCTGCTCACCGAGCTGGGCCATTTAAAAACCATCATCGGACGCTTTAGCGATTTCGCCAAAATGCCCGCGCCGCAATTGGAGCCCGTCAACGTCAATCAAATCGCTCGCGAGGTGATCCAGCTTTTTGAGGCGCAGCTTCAGGCGCCCGGCCGCCCAGCGGTGAAAGCCACATTGCAGCTTGCCGCGGACGCCGGCGAAGCCCCGGCTGATCCGGAGCAGTTGCGCCGCGCGCTGCACAACCTGGTTCTGAACGCGCTGGATGCCATGCCCCACGGCGGAGAGCTGGTCTTCAGAACATCGCGGCACGACAACAAAGTGGCAATTGAAATTTCGGATGACGGAGAGGGACTGACACCCGAAGAATGCGATCGCCTGTTCACGCCGTATTACACGACCAAGCAACATGGGACCGGCCTGGGCCTGGCCATCGTACAGTCCGTGGTGAGCGATCATAAAGGCACAATCACGGTGCACAGCGAGCTGGGTAAGGGGACGACTTTTCGGATCGAGCTCAAGGCATGAGCAAATTACTCTTAGTGGATGATGACGCGAATACGCTGGCGTCGCTCGCGCGGGCTTTCCGCTTGGCCGGGCATGAAGCCGTGGTGTGCGATCACGCCGACCGCGCGCTCGAACTTGCGAAAGCGCAGCGTTTTGATGTAATTCTGTCTGACGTCGTAATGCCCGGTAAGGACGGCCTCACGCTGCTGGCGGAACTGAAGTCCGCGGGCGTGTCCACACCGGTTGTGATGATCTCGGGACAAGCCAGCATCGAGATGGCGGTGCGGGCCACACGGCTCGGCGCCGTCGATTTCCTGGAAAAGCCGCTTTCCACCGAAAAACTGCTTGTCACCGTCGAGAACACCGTCAAGCTGTCGCGCCTGGAAGACGAAAACCGGCGGCTGCGGCAACGCGCGGGCAAGCAGGAACTAATCTGGAAATCGGCCGTCATGCGCAGCGTGATGGCCAAAGTGGAGCGCGTGGCGGCAAGCGAAACCCGTGTCGCCATTCTCGGCGAAACCGGCGCGGGCAAGGAGCTCATCGCCCGCACGCTGCACGAAAAGAGCGCGCGCCGCAACGGACCGTTCATCACGCTCAACTGCGCGGCCGTCCCTGCGGAGCTGATCGAATCCGAGCTATTCGGCCATGAGAAAGGCGCTTTCACCGGCGCGGCCACGCGGCATGCGGGCAAGTTCGAGCAGGCCCACGGCGGCACATTGTTCTTAGACGAGATCGGCGACATGCCGGCGATCATGCAGGCCAAACTGCTGCGGGTTCTGGAACAAAAAGAGGTCGAGCGAATCGGCGGCGACCGGACCATCACGGTGGATGTCCGAGTGATCGTGGCCACGCACCGCAATTTGGAGGAGCTGGTTCGCAAAGGCGAATTCCGCCAGGACCTGTACCATCGCGTCTTCGTCTTCCCCATTTTGCTGCCGCCCCTTCGCGAGCGCCCTGAAGATATCCGGCTGCTGGTAGATTTTTTCGCCCAGTCCGTCGCCGAACAAAACGATTGGAAGCCGCGTGAAATCGCGCCGGAGGCTTACGCCGAGCTGGAACGCTACGCCTGGCCCGGAAACGTCCGCGAACTGCGCAATGTAGTGGAGAGGTTGTTGCTGCTGGCCGACGACCGCATCGATGCCGCTACCGCCCGTCTCGCCCTTCCATTCGACTCCAGCGCGCCGGCGCTTCCAGCCGGGAGCGGCCCGCTCTCTGAGCGCATGGATGCGCACGAGCGCGACATCATCATCGCCGAACTGAAGAAGCACAATTACAAAATGACCGATACCGCCAA
>Ga0302324_100015256_pt1 | contig 15417 bp, 15 predicted proteins | sample Palsa_T0_1_FD_201949 | JGI IMG/M metagenome (GOLD analysis project Ga0302324, IMG submission 201949) | Peat permafrost microbial communities from Stordalen Mire near Abisko, Sweden - Palsa_T0_1 | ecosystem: Environmental > Terrestrial > Soil > Palsa > Peat permafrost | place: Sweden: Abisko...
TGCAGCTTCAGGTAGGGGCCGGCGACGATCACCGAGCGCCCGGAGTAGTCCACGCGCTTGCCCAGCAGGTTCTGGCGGAAGCGCCCCTGCTTGCCCTTGAGCATGTCTGACAGGCTCTTCAGCGGACGGTTGCCCGGTCCCGTGACCGGACGCCCGCGGCGGCCGTTGTCGAACAGCGCGTCGACGGCCTCCTGCAGCATGCGCTTCTCGTTGTTGACGATGATCTCCGGCGCGCCGAGGTCGAGCAGCCGCTTGAGGCGGTTGTTGCGGTTGATCACGCGGCGGTAGAGGTCGTTGAGGTCTGAGGTCGCAAAGCGCCCGCCGTCGAGCTGCACCATCGGGCGCAGCTCCGGTGGGATCACCGGCACGGCGTCGATGACCATCATCTCCGGCTTGTTGCCGGACTGGATGAAGGCAGAGACCACCTTCAGGCGCTTTACGGCGCGCGCCTGCTTCTGGCCTTTGCCGGTCTTCACCTGGTCCTCGAGCTCGACCCTTTCGGCCTCGAGGTCGACCTGCTGGAGCAGGTCGCGCACAGCCTCCGCGCCCATTCCGCCGCGGAAGTATTCACCGAAGCCGTAGGAGGAGCCGAAGCGCTCCTTCAGCTCGCGGAAGGTCGTCTCGTCGTGCTCGATCTGCTTGGGCTCCATCGTCTTGAAGAGCTCCCAGACGTTGCGCATCCGCTCGGCCGCATCCTCGATGTAGGCTTCGGTGTCGGCGATGTCGGCGTCGAAGGCCTTGCGCAGCTCCTTCAAGAGCTTCTCGCGCTCCTCGTCAGAGATTTTCGAGAGGTTCACGTCGAGCGAGTCGGCCCACAGGTGGTCGTCGTCGTTGAAGTGCGTCTGCTTGGCGTTCGAGAGGTATTTCTCGCGGCGCTTGAGCGACTCCCTGAGCTCGAGAACGCGCTCCTCGCGCTCGGCCGTGTAGCCGTCGAGGACCTTGTTGACCTCCTTCTCAAGCGTGTCCAGGTCCTTCGTGCGCGCCTCGTCATCGACCCATGTGATGATCGACGCGGCGAAGTACAGGACCTTCTCGAGTTCCTTGGGCGCCATGTCCAGCAGGTAGCCGATGCGGCTGGGCACGCCCTTGAAGAACCAGATGTGGCTGACGGGCGCGGCCAGGTCGACGTGGCCCATGCGTTCACGGCGGACCTTCGAGCGCGTGACCTCGACGCCGCAGCGCTCGCACACGATGCCCTTGTAGCGAACCCGCTTGTACTTGCCGCAGTAGCACTCCCAGTCCTTGGTGGGACCGAAGATGCGCTCGCAGAACAGACCGTCCTTCTCAGGCTTCAGCGTCCGGTAGTTGATCGTCTCGGGCTTGATGACCTCGCCGGAGCTCCAGCTGCGGATCTGCTTGGAGGACGCGAGAGAGATCTCGATTGCGTCGAAGTTATTGATATCGATCATGTTCTAGCTTTCGCTCGCGGGTGAAACGGGATTTGCGTCCAGGTCCTCTATGTCTATCTCGGTGTCCTCATCGGCGATCAACTCCTCTGCGGCCTCGGCTTCGGCCAGCCCTCCGACGCCCTCGGCCTCATCCGCCGCCGGCGCCTCGGCGTCGGTCGCGTCCTCGCCCTCCAACGTCTCATCTGTGGCGTCGGTTGCGAGGGCGCGGACACCGGAGAGATCGATTCCGAGCTCCTCGGCGGCACGCAGCAGGTCGTCGTCTTCATCGCGCATCTCGGTGCGCTGGCCTTCCTCGGAGACGACGTTGACGTCGAGCGCCAGCGACTGCATCTCCTTGAGCAGCACTTTGAAGGACTCGGGCACCGATGGCTCGGCGATGTTCTCGCCCTTGACGATCGCCTCGTAGGCCTTCACGCGGCCGATCGTGTCATCGGACTTGATGGTGAGCATCTCCTGCAGCGTGTAGGCGGCGCCGAATGCCTCGAGCGCCCACACCTCCATCTCGCCGAAGCGCTGGCCGCCGAACTGCGCCTTGCCGCCCAGCGGCTGCTGGGTGACCAGCGAGTAGGGACCGGTCGAACGCGCGTGGATCTTGTCGTCGACCAGGTGCAGGAGCTTCAGGATGTACATGTAGCCGACGGTCACCTGTTCGGCGAACGGCTCACCGGAGCGGCCGTTGAACAGCGTCATCTTGCCGGAGGCCTGCTCGCCCACGCGGCGGCTCTTGTCGACGTCCATGCGGATACGGCCTTTGTGCTCGTCCTGCCAGCTGACGAGCGCCTGGTCCACGTCGGCGACGGTGGCGCCGTCGAACACGGGCGTTGATACATACACGCGCCCGGAGGAACCGGCCACGTTGGAGTGCCCGTTGCCGTGGCCGTTGCCGTTGCCGTATTCCTGCTCGGAGATCTTGTGCGCGTCTGAGCCGTCGTCATACCAGCCTTGCGCGGCGACCCACCCGAGGTGGGTCTCGAGGATCTGACCGACGTTCATGCGGCTCGGCACGCCCAGCGGGTTGAGGATCACGTCGACGGGGGTGCCGTCCTCGAGGAACGGCATGTCCTGCTGGTCGACGATCTTCGAGATCACACCCTTGTTGCCGTGGCGGCCCGCGAGCTTGTCGCCCTCGGAGATCTTGCGCTTCTTGGCCACGAACACGCGTACCAGGTCGTTGACTCCCGGCGGCAGGTCATCGCCGGCGTCGCGGCTGAAGGTCTTCACGTCGATGACGACGCCGCCCTCGCCGTGGGGAACCTTCAGCGATGTGTCCCTGACCTCGCGCGCCTTCTCCTTGAAGATCGCGCGGATCAGCTTCTCCTCGGCGGTCAGCTCGGTCTCGCCCTTGGGCGTCACCTTTCCTACGAGCAGGTCACCGGAGATGACCTCCGCGCCGACGCGCACGATGCCGCGGTCGTCGAGGTTGCGCAGCGACTCCTCTGAGCGGTTGGGGATGTCGCGGGTGATCTCCTCCTCGCCCAGCTTGGTCGTGCGGGCGTCGATCTCGTACTCCTCGATGTGGATCGAGGTGAGCTCGTCGTCCTGCACGAGGCGCTTGGACAGGATGATCGCGTCCTCGAAGTTGTAGCCCTCCCAGGACATGAACGCCACCATCAGGTTCTTGCCGAGCGCCATCTCGCCCTTGTCGGTCGAGGAGCCGTCCGCAAGCACGTCGCCGGCCTTGACCTTCTGGCCGGTCTTCACGCGCGGCTTGTGGTGGATCAGCGTGCCCTGGTTGGAGCGCATGAACTTCTGCAGCTCGTACTCCTCGCTCTTGCCTGCAGATCCCTGAACGACGATCTGGTCGGCGTCGACGTACTCGACGGTGCCGGTCTCTTTGGTGAGGAGAACATCACCGGTGTCGAGTGCCGCGCGGCGCTCCATGCCCGTGCCGACCAGCGGAGCGTCGGCCTTCAGCAGGGGGACCGCCTGGCGCTGCATGTTCGAGCCCATCAGCGCGCGGTTGGCGTCGTCGTGCTCGAGGAACGGGATCATCGCGGTCGCAACCGACCAGATCTGCTCCGGGGAGACGTCCACGAGGTCGACGTCTTTCGGCCCGACCGTGACGTACTGGCCGGCCTGCGTGCGGCAGAGGATCTCGGTGCCCTTGAGCTTGCCCGTCTTCGGGTCGACAGGCGTGTTGGCCTGCGCGATCAGGAGCTCCTCTTCCTGGGTTGCGTCCAGGCGCTGGACCTCCTCGGTCACCACGCCGTCCTTGACGACGCGATAGGGCGTCGTCACGAACCCGTACTCGGAGACCTCGGCGAACGAGGACAGCGAGCCGATCAGGCCGATGTTCGGTCCCTCAGGCGTCTCGATCGGGCACATGCGCCCGTAGTGGGTGGGGTGCACGTCTCGCACCTCGATCGGCGCGCGCTCGCGCGTGAGCCCACCGGCGCCCAGCGCGGAGAGACGACGGCGGTGCGTGAGCCCCGCCAGCGAGTTGGTCTGGTCCATGAACTGCGACAGCTGCGATGAGCCGAAGAACTCCTTCAGCGCCGCCACGACCGGTCGGATGTTGATGATCGTCTGCGGCGTGATCGTGTCGGCGTCCTCGGTCGTCAGGCGCTCGCGCACGACGCGCTCCATGCGGTAGAGCCCGATGCGGAACGCCTCCTGGACGAGCTCGCCGACGGTGCGCAGGCGGCGGTTGCCGAAGTGCTCGTACTCGTCGAGGTGCTCGGCGACCGGCTCGCGCGGCATGCTCGTTGCCTCGGCGGCGTAGTCCTTGATCTCGACCTCGCCGTCCTCGGGAATGCCGAGGATCTTCGGCAGCTCCACGAGCTCCTTGACGAGGGCGATGATGTCGTCCTTCGTCAGCGTGCGGGTGTCGAGGTCGGTGCTCTGTTTGAGGCGAGAGTTCAGCTTGTAGCGCCCGACGCGCGTGAGGTCGTAGCGCTTGGGGTCGAAGAACAGCTGGTTCAGAAGCGCCTTGGCGTTGTCCACGCTCGGCGGCTCGCCGGGACGCTGCTTCTTGAACAGCTCGATCAGCGCGCCCTCTTCGGTGCGCGTGACCTCGGTGTCGGATTCGATCGTGTTGCGGATGTAGAGCGAGTTGCCGAACAGCTTGAGGATCTCCTCATCGCTCGCGTAGCCCATCGCGCGCAGCAACACGGTCACCGGAAGCTTGCGCTTGCGGTCGATGCGCACGAAGACCTTGCCTTTCTTGTCGATCTCAAGCTCCAGCCAGGATCCACGGGCGGGCATCAGGTTCGCGATGAAGACCTGCTTCTCGCGGTCCTTCGGCTCCATCAGGTAGGCGCCGGGGGAGCGCACGAGCTGCGTCACCACGACGCGCTCGGTGCCGTTGATGACGAACGTTCCGCGCTCGGTCATCCACGGGAAGTCGCCCATGAAGACGGACTGCTCGCGGATCTCTCCCGTCTCGCGGTTGATGAACGCGACCGTCACGGTCAGCGGGCGGGCGTAGGTCAGATCCTTCTCACGGCACTGGTCGAGCGAGGCGACGGGCTCATCGAATGTGAACTCGCCGAACTGCACTGCGAGGTTGCCTGTGTAGTCCTCGATCGGCGATATGTCGTCGATCGTCTCGCGCAGGCCGCCCTTGACGGGGTCGGTCAGCCACGTGAACGAGCGGCGCTGTATGTCAATGAGGTTTGGGACGTCAACTGTCTTCTTGAGGCGCGCGAAGCTTCGGCGCGTCCGGAGAGCATCTGCAGCGGCCAAGAAACGACTCCTTCGGAGGGCGAGAAACGGGCAGAGGAGGGCGCCGAAGCGCGACCAGACAAGATAGCACAGACTATCGACGCCCTCAAGGGGCTGCCAACACTCACGGACCCCACCCTCGACAATCGCGTATGTGGCGCGACGTCCTTTCGCTACGGGCGGCTACGGCTATCGGTCAGCGGAGGGCACTTTACCGGAAAATCGGGGCAATTGTTAAAAGTGGATAAAGAAAGGGCCCCGCCGTCGGCGGAGCCCATTTCTTCCTCTAGCCGGTACTCGATGCTCCGCCGCGCCGGGGCGCGCGGGCAACGGGGTCCCGCCGGCTACTTCATCTCGACGGTGCCCCCGGCCTCCTCCAGTTCCTGCTTGAGCTTGTCGGCCTCCTCGCGCTCGATGCCCTCCTTGACCGGCTTGGGAGCCTCGTCCACGAGCGCCTTGGCCTCTTTCAGGCCGAGCCCCGTGGCGGCGCGCACGACCTTGATCACCTGGATCTTCTTGTCGCCGGCCTCGGTGAGCACCACGTTGAACGTGCTCTGCTCTTCCTCCTCGGCTGCGCCGGCGTCGCCGCCGCCGGCAGCCGCTGCCGCCGGGGCCGCAACGGCGGCCGCCGATACTCCGAACTCCTCCTCGAGCGCCTTGATCCGCTCGGCGAGCTCGAGCACCGAGATGCCCTTGAGCTCCTCGATCCAGTCCTGTGTGCTTGTGGCTGTGGCCATCTTCGTCAGTCCTCCTTGGTGGGATTCGCGTCGGCGTCATCGGACTGTGTCTCAGCCGAAGCGTCCGCCTTGTTGTCATCGTCTTTGACCGGCTCACTCGCCGGCTCAGCTTGTGCTGCGGGCTCCTCTGCTGCGGGCGCCTCGGCCTGAGGCTCCTCGGCCTGGGGCTCCTCGACGGCCGCCTCGGCCGCGGGCTCCTCTGCGGCCTCGGTCTTCTCCTCTGCGGCGGGCTCCTCCGCGGCGGGTGCCTCTGCCTCTGCCTCGGGCTCGGGCTCCTCCGCTGCCGGGGCCTCCGCCGCGGGCTCCTCCACCGCCGGTGCCGCCGCGGTGGGCGGCTCGCCGGCGGGGATCTCGCCGGACTCCTTCTTCTCCTGCACCTGGCCGAGCGCGGAGGCGAGTCCTCCGATGAGGGCGCTGAGGCTGCGCACGAGGCCGCCGATGGGCGAGGCCACGACGCCGACGAGCTGTCCGTAGAGGACCTCGCGGGAGGGCAGGCGCGAGAGCGAGCGGATCTGGTCGACGTCGAGCGGCGCGCCTTCCATCAGCCCGCCCTTGAAGGGCAGCAGCTGCGTGGCGCGCGCATGATCGGCCAGGGCCTTGGCGGCCGTGGCCACGTCGCCGCGCACGAAGGTGAGGGCGGTGGGCCCCGTGAGGAACTCCTTGAGCGTATCGGCGCCGACCTGGTCGGCCGCGCGTTCGGTGAGGGAGTTCTTGACGACCGTGAAGGTGGCGTCGGCCTCGCGCAGGCTGGCGCGCAGCTCGGCCACCTGGGGCACGGTGATGCCGCGGTAGTCGACGGCGAAGACCGCCTGGGACTCGTCTATGTTGGTGGCGATCTCAGCGATCGCCACTGCCTTCTGGTCTCGGTTCATTGGGCTCCTGTCCCGGTCTTACGTGCGCAGCTCCGATCGATGATCGGCCGCGGCGCGCACGCCGGGGGTCTCTGGTTGGCCTGTGGGTGGCGTACTTATGCGGCGACGCTCGCCGCGGGCGCCTCCTCGATGATGTCACGTGTGCGGCTGGGGTCGACCTTGACGCCCGGGCCCATGGTTGAAGTCAGGGTGACCGAGCGCAGGTAGCGGCCCTTGGCGACGGCGGGCTTGGCGCGGATCAGCTCTTCGATCACGGCGGCATAGTTCTCGAGCAGCTGGCGCTCGTCGAAGCTGGCCTTGCCGATGATCAGGTGCACGATGGCGGTGCGATCGGTGCGGTACTCGACCTTGCCGGACTTGGACTCCTCGACGGCCTTGGCCACATCCATCGTCACGGTGCCGACCTTCGGGTTGGGCATCTTGCCGGAGGGCCCGAGCACGCGTCCGAGACGGCCGACCACGGACATCATGTCGGGGGTGGCGATGACGACGTCGAAGTCGTCGAAGCCCTCCTCGATGCGTTTGGCCAGGTCGTCGCCGCCGACCACGTCGGCGCCGGCCGCTTCGGCTTCGCCCACCTTCTCACCCTGGGCGAAGACGGCGATTTTGACGTCCTTGCCGAGGCCGTTGGGTAGGGCGATGGTGCCGCGCAGCTGCTCGTCGGCGTGGCGCACGTTCAGGCCGGTGCGCACGTGGACCTCGATCGACTCGTCGAACTTGGCGGTGGCGAGGCTGCGCACGAGGCCGACGGCCTCGCCGGGCTCATACTCGCGCTCGCGATCGACTTTGGCGAGACCCTCTGAGTAGCGGCGTCCGTGAGCGCTCATCAGGCCACGTCCACTCCCATCGAGCGGGCGGTGCCCGCGATGATCTTGGTCGCCTGCTCGACGTCGTGGGCGTTGAGGTCGTCGAGCTTCCGCTCGGCGATCTCGCGCAACTGGGCCTCGGTGATGGTGCCGACCTTCACGCGGTTGGGCTCGCCCGAGCCCTTGGGGATTTTGAGCGCCTGGCGGATCAGCACGGCAGCTGGCGGAGTCTTGGTGATGAACGTGAACGAGCGGTCCTCATAGACGGTGATCACGACGGGGATGACCGTGCCCGTTTCGCTCTGCGTCTGCGCGTTGAAGGCCTTGCAGAACTCCATGATGTTGATCCCGTGCTGGCCCAGCGCAGGGCCGACCGGCGGCGCAGGACTCGCCTGCCCGGCATTGGCCTGGAGCTTGATCGTTGTGAGTACCTTCTTCGCCATTTCAATCCACCTACAACTTCTTCACTTGGTCAAAACCCACCTCGACGGGGGTCTCTCTACCGAAGATAGATACCAGCACCTTGAGCCTGGCGGCGTCCTCGTTGATCTCGGAGATCTCTCCGGAGAAGTCTGACAGCGGCCCGGAGACGACCTTGACGGACTCGCCGATCGTGAACTGCGCACGCGTGCGGGTGGCCGTCGCGACCTCCTTGTGCAGCAGGCGGTCGACCTCGACCTGGGTGAGCGGCACGGGCTCCTGGGAGGCGCCCACGAAGCCGGTGACGCCGGGGGTGCCCTTGACGACGCCCCAGGAGTCCTCGTTGAGCTCCATGTTGACGAGCACGTAGCCGGGCATGGTGCGCTTCTCGACGGTGACCTTCTGGTTGTCCTTCATCTCCGAGACGGCTTCGGTGGGCACGACGACGTTGCGCACGGCGCGCTGCTGGCCGAGCGAGACGACGCGGTGCTCGAGGTTGTCCTTGACCTTGTTCTCATGGCCGGAGTAGGTGTTGACGACGTACCAGCGAAACATTTCAGTGAACCCTTGAGCTGCCGCTAGAGAACGGCTTCGACGATTTCCTTGGCCACGAAGTCGGCCAGGCCGAGATAGGCGCCGGCGATGGCCACGAACACGAGCACGACGGCCGTGGCCTGGAAGACCTGCGGGCGGTCGGGCCACTGTACGCGCTGAAGCTCGGCCCAGCTGGCTCGCAGGAAGCCGATCGCGCGGTTGCCTTTGCGAATCGGAGCGCCGGAGGCCTGCTCGGCGCTGACGCCGCCGCCGGGGCCGCCGCCGCCGGGTGCCCGGCGCACAGCGCTGCCGGCGGGTTCCTGAAGCTCATCCGCGGTGAGGTCGCCCTCGCCGAGGGCCTCGGCCTCGACTTCGGCCTCGGAGAGAGTTTCCGGTGAGGCGGGCAGGCCGCCTGCGCCGCGCACGATGGCGGCGTCGAACTCGTCGACCTCGGCGGAGGCGTGGTCGAGCGCAGCGGGCACGTCGGCGCGCTCGATCGTGCCGGGCTCGACGTGATGCTCGGGCGGAGCGCCGTTGGGCGCGTCGACGACGGGCTCGGCGTCGTCCGGAGCAGGGGTCGGCTGGGCGTCATCGCTCGGTGCCCCGGAGCCGGCACGGCCTGCAGCCGCTCCGCCCCGGCGTTCCCGGCGCTGCTTTGCGCGTTTGCGGTCACGGGCCACAGGAGCGCTCCCGCGCTAACGGGTCTCCCTGTGGCTGGTGTGCTTGCGACACCAGCGACAGTACTTGCGCAGCCCGATCCGGTCGGGGTTGTTGCGCTTACTCTTATTGGTCTGGTAATTCCGATGCTTGCACTCCTCGCACGCGAGGGTGATAGCGATTCGAACGTCTCCGCGTGCCATTTGCAAATCCCTGCGTAGTCGTGGACGGTGGCCCAGGGCGAAGAAAAACCCCGCCTAGGCGCGAGGTTCAAGCAGTCTAGCGCGCTTGCGCCGGCGGTACCGCCACGGGAAGAATTGCGCGGGCGGCCTTGACGGCGCCGGGGCCAGCCGCGAAGCTCGGGCCACCCGTCCAGGCCATCGAAGAGAAGGAGTCAGGCACGCCATGCACCTGCCCGAGCCGATCCCCGCAAGCGTTCACGATGAGACGTTCGCCGGCGTCACCTACCACGTCCGCGGAGAGCTGGTTCCGGAGCTGCAGATCGAGGTCTCGCAGATGCCCGTGATGTTCGAGCACCACGTGCTGCTATGGAAGCAGACGCAGCTGGACATCGAGCTGAAGAAGCTGCCGGGCGCCGTCAAACGGAAGATCGCGGGCCTCGAGTTCTTCGTCACGCGCACGAAGGGCCAGGGACGGGTGGCCTTCTCGCGCGACTCGCCCGGGCAGTGCGTGCCGCTGCACCTGAAGCAGGGCGAAGGGCTCGACGTGCGCGAGCACCAGTTCATCGCCGCGACCGACAACCTCGACTACAGCTTCGAACGCATCAAGGGCGTGCAGAACATGGTGCTGGGCGGCTCGGGCTTCTTCATGGACAAGTTCCGCGCGACCGAGGGCGATGCGCTCGTGTGGCTACACGGGCACGGCAACGTGTTCCTCGTGAACCTCGATGCCGAAGAGCAGCTGGACGTGGAGGCCGGCGGGTGGCTGTTCAAGGATCCGTCGGTGAAGCTCGAGGCGATCACCATGGGCCTGAAGTCGGGCATCTTCGGCGGCGGCGGCAAGCTCACGTGGAACCGCTTCACCGGCCCCGGACGCCTCGCGATCCAGACGCTGTTCATCGCGCCGCTCGAGGGCATGGACGGCAACACCGCCGCGACAGTCGGCGCCGCGGGCCTCGCGGGCGCGGTGCTCGGGGGCCTCGCGAAAGGCTGATTTCGATGGGGCCCCTGCCGGGGCCGCGTCGCCGTGCGTTTCCCGCCATCGGGCGCGTGCCGGCAATGCTGCGCGTGCGGATCGAGGGGCTACCCGACGCCACGCTGGGCGGCGAAGCGTCGCTCGGCTTCCAGCGCGTCTCTGTACATCTCGGTACGCCGTCGCGTCCAGGCGCTGAGCGCATCGAGCGGCACGGTGTGGCCGTCAACCCGGACGATGTCGACGCGTTCTGAGGCGCCGCCCCAGCCCGATGCGACCGTGAACGCCCGAATCTCTGACCATGGCGTGAACGTGCGCCCCCGGTTCAGTGCAGCGGCCCTGAGGCCAGCGTCAGAGACGCGCACGACAGAACGCGATCCGAAGAACACGCAGGGAATCCAGAGCGCGACGGCGACCACAACGGACGCGACGTCTTTGTGGGACGAGGCCATGCCCACCAGCGCGAGCGTGATCGCCAGCAGGAACACGGCCCGCAGGTAGCCGTAGGTCCGCACCTCGCCCGGGCGCAGCGGGGCGACCGGGATGTGGGTACGACCCACGATGCGTTCCAGCCACATGCTCGGAATATCGGCTGGCGAACCGGGCGCCTTGACCTGCGCGGGTGGGGTCGACCGCACACCGCGGACCGGTCGAGAGCTACTCGTAGAGCGTGAACGCCGCGAGGATCACATACAGCGCGACCAGCGCCCAGCCCTCAAACGCGGCGGCCTCGCCGTCGCCGGTGATCTGCGCGAGCGCGAGCGTGGTCAGCAGCAGCGCGCCGATGTAGATCGGCGCGAGCGCGAACGTGAGCGTGGTGTTCAGCGCGAAGGACACGAGCACGAGCAGCGGGAACAGGAAGGCGGCGATCTGCGCGACCGAGTTCTTGACCACCGAGATCGCGAGGTCCGAGCGCCCCTTCGACGCGAGCACGAGGCCGGCGACGTTCTCGACCGCGTTGCCGGCGATCGCGACGATCACGAGGCCGGCGAAGGCCTGGGAGATGTGCAGCTTCACGATCGCGGGCTCGAGGCCGTTGATGAACCAGTCCGAGACGAACGCCGAGGCCGTACCCGCGATGACGAGCAGCGTGAGCGTGAACGCCAGCGACAGGCGCGGCCCGGGCCTCACGTCTTCCGCGGCCTCGTCGCCTGCGACTGGCGCAGCGCCTGCGGCCGGCGAGGCCGGGCCCGCCGGCGGCGAGCCGTCCGCGTCGCCGCGGCCGGGCGCCGGCCCAACGTCAGGGGCGGTGTCGGTGCGCAGGTAGGGCACCACCCAGGTGCCGTAGACGACCAGCAGGCAGATCGCGCCGATGATCGAGATCGACTTGACGTGATGGCTCGCGGGGTCGTGCGCGGCGAGCGAGAGGCCGAGCAGCACGATGATGAACACGGTCACCTGCAGCAGCGTGGCGGTGTCGCGCGGCAGGCGTGTCGAGAAGCGCATGATGCCGTCGGGCGCGCGGCGCGCGCCGACGACGATCACGAGGCCGAGCACGAGCAGCGCGTTGGCGAGGATCGATCCGACGATGGCCGTTTGCGCGACGACCAGCTCGCCCTTCTGCAGCGCGAAGATCACGACGAACAGCTCGGGCAGGTTGCCGAGCGTGGACTGCATCATGCCGGTGACGCCCGGGCCGAAGCGCTCGCCGAGCTGCTCGGTCGCGAACGACACCACCCAGGCGAGGCCCGCCAGCGCGAGCGTGGCGATCGCGAAGCGCGGTACGGCGGCCCATTCGGCGTAGTTCGCGATGCCCGCGAGCGCCGTGAGCAGCGCCAGCAGCGGCAGGATCGTGCGCTCGCGTTTGGTCAGAGCCGACAAGCCCCCACCCCAGGGTCGTTCAGTGGGTGTCGAGCACCCGGTCGATCAGCCCGTACTCCTTCGCCTGCTCGGCTGAGAAGAAGCGGTCGCGCTCCATGTCGCGGCGGACCTCCTCCTCCGGTTTGCCGGTGTGCTCGGCGTAGATCTGATCGATGCGCTCGCGCGTCTTGAGGATCTCGCGCGCGTGGATCTCGATGTCTGTGGACTGCCCCTGAAAGCCGGCGGACGGCTGGTGGATGAGGATGCGCGAGTTGGGCAGCGACGCACGCTTGCCTTTCGTGCCCGCCGCGAGGAGCAGCGAACCCATCGACATCGCCACGCCCACGCACATCGTGTGGATGTCGGGCTTCACGAACTTCATCGTGTCGTAGATCGCAAGGCCCGAGTAGATGCTGCCGCCGGGCGAGTTGATGTAGATCGAGATGTCCTTCTCGGGGTCCTCGCTCTCCAGATGCAGGAGCTGCGCGACGACCAGGTTCGCGATCTGATCGTCGATCGGCGTGCCCAGGAAGATGATGCGCTCGTTGAGCAGTCGCGAGTAGATGTCGAACTCGCGTTCCCCCCGCGCCGTTCGCTCGATGACCATGGGTATCAGCGGCATTCACGCCACCCTAGCGCGAGGGGCCCTGCAAGCGCGGGCGTGTGGCTGCCACAAGAGCGGGCGCGGGATTTCCGCCGGATCGCACTCGGGCAGCGGTGGCCGCATGACCTACTTCGGGCGCTCTGCCTCGGGGTAGGAGTCCACACGACGATGCACTCCTCATGCTCAACCACGTTATGAACCCAGGCCGCATGCCCGTCCACCACGCCCTGCGCCGACTGCGGCTGCTCCCGGCCCTCGCGGCCGTGGCGCTGCTTGGCGCCTGCGCGGCCTCCGCGACGGCCATGACCAGCCACGCCGGCTGGCCCTCCGACCAGCACCTCGTGATGGACAAGGGCCCGGCCGGGCGCACGCACACGCTCACCGGCAGGCCCGGCGTGCACAACTACCTGCTGGGCGGCTACGGCAACGACACGATCATCGGCGGTCAGGCGGGCGACGTGATCTGGGGCGACTACCGCCCGAGCGGCGAGTCCCGCCAGACGGCCGTCATCCACGCGGGCAACGGCCCCAACTTCATCTACGCCAACGACACGCTCAACTACGTGTGGACGGGCACCAACCCCAACACGGTCGTTCACGCGCACGAGGACGGCGGCATCATCCACTGCGAAAGCTCCGGCATCACCGTGTTCACGAGCCACCACGCCCTGCCCCATTGGAAGCTCGAGGGCTGCCGCCACGTGAGCTTCTACTCCGTCGGCTACTGACGCCCGGGCGTCGGACCCGCGAGTGACGCCTGCGCGCGGGACCCGCGAGCGCCTGTGCCTCAGATGTTGACGCCGCGCATGCCCGCCGCGTCGTAGCGGTCACCGGCGGCGCTGGGAATCGCCTCGGCGATCGCCTGCACCTCCTCGTCGCTCAGCCGCACGTCGGCGGCGGCGAGGTTCTCCTCGAGGTATGACACGCGCTTGGTGCCGGGGATCGGCACGACGTGCTCGCCGCGGTGAAGCACCCACGCGAGCGCCAGCTGCCCCGCCGTGATGTCTTTCTCGGCCGCGAGCTCTTTGACGCGCTCGGCGAGCTTCAGGTTGTGCTCGAGGTTCTCGCCCGTGAAGCGCGGGCCGTAGCGGCGGAAGTCGTTCTCGTCGAGCTCCTCCGGCGAGGTGAAGCGCCCGGACAGGAAGCCGCGGCCGAGCGGCGAGTAGGCGACGAGCGCGATGCCCAGCTCGTTGAGCGTCGGCAGGATGTCCGACTCGATGTCGCGCGTCCACAGCGAGTACTCCGTCTGCACCGCTGTGATCGGGTGCACGGCGTGCGCGCGGCGGATCGTCTGCGCGCTGGCCTCTGACAGGCCGATGTGGCGGATCTTGCCCTCCTTGACGAGCTCGGCCATCGCGCCGACCGTGTCCTCGACCGGCGTGTTGGGGTCCACGCGGTGCTGGTAGTAGAGGTCGATGTGATCGACGCCGAGACGCTCCAGCGAGGCCTCGCAGGCCGCGCGCACGTAGTCCGGTGAGCCGTCGATCGAGCGTGTCGGCGGCCCGCCGTCCGCGCCCGGCGTGAGCTTGATGCCGAACTTCGTCGCCAGGAACACCTCGTCGCGCCGGTCGGCGATCGTGGCGCCGACGAGCCGCTCGTTGGTGTGCGGCCCATACATGTCCGAGGTGTCGAGGAAGTTGCAGCCCAGGTCCAGCGCGCGCAGGATCGTGCGCACCGACTCCGCCTCATCGGTGGCGCCGTAGAAGGCCGACATGCCCATGCAGCCGAGCCCGATCGCTGAGACCTCGGGGCCGCCCGGTCCGAGTGTGCGTTTCTGCATGGCAAATTCCTTTCTCGTGGAGTCGCTGGAGCGATAGTAGTGTCCTCGACGTGTTCCCCCTGAACCTCCCCAACGTCCTCACCGTCCTTCGCATCATGCTCGTGCCGGCGCTGGTGGTTGCGCTGCTCGGCAACACGCCCGACGGCGACGTGATCGCGGCGGTCGTGTTCGCGCTGGCCTCGCTCACGGACTTCGTCGACGGCTACCTGGCGCGGGCGCGCGCGGAGATCACCAACTTCGGAAAGCTGATGGACCCGCTCGCCGACAAGCTCCTGATCGTGGCCGCGCTGATCTCGCTCGTGTCGCTTCACCGGCTCGCGGCGTGGGTGGCGATGGTGATCATCACGCGCGAGCTGGCCGTCACCGTCCTGCGCCTCGGCGCCACCCAGGCCGGTGTGGTTATGGGGGCGAGCAACCTCGGCAAGCTCAAGACCTGCCTTCAGATCGCCGCGATCCTCGCGATCATCGCCGTGCCCGGCGACCCCCTCTGGGTGTCGGTGCTGCTCTACCTCGCGGTCGTCGTGACGGTCGTCTCCGGGCTTGACTACTTCTTCGGCATCCGCCGGCGCATGCAGCAGGCGCAGGCTCGCAAGGCGGAGGGCTGACGGCGGCTCACACCCCCGCGGTGAGCCACTCCTCGAGGCTCGTCTGATGCGCGGCCGGTGTGCCGGAGTCGAGCTCATTTCGCAGCTCTGAGAGCAGGCCGTGGCGCTCGGCCACGACGTTGTGCTGGTGGATCGTCTCGAGGTTCTCCTGGCGCGCTGAGACGAAGCTCGCGCCGTCCAGCTCGGGGAAGCCCTCGATCACGCCGGCGATCATCTCGCGCACGCAGTCCTCCACGAAGCGCGGACGGCGGTGCGCCTTTTCGACGACCTCGACCTCATCAGAGCGCTTCATCAGCTCATAGATCTCAGAGGACATGCTCGCCTCGGCGATCGCCAACAGCGTCGTCGCGTCGATCTCCGCGTCGCAGTTCTCGATGC
>Ga0302324_100015258_pt1 | contig 15417 bp, 17 predicted proteins | sample Palsa_T0_1_FD_201949 | JGI IMG/M metagenome (GOLD analysis project Ga0302324, IMG submission 201949) | Peat permafrost microbial communities from Stordalen Mire near Abisko, Sweden - Palsa_T0_1 | ecosystem: Environmental > Terrestrial > Soil > Palsa > Peat permafrost | place: Sweden: Abisko...
CACCCCGATCAGGTGGCGCTGTACGGCTGCCCGAGAGGGAGCTTGTGCTCAGAACTCGACAAGCAAGATAACGACCTCGCCCAAGCCTGCAAAGAGCTCATGCACACGCCGGTCGCCTGGATCGAGCAGCAGTTCAAGGCGATGGGCAGGCGCGATGCCCGCGGCCCGGCGTTCGCCCTGCTGGCGTCATACGAGGGGACCGCGCTCCTCACGAACACGTTCCGCGATCCCGAGCTGATGGTCCGCGAGGGGCGCCGCCTCGAGCGCTGGATTGACTCGCTCGCTCGCGACTCCAAGGTCGCGCCCCCTGGCTAGAGCCGCCGGAAGGCGGCGGGTCTGGCTTTGATCACCACGCACCCGGCATCAGCTCCAAGGGCTAGACGGTGGCGATCGGTGCGTCCGGATGAGACGGGGATCGGCGCGCGGACCGTCAAAGAGCACGAAGTACGAAACGACAGGCCCCACAACGCTCACCGCCATCGCCATCGCCATCGCCATCGCCACAACGTAAGGCCGCCCGGCGCGATTGCGGAGCACCGCCGTCCGCTATACGTCCGTGGACCCCGGGTTCCGGGGCTGCGGAATCCACGGACGTATAGCGGACGGACGGCGAGGGTGGGCAGTTGGAGCTGTTCGCGGCTGGCCGCCGACCAGGCTGTACCACGCGAGTCGGTGGCAACCGTGCTCACCAAGCATGCCGGTGCACTGCAGGTCGGTCGGCCCGAACGAGTCGTGGAGCAGCGGCTGGTGTGAGCCCGGGAGGCGCACCTGAACCTAGGAAGATCGGCCTATGCAGCGCCCGCCGCGACGGGGCAGTCTCAGCATGCTGGCTTGCCAACAGATCCCGTCCTTGGGCTTGCCGACCGCCTAGCTGCTTACTCGATCATCGGGTACGGGAAGCCGGACTCGGACAGAGCGTTCTTCAGCGCCTGGCGCCCGCGGTGCAGCCTGCTCATGACCGTTCCAATGGGGGAACCGGTGAGCTGCGCTATTTCCTTGTACGAGTAACCCTCGACGTCGGCGAGCAGGACGACCTTCAGGTTCGCCGGCGGCAGCGACCTGAGGGCCGACTGCAGTCCCTCGTCGACCAGCCGTGCGAGCACTTCCTCCGCCGGGTCGCGCCCGCGCCCGGCCGATGGCGTGAGCGCGCCTGGCGGGGCCTCGTCACCGTCAAGCCCGAGGACTTCGGGGTGCCGCTTACGCGAATGGTAGGCATTGATGAACGTGTTCTTGAGGATGCGGCTGAGCCAGCCACGCAGGTACGTGCCCTGGAAGCTGGCGCAATTCTGGTGGGCCTTGAGGTAGGTCTCCTGGACGAGGTCCTCAGCGTCCGCGGAGTTGTGCGTCATCTGGTAAGCGGCGGAGAACAGCAGCGGGCGGTACCCAGCCGCCTCCTGCGAGTACGTCGCCGCCCCGTCCGCTACTGCCTGTTCGATCGTCACGCCCATCACCTCGTTGCTGCTGGACACCTCGCCCCATGGGACCGCCGGGGGGCCGGCTTTATTCCAGCGGCCCCGCAGCGGCTGACCGGTCGCGTTATCATGCGAACGCCCTCGGCGGCTCGGGTTCGAGGCCCGCCTCGCGCGCTCCCGCGATGCCCACGGCCTCGTCCACGTCCGAGTTGTCGCCGCTGACCCCTACTGCACCGATGATCTCGCCGCCCGGGCCGCGGAGCAGGACGCCGCCCGGGGCCGGGAACATGCGGCCCTGCGAGGCCACGGCGAGCGCCTCGAAGAAGGCGGGCACCCGGGCGGCGATGCCGGCGATGCCCCGGGAGCTGACGCCCAGGCTGAGGGCCCCCCAGGCCTTGCCGATCGCGATCTGCGGACGGATGTAGCCCGCGCCGTCCTGCCGGTAGAGGACGATCAGGTGGCCGCCGGCGTCCAGCACTGCCACTGTCAGCGCGCTGGTCCGCCGGCGGGCGCCTTCCTCCAGGACGGCGGCGGCTAGTCGTTCGGCGGTCGCAAAGTTCAGCATGTGCGAAGCTCCTAATCAGGGGGCGACGTGCCCGTAGAGCATCTGGCTTGACCAGTTCAGCCACATGTCCGGAGTGCGCTCGGGCAGGCTGGCGCTCACGGCCGCGACGAATTCCTCGGCTTTGCCGGAGGTGGCGTGGGCCTTCTTGGCCGCCTCCAGGTACTCCAGGTTCGCGGGCAGTACCTCCGGGCCGACCGGCGTGCCGTGGCCGACGATGATCGTCTTGATACCGAACTTGGCCACGTCGGCCCGGATCTTGTTCACCGCGGCGATCCACTCGTCGAAGTGTGGGCTGACCGTGAACAGGTGGTGCTGCTGCGATGCGAGCAGGTCGGCGACCAGCACGATGCCATGGTCGGGCAGGGTGATCGTGAGGCTGTGGTCGGCCTCGGCGTCCTCGAACTCCTGGAACAGGAACCGCACGCCGCTGATGACCAGCTCGCCGGGCACGATCACGGCGTCCGGGACCACGACCCGGCTGGCGACCTCGTCACCGAACAGGCTCCGCCGCAGGTCCAGGACCTGCTGGCCCATCCGGTCGACGTAGTCGCGGACCGACTGCAGGGCGGCGAGCTGGACGCCGGGGTAGCGCTCGGACAGGTGCTGGAACCCGGAGTAATGGTCGGGGTGGTTGTGGGTGAGGACGAAGCGGTCGATCGGCTTGTGCAGGGTGTCGATGAGGTCGCCGACCTCGCGGGCGAACTTCTGGAAGATCTGGCCGTCGACCACGATGAGCCGGTCGGCCAGCTCGAAGACGGTCGAGTTCACCAGCAGCGACTCGTCCGGCGGGGTGTAGACGTGGACCTTGAGGCCCTCCAGGTTGATGGCCTGAACTGTTCCGTCCATTTTCGTGCTTCCTTTCGTTTTTGCGGTGCTTGTATTTCCCGCCGCCGTTTTCCCGGGGTCATTTGCTGGTACTGCTCCGCGGCCGCGGATTATCGCGGGGAATCTCACGCCCTGGGGACAGCGGCGAGGCCGCCGGTATTCCAGATCCCGCATCGGCGGAAATTCACAACCGGAGCTGGCGTATCGGCGCCATGACCTGCTCGGCGTCCGTCCAGTCGGCACCGGGCACGTCCACGTACAGCTCGATCTCGTTCCCGTCCGGGTCGCTGAGGTACAGGCTGTGGGTCACCGTGTGGTCGGCCATGCCGGTGACGGGCACGCCCGCCTCCGATAGGCGGGCGAATGCCTCCCGGAGTTCCTCGTCGCGGTCGCCGACCTTAAGCCCGATGTGGTACAGGCCTGCGCGGCGGCCGTTCCCGGGGTGGGGGGCGCCTTCCCCGACCGCGATGAGCAGCAGCTCGTGGTGGGTGCGCCCGGAGGAGAAGGCCATGACCGCGCCGCGCATGCGCGGCGGCGCCTCGATAGCGGAGAACCCGAGCACGTCACGGTAGAAGTGCGCGGAGCGTTCCAGGTTCCTGACGAAGAGCACGACGTGCCCGAGTTCACGGATATGCATGGACTGCCTTTCCTGACCGCGGCATCGCAGGTGCTGCGGGGCCGCTGGTGCTCGCGCTTAGAAGTAGCCGGCGAACTCGGGCGTTCCCAGGTCGTCTTCGAGGTGCAGGGCCTGGGCGACCGTGGTCGTCCAGGCCGAGTGGCTGGCCATGATCAGCGCTTCGACGATCTCGTCGTCGGACCAGCCGGCGTCACGCAGCGCGGCGATGTCCTCCGGGGTCACCGACCGCGGCTCGGACGCGGCCACGCGGACGACTCGCACCAGGGCAGTCTCGGCGGCGGTCCAGCCGTCATTCTGGCCGCCGGAGCGCATCTGCCGTACCGCGTCCTGGTCGTAGCCGAACTCGTTGACCAGGAACAAGGAATGCCCACCGGCGCAGTACTTGCACTCGCGCGCGTCGCTCGCCGCGACCAGGAGAGACTCCTTGAGATGGCGTGAGAGCCTCCCGTTCTGCATGACTGGGTGGTACAGGTCGTTCATCGCCTCCTGGGCCGGAGGGGAGTAGGCCAGCATCATGCGCAGCAGCGTCGGCCGGCCGTGCTCGCGGGCGAAGCGGTCGATCGCCGCGCGGTTCTCCGCGTCGATCCTGCCGAGGTCGGGATAGTCGATCAGTGCCATCACTTGCCTCCTGGTTCGGTGGTGCGCCCCGGGACCGGCTGCTGTCCGATCCGCAGCGACAGGCTCAGGATGTCCATGTAGGCGGACAGCGAGACGACGCTGAGGACCTCGACGAGGTCCTCGTCCGCCCATCCGGCCTGATGCAGCGAGCTGATGTCGCCCGGGACGGACTTGTACGGCTCCAGTGCCATCTTGCGGCCGAACCTGATCAGCGTCCCGACACTGTCACCGGGGCCCGCGGAGTCGGCGTCCTGGACGCGCTGTCCCTTGATCCAGTCAGCGTTTGCGCCGTGCCGCACGGCCTGGCCGGCCAGCGCGTGGGCGAGGTAGGCGTTGCCGCGCTCGGCGGAGCAGGCCGCGAAGACGGCGTCCCGCACCCACCGATCGAGCCGACCGCGTCCCATGATCAGCCGGTACTGGTTGTCCAGCGCTCGCAGCGCCGCCGGGAACCGCGCGGCGAGCGCCCGCAGCTCACCGAAGTGCCCGTGCTCGCCAGCGAACGCCGCCAGCTGGTCGCGAGTCTCTGGTGCCAGCTCGGCGGGATCCGGCGGATCGATGGATGTCATGTCGTGTCTTCCCTGTCTGTCCGGGCGGGTGGTTCAAAGGTGAAATTCGCGCGTCTGACGCTGCACCGTTGTCCAGCGCAGCTCGGTGAACTCGTGGATCGAGGCCGTTCCACCGAAGCGCTCGTACCCCGAGTCGCCCACGCCCCCGAAGGGCACGTGCGGCTCGTCGTTCACGGGCTGGTCGTTGACGTGGGCCATTCCGGTGCGCAGCGAGCTGGCGATCGCCAGCTCCTTCTCGTGGTCGCTGGTCAGCACGCCGGCGGAAAGCCCGAAGGCGGTGTCGTTCGCGACCAGCTGTCTGTCAGGTGTTGAGCTGCCCGCCGTCGACCAGCAGGGTCTGCCCGGTGATGAAGCTGCCGCTCTCCTCGGACGCCAGGAAGACGAGCGGGCCGAGCAGATCGGCGGGATGCATGTCCCGGTGTACCGACCGAGTGGCGACGCTCGGCGCCTTCGCGGCCTCGACCAGGCCCGGATTGCCGCTGACCAGCGTGTCCGAGAGGGTGAACCCGGGTGACAGCGTGTTCACGCAGACGTTGTGCGCGCCGAGTTCCCGGGCGAGCGTCCGGGTGAGCGCGGTGATCGCTCCCTTCGACGACACGTAGTGCAGCATCCCTGGGTGGCCCTTGAGGCTCGTGCCCGAGCCGATGTTGATGATCCGGCCGGATTTCTGCGCCGCCATGTGCGGGCCGACGTGCTTGCACATGAGGAACGTGCCAGCGAGGTTGACCCGCATCACCCGGTCCCACAGGTCCAAGCTGATCTGGTCGTAGGACACTGGCGGGAGCGCGGCGAAAAGCGCGGCGTTGTTGACTAGCACGTCGATCCGCCCGCGGTCCCCGACCACGGTGCTGACCAGGGCGCGGACCGACTCCTCATCCCCGACGTCGGTGCGGGCGAAAACCGCGCTGCCCGGTCCACCGCTCGTCAGCTCGGCGGCGATGGAAGTGCCGTCTGCGACGTCGGCAATGTAAACCACGGCACCCTCCCGCACGAGCCCCGCCGCATACGTCGCGCCGATCCCCGCCGCCCCGCCCGTGACAATGATCGTCCTGCCGGGAAGCCTCATCCGTACCCTCCTCGCCGATATGACGTGGCTACGTCTTCGCCCAACCGACAGCGAAATCGCCTCGAATATTTCGGCTCGGTACCCGTCGTGCGTGCCAGGCCGCGGGCCTTCGAGTGCCAACCGGCCTCGCGAACGCGGACGCCCGGATCGCGTGGGCGCATCACGTCGATCACGTCGTGACCGAGGCGGCGCAGTGAGCTGCGCTCCGGGCCGTCCAGGCCGCGTACAAGGATGACGAGCCGCGAATGCCGCTGACGGACCTGACATCGCAATAATCAGTCTCTAACAGGAGTCAACAGGATGTAATGCTCAGGGGCCACCACGCCGAGGAGGAAATGGCATGAAGGGACGTCCGGCTCGCATCCGCGCCGCGACCATCGACGACACCAGGCAATCGTCGGCGCATGTCCCGGTGCTGGACCGGAACATCACCATCGGGCCCGTCGCGGTCTGCGATGTCACCATCCGCCCGGACATGATCGCTGAGTGCGACGACGTCGGCACGGGCTACTTCGTGCACCTGCCCATCTCCGGCCGCTTGGAGTCCAGGTACGGCGGGTCGACGCTGACCGCGACGCGCGAGGTCGCCGCCGTCTACCAGCCGGACGGCGGGTCGTTCACCGGACAATGGGAGGCGGGGACGCGGGTGCTGTGCGTACGGCTCGACGGCGCTGCGGTCGGTTCGGCCCTGGCCCGGCTGACTGGCCGGGAAACGGGGTCGGAGGCTAGCTTCGAGCTGGCGATGAACACTCGCCACGGGCCGGGCCGGACCTGGGTTGAGCAGCTTCTCCTGCTCAGCAGGCAGCCTGCGGGCCCCGACGGCCTGCTCGCCAGCCCGCTGGTCGCCCAGCCGCTGGCGCAGAGCCTGGTTAACGGCTTTCTGCTGGCGGCGGAGCATTCGCGCTCGGGGGCGGTCGTAGCGGCCGCCGCGGCCGCGACCGCCGAGCCGGCGGGGCCGGCCACGATCAGGAAGGCGATCGACCTCGTTGAGGCGGATCCGCGGGTGCCGCTGAGCGTTTCCGACCTGGCCGCGCGGTGCGGGGTCGGCGCACGGGCCTTGCAGCATGGCTTCCAGCGCCACGTGGGCATTCCGCCCATGACCTACGTGCGCGACGTGCGGCTGCGCCGGGCCGACGCCGAACTGCGCGTGGCGGCCCCGCCTGACACTGTCGCGTCGATAGCGCGGCGCTGGGGGTTCGCCCACCTGGGCCGGTTCGCCGCCGTCTACGAGGCCACGTACGGCCAATCGCCGGGCCAGACACTGCGCGCAAGGCGCTGATGCGCTTTCCGGCTATCGGGATTTCTCTTTCCGGACATTCACCCGGCGATTGCCTGGTGAGTAATTACGGTTTAGCCGTAAGTCACCGCGAACCGTTTCCAGGGAAGGAAGTCGTGACCAACGAGCCATATGCCGACGTCCGCGACATGTACATGGCGCACACCATGTTCCGCCGCGAGTTCGGCCTGCTACCGGAGCTCATCGACGGCGTCGGTGCCGCCGACGCCGTGCGCGCGCGAACTATAGCGCAGCACTTCGAGCTCATCCATACCGTTCTTGTCCACCACCATCACGCCGAGGACGAGTACCTGTGGCCGTGCATCCGGCAGCGCGCGGGCAGCGAGGGGGAACGCGTCGCCGCCGCCATGGAGGCCCAGCACGGGGAGATCGACAAGGCAATCGCCGACCTTGAGGCCGTCTTGCCGAGCTGGCGGGAAACCGGTGACCTGGCGCAGGCAGCGGTGCTCGCCGATGCCGCCCGCCGCCTGGCGCCGCTGCTCGCCGAGCACCTCACGGCCGAAGAGGAGCTGGCACTGCCGCTGGTCGAGCGGTTCGTCACCGCGGCGGAATGGGGCCAGATGGTGGCCGCGGGGGCCGATGGCATCGCGCCCGAGCAGATGCCGCTCTTGTTCGGCCTCATGACCTACGAGGGCGACCCCGAAGTTGTCCAGCTCGCGATCGACCAGATGCCGCCCGAGATCCGCACGGTCCTGCCAGCCCTCGCCGGCGACGCGTTCGCCCAGCACGCCGCGGTCGTGCACGGGACTGCGACCCCGGCCAGGAGCAACGAGCTGCGATGACCGATTACGGACATGAGCTGCAGTTCGGCGTCATGCTCGAGCCAACGCCCGACTGGGGGCACGACGTGCTCAACCGGGCGGCGCTGACCGAGCAGGCCGGGCTGGACCTGGTTAGCCTGTCCGACCACCCGTACTGGACCGGGTGGCTGGACACGATGAGCCTGCTCACTGCCATCGCGGCGCGCACCTCGCAGGTGAGGGTGTTCCCGAACCTCGCCAACCTGCCGTTGCGCCCGCCGCTCCAGCTCGCCCGCGCGGCGGCGACCCTCGACATCCTCAGCGAGGGCCGGTTCGAGCTCGGGCTGGGCACCGGCGCGCAGCAGATGCGGGAGCAGATCATCGCGAACGCGGGGCCAGCGCGCACCGCGGGCGAGTCCATCGAGGCACTTGAGGAGGCCATCGCGATCATCCGGGCCAGTTGGGCCGCAGACGCCGACATCCGCTTCGAAGGCGAGCACTACCAGGTGCCCGGTGCCGCGAGCGGCCCGAAGCCGGCCCATGACATCGGCATCTGGGTCGGGGCCTACCAGCGGCGCCTCCTCGCGGTGACAGGCCGGATCGCGGACGGCTGGGTGCCGAGTTCGCCGTTCATGCCGCCCGGGCAGCTCGCGGCGGCCAGCCAGATCATTGACGAGGCCGCCGACGAGGCCGGACGCTCGCCCCGCGACGTCGTCCGGGTCTACAACATCGAGTGCGGCCCCGGCGAGTCCGGCACGGGCTTCCTGCCGGGGGCGCCCTCGACCTGGGCCGAGCCGCTGGCGGACCTCGCGCTGTCCAACGGCATCAGCTGCTTCGTCTTGTACCGGGTGGACTCGACCGACCTTATCCGACAATTCGGCGCGGAGGTCGCGCCGGCCGTCCGGGAGGCCGTCGCCAAGGAGCGGGCTGGCGCTGCCCGGTAAGGCGGGCCGGCTGGCCAAGAGGACAGGCAAATGAGCAGGGCACCGCCAGCGCGGTGCCCTGCTCATCGATACAACGTGCAAGCCCGGCCCGGCGAGTGGGGAAGTTTCCTGTCGATGCTTTCACCGAGATGCGTGCGTGCTTCCCGGTCGCTGGCCGGACGGCCGGTACAGTGCGTGCTTCTCCGGCGGCAGCTGGCGCGGTACCGGTCAGGCGCGGGCACGGTCCCGGGCGCCGGGAGATGGGTACCCAGGGAAAGTGCCATGTCGCGCCCGCACCGCACGCGGGAGTCGTGGCAGCCCAGCGGTCGGGCTAGACCGCAGGGACGGGCAGGCGCAGAAGCAGCGATGAGCGGACGCGCGTTCCCAGCCCGAAGCTCATGTCGTCTGGCGGTGCTGTCATGAGGGCAGGCCAGCGCCCGAGTCATCACCGGCGGCTCCACCGAAGCCGCAGGGAAGGCAGCCGCCGAAGAACTGCTCAGCTCGGGCAGGCTGCCCACCGCCGTCATCGCCTTCAACGACCGATGCGCTGTGGGCCTCATGTTCGAGCTCCGGCGGGCCGGCCTGGCCGTCCCCGGAGACATGAGTATCGTCGGCTACGACGACGTGAGCATGGCTGCCCTGCCTTTCATCGACCTCACCACCGTCGGACAGGATGTGCAGGCAACAGCCCGCAGTGCCGTGGACTGCGCGGTTGCCAGACTCGACCGCGATGGTCCACCCCCTTACCTGGTCAAGGGAAGCACTACCGGCCGGGTTCCCGGCAGCCACGGGCGATCAGTGGTCGCTGAGGGAGTCAGCCGGGTCCGTTCGGAGAACCAGAAGAATTATCCTGAACGGACGTGAGGTGACTCGGCGGCCCCGACTGGCGCTGGCAACGGGCGGGACTGGGTCAGCGGGCGAGCAGGCTCAGCTCGAACGAGTAGCGCGACGCGCGGTAGATGTGCGTCCCGTACTCGACTGTCCGCCCGGTTTCATCGTATGTGCTGCGCTCCATGGTAAGCAGCGCGGCGCCCTTGGGCTCGTCGAGCATGCGCGCTTCGGCCTGGGTGGCTGTGCGGGCGCCGATGGTCTGCGCGGCAGCGTGCAAGATGATGCCGCTGGAACGCAGCAGTTCGTACAGGCCCCGCTGCTCCAGCGCCTCCGCGGTGAGTTCGGGGGCCAGGGCGGCGGGCAGGTAGTTGCACATTCGGGCGATCGGCTCGCCGCTGGCGTACCGCAGCCTTTCCAGCACGATGACTTCTGTGCCGTCGGCCACGGCGAGCTTGCGCGCTATCTCTCCGACAGCAGGCTCCCGGGCGCTCGACAGGAGGGTTGTGGTGGGCTGCTGGCCGCTGCGCACGAGATCGTCCCACAGGCTGGACAGCTCGACGGGGCGCTTGAACTTCGCCTGGGCGACCTGGGTGCCGATGCCGCGCTTGCGGACGAGCAGTCCCCTTTCGACCAGGTACTGCATGGCGCGGCGCATGGTGGGGCGGGATAGGCCGAGCTGCTCGGCGAGCTGGATCTCGTTCTCCAACTGAGCGCCCGGCGCAAGATCGCCGGACTCTATCGCGCGTTCCAGCTGCTGGGCTACCTGGAAGTACAGCGGCACGGGGCTGGTCCGGTCGACCGGGAAGGAGCCCACAGACGGAGGCACGGGTCACCACACCCTTACAAATGTCCATGATAGTCCTCATGTAAGGACGTACTCTCCATCTTACGCCATGATGTCCGGCCGACACCCCCATCTACAACACGGCTTAGAAAGACTTTAAGTAGTTATGTCAGGACAAAGTATTGACATGACTGTTCATACAGAGGTTACATAGCCGTCATGGCAGGGCAGGTGGCCGGCACGCGCCGCCCGTCTGGCCAGCCGGATCGATTTACCTGGGACAACGGCGTGCGGGCACCCCAGGTGCCCGCAGGAGGGGATGCGAATCATGGCTGGTTCCATAAGACGAGGGAGGCCGCGATCATGGCGGCGGCACGCCAAGGTCGCGGCAGCGGTCCTGGTCGCCGGAGCGGCGCTGACGGCGTGCTCGAAGAGCGCCGCCACGAGCGCCGGCACCGCCGCGACCACCGGCGACAGCTCGGCCAGCGGCGGCGGTTCGGTCGTGTCCGGCGGCGTCAGCCTGGCGGGCAAGAAGGTCCTGCTGGACATCTACGACGCGCAAGGCAACACCTTCTTCCAGCCCGCCGTGGAGGGGGCAACGGCCGCCGCCGCGGAGTTCGGGCTCAAGCTTCAGATCGAGTACGCGAACGACGACGACACGACCGCGATCAGCCAGATCAAGACGGCAATCGCCAGCGGCTACGCGGGCATCGCGGCCAAGCTTCCCGACACCGGCGTGGCGAACGTGGCCTGCACGGCGAAGGCCGCCGGCATCCCAATCGTGGCATTCAACGTCGACGCGGCAACTGGCGCCGCGACCCAGTGCGTCGAGTCCTTTGTCGGGCAGAGCTTCGTCTCTGCGGGCCAGCTCATCGCGGGCTACATGGTGGACAAGGGCCTCATCAAGCGCGGCGACCAGGTGCTGTGCCCGGTCGAGTCGCCTAACGAGGAGTACGCGGTGGCCCGCAAGCAGGGCGTAGAGGACGTGCTTGCCCCGCTTGGCATCCAGTGCGCGGAGATTGGAACGGGGGACGACCTCGCCCCGGCGAAGGCAGACATGGTCCAGTACCTGCTCGGGCACCACACCACCGCGGCCATCATCGCCCTCGGCGGCACCCCGCTAGCGGAGGCGCCGGCCGCGATCAAGGCGGCCGGGCTGACCATCCCGATCGCCGGCTTCGACCTGTCGTTCCCGTCGATTGTCACCGGGATCCAGAACGGTTCCATCGTCGCCTCGGTTAACCAGGAGCCCTACGCGCAGGGCTTCTACTCGATCGAGGAACTCGCGCTGCAGATCAAGTTCGGCATCCCGCCGTCGAACATCGACACGAGCGACAACGCCCTGATCACCAAGGCGAATGTGGGCTCGTTCGCGTCCCTTGTCCCGAATTACCAGTAGCAACATCAACGATGGAGACCTCGTGAGCGACCAGGCACGCCACGCAGACGTCAAGGCAGAGGCGACGCCGCTTGGCGCGGGGATGATCCAGGTCGACGACGGCGACGACCGGGCGGCGACAGCGCCGCCCGGCCTCGCCGGCCGGCTATGGCGAACTGACCCGGGCAGGCGATACCGGCTGCAGCAGTCGGGCGCCGACATCTTCGTCCTGTTCATCGTCCTTCAGATCGCCAGCATCATCTACGCGGTCTTCAGGCCCAATTCCTTCGCCTTCCTCACCAGCGCGAACCTCCTGGTCGCGTTCCAGACGATCCCGTTGCTCGGCATCGTGGCGCTCGGCGTCGGCCTGCTCATGATCGCCGGCGAGTTCGACCTGTCCGTTGGCGCGAATTACATCTTCAGCAGCATGGTGATGGCACAGCTCAGCTACAACGACGGCATGTCGGTGTGGCTTGCTGCGCTTATCGGGCTGGCCTGCGGCCTCGGCATCGGGCTGCTCAACGGGGTCATCACGCTCTATCTCAAGATCCCCTCGTTCATCGCCACGCTTGGCACGATGGGCATCTGGGAGGCGGCCGTCCTGTTCGTGCACGGGGCTACCGCGCAGAACTTTGCCCCGGTCGGCATTTTCACGGGCCTTACCAACGGCAGCTTCGGTGTCCTGCCCGCGGCGATGATCTGGTTCGCCGTGCTGTCGGTCGCCGGCTGGGCGTTTCTCCAGCGGCACCGCATCGGGAATCACCTCTTCGCCATCGGCGGCGACAAGCAGGCGGCGATCGCGGCCGGGGTGCCGCTGAGGAAGGTCAAGCTGATGGCGTTCGGCCTGACGGGCCTACTGGCCGCGCTGGCCGGGATCATCGCCGCGGCGCAGGTCGGTGATATCTCGCCGACCTCCGACTCGACGCTGCCACTGCAGGCGATCGCGGCGTGCGTCATCGGCGGCGCGCTGCTAGCCGGCGGGAGGGGCACCATCCTGGGGATCTTCCTTGGATCGTGCCTCATCTACTGGATCCAGGACGTCCTGCTGCTCCTCGGCGCGCCCGGCTACTACCTGACGGCCTTCGTGGGCGCGCTCATCATCGTCGCCGCGGTGGTCTATCAGAACCTGCAAGCCAGGCGGGCCTGAGTGGCGCCACCGGGGAAGGAGTACGAAGTGGACAACAACGGAGCCAAGTCGCCGGGCGCGCTCGCGGCTTCGGTCAGCGGCGAGGACAGGCAGGCCGCGGCGGCGCCGCTGCTTGAACTGCGCGGCATTAGCAAGACCTACGGCCGGGCCAACGCGCTGAACGACGTGTCGTTTCACGTCGGCCGGGGAGAGATTCTCGGCCTGCTCGGTGACAACGGCGCCGGGAAATCGACCCTCGTCAAGACGATGTCCGGAGTGGTGCAGCCCGACTCGGGCAGTATCTTGTGGGACGGCGAGCCGGTGCGGCTGCGCAGCAGGCAGGACTCGGCTGATGTGGGAATCGAGGTCATCTACCAGGACGCGGGGCTTGTCAATTCGCTGAGCATCGCCAGGAACATCTTCCTCGGACGGGAGCCGTGCTGGCCGGGCGGGTTCATGCGACTGCGCCACATGCGCAGGACCGCCGCGCGGGTCCTCGACGAGATCGTCGCGATCCGCGGCATCGACAGCCCGGACAAGCTTGTCGGCAGTCTGTCCGGCGGGCAGAAGCAGGCCGTGGCCATCGCCAGGGCCGTTCACTTCAACCGTAGTCTGCTCGTGCTCGACGAGCCTACGAGCGCGCTGGCCACCCGGGCCACCCAGGCGTTGTTCGAGTACCTGCGGGCGCTGCGGTCACAGGGATTGTCCAGCGTGCTCGTGACCCATGACCTTTTCGACGCGTACCGCATCTGTGACCGGTTCATCGTCATGTCGCACGGCGAGATAGTGCTGGAAGCCACCAGGGAGAAGACCTCGATCGAGGAGCTCATCCAGACGGTCAGCCTGTCATGAGCCCCTATGAGGTGCTCACCATGGGCCGGGTGGGCGTGGACCTATACCCGCTGCAGACGGGGGTCGGGCTGCGGGATGTGTCCACGTTCGGTAAATACCTCGGCGGCAGCGCCACCAATGTGGCGGTGGCCGCGGCCCGGCTCGGGCACAGGTCCGCGGTGATCACCCGCACCGGCGAAGACCCGTTCGGCGAGTTCGTCCACCAGGCGCTGCGCGGGTACGGAGTGGACGACCAGTTCGTGACCGCGGTGCCCGGACTGCCCACGCCCGTGACGTTCTGCGAGATCTTCCCGCCCGACAACTTCCCGATTTACTTCTACCGCTACCCGAAGGCACCCGACCTGGAGATCGATGCCAGCGAACTCGACTACGACGCGATCAAGGCGGCGCACGTCTACTGGGTCACCGTCACGGGCCTGTCCGCCGAGCCAAGCCGCTCGGCGACGCTGGCGGCGCTTGAGGCACGCGGGAAGGCCGGCGTGACCGTTCTTGACCTGGACTACCGGCCCACGTTCTGGCCATCGCGCGAAGAGGCGCGCCGCTGGGTGCAGGCGGCGCTGCCTTACGCTACCGTCGCGGTCGGCAACCTGGACGAGTGCGACACCGCGGTGGGCGAGCGCGCACCGGTCCGTGCGGCCAAGGCGCTGCGCGACCACGGGGTGGATCTGGCCATCGTCAAGCAGGGGCCGGCCGGCGTGCTCGCCGATGACGGCACGGGAATCACGGAGGCGCCGCCGGTCCAGGTCCCGGTGGTGAACGGCATCGGCGCCGGGGACGCGTTCGGCGGGGCATTGTGCCACGGCCTGCTCGCGGAGTGGGGCACCGCGCGCACGATCCGGTACGCCAACGCAGCCGGGGCCATCGTGGCATCCCGGCTCGCCTGCTCCGACGCCATGCCCACCACGGACGAGATCGACGATCTCCTCGGGAGCCTCGACAATGCTCACTGACCAGCTCGCCGAGATCATCCACACCAGGATCCACCGCCCGGAAGCGATCGCAGAAGCCGCGGCGCGGCGCGTGCGGCCGGCCTCCCTGATCGGCCCCGACGGACGCCTGGTGCTCGTCGCGGCCGACCACCCCGCCCGCGGCGCGCTCCGGGCCGGAAGCGAGCGGCTGGCCATGGCGGACCGGGCACGGCTCCTTGAGCGGCTGTGCACGGCACTGTCGCGGCCGGGCGTGCACGGCGTCCTCGGTACCGCCGACGTGCTTGAGGACCTGCTGCTGCTCGGGATGCTTGACGGCAAGGTCGTGATCGGCTCGATGAACAGGGGCGGCCTGGCCGGCACGGTCTTCGAGATGGACGATAGGTTCACCGGCTACGACGCGGCCACGATCGAGCGGATGGGATTCGACGGCGGCAAGATGCTGCTGCGGATCGACCCGGACGATCCGGCGACCGCTGCCACCATCCACGCCTGTGCGCAGGCGGTAAGCGAACTCGCCGGCCGCCGGATAATGGCCATGGTCGAGCCGTTCATCAGCCACCGGGTGGACGGGAGAGTCCGCAATGACCTATCACCCGAGGCCATGATCCGGGCCGTCACGGTAGCTGCGGGGCTCGGCGCCACGTCCGCCTATACCTGGCTCAAGCTCCCGGTCGTGGCAGACATGGAACGGGTCGTCGGCGCCTCGACGCTGCCGGTGCTGCTGCTGGGCGGCGAAGTGCCCGACGATCCCGAGCAGGCGTTCGATGGGTGGCGGAAGGCGCTCCAGCTACCGAACGTAAAGGGGATCGTGGCCGGCCGGTCGCTGCTCTACCCGGCCGACGCCGACGTGGCCGGCGCGGTGGACAGC